>OLPF01000751.1_pt1 | contig 31283 bp, 30 predicted proteins | sample 1673121 | NCBI WGS metagenome assembly OLPF01 (sample SAMEA3136756, study PRJEB25190) | human gut metagenome
GGCCAAAGGTGAAGTCGAAGCGCAGGCGCTCGGCGGTGATGTTGGAGCCCTTCTGGGCCACCTCGTCCCCCAGCACCTTACGCAGGGCGGCGTGGAGCAGGTGGGTGGCGGTGTGGAGCTTGGTGGTCTGCTCACTGTGGTCGGCCAGACCGCCCTTGAAGCGCTGCTCGGCGCCCGCGTGGCTGGTGGCCTGGTGCTGCTTGAAGCATTCCTCAAAGGCGGGCACGTCCACGGTGAGGCCGCGCTCCCGGGCCAGCTCGCAGGTCATCTCAATGGGGAAGCCATAGGTATCGTACAGGTGGAAGGCGCTTACGCCGTCAATGACGCCGCCCTGCACCCGGGACGCCACCTTGTCAAACTCCTTGTTGCCCTGGCGCAGGGTGCGGGCGAAGCGGAGCTCCTCCAGCTTAAGCTGTTCCAGCACAAAGGCGCTGTTCCGGGCCAGCTCAGGATAAACGTCCTGGTACTGGGCGATAATAACCCGGGCAATTTCGCTGGTGAAGCCTTCGGGCATGTCCAGCTGCATGCCGTAGCGCACAGCCCGGCGGATCAGCCGGCGGAGGATATAGCCCTGGTCAGTGTTGGAGGGGCTTACGCCGCGGTCGTCCCCCAGGATAAAGGTAGCGGTGCGCATGTGATCCGCAATGATGCGGAAAGCCTTGTCCGTGGCTTCATCCTGGCCGTACTGCCGTCCGCTGAGCTCGGCAATCTTGGCCAGGATGCCGGTGAAGGCGTCGGTTTCATAAACGGTCTTTTTGCCGTTGAGCACGCAGATGGTGCGCTCCAGGCCCATGCCCGTGTCCACGTTCTTCTGGGCCAGGGGCACAAAGGTGCCGTCCGCCTGCTTGTTGTACTGCATGAACACGTCGTTCCAGATCTCCAGGTACCGGCCGCAGGAGCAGGCGGGGGAGCAGTCCGGGCCGCAGGGCTCCTTATCGGTGATGATAAACATCTCCGTGTCCGGGCCGCAGGGGCCGGTGATGCCGGCGGGACCCCACCAGTTGTTCTCCTTGGGCAGGTAGAAGATGTGATCCTCCGCCACGCCCATGGAGCGCCACAGGTCGTGGGATTCCTCGTCCCGGGGGCAATCCTCGTTACCGGCAAAAACGGAGAAGGCCAGGCGGTCCTTGTCCAGGCCCAGGTACTCGGGGCTGGTCAGGAACTCCCAGCTCCAGGAAATGGCTTCCTTCTTGAAATAATCCCCCAGGCTCCAGTTGCCCAGCATTTCAAAAAAGGTCAGGTGGCTGGGGTCGCCCACGTCGTCGATGTCGCCGGTGCGGATGCACTTCTGCACGTCGGTGAGGCGGGTGCCGGCGGGGTGCTTGGCGCCCATGAGATAGGGCACCAGGGGATGCATGCCCGCGGTGGTAAAGAGCACTGTGGGGTCGTTTTCGGGAATGACGGAGGCGGACTGAATGCGGGCGCAGCCCTTGCTTTCCATGAATTTCAGGAACATTTCGCGCAGCTGCGCCGAGGTAAGCTGCTTCATGGGGTTAACCACTCCTTTGCATCATCGCGGCACGGAGCGCGAAGGGGCGTACAGCCGCGGAAAAGATCCCAAAGATTATAACAAAAACGCACCGGGAATGCAACCGGCGGCCCGATGAAAACAAGGGGTAAAAAACTTTGTTATTCCGGTACATAAAGAATGTAGAAAATCCATTGACGAGGCAGGCCGGAATGCGTATAATGAAATGACGCTGCAGTGCCCCCAGGGCAAGGCGGCCAGCCTACATACGATTAAGGATTAGGTGATCTTCATCATGAAACGGCTCATCCTCGTTACATCTCCGCCAGCTTGCGGTAAAACATACGTCTCCAAGGAACTGGCCAAGGCGCTGCATCCCATTGTTTACATGGATAAGGATACCCTGATTGTGCTCTCCAAGCAGATTTTCGTGGTAGCGGGTGAGGAGTACAACCGCAGCTCTCCTTTTTTTGAGGAGAACATCCGCAATTACGAATATGAGGCCATTGTGGATCTGGCCCTGGAGTCCCTGGACTATGCGGACCTGTGCCTGATTAACGCTCCCTTCACCCGTGAGGTGCGGGACGTGGAATATATGCGTGCCCTGCGCCGCCGCCTGCAAAAGAAGGACGCACGCCTGGTGGTGGTATGGGTCAAGACCGACCCCGAAGTGGTGCATCAGCGGATGATCCAGCGCAACAGCGACCGGGACATCTGGAAGCTGCAGCACTGGGACGCCTACAACGCCGGGGTCAACTACGAAATTCCCGAATGCCTGAATGATCCCACGGTGACCGACGAATTCTATGTGGTGAGCAACAACAGCGACGAGGAGCTCCGGGCCTCCATGCGCATGCTGGAAACCATGCTGCGGCGCTGAACATTGCCCGGCAAGGAGCGGAATGGACGAAAGGATACTGGCCCTGGATGTGGGGGATGCGCGGATCGGGATTGCGGTGAGCGACCCTACCCGCACGCTGGCCCAGCCCGTGGAGGTGCTTCAGCGCAAGGGCTGGGGGCCGGATACCCGGCGTATCCAGGAGCTTTGCGCTGCCTACGATACGCACCAGGTGCTCAGCGGTCTGCCCCTGAACATGGACGGCACCGCCGGCGGCCAGGCGCAGAAGGTTAGGGAATTTTGCGCCCAGCTTGAAAAACTGGGGCTGACGGTGTATTATCAGGACGAGCGCTTGACCACCGTGTCCGCGGAGCAGGCGCTGATTCATGGCAACATGCACAGGCGGGAGCGCCGGCAGGTGGTGGACAAGGTCGCGGCGGTGGTGATCCTCCAGTCGTGGCTGGACGCCCAGGCGGCGCACGCCCCGGAAACGGAGGGAAACGCAATGAGCGAAAATCAGGAAAACAATATCATTGAGCTGGTGGACGAGAACGGCGAGACCGTGCAGTTTGAGCATCTGGCTACCCTGGAGCACGAGGGCGAATATTATATCGCCCTGATGGTGCTGGACGAGGACCATCATCAGGAGGACGACGAGGGCGAAGTCGTCATTATGAAAATCGCCAAGGATGAAGGCGGCGAAGAGTGCTACGAGTACGTGGAGGATGAGGACCTGCAGGAGGCCGTCTTTGAAAAGTTCCTGCAGCTGATGCAGGAGCAGGAAACCTTCGTGGACGAAGAGGACGAGGACTGAGCCGTGGGGGAAGATTTGCGCGATGCCCTGGTGGAGCTGACGGCCCCGGACGGGCGCAGCTTCCAGTTCCGCTATGGTGCAACCATCCCCTACGCGGGACAGGACTATGTGGTGCTGGTGGAGCTGGAAAAGGACCCCACCGGCCAGGAGCAGATCCTGGTAACCCGCGTGGAGGAAGAGGATGGACAGCTCTCCTTCGTGGTGGCGGAGGAAGAGGACATTGTGTCCACGGTGTTTGAAAAGTACCTGGCCCTGTCCCTGCAGCAGCAGCTGGACCAGGAGGAATGCTGCTGCGATCACGACCACGGTGATTGCTGCGGGCATCATCACCAGGACTGCGATTGCCAGGAAACCGAATAAATGCAGACGCTCCCCTTGCGGACGGCAGGGGGAGCGTTTTTTGAATTGTATGCAATATGCCATACAAATTTTCAGAAAATGCACTTTTCCCCGGGGCAAAACCGTGGTATACTAATCCTTGGAAATGCATTGACATGTTGTCAAGGAATAGAAAGGATGAACGAACAATGGCTGACATGGTGAAAAAGCCCATCACCCTGGACGTAAACCATATGATGGCCGATACTCTGGGCTTCCAGTATGGTATCGCCCGCTCCCAGGTGGAGGAATATGCGCCCTTTGCGGCGGCGGCCAATCAGGCGGTGCAGGCCGGCCGGGGCAAGAACTGGCTGGGCTGGACCGAGCTGCCCTACAACCAGGGTGAAATCGTGGAAAAGATCGAGAAGGTGGCCCAGCGGGTCCGCGAGAACTTCGACACCTTTGTGGTGCTGGGCATCGGCGGCAGCGCCCTGGGCCCCATCGCGGTGCAGCAGGCCCTGAACCACCTGCATTATAACGAGCTGCCCGCGGAAAAGCGCGGCGGTCCCCGCCTGTATGTGGAGGACAACATCGACCCCGAGCGCATGCAGGCCCTGCTGGACGTCATCGACGTGAAGACCACCTGCTTCAACGTCATCACCAAGTCCGGCGCCACCGCCGAGACCATGAGCCAGTACCTCACCATTTCTGAGCTGCTGAAGAAGGAAGTGGGCGACAAGTGGGCCGACCACATCATCGCCACCACCGACACCGAGAAGGGCAACCTCATCAAGCTGGCCAAGGAGCACGGCTTTGAGCTGTTCTACATCCCCGCCACGGTGGGCGGCCGCTTCTCCGAGCTGTGCCCCGTGGGCCTGCTGCCCGCGGCGGTGTGCGGCATCGACATCCGCGCCATGCTGGAGGGCGCCGCGGCCATGGACGCCCGCTGCAAGAGCGACAACGTGTGGGACAACCCCGCCCTGCTGGAGGCCGTGCTGCAATACATCTGCATGGAGGATATGGGCATCAACGTGCAGGTGACCATGCCCTACGCCGATAGCCTGAAGTACATGGCGGACTGGTTCTGCCAGCTGTGGGCGGAGTCCCTGGGCAAGAACGTCACCCGCAAGGGCATGGCCTGCAACCACGGCCAGACCCCTGTGAAGTCCCTGGGCGTGACCGACCAGCACAGCCAGCTGCAGCTGTACACCGAAGGCCCCTACGACAAGGTCATCACCTTCCTGAAGGTGGAGAACTTCCGCACCCAGAGCCCCATCCCCCACGGCTGCGAGGAGTTCCCGGACGTGGCCTTCCTGGGCGGCAAGAGCCTGAACCAGCTCATCGAGGCCGAGCGCCAGGGCACCGAGTATGCCCTGTACAAAAAGGGCCGCATGAGCCAGACCATCACCCTGCCCGAGGTCAACGCCCACACCCTGGGCCAGCTGATCTTCTTCTATGAGATGACCACCGCCTACACCGGCGAGCTGCTGGACATCGACGCCTTCAACCAGCCCGGCGTGGAGGAGAGCAAGATTGCCTCCTATGCGGTACTGGGCAACACCAGCGAGAAGTACCAGAAGAAGGCGGAGGAAATGAAGAACCGCCCCGCCGAGCAGGAAGCCTACATCCTGTAATTGCATAAAAAACCGGGCCGCAGCGGAAGCAATTTTCCGCCGCGGCCCTTTGCGTATGCATTTATTCGCGGATGTGCTCCATGCCCTGGTCCAGCATGGTGCGCACGTGGCTGTCCGCCAGGGAATAAAAGACGATCTTCCCTTCCCGGCGGCTCTTGACCAGCCGTGCCTGCTTCAATAGGCGAAGCTGATGGGAAATGGCCGACTGGGTCATGTTCAGCAGCTTGGCCAGGTCGTATACGCATACCTCCGACTGGAACAGCACCAGCAAAATGCGGATGCGGGTGGCGTCCCCGAAAATCTTAAACAGCTCCGCCAGGTCGCTGAGGGTCTGCTCCGGGGGCAGGGTCTCCCGCACTTGGGCCACCACCTGGTCATGGACATGCAAATACGCGCCGTTCAGGTTCGTTTCCTCCGCCATGGGCCGCGCCCCCTTCTTATGATAATAGCATACAGTATATCACATCTGCGGGGAAAACGCAAAATGCGGCGCCCTGCGGCGGGCCGTCAGCAGGCCGAAATACCGTTTGGAGGTTGTGGGAGAGGGCAGAGCCACTCCCGATTCTCATTCGTGAAAGTCAGCTTTGCGGGCCGTTTTCAGGGCTGCTGCTGTGCGCTCCAGGGGGAGACTTCCACCACGGTGAGTTCCTCTCCCTGCACCCGGAACCTGATCTCCAGCCCCGCAAATCCGAAACCGTAAACCCGTTCCGGGTCCGCCTGGTAGGCGGGGCGGGGGTCCTGGGCCAGCAGCGCCGTGAGCGCGGGGAGCTTGGCTGCCGGCACCCGCGCGGCCAGCTCCGGCGGAAAGCGCACCGCCAAGTGGTGCGCCGCCACAGCCGTGGCAAACCCGCCCCGGGCATCGGGATGGCTGTCCGACAGGGGCTGATAGGGCTTGATGTCATAAATGGGCGTGCCGTCCAGGAGGTCCGCGCCGCCCACCCGCAGGGCGGTGCCCTGGCCCGGCAGCTTCTCCAGGCCCAGCAGGCGCACGCAGCTCAGGCCCAGGGGATTGGGCCGGAAGGGCGAGCGGGAGGCAAACACGCCTACCCGCCGGTTGCCGCCCAGGCGCGGGGGACGCACCGTGGGCGACCAGCTTCCCCGCGGACTCTGGGAAAAATCCCAGATCAGCCACAGGTGGCTGAAGCCTTCTATGCCCCGCAGGGCGTTATCGTCCTGCCAGGGCGGTTCAAAGACCACCAGCGCTTCCAGCTCCTCCACCAGGCCGCTCTGCCGGGGAATGCCAAACTTGGTGGGAAAGTCGCTATGGATATGGGCCACAGGTTCCAGCGTCAGCATGCCGCGCCTCCCATTTTTGCCTTAGCGGGGCCAGTTTTCCAGGTACAGCCGGGCGGCCTCCGCGTTTTCGGGAACGGTATCCTCCAGGGTCATGGGCAGGTCGCGGGAGCGGGCGAAGGCCAGCAGCCCCGTGTAGTCCATGCATCCCTGACCCGCGGCCAGGCTGGCCACATCCGCTTCGCCCTCCCGGGGCAGGTAATCCTTGATATGCAGCATATGGATGCGCGGGCCCATGAGGGTGATGGCATCCTTCAGGATCTGATCCGCCTGGCGGTAGTTGGCCATGTTCATCAGGTTCACCATGTCCAGGATCAGCCGCAGATGCGGGGTGGGGAAGGCCGCCAATACCCGGGCCGCCCACTGGGGCGTGTAGACGATGTGCCGGCATACAGGCTCAATGGCCAGCACCGCGCCGCATTCCTCCGCATAGCGCACCAGGGGCGCCAAACGGTCCATGAACAGGCGCAGGCTTGCCTCGGTGTGGCTGTTTTCGTCCAGGGCATAGGCCGTGTTGGGGTTGCCCGTCTCCGTGCCCACCACCTCCGCCCCCAGCAGGGGCGCGAAGCGCAGGTGCGCCTTGTAAATTTCCATGGTGCGCTGGAGCTCCTCCATATCCGGGGTGGCCAGGTTCAGGTAGCAGCCCAGTACCACGATCCGCAAACCATATTTGGCGAAGAGCGCCTTCAATTCTTCGGCCAGGGCCGGCGTAAGCAGCTCCGGGGCTTTTTCCATGGGAAAGTCCGGCAGCACCTTGCTCAGGGCCAGGTGCACGCAGGAAAATCCCTGGGCCTTGGCGTTTTGCAGCTTTTCCTCCAGGGTGGCTCCCGCCACGTCGTGGAGACGGATACCGATATTCATTGCACATTTCCTCCTGTAACTTCCAGCTTTTCCACCCCGCGCAGCTCCAGCTTTTCCCCCGCCACGCCGTGCAGCGTCACATCCGTCAGGCGCAGGGTGGCGACGTTTTCAGCCTGAATGCCTCCGCGGACGCAGGGCTCCGCGCCGCAGCACATCACCGGGGCCATGGGCTGCGGGTCCTGGGCAAAGGAGACCTCCACCCCCGTCATCTCAATGAGCCCAATGGGCTTTTCCGGCAGGCCCAGGAAGCAGGCCGCGGCGGCCTGGGCGTCCCGGCAGCGGATGTCCGCAAAGCGCAGGGAGCGTATCTCCGGGGTGCGCTCGTCCACGGGCTGCTTTTCCCGGCACTGCACATAGTCGGATTTGCCGTCCGGGTCGCAGAAATAAAAGCAGTTGGCGGTAAAGGGGGCCTTGACGCCCTCCATCACCAGGCGGTGGAAATACACGTCCTCCACCACTGCCTGTTCTCCGCGGCCCCGCCGGGTCTTGATGCGCAGGCCACGGTCCGTGTGCCGGAACAGGCAGTCCTCCACCGTCAGGCCCCGGACGCCCCCCGCCATTTCACTGCCGATGGTCACCGCCCCGTGGCCGTTCTCCATCAGGCAGTGGGTAATGCGCAGGTTTTCGCAGGGGGTGCGGTAGGTGCTGCCCATGTAGATTTTGCCGCTCTTGACCGCGATGCAGTCATCCCCCAGGGAGAACCGCGCCCCGGAAAGCAGCACGTCCCGGCAGCTCTCCGGGTCAAAGCCATCGGTGTTGGGGCTGTCCCAGGGGGCCAGCACCGTCACCCCCAGAAATTTCAGGCGGCTGCTGAAATAGGGGTGCAGGTTCCAGCTGGGGCTGTTGCAAAAGGTCAACCCCGCCACGGTTACATCCTCGCAGCGGTTGAGGAACATCAGCCGTGGGCGGAACACGCCCTTGATCTGCTTGGCATCCTTCCACCAGGTGTCCGGCGCGCCGCTGCCCTCCACCTTGCCGGGACCATAGATCTCCACGTCCCGGGCGTGCAGCCCCGTGAGCAGCGCGGCGTAGCAGGGCAGGGGATTCCCCTCCCAGGTGCCCAGGTTGTACTCCGTCTCCTCGTCCCAGCTTTGCAGCATGCCGGGAAGCACGGGCAGATGCGCCTTGTCATAGCTGCCCAGGAGCGTGGCCCCTTGGGCCAGCTCCAGGCGCAGATGGTCCCGCAGGAACAGGTGCGTCACCCGCCACACGCCCGCGGGCAGCAGCACCCGGCTCTGGGGCGGGCAGGCCAGGATGGCCGCCTGAATGGCGGCGGTGTCGTCCTGCGTGCCGTCCCCTCGGGCGCCAAAATCCCGCACGTCCAGGGTAAAGGCCTCGTGGAGGGTGGAAAAGTCCAAGATGTCCTCCCCATCCGCCAGGCGGTACGCGGTATCCGGCCGCAGGCCGAACAGGCAGGTCACCACCTGCCGGGCGGTGAGGCTTCGCGTTTCTTCGCCGCCGGTGAGCGTCAGCTCCCGGGGCGCTTGCAGGTCATACAGTCCGCCGCCTTCCAGGGTTACGACGGCATAGCGGGCGGATACATGGGTGAGCGTCCAGGCCATGGTCCCTTCCTCCTTTGGCAGCGTTCAAGGCAGCATTATTTTTTGCGCGGTGGCCATCATGTAGGCGCCCACGCCCTTGGGGTCGTCCGCCACCACTTTTTCCGAAAGGTAATAGGCCACCGAGCCGTCCCGCTTGTTGCCCGGACCCAGCCCCGCCACGGAGCAAATGCCCTCCAGGTGGCACTGCCCCGCCGCATCTGTGCGCAGGTAGTCCCGGGTCAGGGTCTCATAGGGCAGCAGGCCATGGGGCAGATACTTGTCCGCCAGGAGTACCTTGAGCCGCACGCCCTTGAGGATGGCGCAGGCCAGCATGGCCGAGCCGCTGGCCTCCAGGTAGTTGCCCGGCACGTCGGGGCGGTCGATTACCTGGTAAATCATTCCCGTGGCCGCGTCCTGATAGGGCAGGATGCCCCGCACGGCCTCCCGGAATTGATCGCACAGGGCCCGATAGACCTCGTAAATGGCGGGGTCGCAGGCCTCCACGGCGTCGATGAGCGCCATGAGGTACCAGCCCATGGCCCGGCTCCAGAAATTGGGGGAGCAGCCGGTGTCCGGGTTGCTCCAGGGCTGTTGACGGCGCTCATCCCAGCCGTGGTAGCTCAGACCCTTGGCGGGGTCGTACAGGTAGGTCCGGGCGTTGCGGAACTGACGCAGAATGTCCCCGTATCCCGCCCGGCCGCCAAAGCGCGTCTCGTACTCCATGGCAAAGGGCTGGGCCATGTACAGCCCGTCCAGCCACACCTGCCAGGGATAGATCTCCTTGTGCCAGAAGGAGCCGCAGACGCACCGGGGATGGCCCGCCAGCCGCCCGGCGTGAAAGTCCAGGGCCTTGCGGTACTTCTCTTCCCCCGTGGCGTCCCAGGCCAGGAAGAGCGCCTTGCCGCAGTTGATGGCGTCGATATTGTAGTTGCCGGTGTCAAAGGTGGGGATGGTTCCGTCCGCCGCTACCCGGGCATCCAGGTAGTCCAGCACAAAGCGCAGGTATTTCTCCTCCCCCGTGGCCTGATACAGCTGCCGGCAGCCGGTAAGCACGCAGCCGTCCTCATAGTTCCACAGGGCGGGGTTATGGGACTGGTAGCGCGCCAGGTATTGGTCAATAAAGGCAAGGGGCGTCATGGGCATCGCGATCTCCTCTCACGCATAGGATGATGGCGGGTTACTTCCAGTAGCCTGCCATGCGCTTTTCCAGAACATCCGGGTTGGCCACGGAGTAGCCGAAGAACCCCAGCACCTCGCCGCAGCGCTGATACACCCCGTGGCTGTAGCCCACCAGATGCGCCGCCTCCAGGTGTAGGGAGCCGTCGGGAGCGAAATACTTCTCCTGCACCGACACGCCCACCACTTCGCCCAGGAACATCTCATGGCTGCCCAGGGACAGCACCTGCCGCACCTTGCAGCTGAGATAGGCCGGGCACTCCGCGATGGCGGGGGCATACTGCATGCCTTGGGCGGCCATGGGGGTCAGGCCCGTTTCGGCCCACTTGTCCACATCGCGGCCGCTTTTCACGCCGCAATAGTCCAGGGCCTTGCAGTGCGCTTCATCCACCAGGTTCACCACAAATTCGCCGCTGTCGCGGATCATTTCATAGGAAAAGCGCTTTTTCTGCACGCTGATGGATACCATGGGCGGATTGCTGTTCACCGTGCCGGCCCAGGCAATGGTGACAATGTTGGGCTTATCCCCCGGCTGTACGCCGCGGCAGCTGACCATAACCGCGGGCACGGGGCTGAGCATGCAGCAGGGTGCAAGGGTACGAAATTCTTCCATGGATATTCCTTCCTTTCTTGCCAGAACCTATGGCTCTAGTGTACAATGTCAGGGCGGGAGCGTCAAGCGTGGCCCGCGAATTTTCGCCCCGTGCCGGGAAGGAGGAATTGCCCATGGGCTACCGTGGAAGGCACAAGGCCCGGTCCCGATTTCACTTCCTTTTTGTTATCCTCTGCTGCCTGGCGCTGCTGATGCTGGCTTATCCGTTCCTGGAGCCGTTTCTGCTGGAGACGGAGTCCGTTACCCTGATGTCCGCCGACCTGCCGGAGGACGTGGGGCAGCTCAAAATTGTCTATGTCAGCGACATCCACCAGGGCGCTTATTTTTCCCAGGGACGGGTGCGCAGCCTGGTGACGCGAATCAACAGCCTGAACCCGGATATTATTCTGCTGGGAGGCGATTATGCCAACACCTCGGAGGAGGCCATTGCGTTTTTCCAAAGCGCCCCTTCCTTTCATGCCCGCTACCTCACCGCCGCCGTGGTGGGCAACCATGACCGCACCGCCCCGGAAAACAACCTGGAAGCCTTGCAGCAGGCCATGTACGATGCGGGCATTGTGCCCCTGGTCAACAGCGTAAACCGGTTGAAAATCGGCACGGATTACATCTACCTGGCCGGTATTGACGACGTGGACAACGGCTGGCCCGACCTGGAGGGCGTGGCCGCGCAGGTGGACCGGAATGACTATGTGATATTCCTCAGCCATTCCCCGGCCATTCTGGGCAAGGCGCTGGATGCCCGGGACCGGGACGGGGACAAGGGATGGTTTGACCTGGCCCTGTGTGGTCACACCCACGGCGGACAGGTGACGCTGCTGGGGCAGCCCATTTTGGAGTCTGCCCGCACCAGCGGCCGGTACTGGCGGGGCTGGTACGAGGCCAACCGCGCGTACATGCTGGTGAGCAATGGCGTGGGCACCTCGGGGCTGCCGATACGGCTGTTTGCGCAGCCGCAAATCCATCTGATTACCATACGGCATGGAAGCTGAGGGATGGGAACTGGAGGATGCTCTTGCTGCGGAATGATAAAAAAAAGAGAACAGGCTCATGAATGAACAGCACCCCACTTGTTATTCAGTATACCATACTGTCTAACAAATGGGGTGCTGTTCATTTTTTTAGAAAATTTTCTTATTTTTTATTTGGACCTGGGCTTAAAGACCAGCGCCGTCAGGGTTCCAAAGAAGATGGCCGCCGCAATGCCCGCGGAGGTGGAGGTGAGCCCGCCGGTGAACGCGCCCATGATCCCGATTTCTTCCACGGCGTGCTTGACCCCGGTATACAGCGCATGCCCGAAGCCCGTGAGGGGCACGGTGGCGCCTGCGCCCGCAAAGGTGGCAAAGGGCCCATAGATGCCCACCGCGCTGAGGATCACCCCCGTGACCACGTAGCCCACCAGGATGCGGGCCGGGGTCAGCTTGGTCTTGAGCACCAGCGCCTCGCCCACCACGCAAAGGGCACCGCCCACCAGAAAAGCCTTTATCAGGCCCCAGACTATCTGCATAGATCATCCGCCTCCAACACAATGGCATGGGCAATGCCGGGAATGGTCTCCCCCTGTTGGCTGGAAGTGGTGGAGAGGAGCGCGCCCGTGGCCATGAACAGCACCCGCTTTACTTCCCTGGCCTGGAATTTTTTCCAGATCAGGCTTCCCAGCACCACCGCGGAACAGCCACACCCGCTGCCGCCGGCGTGGACCTCCTGCTCGGGAGCGTATACCTCCAGCCCGCAATCCATGTACCGGGAAGGGATCAGGGGCATGCCCTGCTCCTGCATCAGCTCCAGCATAAGGTCGTGCCCCACCTTGCCCAGGTCGCCGGTAATGATGAGGTCGTAATCCTCCGCCCGGCGGCCCGTGTCCGCAAAGTGACGGCGCAGGGTATCCGCGGCGGCGGGGGCCATGGCGGCGCCCATGTTGTTGGCATCGGCGATGCCCATGTCCGTCACCGTGCCCACGGTAACCATGGCGCACCGGGCCAGGGGCTTGAAGTTGACCTCGGCGGAAATCAGCGCCGCCCCCGCCCCCGTAACCGTCCACTGGGCGGTGGGGGTGCGCTGGGAACCGTATTCCAGGGGAAAGCGGTACTGACGTTCGGCGGTACAGAAGTGGCTGCTGGCGGCACACAGGGCGTTGCGCATGTGTCCGCCATCCACCAGCATGGCGCCCACGCACAGGCTTTCCGCCATGGTGGAGCAGGCCCCGTACAGGCCCAGGAAGGGCGTGCCCAGCTCCCTGGCGGCCATGGAAGCCGCCATGATCTGGTTGAGCAGGTCACCACCTAACAGCACGTCCACCTCCTGGGGCGTGACGCCCGCCTTGTTCAGGCAGGTGGCGGCGGCGGTATAGAAGAAATGCTGCTCCGCCTTTTCCCAGCTTTCCTCCCCGAACAGGTCATCGGGTACCACGGCATCATAGAGCTGCCCCAGGGGGCCTTCCCCTTCCTTTTTCCCGGCCAGCGCCGCGCCGGCGATAATGGCGGGCCGGTTGGAAAGCACCACCGTGTTGCGTCCCAGTCGTTTGCTCATGGTGAACACCCCCTTACATGGGCCACAGGGCGTAGACCAGCCCCGCAATCACCGACGCTGATACGCCCCAGACCAATACCGGACCGGCCAGGGTAAACAGCTTTGCGCCCAGGCCCAGCACCATGCCCTCCCGGCGGAACTCCATGGCCGGGGACACCATGGCGTTGGCAAACCCGGAAATGGGCACAAAGGCCCCGGCCCCCGCGTACTGGCCGATGCGGTCAAACACGCCGATGCCCGTGAGCAGCGCGGTGAGAAACACCAGCGCCGTGGAGCAGAAAGTGCTTGCCGCCTGATTGCTCATTTGCAGCCAGGTGCGGCCGATTTCCGTAAGCCCCTGCCCCAGGGCGCAGATGGTTCCGCCCACCCAGAAGGCGCGCAGAAGCCCCTGGCTGAAGTTGGACTTGGGGCTGAAGCGATCCACAAGCTGGCGGTACTTGTCCAGCTGCTGTTGCCGCTGGGGGCTTGGCTTGGCGTTTTTGTCAAACATGGCTTTCCTCCTTGCAGTCTGCTTGTTGCCGGGGACGGCCCATCTCCCGGGGTGCGCCCGGCCGGAAGCGAATCTCCCGCTGGCCGGGCCGCGGTTGCAGGGTCAGGGCGAATATGGGACCGGTAAAGCGCCGCTTCATCCGGCGTCGCCTCCTTCTTTTTATAGGGTATATAGCAGGCACCCCAGCAGGGCGCCCACCGTCTTCCCCACCAGCATAACCCAACGGATGCCCGCTGATTCATCCATGATGTGAAAGCGCCGGAGCAGCACCGGGGCCACCTCCAGGATTTTTTCCAGCGCGCTGGCCAGCATGCCCACAAACACCCCGGCCAATAGCACCCCCAGGCTCCCCGCCCAGACCGGCAGCGTCAGGGTCAGCCCGGGGGTCAGCCCCAGGGAAGCGCCCAGCAGCCCCAGCAGCAGCGCCAGGGAAAACAGCCGGGGTGAGCCTGCCTGGAACATGTCCTGCAGCCGGGCGGGCAGGTGCAGCACCGCCCAGGCGCAGCTCACCGCCACGGACATGGCCGCGCCGGCCACCAGTCCCAGGGGTATCCCGGCCAGGTCACGTAGATTCATGGGTGTCCTTGGCCTCCGTTTGCTCCATGTCCCCCTGATATTCGGTGAGCTTCACCTCCAGGGGGGTTACGGCGTTTTTGCGGGGAATGGCGTAGAACACGCACACGCCCAGGGCCACCCCCACCACATAGGGCAGGGTGATCCAGCGGCTGTCCTCCGGCGGGGAACCGGTGAGCAGCGAAAAAAGCATGGCCAGGGCCCGGGGCATGTCCACGTCGCTGTGGAACCAGGCCAGCCCCAGCACGCTGCCGAAAAACAGCACCGAAAATGCCCCCACCGTTCGCAGCCACTTGAAGGGGTCCGGCCGGTTCACATGAACTCGGTGCACATAGCAGGTGTCCGGGCCCAGGAGCATGATCTCTTCCCCGGGGTGCGCCCGGTGCAGCGCCCGTGCAGCGTCCAGGGCTGAAATTTTCCATACGCCCGGTTGCTTGGGACAGTGCAGCGGCAGGCGGAAAGTGGCGCCGGGCGGACCATCCACCTGCGCCACCTGGCACAGATAGACCTCCGCCTCCATGCTTACCTTGATCCGCGGATTCATTTGACAGATAATCACCGCTTCCGCCTCCTTGCGCGTATCTTCAGTATGCGCAGTCACGAACTTTTTCTTGCATGCTTTTCAAAAAAACGCAGCTGGCCAAAGTCCACGCAAGGCGGCTGCCCCGGACGCTCTGCGCGCGGGGCAATGGATAATGATGCATTTTGCAATGTATCAAGTGCGATTTGCAATGGCATCCCGGGGCAGAAATTGGTAAGCTTGTAATTACACAGACACGCCCCCGCTGCGGACACGGCGGCCGGGGGAGAAAATGAGAGGAAACTTGCGATGATTCGTGTGGCCATTGTGGGCCTGGGCGGCATTTCCGCGGCGCACATCCAGGCATACCTGACCTTTCCGGAGCGGTGCCGGATCGTTGCCCTGGTGGATATTGTGCCCGAAAAAGCCCGGAAGCGCGCCGAGGAGTACGGCATCTCTTGCGACATTCTGGACGACCATCACCTGCTGCTGGACCGCCGGGACATCGACCTGGTGGACATTTGCACCCCGCCCTATGTACATGCGGAAATTTCCGTGAACTGCCTGCGGGCGGGCATGAACGTGCTGTGCGAAAAGCCCATGGCGGCTTCCCTGGAGGAATGCGACCAGGTGCTGGCCGCGGCCCGGGAGAGCGGAAAACTGTTTTCCTCCATTGCGCAAAACCGCTTCCGCACCCCCATCGCCGCCTTCAAGGCCCTGTTGGACAGCGGCCTGGCCGGGCCGGTAAAGCATTTCCAGGTGGATTCCTTCTGGTGGCGGGGACACTGCTATTACGACATGTGGTGGCGGGGCACCTGGGCAAAGGAAGGCGGCGGCTGCACCCTGAACCACGCCGTCCATCACATCGACATGCTGTGCTGGATGATGGGCCTGCCCCAGGAGGTGGTCAGCGTATTGGGTAACGTGGCCCATGACAACGCGGAGGTGGAGGACCTCTCCGTGTCCGTGCTGCGGTATCCCTCCGCCATGGCCACGGTGACGGCCTCGGTGGTGCATCACGGGGAGCGCCAGGCGCTGACTGCGCAGTGCGAAAAGGCCTGCATTGCCGTGCCGCATCAGGTATATGCTTCCCAAAGCCTTCCCACCGGCTTCCCCAGGGAGGACCCGGAACTGGAGGAACAGCTGAACCGCCTCTATGCGGCCCAGCCCGCCCTGCCCTACGAGGGCCATACCGCGCAGATTGACAACGTGCTCACCTGCCTGGAGCAGGGCGGGACCACTCCCGCCATCACCGGGGAGGACGGCCGGAGGACCATTGAGCTGATTACCGCCATCTACAAGGCAGGCGCCACCCGGCAGCCCGTGCAGCTGCCCCTCACGCCGGAAGACCCCTTCTATACCGTGGCGGGCATTCAGGCCCATGCGCCCCATTTTTATGAAAAGAGCGCCAGCCTGGCGGACCTGGGGGAAAACGCGGTGCTCCCGGGAAATTACTTCACGCGCTGAAAGAATTTTATTATACGGAGGAGGATCACCATGCAAAGCAGTGACGGTATGCATTACGCCCCCAAGGGCAAGCCCGCCCCGGTGGTCAAGCCGGGGGAATTCGTCTTTGCGGCGGTGGGACTGGACCACGGCCACATTGGCGGCATGTGCAACGGTCTGATGGAGGCCGGAGCCACCCTGAAATGGATTTACGATCCCGACCCGGCCAAGGTGGAGCAGTACTGCAAAATGTATCCCCAGGCCAGGGCGGCACGCTCCGAGGCGGAGGTGCTGGAGGACCCGGAGGTGCGGCTGGTGGCGGGCGCCTGCGTGACCAGCCAGCGCTGCGCCCTGGGCCTGCGGGTGATAGCCGCGGGCAAGGACTATTTCACCGATAAGGCGCCCCTGACCACCCTGGAACAACTGGCTGCCGCCCGCAAGGCCACCGCGGAAACGGGCCGCAAATACATGTGCTATTATTCTGAGCGCCTGCATGTGGAGAGCGCCGTATATGCCGGGCAGCTCATTGCCCAGGGAGCCATTGGCAAGGTGCTGAACGTGACGGGCTTCGGCCCCCACCGCCTGGGCGCGGCAGGGCGGCCCAAGTGGTTCTTTGAAAAGGAAAAGTATGGCGGCATCCTTTGCGACATCGGTTCCCATCAGATTGAGCAGTTTCTCTTCTTTGCCGGGGAGGAGGACGCGCGGGTGCAGTTCAGCCGCGTGGCCAACTATGCCCATCCGGAATATCCGGAGCTGGAGGACTACGGGGATTGCTCCATTGTGGGCGCCAATGGCGCCACCAACTATTTCCGCGTGGATTGGTTTACCCCCGATGGCCTTCGCACCTGGGGGGATGGGCGCACCTTTATTCTGGGTACCCAGGGCTATATCGAGATCCGCAAGTATATCGACCTGGCGCGGCAGGAACGGGAGGGCGATCACGTGCTCCTGGTGAACCAGGACGGGGAGCAGCACTTCCGTGTGCACGGCCAGGTGGGCTTCCCCTTCTTCGGGGAGCTGATCCTGGACTGCCTCCACCGCACGGAAAACGCCATGACCCAGGCCCACTGTTTCAAGGCGGCGGAGCTGTGCGTCCAGGCGGAGATGCAGGCGCAGACCATCGGCCAGCCCGGGCAGATCCTTCACGGCCCCCGGCTCTGGCACGGGTAAGGGGACGCTTGCCTGCGCATCCGGCGGCTTTGCCCCGGGACGGATTGCTGATTTTGCTTGCAAAAGCCCTTTCTGGCAAATTCGCATGACCTCTGGTTGCTCGAATTTGTTGCTTCTCCAAAGTAGTTTTATCACTTTTCCAGCTGCTGAAAAAAGGTATGGACGTTGGAAAGGTGAACCCACCAGTTTCCTAGCTTGCAAGCGCTCCGACTAGTATGGGGGCCGAAGGTTTCCAAAGGGCGATCGGAAAGCCCTTTGGTCGCGCCCGCAGGCGCGAAACCTTTTGCGCTTACAGGGAGCAATGCCTACCTTGCAACAATAAAAATACTTGGACAACGGTCTGAAAAGCGGTTCAACCGCTTTTGCGGTACGCTGAGCGGTACGGCTGCGGATATTCCGCCGTGCCGCTTTTTTCTTTGCGGGGGGTTGTCATTTGCGCGGAATTGCGCTACAATAGAACGGTTCGTAAACGAACTGTTTATCAACCATAGGGAAAAGAGGACGAAGAAGTATGCAAAAGCAACCCGATTTGGGAACAGCGTCAGTGGGAAAGCTCCTGGCGCGCCTTGCCCTGCCGGCAATCACCGCGCAGGTGGTGAATATGCTGTACAACCTGGTGGACCGCATTTATATCGGCCACATTCCCACGGTGGGCACCCAGGCGCTCACGGGCGTGGGCGTATGCTTTCCGCTGATTATGCTGGTGTCCGCCTTTGCGGCGCTGGTATATTCCGGGGGCGCGCCCCGGGCCAGCATCGCCATGGGCAAGGGGGAAAACGCTGAGGCGGAGCGTATCCTGGGCAGCTGCACGGCGCTGCTGCTGGCCCTTTCGGTGATCCTGACGGTGGTGCTCACCATTTGGGACCGGCCGCTGCTGCTGCTCTTTGGCGCCAGCGAGGATACCATCCTGTACGCGGAACAGTACATGAACATCTACGCCCTGGGCACGCTGTTTGTGCAGGCGGCCCTGGGACTGAACGCCTTTATTACCTGCCAGGGATTCGCAAAGACCAGCATGCTCACGGTGCTCATCGGCGCGGTGATCAACACGGTGCTGGACCCCATCTTCATCTTTGCGCTGGATATGGGTGTGCAGGGGGCTGCCCTGGCCACGGTAATTTCCCAGGGCATTTCGGCCCTGTGGGTGGTGCGATTCCTCACCAGCGGCAAGACCCTGCTGCGCCTGCGGCCCGCCTTCCTGCGACTGAACTGGAAGCTGCTGGCTCCCTGCGTGGCGCTGGGGCTTTCTCCCTTTATTATGCAGAGCACGGAAAGCCTGCTGGCGGTGTGCTTCAATACGTCCCTGCGCACCTATGGCGGCACCCTGGCCGTGGGCACCATGACCATCCTGACCAGCATCATGCAGTTTGCCATGCTGCCCCTCAATGGCCTGACCCAGGCCTCCCAGCCTATTATCAGCTATAACTACGGCGCGGGCAAGCCGGACCGGGTACGCCGGGCCTTCTGGCTGCTGCTGCGGTGCGCCATGATTTACGCCGGGGTGCTGTGGGCTACCACCATGCTGTTCCCGCAGATGTATATCGGCGTGTTTACCCCGGACCAGGAGCTGATCGCCTATGCCATTCCCGCGGTGCGGATCTACATGGCCGCGTCGCTGCTCTTCGGCATTCAGCTCAGCTGCCAGCAGACCTTTGTGGCCCTGGGCAATGCCAAGAACAGCCTGTTCCTGGCGGTGCTGCGCAAGCTGATTCTGCTCATTCCGCTCATCTACCTGCTCCCCGCGCTGCTGCCGGACAAGGTGACGGCGGTGTTCCTGGCCGAGCCGGTGGCGGACACCATTGCGGTGACGGTTACGGTGCTGCTGTTCCGGGTAAAGTTTACCGCCTGCATGCGGGAGATGGAAGAAAGGGCGGCGTCCCAGCATGCTTGAGCTCTTTGAGCTGCGCCAGGCGGTTACGCAGCTGTACGAAAGCTGCCTGATGGAGGCCCAGACCCAAACGGGCCTGTCCCGGGGCGAGCTGGACGTGCTGCTCTTCCTGGCCAATCACCCCGAATACGATACCGCCACGGACGTGGTGAAGATACGCCGCCTCAGCAAGAGCCATGTTTCCGCCACGGTGGAAAAGCTGGTGCAGCGGGGGATGCTTGCCCGGCGGGTGGAGGAAAAGAACCGCCGGGTGGTGCGCCTGTCCCTGCAAAGCGCCGCCGCGGAGGCCATCGCCCAGGGCCGCAAAGCCCAGAAAAACTTCAGCCGCCGGCTCTTCGCGGGAATCTCTCCCCAGGAGCAGGCGGAGTTTGCCCGGGTACTGCGTCACATTTGCAAAAATGCCGGCCTTGGGAAGACGGGCGCCCCGGCATGGTAAGATAAAGGAGAAAGGCGAAGCGTGATCGTTCCGCAAAAGCATCATCCGTCGCATCGGGTGCGGCGCCGGATTGGCTGGGGCCTGCTGGCCGTGCTGCTGGCCTATGCCCTGGCGGCGCTTATCCCCTGTGCCTTCCCGCCGCAGCTCAGCGCGGCGGAGGTGGCGAATACCGCCTGGATGGAAACGGAAGCCTCAGACCTGAATGCCAACCGCGGCATGCTGATTACCACCGGACAGGAGGCCATGGAGACCCGCCTGGCGCTGATTGCCTCCGCGCAAAGCTCCATTGACCTGGGGTCCTATATTTATGCGCCGGATGAAAGCGGGCGGAAAATCACCGCCGCGCTGCTGGCTGCGGCGGATCGCGGCGTGCGCGTGCGGCTGATTACCGACGGGCTGATTGGCTGGATCAACCTGGGCAATGATCCCCTGGGGCCTGCCCTGGGGTCACATCCCAACGTGGAGATCAAGTTTTACAATCCCATCGATATCAGCCGTCCCCAGGGATTGAATGCCCGCTATCATGAGAAGTTCTTCCTGGTGGACGATACCTGGCTGCTGCTGGGCGGGCGGAACGTATCCGACGAATTCCTCACCGGGGAGGGAGACCCCAGCTATAACTATGACCAGGATGTGCTGCTGTACCGGCTGGACCCGGCCAAACGGGACGCGGTGGCGCAGATGCGCGGTTACTTTGACGCCATGTGGACGTCCTCCCTGTGCGCGCTGCGTTATGACGATGCCGCCGCCCTGGAGCAAGGGGCCGTGCGCCAGTGCCGGGAGGAGCTGGATGCCCTGTGGCAGACCCTGGCGGCCACCGTGCCCTTGACGCTGCCGGACCCGGAGACGGACATGGTGCCCGTGGAAAAGACACTTTTGCTCACCAACCCCACCGCGGCGCAACCCTCCGCGCCCGTGGTATGGAACCGCCTGTGCCAGCTGATGGATACCGCGGAGGAAAGGCTGTGGATGGTAACCCCTTACCTGGTGATGGACGGGCCCATGCGGGACCGCCTGACCGCGGTGTGCGCCGGTGCGCCAGGGGATACGAAAATACTGGTGAACAGCCGGGAGGCGGGCAACAACATCATTGCCTCGGCGGATTATACCATTCACCGGCCCATGGCACAGCGCCTGGGCGTGCCCCTGTGGGAATTCCAGGGGAACTGGTCCATGCATACCAAGTCCGTGCTGGTGGATCACGACTTGAGCATCATTGGTTCCTTTAACTTTGATCCCCGAAGCGCCTATCTGGATACGGAACTGATGCTGGCGGTGTACAGCCGGGAGCTTAACGCTCAGCTGGCGGAGAACATGGATTCCTTGTGGGACCAAAGCCTGCGCTGGCAATCCGGGGCGTACGCGGAGGGAGGGACAAGCCCCAAAGCCGCATCCTTTGGGAAAATGGCGCTGATTACGTTGCTGTCTCCCTTTGTTTCCCTGGTGCGGTTCCTGGTGTAAAATTACATAGGAAAAGAACAAGCGGCGAGGCGCTGGAATGAACGCTTCGCCGCTTTTCTTAGTGATAGGCAAGGGTGCGCGCCGGTAGGGGGGCGATGGTGACCCGGGGAAGATCCTCGGGCCACCCTGGAACGCCCCTGGGGAATATGGCTTATTCTTCCCGCAGCCACGCCATCAGCGTTTCCGTACTGATAAGGCCGGAACGATTCAGCCGGCCCAGGCGGTACAGACAGGCGGCATCATGGGTGATAAGGTTCAGGTGCGGCTCGCTGGTCATGGTGGCCACGTATCCCTGCTGCTGCAGGAGCGCGTCTGCCAGGGGCTCCACATAGCCATAGGGATAGGCGAAAGCGCGCAACATGGTTATACCGGCCGCGCGGGACCATTGATCCATTTGCTCCATGTCTGAAAGCAGCATGGCTTCATAGGCCTGGGCGGTTTCCTCGGGCAACAGCTGCACGCCCTTTCGGGTGCGATACACATGCAGCTGTGCCGAGTGGCTCTGGAGCTCAATGCGGCCGGAAGCGACGGCCTGGGACAGCTCCTGCCAGGTCATATACTGGCCGGCCGTGTCGCAGCCGTCCGCAATGCCCTGGGCACGGGCGCCGATGACGGACACCACCGCACAGGCGTTATATTTTTGCAGCAGCGGCAGCACCTGGGTCAATATGCTCCGATACCCGTCGTCAAACACCAACAGCACCGGTTTCTCGGGCAGCGGTGCTCCCATGCGCACATAGGTGATGACCTCCGAAAGGCGCACGGTTTGCCAGCCTTCCTGGGCCAAGGCCTGCAGGTCCGCCTCCAGCTGCGCCACAGAGGCCGTGTAGTCGTCCAGCAGCCCGCCTTCGGGCACAATATCGTGGTACATCAGGATCGGTAGCGTGCGGCTGTCCTCCTGGGCATAAGCTGGGGCAACCAGCCCGTAACACAGCAGCCCGATCAGGGCCAGCAGTACTGCCGCATAAAAAACCATACCCCAAATGCCATTTTTGGATTGACTCATGACCGTTCCTCCATTTTTGCGGAACGCTCACTTCCATCGTAAGGGCTTTTGCAGGGCGGCCTGGGCATATCCCGCCAGGGAGCAGAGGGATTGCAGCGTTTGAAAGACCAGGGCAAAGCAAAGCAGCCCCACGGCGCTGTGGGCGATAACCGCCCCCTCCTGCCGCCGCTGAAAGGCATATACGCTCAAGCCGTTGATGGCCAGGCCCGGCAGTGTCCATAGGGTCATCCACCCCACCAGCCAGTCCCGGCCCAGGCACAGCAATACCACCCCCGCCCAGAAGCCAAAGATGAAAGCAGCGTCCAGAAAGATAATCGAAAGATTCAGGCTCTCAAAATAGCCGCCGAAGAAAGACCGCTGACCCCAGGGGGCAACAGCCCGCAGGCCGTCAAACATGCCCCGGGCCCAGCGGATGCGCTGGCGGCACAGCGCCCCCAGGGTATGCGGAACCTCCGTGTAGCCAATGGCGCCGGGCTCATACAGCGAGCTGCGTCCCTGAGCCAGCATCCGGTAGGTGAGCACAATATCCTCTCCCGCGCACTGCTCCCAGCCGCCCGCGCGCCGCACGGCATCCGTATCATAGGCGCTGAATGCCCCCTGCGCCACCAGGGTAGAACCATAGCTCCCCTGAAAGCGCTTAATGGCGGCAATGCTGATTAAATAATCGTATATCTGCATCTTTTGCACCGCATTGGCGGGGTCCTTGACCAGGAGATTTCCCGCCACGCAGGCCGCGCCGCTATGGTGAATCCGCCGGAGCATGCGGTCCACAGCGTTTTTGTCCAGCAGGGTATCCGCGTCCACGGTAATCAGATACCGTGTGTGCACCTGCCGCAGTCCGGCGTTCAGGGCGTTGGCCTTGCCCTTTTGCTCACAGGTAAGCAGCCGGATGATGCGCTCCGGCCCGGCCAGATCGGCCATGGCCCGGCGTATCTCCTCCTGGGTGCCATCGGTGGAGCCGTTATCCACACACAGGATCTCCAGCGTGCCTGCATAGCCCTGCGCCGCCACCTGAGCAATGGTCCGGTAGATGCCCCCGGCCTCGTTGCGGGCGCAGATGAGCACGGTAACCGGTTCCCGGTAGGGGCCGGCGGGCGGCTTGGGCCGCGCATGCAATAAATTGGATAAAAACATAGCGCACATTAAATAGCCGGGAAGCAGCGCAATCCCCATAATCACCAGCAGAGCATACCAGCCCGGCAGCCGCCCGGCCACATACCTCAGCCAGGGCAGCGCCAGCACCGAAGAAAGAGCCAGCCAGAGGAGCGCGGCGCCACAGCTCAAGGCGAAATACCATGATTTCCGCCGCATAAAATCACCCCGATTCAGTTTATGCATGGGGAGAAATTTGGCGACAAAAAAAGGCCCGCGTACCAAATCGGTAAACGCGGGCCTCAGACTGTCAAAAAACCTTCAGGAGGTGTCGGAGGGGCCGCAGCCCCTCTGACTTTTCTTCGTGTAAGCCGGCTTTGCCGGCTTCGCGGGTCGTTGATTTTGCTTGCAAAATCAATTCCTTACAAATTCGGGCGACCTCTGGTTGACCGAATTTGCTTCCTCGAAAAAGTGGCATCTGCCACTTTTTCGACACGCTGAGGCACGCGTACCAAACCGGCAAACGCGGGCCTAAAATATATTACGGGGAAATGCGCGCCTTAGCTGCGGATGACCGCATTGTACTTCTCCGCGGCCACCTTGAGGATCTTGTCCATGGCGGCGGTGATCTCCTGCTCGGTGAGGGTGCGGTCCGCGCCGCGGAACACGAAGGCGAAGGCCACGGACTTCATGTCCGCGCCCAGGGCCGCGCTGCGGTACACGTCGAAGAGCTTCACATCCTCCAGGATGGCACCGGCGGCCTTGGCCATGTCCGCCATCAGCGGGCCCACGGAGGTGCTCTCCGCCATCACCAGGGACAGGTCGCGGCTCACGGCGGGGTAGCGGGGCATGGGCTTCACCGCGCCCATGGGCTGGGACAGGGCGGCGATGGTCTCCAGGTTGATTTCCGCCACCAGGGCCCGGGCGGGCATGTCGAAGTTTTCCCGCACGGCGGGGTGCACCTCGCCCAGGGTGCACAGCACGGTTTCGCCCTGCATCAGGCGGGCGCAGCGGCCCGGATGGTGGTAGCTCTCCCCGCCGGGCACGATGTCAAAGGCAATACCCCGGTGGCGCAGCAGCTGCTCCACCGCGCCCCGCAGGGTGTAGAAGTCCTCCTCCTTGCCGTAGATGCCCAGGCACAGGGTCTGGGTCTCGGTGGGCAGGCCCTCGGCGGTGGGGTGCAGAGGATCGAACACCGCGGCGGCCTCGTAGAGGCGGGCGGTTTCGTTGCCGTGGTTCATGTTCAGCGCCAGGGTTTTCAGCATGCCGGGCACCAGGGTGGAACGCATGACGGAGGTGTCCTCGCCCAGGGGATTGCGAATCTGTAGGGGCTGGAGGCGCTCGTCCCCGGCGGGCAGGTTCAGCTTTTCAATGTCCTTGGGGCTGAGGAAGGAGAAATTCATGATCTCGTAGTACCCCATGCCCTGGAGCTGATCGGCCAGGTCGTCCTTCAGGCGCATGCGGTCGCTGCGGCCGCCGGGGGTGGTTTCGCCCCGGAGCAGGGTGGAGGGAATCTTGTCGTAGCCGTAGATGCGCAGCACTTCCTCGGAGAGGTCGGCCTCGCCGTCCACATCCTGGCGGAAATCCGGCACCACGGCGGTGAGGGCGTCGCCCTCCCGCTTCACATCGAAGTACAGCGCGGTGAGGATGCGCTCGATCTCCTCGGGGGGAATATCCACGCCGGTGCGCTGGGCAATGCGCTTGCAGGAGCCGGTGACCACCTGCTGCTGGGCAGGATTGGGGTACAGGTCGATGACGCCGCTGACCACGTCCCCGGCGTCCAGCTCGTTGATGAGCTGGCAGGCGCGGTCCATGGCCTCCATGGCAGTCTTGACGGAAACGCCCTTCTCAAACCGCCCGGAGGACTCCGTGCGGATGCCCAGGGCGCGGCTGGTGACGCGGGTGGACGCCCGGTCGAACACCGCGCACTCGAACATCATGGTGTGGGTCTTTTCGGTGATTTCGCTCTCCTCACCGCCCATGATGCCCGCCACGCAGGAGGGCTTGCTGGCATCGCAGATCACCAGCTGGCCGGGGGTGAGGGCATGGGCCTTGCCGTCCAGGGTGGTGATGTGCTCGCCCGCCACGGCCCGGCGCACGATGATGTGATGGCCTTCCACCATTTCCAAGTCAAAGGCGTGCATGGGATGGCCGGTTTCCAGCATGACGAAGTTGGTGATGTCCACCACGTTGTTGATGGAGCGCATGCCCGCCCCGTGCAGGTATTTGCGCAGCCACATGGGGGAGGGCCCCACCCGCACGTCCTTGATGACCCGGGCCACGTAGCGGGGGCACAGATCGGGGTCGCGGACCTCCACCTGCACATAGTCGTGGATGTCCCCGCCGCTCTCCTTCACGGTGATTTCCGGCTTGTGGAAGGTGGAGCCGCAGGCCACGGCGGTCTCCCGGGCCATGCCCCACACGCTCAGGCAGTCCGGGCGGTTGGCCAGCACCTCGAAATCCATCACCGTGTCGTCGATGCCCAGGATGGGCCGCACGTCCGCGCCCAGGGGATAATCCTCCTGGAAAATCAGCAGGCCCGCCGCGCCCACGGAGGGGTACAGCTCCACGGGCACGCCCAGCTCCTCGGAGGAGCAGAGCATGCCCTCGCTGGCCACGCCGCGCAGCTTGCCCTTCTTGATCTTCACGCCACCGGGCAGCCGGGCGCCCACCTTGGCCACGGGCACCAGGATGCCCGCCTCGCAGTTGGGCGCGCCGCAGACGATCTGCAGGGGCTCGCCCTCGCCAATGTCCACGGTGGTTACGCGCAGATGGTCGCTGTCGGGATGGGGGACGCAGGTGAGCACCCGGCCCACCACCACGTTCTCCACCTCGGCGCCCAGGTTTTCATAGCCCTCCACGCCGTCGCCGCACATAATCATGCGGTCCATGTACGCCTGGGGCTCCAGGGAAATGGGGGTATAGGCCCCGATCCATTGCATGGGAATCTTCAATGTCAAACGCCTCCTTGCGGCAGTTACGGTTGTATTCTTGGATGAACGCGGGCCGCCGGCTTACCGGAACTGGCCCAGGAAGCGCAGGTCGCCCTCGTAGAGCAGGCGCATGTCGGGGATGCTGTAGCGCTGCATGGCGATGCGCTCCAGGCCGATGCCGAAGGCGAAGCCGGAGTACACGCTGCTGTCAATGCCGCACATCTCCAGCACCTTGGGGTTGACCATGCCGCCGCCCAGCACCTCGATCCAGCCGGTGCCCTTGCACACCCGGCAGCCCTTGCCATGGCAGGCCGCGCAGGTGAGGTCCACCTCGGTGGAGGGCTCGGTGAAGGGGAAGAAGCTGGGGCGGAAGCGGGTAGTAATGCCCTTGCCGTACAGCCGCTCCGCAAAGGCGTTCAGGGTACCCCGCAGGTCGGCCATGGTCACGTCCTTGTCAATGACCAGGCCTTCCATCTGATGGAACACGGGGCTGTGGGAGGCGTCCACCTCGTCGGCGCGGTACACCCGGCCGGGGCAGATCACGCGGATGGGGGGCTTGCGGGTGAGCATGGTGCGCGCCTGCATGGGGGAGGTGTGGGTGCGCAGCACCACGTTATCATCAATATAGAAGGTATCCTGGGCATCCCGGGCGGGGTGGTTCTTGGGAATGTTCATCAGCTCGAAGTTGTAGTGGTCCAGCTCCACCTCGGGGCCTTCCACCACCTCAAAGCCCATGCCCGTGAAGCAGTCCACCATCTCGTTCATGCACAGGGTGATGGGATGGGCGCTGCCGCGGGGGGGCAGGGCGCAGGGCTGGGTCACGTCGATGGCCTCCCGGCGCAGGGCCGCCTCCTGCTCGATGGCCTTGAACTCCCGCTGCTTTTCGTCCAGCAGGGCGGTGAATTCCTCCCGGGCCTGGTTAATCAGCTGGCCCGCCTGGGGGCGCTCCTCGGGGGAGAGCTGGCCCATGCCACGCAATAGCGCCGTGAGCTCGCCTTTCTTGCCCAGCACCTTGACCCGCAGGTTTTCCAGGGCCTGGGTGCCGTCCAGGGCGCGCATTTCCTCGGTGACATGCGCTCGGATCTGGGCGATTTGTTCCTTCATATCCATGGATGTCCGCTCCTTCCTTTGTTTCGGGCGGCGGCATAGAAAAAGCCTTCGTCCCCTTTGCATGGGACGAAGGCGTATTGCCGCGTGTTACCACCCAACTTCCGCACGGGAATCCACCCGGTGGATTCTGATGCGCTCGATGCCTTTCACGGGGCCGAAGCGTCGCCGCCTAATAGGCCTATGCCTTTCAGCGGCGCAGCTCGGGAGGGAATTTCCTGCGCTCCGCCGGGCGGCTCGCACCAAGCGCCGCCCTCTCTTGGGGCCGGAGGGAAATGCAGGCGTTGTTCTCCGTCATCGCCTTTTATGGTATAGCGGGATTATAGCACGAACCCGCTCCCTTGTCAAAGGGTAAAAAGCGGTGCCTGGAGGGCCTGCGGGTTTCACGCCAGCGTCCCGGCGTTGACTTTTGGCCGTGAACCCGGTATCATATCAGGAAGAGCGTTTGTTCCCCATCGGGGGAAAAGGACGCGGCTTGGACGAGGTGAAGGGCATGATCGTGTTAGGCATCGACCCCGGCTACGCGCTGATGGGCTGGGGCGTGGTGGAGTCTCACGGGAGCGCCATGCGCCTGCTGGACTATGGCGTGGTGGAGACCAAGGCGGGAACCCCCGTGCAGGACCGCCTGCGCACCCTGCAGCAGGGCATTCGCCGCCTGGTGCAGCAGTACCACCCCGACGACGTGGCCTTTGAGGAGCTGTTCTTTGCCCGGAACGTGACCACCGCCCTGACCGTGGGCGCGGCCCGGGGCGCGGCCATCATCGCCGCGGCGGAGTACACGGAAAACCTTTACGAATATACCCCCATGCAGATCAAGCAGGCGCTCACCGGCTGGGGCAAGGCGGACAAAAAGCAGATCCAGCAGATGGTGAAGTTCCTTTTGCACCTGGAGGCCATTCCCCGCCCCGACGACGCCGCCGACGGCATCGCCGCGGCCATTACCCATATACAGGCCGGCGCGGCCAAGAGCCAGTTCAAAATGAAATGACGCCTGGAAAAAGGAGAAGGGCATGTACGCATTTATCGAAGGCAAGGTATGTGAAAAGAACGCCGGGGAGCTGATCCTGCTGGCGGGGGGCGTGGGGTATCAGATCAACTGCTCCATGAACACCCTGGCCGCTGCCCCCGCCCTGGGGGAGACCATGCGCTGCTATACGTATCTCTCCGTGCGGGAGGACGCCATGGAACTGTTCGGCTTTGCCTCCCGGGAGGAAAAGCGCATGTTCCTCTCCCTCACGGGGGTTTCCGGGGTGGGGCCGAAAATGGCCCTGGCGCTCCTGGGCAGCATGCCCCTGAAGGAGCTGAACCTGGCCATCCTGCTGGGGGATGTCACCGCCCTGAGCCGCGCCCCGGGCATCGGCAAAAAGACCGCCCAGCGCATCGCCCTGGAGCTCAAGGACAAGGTGAGCCAGGAGGACGTGAGCGCTGTTTCCGTTGGCGGCGCGGCGCCGGTGCAGTCCATGGCCGCCGACTGCGTCACCGAGGCCCTGGAGGCATTGCAGGCCCTGGGCTACACCCCCGCCGAGGCCCGCAACGCCGTGCAGAGCGTCCGCGACCAGAGCGACAAAACCGACGAACTGATTAAGCTGGCCCTGCGCAGCATGGCCGGAATGTGAGGCGACCCATGGCAGAAGATCGATTGATGACCGGCGGCTTCCGGGAGGAGGACAGCGCCGTGGAGCAGAGCCTCCGCCCTCACACCCTGCGGGAGTATGTGGGGCAGAAGGCGGTGAAGGACAGCCTGGGCATCTACATCCAGGCGGCGCTGACCCGGCACGACGCCCTGGACCATATGCTGCTCTATGGCCCGCCTGGCCTGGGCAAAACCACCCTGGCCTGCATTGTGGCCGCGGAGATGGGGCAGAACATCCGCATTACCTCCGGCCCGGCCATTGACCGGCCCGGGGACCTGGCCTCCATCCTCAGCAACCTGACGGCGGGGGACGTGCTGTTTATTGACGAGATCCACCGCCTTTCCCGGCAGGTGGAGGAGGTGCTCTATCCCGCCATGGAGGACTTTGCCATCGACATCATGATCGGCAAGGGCCCCACGGCCCGGTCCATTCGCGTGGATCTGCCGCACTTCACCCTGGTGGGGGCCACCACCCGGGCGGGGCAGCTCTCCGCGCCCCTGCGGGACCGCTTCGGCATGCTTTTCCGCCTGGAGCTGTACACCCCCGAGGAGCTGGCGCAGATTGTGGGCCGCAGCGCGGGCATCCTGGGGGTGAGCGCGGAGCGGGACGGCATCCTGGAAATCGCCAGCCGCAGCCGGGGCACGCCCCGCATTGCCAACCGCATGCTCAAGCGCGTGCGGGACTACGCCCAGGTGCGGGCGGAGGGCACCATCACCTACGAGGTGGCCCGGGACGCCCTGAACATGCTGGACGTGGACGAGCTGGGACTGGACCGGGTGGACCGGAACATGCTGGCCACCATGATGGACAAGTTTGGCGGCGGCCCCGTGGGCCTGGATACCCTGGCCGCCACCACCGGGGAGGACGCCGTCACCATCGAGGACGTATACGAGCCCTACCTGATGCAGCTGGGCTTCCTGATGCGCACGCCCCGGGGGCGGGTGTGTACCCCCGCGGCTTACGAGCACATGCGGCGCACGCCTCCCGCGCCGCCCGCCGGGAACGACCATCCCGACCAGCTGCGGTTTGACCTTTGAGCGGGCGGGAATGCGTCCGCACCGAACCTATGAGGAATGGAGAAGCGCAACCCATGAAAACATCCGATTTTGACTATGTGCTCCCGGAGGAGCTGATTGCCCAGACCCCCATGGAGCCCCGGGATCACAGCCGGCTGATGGTGGTGCATCGGGGCACGGGGGCCATTGAGCATAAGCACTTTTACGATCTGCCCCAGTACCTGCGTCCCGGGGATGCCCTGGTCATCAACGAGACCAAGGTGATTCCCGCCCGGCTCCTGGGGGTGAAGGAGGACACCGGCGTACCCGTGGAGGTGCTGCTGTTGCGCCGGGAAAACGCCACGGACTGGGAAGCCCTGGTACGCCCGGGCCGCCGCCTGAAGCCCGGGGCAACCTGCGTTTTCGGGGACGGTTTGCTGCGCTGCACGGTGCTGGAAAACGTGGCAGAGACCGGCGGGCGGCTGGTACGCTTCCAGTACGAGGGCGTATTTGAGGAGCTGCTGGACCGCCTGGGCGAGATGCCCCTGCCCCCCTACATTCACGAAAAGCTCCAGGACCAGAGCCGGTATCAGACCGTGTATGCCAAGGCGGAGGGTTCCGCCGCCGCGCCCACGGCGGGGCTGCACTTCACCCCCGCGCTGCTGGAGCAGGTGCGGGCCATGGGCGTTACGGTGGTGCCCGTACTGCTGCATGTGGGTTTGGGGACGTTCCGTCCGGTGAAGGAGGAGGACGTGGACAAGCACGTCATGCACTCGGAGTACTACCAGGTAACCCGGGAGGCGGCGGACACCCTGAACCGCATCCGGCAGGCGGGTGGAAGGCTGATCTGCGTGGGCACCACCTCCGTGCGCACCATTGAGACCGTGGCCGACGATGCGGGGATCATTCATCCCGGGGCGGGGGAAACGGCTATTTTCATCAAGCCCGGTGTGAAGATCAAAGCGGTGGATGCGCTGATTACGAATTTCCATTTGCCGCAGAGCACCTTGCTGATGCTGGTGAGCACCTTCCTGGGCCGGGAGCAGGCCCTGGCGGCCTATGAGCTGGCGGTGAAGGAGAAGTACCGCTTTTTCAGCTTCGGGGATGCCATGTTCATCACCGGGGTGAAGGATTAACGGGAACAAGAAGAATCTTTGGGAAGAATGGAACCCCTGGCTTCGGCGGCCTTTGGCCGCGGGGGCCGGGGGGTTTTATGTTGCGGATGCGCCATGCGGTGGAAGAAATATTTTTCGCCAGCGAAAGGGGCTCAGGGGGGCGAGGGGAAAGCTCCCTGGTCGCCTCCGCAGAGGCGAAAGTGTTTGTGATACGAGAGAGAAAGGCATTTTCCTGCCCTCTGCAAGGAAGCTGTTTTTTGCACAAATTTCTACTTGTAGCAAGGGGCCGAAGGTTTCCAAAGGGCGAGCGGAAAGCCCTTTGGTCGCCTCCGCAG
>OLPF01000756.1_pt1 | contig 31185 bp, 29 predicted proteins | sample 1673121 | NCBI WGS metagenome assembly OLPF01 (sample SAMEA3136756, study PRJEB25190) | human gut metagenome
TGCTAATATTATACGCGAAATTAGCACGAAAGTAAAGTCAAAAAATTGCCGGGCATTCTCTCCCGGCAATTTGCTTTTTTGATTCAGCCATACACCGCATCCTGGATCGCAAAGCGAAGGTCCTGCACCTTGCCCACCAGCCAAGCGGCGGCCATCGGAAGGCCCAGCGGGTTGACCAGGAAGGCGATTACAAGCAGGATCACGCCGTTTTGTACGGAATATGTAACCAAGACTGCCAGCCCCAGCAATCCCACAATGGTACTGACGATCCCCAGCACGAGACTGGACAGGTACAGAACTCCCATGCAGAGCCATACGAACAAGGTCAGCGCCAGCACAATAGGTGCCACCAATAATTTCAATAGAAACCTCATTCCAATACCTCCCTTTGCTTCAGATACTTCTGCCGAAGCTGTTCTACTTTTTTCTCTCCTGCGTCATCCAGAACATCCATTTCATTTTTCCGTAAAATCAGATACTCCTGGTAGCCAGTGGCTGCGTCCAGAAGTTTATCAAACAATTTCTCCGGCGTCGGGCAGCACGTTACCTCGGACCAATCCTGCCCCGCATGATCCCAAAGCATGACCGCATAGCCGTGACGGGTTGGTACAGCTTCTATCGCCTGATCTTTTGCCAAATAGTCAGCAAAAATTTTCAGCACCATTTCGTTTGTCAACATACAACTCAGCTCCTTGTGTGTATCTCCTTATCTCTGTATCTATTCTACCCGCTTTTCAGCAGAGTCTGCAACGATACGGGCAAAGAAAAAAGAGGGAGGCCCGGCGCAGCTGCACGCACACGCCGGACCTCCCTCACAGCTGGGACGTATGCCCCTGTCAGGACAGTTTTGCCAGCTGGGTCAATACCTGATGCACCCCATCCCACAAAGCCTCCTGCCGATGGGTTATATCCTCCAGATCGGCGTCGTAAATGCGCCCGGTTTCATGCACGCGGCGGGTCAGCTGGTTCAGGTTGTTGCTGGAGTAGCGCATCAGGGACACCAGCTCCTTCAGCTCCGGCAGTTCCAGGCGCACCACATAACCGTTCAGGGCCATCTTGCGCAGATAGGCTTCCCGGTTCTTTGTCCCCAGCTGGGCCATCTTCTGTTCGATCAGCGCCAGTTCTTCCGGCGAGACCCGGAAGTTCAGCTGCACCTCCCGCTTGCGCTTGGGGGCGCTCACCGTTCCGGCTCCTTTTTCTTATGGATGGGGGATTTTTTCTCCGGCTTTTCAGCAGGGCGCGGCTCCTGTTTCAGCTGGCGGCGGACCGAGGGGCGTCGCTGGCGCAGCTCCTTGGAGCGGTCCTCGCTGGCCAGGATGGTGACATAGGTGCCGGGCAGGTCCTTCATGCCGGTGATCGCCAAACTGCGAAACGGCAGCAGCGCCATCAGCTGGTCGTGGGCCTGGGTGCCTGCGCGGGCCAGAAAGTCCGGCGAAACGCGGGCCATGTAGTGGGTGCCGTGGGGGCTGTTGGGCGTATCCGGCGCACGAAGCTCCTGCAAGAGCCGGGCGGCCTCGGCGTGGATTTCCTCCGGCGTCAGCGGCTGGAGCCGCAGATAGTCCTGCCGCGCCTGGCTCAAGAACAGATCGACCAAGCCGGAGTGGCTGTCCACCACAAAGTCCAGGTTGCGTTCGCCGCCAAAGCCGTCCGGGTTGGGCGGGATGTCCACCGTCCTGGCCCACGTCTTGTTGGCCGGGCTGAAACGCTCATCCCACTCTTTCTGCTGCACGGTGTTTGCCAGCACATAGAGAGTGCGGGTGTAGCCGAACTGCTCGATCACCTGGGGTACCGCGTCCTTGTCCAGCCGGTTGTCCCCGTAATGTTCCGAAATGGACGCCTCGATGGCCTCCTTGCAGGCGATGTTGGCGCGGCGGGACGCCCGGTACAAATCCAGGTCGCCCTGTTCGCGGGCATAGGCGGAGTCGTGCCGGTAGAGCGGCAGTTCCCGCTGGGCGTCCAGCGCCGCCTCGGCCCGCTGTTCGATGCTGTCCCGCACCACATCCATGTAGGAAATTTCCCGGTCAGAAAACTCCTTGTAGACATCGGCCAGCGGGGACGGCGATGCCAGCAGCGCGGCGGCCCGGCTTTGGGGCAGGTCAAGCTCCTCCATCGCCATCAAAATGTCCTCCCGGACCGTGTACTCATAGGTATGCTTTAGAATTTCCTCCGGGGGCTGGCTTTTCAGCCAGTCCCGGAACTTGTCCTGTTCGGCGGCCATCTTTTCATAAAGGGCCGTGTTTTTATCGGTATTCATCTTATCGCACCTCCTGTTCGTGGTGTTTGGGTTTCTTTTCGGGATTGCGCGGCGGCACCGGGCGTTTCAGCCCTTCCAGCACCGAGGGGCGGCTGCTCTTGGCAAGCACCGCCTCCGGCGCAGGGCGGCCCCGGCCGTCCATATTCAGCAGTACGTCCAGTTCGGCCAGCCGGGCGGATTTATCCCGCAGCTCCTGTTCCTGGGGGAAGGGCTTGCCCACCTCCGCTTTGGCGGCGGCCTGCTGTTGGTAGAGATTGTCCAGCTGGTTCTTCACCGCCTCCAGCCGCTGGGGCATCTGGCTGAGCACATTGTCGATACGGGTGAGATTTCCACGGGGGTCTGTGCCAAGCGTCGCCCGGTGGGTCATCTGGCCTTTCAGCAGGAGCATATACTCCTGCCGGAAAGCGTCAAACGACACCGACATGGTGAAGCCCCGGTAACTGCCCACCGGCACCGGGTCGGCCCCTTTGACCTCCTTGCAGGCGTCCAGCAGCGCGGCCCCAGCGTTTTCCTTGTCGGTGAGGGTGTCGCCACGGACTTCCATCCCGGCAAAGCCGTCCTCCGGGTGGGGATGGGCGGCCAAGGTCGCCATATCGGCTTCCAGTCCGGCGATAAACCCCTTGTTTTTCTCGATCTCCTCCGGGAAGGTTTTCAGTAGCTGGTCCTCCAGGCGGTACTGTTTGCTCTGGTGGTCGGCCTTCATCAGCTTTAACCGCGCCACGTCCACATCCAGGTCCATGCGTTCCTTGATGCGCGGGTCCCCGGCGCACAGCGCCTTGATCTCGGCAAAGGACAGCGCCGTTTCGTCCACATCGTCGCAGCTTCGCACCGGCGATTTGGAGGTCATGATCTGGCTGATGAATTTCTGTTTGTTTTCCACCGTCTGCCAGAGGTAGGCGTCGAAAGTCCCCTCGGTGACATAGCGGTACACATGGACGGTTTCGTTCTGGTTGCCCTGGCGCTCGATGCGTCCCTTTCGCTGGGCCAGGTCGCCGGGCCGCCACGGGCAGTCCAGGTCATGCAGCGCCACCAGGCGGTCCTGCACGTTGGTGCCCGCGCCCATTTTGGCCGTGCTGCCCAGCAGGACGCGCACCTGGCCGGTGCGGACCTTGGAGAACAGCTCCTTTTTGCGCACCTCGGTGTTGGCCTCATGGATAAAGGCAATCTGCTCGGCGGGTACGCCCTGGGCGATGAGCTTCTGCCGGATGTCCTCATACACGGTAAAGGCCGGTTCCGGCTCATCCAGCGGCACCGCGTCCTCCAAAGCGTGGAGGGTCGGGTTGTCCAGCGCCTTGGCCACCTTTTTGGCGGGCCGGGCTTGGGGCGTGGAAATGTCGCAGAACACCAGCTGGGTCAGCTTGTCAGCCTCGCCATCCCGCCAGATCTGCATGATGTTGTTCACGCACTGATTGACCTTGGTGCCCGGCTCATCCGGCAGCAGCTGGTTGATGATCCGCTGGTCCAGCCCCAGCTTGCGCCCGTCGCTGGTGATCTTGAGCATATTGTCCTGGGACGGGTCCACCGTACCGCTGTGTACCAGGGAAGCGCGTTCCGAAAGCGCCTTCACCATTTCCTGCTGCTGCTCGGTGGGCTGAGCCACGATGTTGTGGTACTCCACCTGGGGCGTGGGCAGGTGCAGCTGGTCGGCGGTTTTGATGCCCGCGATTTCTTTGAACAAGTTCATCAGCTCCGGCAGGTTGAAAAACTTGGAGAAGCGGGTCCGCGCCCGGTAGCCGGTGCCCTCCGGGGCCAGCTCCAGCGCCGTCACGGTCTCGCCAAACCGGGACGCCCAGCAGTCAAAGTGGGCCATGCCCAGCTCTTGCAGGCGGTCATACTGGAGATACCGCTGCATGGTGTAAAGCTCGGTCATGGAGTTGCTGACAGGCGTGCCGGTGGCAAAGATGACGCCCCGGCTACCGGTGATTTCGTCCATGTAGCGGCACTTGGCGAACATATCCGAGGATTTCTGCGCGTCCGTCGTAGAGAGGCCCGCCACGTTGCGCATCTTCGTATATAAGAACAGGTTTTTGTAGTTGTGGGCCTCGTCCACGAACAGCCGGTCTACGCCCAGCTGTTCAAACGTCACCACATCGTCCTTGCGGCCCTCGGCTTGCAGCTTTTCCAACCGCGCCTCCAAAGACTTTTTCGTGCGTTCCAGCTGCTTGACGGTGAACCGTTCCCCGCCGCTGGCCTCCACCTCGGCGATGCCCTCGGTGATTTCCCAAATCTGCTCATGCAGCAGCCGCTCCTGGCGTTCCTTGCTGATGGGGATTTTCTCGAACTGGGAGTGACCCATGATAATGGCGTCGTAGTCGCCGGTGGCGATGCGGGCGCAGAACTTCTTGCGGTTGTGCTTCTCGAAGTCCTTTTTGGTTGTAACAAGAATGTTGGCGGACGGGTACAGACGCAGGAACTCCGAAGCCCACTGCTCGGTCAGGTGGTTGGGCACAACAAAGAGGGATTTTTGGCACAGGCCCAGGCGCTTGGCCTCCATCGCAGCCCCCACCATTTCAAAGGTCTTACCCGCGCCCACCTCATGGGCCAACAGCGTGTTACCGCCGTACAGCACATGGGCGATGGCGTTTTTCTGGTGTTCCCGCAGGGTGATGGCCGGGTTTATACCGCCAAAGACGATATGGCTGCCGTCATATTCGCGGGGGCGAGTGGCGTTCATTTCCTCATTGTACTGGCGCACCAGCGCCTGCCGCCGCTCCGGGTCGCGCCAAATCCAGTCGCGGAAAGCATCCCGGATGGCCTGCTGCTTTTGCGCGGCCAGGGTGGTTTCCTTGGCGTTCAGCACCCGGCGCTCCTTGCCGTCCGCGTCCTCCACGGTGTCGTAGATACGCACGTCCCGCAGATTGAGGGAATCTTCGAGGATTTTATAGGCGTTGGCGCGGCCGGTCCCATAGGTCGAGTAGGCGGCCACGTTGTTTTGCCCCACGACATTTTTGCCGGAGATCTGCCACTCCGCCGTAAAGGGGGTGTAGTGGACTTCAATGCTGCGCTGGAGGTAAAAAGGCGTGTCGAAGGTCTCGTACATAAATTGCTGGATATACTCCTTGTCGATCCACGTTGCCCCCAGCCGCACCTCGATCTCGGAAGCGTCCAGGTCTTTGGGCTGGGCGGCAGTCAGGGCCTCCACGTTGACCGCAAAGGCCGAGTCCTGCTCCGCCGCCCGCTGGGCCTGGCGCAGCTTCCGGCGCACGTTGCCGGACAGGTACTCGTCCGCCGTGACGTATTGGGGCCGCTCGCCCTCCGACACCGGGCCGGGCAGGCGGAAAATCACGCCCCGCAGTTCGGCGGCCAGTTCCTCGCCGGTTTTGCCGGTGAGCTGTTCCATGTAGGCCATGTCCACGCAGGCTTTTTCAGAAATGGAGACTGCCAGGGCCTCGGAGGCCGTGTCCACGGTGGTGACGGCCTCATGGGGCTTAATCGTGCGCTTGGTGAACATATCTGCCTTGCGCTCCAACCGGCCATCCTCGTCCAGTACTTCCAGCGCGCAGAGCAGGTAATAGCTGCTGTCATCGGCAAAGGCCAGCCGATTCGCCCGGTCATTGATAAGACCGTACTTGGCAGAGAAATCGTCATAGCGGCGGTTCAACTCGGCCATCTGCGCCCGGATGTCGGCATCTGGCGCGGCGGCGTCCATCTCCAGGTCGATGAGCCGTTGCACACAATCCCGCAGCCCCACCAGCCCTTTGACGCGGGCCTCGGCGGTGGCGTTCAGGTCAGGGCGCACCATGCGGCTGTTTTCCCGGAAGTACACCGCGCCGTCCACCACCGTGTAAGAATAGTTCTTCACGCTGGGGTCTGCCGGGAGGGAGGTGTCGATGTCCTCGCCCTCGCCCAGCTCCGGCAGTGCGGCTTCCTGGTAGGTGCCGTGGATGTACTTCACAGCGTCGTGCAGCTGGTCGGCCAGTTCTAACCCCTCGATGGGGACCACGGTGTAATCCTGCTTGCCGTACTGGGTGCTTTCAGCGGTAGGCCGTCCCAGCACCATCTCCGGGTGGTCGAGAAAATACTGGTTGACCGTGAAGCCTTCCTCGGTCCGGCCGGTTTGGGTCCAGTCCGGGGCGATGTCCAGCGGACGGTCCCGTTTTTGCAGAAATAGGATGTCGGACACCACATCGGTCCCGGCGTTGGCGCGGAAAGCGTTGTTGGGCAGGCGGATCGCCCCCAGCAGCTCGGCCCGCTGGGCCAGATACCGGCGCACGGTGGAATCCTTGGCGTCCATTGTATAGCGGCTGGTGACGAAAGCCACCACGCCGCCCGGCCGCACCTGATCCAGCGCCTTGGCAAAAAAGTAGTTGTGGATGTTGAAGCCCAGCTTGTTGTAGGCTTTATCGTTCACCTGGTACTGACCGAAAGGAACGTTGCCGATGGCAAGGTCATAGAAGTCCCGCCGGTCGGTGGTCTCGAAGCCCGCCACGGTGATGTCGGCTTTGGGGTAAAGCTGCCTGGCGATGCGCCCGGAAATACTGTCCAGCTCCACGCCGTACAAACGGCTCCCGGCCATGCTCTCCGGCAGCATCCCGAAGAAATTGCCCACGCCGCAGGACGGCTCATAGACCCTTTCGACTTTGATACAAAAACGTCCCGGAAATCTCTTGAAAACAAGGGATTTCCGGGGCGTTTGATGTCTGCGTAGGCATTTGTGAGGCGGATGCTATTTAGGTGGTTTCACTATCAAATGATACTTGGAGTATCGTTGGAAAGTGGACGCATCGTTAGAGAATGCTCATGCTTCTGAGCATATACCAATGTAAATTTACATAGCAAGAATCAGGCTATTTTTTATCTGTTACATCACACCATAAGCCATTATTCATTGAACGCAGATAGATGTCATCTGCCTGTTTGTTTTCTAACCGTCTTTTACTAATAACTTCCCTCGTTACTGTAACCGAGAATCCATTCTTGGCTGTAATATCATAAAACTGGTAATGTAAAACCTCAAAAATAATGTTAGCCACCAATAAATTGTGTTTTAATACCAGATATGAAAGAACTATAAAGTACAGGATGAAAAGAATTACATTCTCCCATTGCGTGAATTCAAATGCGAACATTGGCAATACGAAAGATAACACATATTCCAAAGATGCCGTTTTCTGCTCATGAACTGTTTCAAGAGTTAGGCGTTCAGCGTTCTCTTGGTTCAGAGCTTGCATCGTAAATACTATGTTAGGGATCGAAATCAAATAACCCATAACAATACAGACGACACTCAATATCTCTGTCCAGCGATTTGGCGTTTGGTGATAGAACATATTCATTAGGTCAATGTACGCGATAGATACCCATAATGGGGTATATGAAACAAAGAACGCGCTGAATCTGAATAGTTTTTTCGTTCTTACCACCTGCTTACAGCCGATACCTCGACAGGAACATTTCCGAACGGATCAACCATTCCTTTATTGCACAACACTTTAATCAGTTTCTCAGAAGCATCAGATGAAGATGTATCAATCAGGCCTGAGTCATCTAACGTTAATTGAAAAATAGCTGCCATTCTTCTTCGTAGAGCGGCATCTTTCATGGCATCATAGCGTTGCTGATTAAATGCAACAAATCTACGTGGATTGTGTCCGCTTGTAGCAATATTCTTAAACGATTCCACGTTCGATATGATCCCAGAATCACAAATGTCCTCTGTTTTCACCACACAAATCGCCCTGTATGAACGTTCCATATTGAAGAGCTTTTCTCCCGTCAGAGTAAGTAAGTAGATCATGTTATCGATTATAACAACATCAATATTTTGTCGCAGGTTCAGCACTTTCTTGTTAATTTCAAAAAAGGTACTGTTCTCGTATATAAATCTGTTTTTCAACACACAAATCGGGTTCTGAAGAGAAAACAATACAACGTTTTTCTCCTCACCATTTACATCCAATGCAGCTTTTAGAGCATACGCATTTGCAGCGAAGTCAAGAGGATCGCCTGTCATTTCAGGAACAGATAAAGCCTGAATCAGACGAGTGTATTCATCAGCAATCAGTTCACTGGTTGATTGGAGTCTATAGACTTTTAGCGAATCCGCACTTCCGTCATAGTCATTGACGGATGCGTATTTGCCAAGATATGCATTGTTTCCCTCAGTATATACCTTTGAAAGATTAGCGATAACTCTTGAAAGTGCACCTTCGGGAGCTAAAGTTATTCCTCTGGCTGCATATGTGGTGCCATTGCGCTTTGAGTTTTTGATCTTGACAAGAGCAGCCGTCCATGCCTGCGTTGTGGTTAAGGCGCCTAATACAGATCGGATGATAGCCAAAGACATAGTTTTCTCCTCCCTTAGTATTGATTTACACCATGCAGCTCTTTATATAGCCGATCTGCCAGGGCCTGCTGAATGGCATGATATTTCTTTGCATCGAGGAACAGCTGCTGATATGCTTCCATGTTTTCCTCGTAGGAAGCCATGGCAGTATCGTCAAAGATCGTAGGGAACAGGCTGCGCTCATATATCTGGCGATCGTCGGTTTGCGCCGCCTGATGAACATCAGCGTCCTTTTTCATTTTGTTGTATAGCGTATCAACGATGACGCGATCCGCCTCCGTGAATTCGCCCATGAACTCCTCATTGATTCGCTGGATTATTTCTTCCAACGGGCTGAGGCGCTCCGTCTTTTTTCCAGCACGCTTCGGCTTTGTGGGCTCCCAATGACCACCATCACCTGCTTGAAGTTCAATGGCACCTTCAAAGGTTTTTTCTAGATGATAGTATTCCAGCTTAACCCGATTGTCGAGGTTGAAATCCTCGGACTTATCGCCGGGAAGGAGTTTGGCAAGATAAGAGCACAGAATGAACTCCTTGTGCAGCTCCTTATCAAACATACGCGTGATCTGCACGATGTAATTGTACCACTTTACAAGGTTGCGCACTTCCCGTCGGAACTGGTAACGTTCTTCCTGGTTGAGCCCATTATACCGGTCCGCAACCGGCTTCAACGCATTAGAAATTTGCGCTTGCGTTCCATTAGCTGTGCGCGTATCGGGATCAAAATAAATAGTGGATACCCGGTCGATGTCCTCCTGCGTGTAAATGGCTTTCTCGTGTAGAATTCGCTGCGTCGTATAGATGAGATCGAAATTGATCTCCTCATCCAAGGTGGTCACAGTATAGAACTGCTGGAAAGCATCTCTGATACGTTCAATTGGATTGACGAAGTCCAGAATATAGGTATTGGTTTTACCGGGATACGTCCGGTTTACTCGACTCAGAGTCTGCACTGCTTTCACATCGCGCAGTTCCTTATCCACGATCATTGTATGGAGAAGCGGTTCGTCAAAACCAGTTTGATATTTTTCTGCGACAATCAAAACATCGCCTTCTTCATGGAATACGGCCTTCGTTTGACTTTCGCGCACAGGGTTGCCTTCACGATCCCGGTTCATGCTGCTCTCAGAGTATTCTGGGCTATCGGGAATGTCCGGGTCTTTCAGTGTCCCGCTGAATGCGATCATGATTTCAACATCGTCATAGTTGTTTTTTTCTAAATACCGCTTGATGGTATGATAATAACGTACAGCAGCTAAGCGCGAAGCTGTGACAACCATCATCTTGCCATGCGCGCCAGGGATGCTGTGCTTGGTGACATCCCGGAAGGTTTCAACGATGATCTCTGCCTTCTTGTCCAGATTGTGCGGATGCAGTTCCTCGTAACGTCGGATGGTTTTCACAGCCTTCGAAGTGGGCACATCCGGATTGTCAGGCGTGTTCTTGGCAAGCTGATAGCACATCTTATAAGTAGTGTAGTTGGCCAAAACATCAAGGATGAACTCTTCCTCAATAGCCTGCCGCATAGAATAAACGTGGAAGGGTACAAAACTTCCATCGGGTTGCGGCTCGCCAAAAATTTCGAGAGTTTTCCCCTTGGGCGTGGCAGTAAAAGCGAAAAAGGACAGATTTTGATGGCGTCCCTGTGCAAGCATTTCCTGGACAAAAATATCCTTTTTATCGATCTCTTCTTCGCTTTTACCTTCCAGCTCGGCGTATTCCTTCAAGGCATCATCCACATCCGCCAAGGCAGTCTTGAGCTTCATTGCACTCTGACCAGTCTGGCTGGAATGTGCTTCATCTACAATGATGGCATAGTGCTTGCCTGTTGCAGCCTGAACCTGGTCGTAAATAACAGGGAACTTCTGAATGGTAGAAACGATAACTCGCTTACCATCATTGATAGCGTTCCGAAGGTCAGCTGAACTCTTTTTTTCATCGATGGTCACGACCGAACCAAGTGTATGGTCAAAGCCTCTGATTGTGGCCTGCAGCTGCTGATCCAACACACGACGGTCAGTTACAATGATTACACTATTGAAAATCGGCTCATTATTGTCATTGTGCAGGCTGGCCATGCGATACGCCGTCCAAGCGATAGAATTGGATTTACCGCTACCAGCGCTATGCTGAATAAGATAGTTGTGGCCTGCACCATTTTCACGCACATGCTCCACCAACTTGCGAACCACATCCAGTTGGTGATAGCGAGGGAAAATAAGGCGCTCTTTGACCTCAATGTGCTGGGTGCCATCGGGATTTTTGCTCTTTTCCTCTTTTTTCTCGAGACTAATGAACTTCTGAAGGATGTCCAGCAGTTTGTCCTTCTGCAGCACTTCGTGCCACAGATATGCAGTTACGTAATCCCCATTAGCTGAAGGCGGATTGCCTGCACCGCCGTCCTTGCCAGGGCCGTTAGAACCCTGGTTAAAGGGCAAAAACCTTGTCTTTTCACGTGCGAGCTGCGTGGTCATCGATACCTTGTATAGGTCAACCGCAAAATATGCAAGAATACGGCGATTAAACCCGAAAGAGGGCTCTTTCGGATCGCGGCTGTACTGCCACTGGCGAATGGCGTCGTCAATGGTTTGTCCGGTCAGTTGGTTCTTCAACTCAAGCGCAACGACGGGAATGCCGTTGATGGCCAGCATCATATCCACCGTGTTGGTGTTCGTTTCGGAATAATGCCATTGGCGCACACACTGGCAGATGTTCTTCTGATAGTTGGCAATGGAAATGGCATTCAGGGTAGACTCCGGCTTGAAGTAGCAGACGGTGAACTGCACGCCACGGTGCTTAAAACCATGGCGCAGCACATCCAGCAGGCCCTGCTGCTGCACAGCGCTTTCAAATGCCTTGTAAAACTGGCGAACGGGGTTGATCGTACACATACGCTCAAAGCGCTTCCATGCCAGTGGCTGGGATGCTTTGACAAAGTCCGTCAGCGTGACGATATCCAGTGCCATGCCCTTGTATTCCTCGGAGCGAAAACCGCTGTCTGTGGCTTTCTGCCAGCCGCCTTCTTCGGAAATGAGGTATTCCTCAATTTTACTCTCGAAGAGTTTCTCTGTCTCATTCATACATATAAACTTCCTTTATCCTCTTTTTAGCCTCTGAATGAGCTGACGGGCAAAGAGTAACGCAATCTCATCAGAATTGTATTTTGTGCTATCAATATATTGGATATCCGACAATGTTGGATAATGTTCGGCCATAGTCTCTGACGAAATATTATATAGAAGCGGTAAGATGAGTTTCTGTCCTTCATTATCCTGTCGGTGCAAAAATTCAGAGAGCTCCTTTTCGGTCCATTCACGCCCAAAGAAATTATCGGAAACAACAATTATGGCAAATTCGGACTTTGCAACACCTTCCAGAATACGCTCCTTCCACTTGTCACCCCACTGTAATACTTCTTTATCATAAAAAATAGGAATGCCAAGTTTGCTCAAAGAAGCATATAGCGCATCGACGTATGCAATTTTATCTTTGTTGGCATGGGACAGAAACAGATCATACTGCTTTCCACTGATACGAGGCGTTGCTTGACCGCTGCCTTGCCATTCCAAATAAGATGAGAGTAAACCAATCATTTCATCCAGCGCACTGGCAAGTTCTTGCTTCCAAATCCGCGCATTCACGAACTCATCTTTTAACGGACACGAATCCGGAATGCTAGCCATCATTACCTTCATATCGGCTCGCCATTTATTGAATTTACTGCCACTAATATAAGGCGGAATAACCAAACCCGGAATAGGTTGCTGTGTTTCGGTTTCTCGAATGTCTTTTGCCTGCAGCAGCAGTTCATTAACAGTGAATGCCATATTCATTCCACCTTTCTCTTGCCGGTCACGGCTTCGTAAATGAGGGAGCGTTTGTAGGATTCGAGGTCAGCGATAGCCGCTTCTTTTTGAGAAATTATTGACTCTATTAGCGGCAGTTTGTAATCTAAATAATCTACAATAATAATTTGTTCTTGCATTGAGGGAAGAAGCATCGGCATAGCTCCTACTATAGCTTGACTAATGTTAGGATCTTTGCGTGTACCCACAGCATATATCATCCAATACTTTCGAATTGCCCGAATATAATAGAATGCATATTTATCAAGTATGCGTTCATCAAATTTCATGCAACATAATGCTTGGTTGGTCGCAGATGATACGCATAATATAGCTGAGTTCCCTATAGTACCACTACCTCCATACATTGCCATTACAATTGTTCCTACCGGTTGAATTGCAGATGCACAGTTTTTCAAACCTATTTCTGACAGATGATTTTGGGTTTCAAATAGCTCATTTTCAGATAAATCAAGTGAGCAGGCCCAATTAATATCTCCGTCGTAGTATTCTCTATGATCTGATTTGGGCGTACCTCCACTTGATAATGATGCAAAATGTTTGATTTTACCACACCCCCAAAGACTGGGAATGCATCCCAACCAATCAATTCCGCTCTCTTTGAACTCTACCTTCTTATCTAGACCTTTTGTTACAGCATTGAAAATAATCGAAACTTTCCAGGCCTTGTATTCTTCAATGCTGTTTTTTGCCGCGGCGATGGCTTCATCAATCAGAGCGCATTGCTCGTCAAGGTAGGCTGCGATGGCTTGCTGTTCCTCCATTGATGGCACAGGAACAACGATATGCTTCATTTCTTGCCATCGCGTAGTCCAAAGATCGTCGACTATGCCGTGCCCCCACTTGTAAAACTCATCGGCAAATGCAGCTGTATGAAACAGCCAATTATAATATCCCGGGTGCATCGCCTCGCGGGGCGTTAGTATGGTGTTGATGAGAGACACCGAACCATCATAAGCAGATATTCCACATGACCCTCTGCGATCCGAGCGGCTATTGATCACAAAGTCTCCAACCTTAACAAGTTTTCGATTGTCACCATCATCCGTCTTAGCAGCAGATTCAAGCTGAGGAACAATGCCCTTCATCGTTACCGACAGGGGCGGATAATCCTTGTCGCTAACTTTTTCATTGCGCAACGTATACAAAGAACCAATGGTTGTAATGCGCCAATCATCTGGAACCTCTCTTAGCCATGTTGTTCGATGATTATGCATTTTCATCACCACCATTTCCAAACAACAAATGAAGTTTTTCCATTAAGCTGCGTTCATGTGCTTCGATTCTCTTAGCAATTTCAGCTGCCGGTTCAATGGGTGCATACTCATAAAAGGTACGAGTAAAGGGGATCTCATACCCGACCTTCGTTTTGCTCTTGTCGATCCAGCTGTCTGGACGGTACGGCAGCACTTCACGCTGGAAATACTTATCGATGTCCTGATCCAAGGGAACATTCTCGGTATCGCGCTTCGCCGTGTCTGAGACGGGATTGCCTTTGCGCAGAATGGGCTTACCGCTCTCATCCAGCTGCGGGCTTTCAACGGTAATCTTGTTGTACCCCAGACTCACGGAATCAATCACGCGAGACTTGCACACGATTTTACGCCCGTTATCCAGCTCTCGCACATATTCGTCGTCCCTGTAGTTGCCGAATGCTTCAACAATCATCGTATCGCAGTCTTTGGTGATATCCACGCGTTTATTGCCGATGGCCTTGCGGCGCGGCTCATAGCAATGACTTGCATCGATCAGCAGCACATGTTCCCGATGGCTCAGCGGCTTATTTTTGGTGACCAACCAAATATAAGTGGCAATGCCAGTATTGTAGAAGCTGTCGTTGGGCAGCTGGACGATCGCATCCAGCCAGTCATTCTCGATCAGATAACGGCGAATCTCACTGGGGCCAGAGCCTGCATCACCCGTAAACAAGCTGGAGCCATTTTGAATGATAGCCATATGGCCGTGTTCTTTCAGCTTTGCAACGCCGTTGAGCAAGAACAAAAGCTGACCGTCACTCTTGGAGGGTAAGCCGGGTCCAAAGCGGCCTGCGCTACCTTTTTTTGCTTCTTTTTCAATGTCTGCCGCTTCCCGCTTCCAGTCAATGCCAAAAGGGGGATTGGAGATGATGTAGTCGAATTGCATATCCCCGAATTTGTCGTCGTTGAGGGTGTCTCCAAACTGCATGTTCTCCGGGTTGCCGCCACGGATGAGCATATCTGCCTTGGCAATACCATAAGTGAACGGATTGATTTCCTGGCCAAAGCAAATAATCTGGGCTTCCTTATCCAGCAGCTTCATACGTTCTTCCATGCAAGTGAGCATCTGGCTGGTGCCCATGGCCATGTCATACACGGTCATGGCCTGTCCCTCTCGCTTTTCGTTGGCAGGATAGCAGGTGAGCAGGTCACACATTAAATAGATAATATCTCGACTGGTGAAGTGAGCGCCAGCCTCTTCATCGTAGCTTTCCGAAAACCGCTGGACAAGGTTCTCAAAAATGTAACCCATGTCCACAGGAGAAATTTTTTCCGGATTCATATCGGCATTTTCTGCGCAGAAATCGGAAATCACCTGATAGAGCAGACCCGCATTCGCCATGCGCTCTACCTGCGTGAAGAAATCCATGCGAGCCAAAATGTCGATGATGTTGTCCGAGAAACCGTTGAGATATGCCTCAAAGTTGCTCTTTATATTTTCAGGATCAGCCTTTAGCTTTTCGAATGTATACTCGCTTGTATTATAAAAACGATGATTACCCGCGGCCTTACGCAGAAATACATCTTTGACGGCCAAATGCTGAATACGCTTGTAAGTTGCTACAATTTCATCATGATAAGGCAAGAGGCAGTCGTGGAAGCGCTTTACCACAACCATAGGTAAAATGACGAGGCCGTACTCGTGGGGCTTGTATGCGCCAAAGAGAGAGTTAGCAACATTCCAAATGAGCGCAGCCTTCTCCTGAATGTTAATGCCAACTTGCTGTATCCTCTGATTGATATCCATAATCTTCGCTCTCTCCTTTGATTTTGTCTGTTATGGCATTCATGCTTTGGATCAATGTATTTACCGGAATGCCGATTCTGTATGGCTTGTCGTCTATGGTCACGGTTTCGTATTTGCTGTTGAGCGTCATTCGCGCTCGAAGCACTTCATAAATGCAACTTGGCATGCGTACTACGGCATCAATGACACCTGCCACTGTGCTGGCGTAGTGTGCGGACGGCTTGTTTTCCAGATTTATATATTGGTCGAACAACGGGCCGTATAAATCCAGAACCATTTTTACAATATCGAATTCCAGCAAGGGCTCCAGAGTTTCATCCGGCGGCGTTTCATCGGTAAGGTATTCTGGCAGTTGATCTATCCATTGCAAGATCGTCCCACCAGTCCAGGGAGCATCCATCCGGATGAGGAGCTCCTGATATGCGTTATACGCAGCGCGCAATCGGGGCCGCATCTCTAGTGCCCGCCGGACACGACGTTTTTCTCCTGTCTGCAAATAAGATTTGCGTCGCGTCAACACATCGAAGCGACGAGGAATCCCCGTATACTTGCCCTCGATATCAATAATTTCACAGAACGCATTTTGGATACACCGCATTAGGCACTCTTCAGTCATAACGATCTGCGCAGTCGGAAACAGCGTACTTACCGCACTTATGAGCTGCTCATCAGCATCCACAAAAATTTTCTGCACTTCCTTGGCATCAAATTGGCTGAAGAATTCCCTGTATGCGTCATCGCTTGATTCTTTCAAAATGTCTATGAAATATACGGCATCCTCTGTCACATTCATGACTATCGGGTAGCACCCTCCGAGATAGTTGACAATGATTACGCTTAATGTCTTTGGCGTCTTGAGTGGTGCAAGCTGTTCCCAGCGCTGCCGGAAAATTCTGCGCATGATGACGCCGATAGATGTTTTAGAAGCTGGCACACCATACTGGGCACATACTTTGCTGTATGAGTGTATAAGCGTACCTTCTGCCAATAAATCAGAAAGCCGGTTGGAATAACGGCAACCAGGCTCCGCAAAGAGCACTTCCTCAGGAAATACTCGATTCTTGCAGTCACGGCAGCGGAAGTATCGCTGTTCAAATATAAGATCAATTACGCATGTGTGCCCATCATCAGACGGAAGGATATCTTTGAGTTTACGGGTGACGATTTTTGAGGTTCTAGTCCTTTTCCCTCCGCATGTTGGGCATGTTGCTTTTTCCTTAGAAAAGTATCGTTGAGTAACTGCCTGATACTGGAGATCGTCTTCTTCTGTCGCCAGAACACAGAGTTCCTCAATATCCAGTCTCTGCGTTTTTTCAGGGGAGATATTGTATCTCTCATATAGCCTTTTCCCCATCCGACACACCCTCCCCATATTAACTAGTTTCATTTTACCACCAAAAATTGAACGATACAATATCCTACAAATTTTAATTTTATATGCCACCTATTAATAAACGGTTTAGTTTTTTAAATATGCGATCTGGTGCTAGAATTTTGGCGTGAGGAGGCGAGTGCTGCGAAAACGGCGTAGGCAGGAAACTACATAGTCCACGATCCTCAAAAAGGCAGTCATGCATTGGAGTTAAACGTCTCATCCGTCATGGCTGTCTTTTGTTTCCGCAATAATTCGCAGGCTTTTCGTTCATCCCGCCTCACATGTCTCCAAAGAGAATGAAGGCTATTCCCTTCTTTCTCAGCCTGTACAGCGCACTTGGTGACGATTAGCTACCGCCATTGATGCGTTGGAAGACCTGTGCCATGACCGTAGGAACAACGGCAGGTGCAGCCCATGAGGGAGCAATCCTTCATTTTGCGGCTGACCCTATTTAAGTGCGCCTCAAAGTGATGTGACCGCTCCCGCAGATGCAAGAAAGCGTCTGGGCGGCTGCATTCTCGCTCCATTCGCTTTCTGTCAATCCACGACCGAAAACGAAAAGGAGCGAACACAATGGCTAACCAGAAGCACATTCCCTTCATTCCCAAAATGAGTGCCCAGTTCAAATCCATGCAGTACATCTACTGCGAAAGCGAGATCAGTTCGAAGGTTGTCCCGCGCGCTGACTTTATGCGCCTGCTGGAACAGCAGCCCTGTCCGATGGCGCAGGTCAACATCGACCTCGACGGCGGATACGCATACCTTTTTCCTTACTGTCCGAAACGAGCTGAAGCCTTCATCCAGCTGAACCGTGAGATGGCCGCTGAATACAAACGCCATTACCGCAACTGGCAAAAGCTCAAGGCGGGTACACGCAAGCCTGAGCTCAGCCTCGACATGGAGATGACAGAAGACAGCATGACATTAGGCGATCAGCTCTCAACGGAGGAAACACCCGAAACGCTCCTCCTTGTGAAGGAGGGCTTCACGGGCCATCGCGCCGCTTTCAAAGCGCTGGCCGAAGCCGACCGACAGCTGCTTCTTGCATACCTCAGCGCGAACTGCAATGCACGCGAGCTTGCCCGCCGACTGGCCAAAGACCCGTCCGGCGTGACCAAGCGGCTCAAGCGCGCCGCCCAAAGGCTTCAGAAAAACATCGAGAAAAATTCCTGACCCATGTCCACATCCCACCTCCGCGTGTCCGAACAGGAAGGTGTCAGGACGCCACAGCGCCGGATCGGAGGTGGAAATCATGGACAAGCACATTCACGAACACCAGAGTCAACTTTTGAAAGGAGGAATCCCGTATGTCCCGCATGAGCGAACTGTCAGGCTGCGTCGCCGACCTTAAGGCCGCCGCGGCGGCGCTGATCTCGGCGGCGGAAACGCTGACCGAGCTCTACTCCGGCGAAGAGCCCGCCCAGGACAAGCTGGAATCCAGGCCCATCACCAAAGAGGAAGTTCGGGCGGAACTGGCTGCCAAGACCACTGCAGGCTACGGAGCGCATGTACGCGCCCTGCTCAAGAGATACGGCGCGGCACAGCTTTCGGCGGTTAAGGCCGAGGATTACGAAAGCCTGCTGCTTGCGGCGCAGGCCATTGGAAACGAGGTGGGCGCGGATGGGTAATCACGCGATCCTCTCCGCTTCATCCAGCCATCGCTGGATGAACTGCCCGCCGTCGGTAAGGCTTACGGAGCACATGTCCGACAGCGGCAGCGTATACGCCACCGAGGGCAGCGAAGCGCACGCGCTGTGCGAGTACAAGCTCCGACAGGTGCTGGGCCAGGACGCACAGAATCCGCTCGAAAGCCCCGGTGGCCTCCAGTATTACGACAACGCCATGGAGGACGCAGTCACGGGCTACGCGGCCTTTGTGCTGGAGGAGCTGGAGGAAATCCGGCGGACATGCCCCGATCCGCTCGTCATGGTCGAGCAGCGGCTCGACTTCTCCCGCTGGGTGAAGGACGGCTTCGGAACCGGCGACGCGGTAATCGTCGCGGACGGCATCCTGCGAATCGTGGACATGAAGTACGGAACCGGCGTCGCGGTCTCCGCGGAGAACAACAGCCAGATGCGGCTGTACGCACTCGGCGCGCTGGAGATGTTCGGGGATCTGTACGACATCGACACCGTCTCCATGACCATCTACCAGCCGCGGCTGTCCAACATCAGCACGGACACGATCAGCAAGGCCGACCTGCTTGAGTGGGCGGAGACCGTTTTGCGCCCGGTAGCTGAGTTGGCCTATAAGGGCGAAGGCGAACTGAACGCCGGGAGCTGGTGCCGCTTCTGCAAGCTGCGCTCAACCTGCCGCAAACGCGCGGAGGCCAATCTCGCGCTGGCACAGCACGAGTTCAGGCTTCCGCCCACACTCTCGGATGAGGAAATCTCCGTCATCCTGGGCAAGCTGGACGATCTGACCAGCTGGGCCGCGGATATCCGGGAATACGCGCTGAATGCGGCGCTGTCCGGCACACGCTTTGACGGCTGGAAACTGGTGGAGGGCCGAGCGAATCGGCGCTACACCGACGAAGTCGCCGTAGCGCAGGCGGTCATCTCCAGCGGGTACGACCCCTATGAGCGCAGGCTGCTCGGCATTACCGCCATGGAACGCATGCTGGGCAAAAAGCAATTCTCAACGCTTCTGGACAATCTGGTGGAACGCCCGCAGGGCAAGCCCACCCTCGTACCGGCAAGCGACAAACGACCTGAAATGACCAACGCGAAGAACGACTTCGCCAACGACTGATTTGGAGGTACAAGATTATGGCTAAGAGCATGAATCCCACCAAGGTGATCACCGGCAAGGATACCCGCTGGAGCTACTGCAACGTTTGGGACGCGAAATCGATCAATGGCGGCACGCCCAAGTACTCCGTTTCCCTGATCATCCCCAAGCCCGATACGGTCACCGTGCAGAAGATCAGGGCTGCCATTGAAGCTGCCTATCGCGACGGGGAGAGCAAGCTGCGCGGCAACGGCAAGACGGTGCCGCCGCTGGTAGCCATCAAGAACCCGCTGCGCGACGGCGATACGGAGCGCCCGGACGATCCCGCGTATGCCAATGCCTACTTTGTCAACGCAAATTCCGCCACCGCGCCCGGTGTGGTCGACGCTGCCTGCAATCCCATTCTCACCCGCAGCGAGGTGTACTCCGGCGTGTATGGCCGCGCCAGCATCAGCTTCTACGCCTTCAACTCCAACGGCAATCGCGGCATCGCCTGCGGCCTGAACAACCTGCAGAAGATCCGCGACGGCGAACCGCTGGGCAGCAGGGCTTCCGCGGAGAGCGACTTCGCGGACGAGGACGACGAGGATTTCCTGTCCTGATGGAGGTAGCACAACGATGGACGCTTTGGGACACCTGTTGTTCAGCATGATCAAAGGCGCACTAACGGGCGTTTGGATTGGTTTGGCAATCCTTGGAATCATCGCGCTGGTCTGGATCAACTTAAATTCGGACTGATGCACAGTTGGAAGTTCCCGATAAAGAAAACCCGTTGGGCGGCGGTCAAGGATCGCCGCCCTTTTTCAGCGGAGGTGACTATGAAAACACTGTCTTTGGATCTGGAAACGTACAGCAGCGTCGATCTGGGAAAGTCATCGGTATACCGCTACGCGGAAAGTCCCGACTTCGACATTCTGCTGCTGGGCTATTGCGCGGACGGCGGCGAGGTACAGGTCGTGGATCTGGCACAGGGAGAACAGGTCCCACCCGAGGTGATCGACGCGCTGACCGATGCGCGCGTGTGCAAGTGGGCGTTCAACGCGCAGTTTGAGCGCGTGTGTCTCTCCCAGTGGCTGCGGCGCAATGGCTATCCGCTGCGCAACGAACACTACGCCGCGCCTGACGACCCCTGCATGGCCTATCTGAACCCAGCGGGCTGGCACTGCACAATGGTCTGGTCTGCCTACCTCGGCCTGCCGCTTTCCCTGAAGGACGTGGGCGCGGCGCTAGGGCTGGACAAGCAAAAGCTCACCGAGGGCAAGGAGCTCATCCGGTATTTCTGTGTGCCGGGCAAGGACGGAACACGGCGCATGCCCGCGTCCGCCCCGGAGAAGTGGACGACCTTCAGGGCCTATAACCTGCGCGACGTGGAAACCGAGATGTCCATTCAGGATCGCCTGCGAAAGTACCCGGTGCCCGAGGAAGTGTGGGCACAGTACCATCTCGACCAGCAGATCAACGACCGGGGCATCGGCGTGGACAGGACGCTGGTGCGCGGCGCGATCGACATTGACGAGCGTTCACGGGAAGAATTGACTGCCCGGCTGCAGGAACTGACCATGCTGGACAACCCCAACTCCGTGCAGCAGATGAAAGACTGGCTGGCTGCCAACGGCCTTCAGACGGACACGCTGGGCAAAAAACAGGTGGCCGAACTGCTCAAGACCGCGCCGGAGCCGCTCAAGTCCGTGCTCGTGCTGCGCCAGCAGCTGGCGAAAAGCTCCGTGAAAAAGTATCAGGCGATGGAAAACGCGGTCTGCGCGGATGGGCGCGTGCGCGGGTGCTTCCAGTTTTATGGCGCGCGCACAGGGCGCTGGGCCGGGCGCAACATACAATTGCAAAACCTGCCCCAGAACAGGATGCCCGATCTGGAACAGGCGCGCTCCCTGGTACGTGCCGGGGATTACGACTCGGTGTGCCTGCTCTACGATTCCACCCCGGATGTGCTCTCCCAGCTGATCCGTACCGCCTTGATTCCAAGCCCGGGCAAAGCTTTCCTTGTGGCCGACTTCTCGGCGATTGAAGCGCGCGTCATCGCCTGGTTAGCCGGGGAACAGTGGCGGCAGCAGGTGTTCGCCGAAGGCAAGGACATCTACTGCGCTTCCGCCAGCCAGATGTTCGGCGTGCCGGTAGAAAAGCATGGTGTCAACGGGCATTTGCGCCAGAAAGGCAAAATTGCGGAACTGGCACTGGGCTATGGCGGCTCCGTGGGCGCGCTTAAGGCGATGGGTGCTATCGAAATGGGGCTAAAGGAAGACGAACTCAAGCCGCTGGTAGACGCCTGGCGCACAGCCAATCCCCAAATTGTCAAGCTGTGGTGGGAAGTTGACCGGGCCGTCACGCGGGCGGTCGGCGATAAGGCTACCACGGAAACACACGGCATTCGTTTTACCTGCCAGTCGGGGATGTTGTTCATCGCGCTCCCGTCCGGGCGGCGGCTGGCTTACGTCAAACCGCGCATCGGAGAGAATCAGTTTGGCGGCTCCGCCATTACCTACATGGGCACAAACGCCGCGAAACAATGGGCGCGGCTGGAGAGTTATGGCCCGAAATTCGTGGAGAACATCGTCCAGGCGATCAGCCGCGACATCCTGTGCCATGCCATGCAGGCGCTGCGGGACTGCGCGATTGTGGCGCATGTCCACGACGAGGTGATCCTCGAAGCCGATCCCAGCATGTCGCTGGAAGCGGTGTGCGAGCGGATGGGCAGGACGCCGCCCTGGGCACAGTGCCTTCTGCTGCGCGCGGACGGGTACGCGACGCCGTTCTATAAAAAAGATTAAATAAAAGAGCAGCTTCATCCCTGTAATGAAACTGCTCTTTTATTCAAATACTCCTTGTCGAGAAATTTTCTAGATGTTTTCCTACATGGCCAATAATGATTTTTCTAGAAACGGGATCATATGCAAAATAGACTCGAATGAAATTAGGATCATTTTCCCTATTTCCATTAGCTACATGAGGTTCTATGATGATTGTTCGTCCATCATAGGAATCCATACGTTGTGCCATCAAGCTTTTATCCCTACGAGTCATTTTGCCTTCGCCGCGTTTTAGCGTCCATCCGGTTTTGGTTTTAAAATCTTCTTCCATATCAGATGAGCCAGCGCGATATAAGTCTGTCAGATGTGTAGCTATTTGATAGAAACATTCCCAAATAGTCTCAACCCTCGTGGTACAAGCATTTAGAGACTTGAATCCACGCTCAGAGAAATCTATCTTTTCAGGGAACACTTTCGTAAAATACATACCGACATCCATTGCTGTCTTTGGAATTGAGGAGATGCATCTTATTGCATGAAGGGCATCAAGCTGGCCTTGAGAATCTTTGTAAATGGGATCCATGGTATGAATATATCCCTGTAATTTTCGATTTTCCTGTCTTTCTTCTGAAAGTTGGTCTTTCAATGCTCCGATCTGGGTCTCCTGGCTTTTGAGTTCTTCATCTGCATATTTAAGCAGCTCGTCACGCTCATTAAGCTGTCCTTTTAGTTCAGCATTTGTCGATGCTTTTTCTTCAGACAACAGCTCAACTGCTTTCATCTTCGACCGCAAATCTTTGATGCGATGTTGTCTGTACATTTCATCACAATCGGCCATTCTGAACATTTCATGTGCATCATAGTACTTGATGTCAGTGGAAAATACACGTCTAAGAATTTCAACTACTTCCTGCTCACCGAGAGATTCAATTTGCCTAGAAGATATGTATCTAAATTTACTTGTAGAGCTCGATCCCCAATAAATCATGATTTGTCCTTGACGGCAATGCAGTTCTTTGGACAAATAAAAGTTTATCTCATCAATTACTTCTTTGGCATCGATAGAATAAACCAAAGCATTACCCATGACATTTTTTGCAATGCTTTCAGCGTTAACTCTATATTCGATTCCGTCTTCTGTAAGCTCAGGTAGGACTAAAATACATGGGACAACTCGGCGCTCATCTTGAATATTTTCGGCAAAACGCTTTCCAAAGCCACACTTAAGAAGGGTTGAGTGCACTCTTAAAATATCATCGCCGATTTTACATAGAATCTTTTGATTGTATAAAAGATTCTTAATGAAGCTGGGAACAGTTAATGCTGGAGCGTCTGCAGTTTTGCCAATAAATCCAGCTTTATCTCTATAATAGAGGATGTACGAGACGGTTGCGCTGTTGTGCGAGATCTGTTCAAAGCCTACTTCTGTAGTCCAAATACGAGGTGCCTCAGAGATTGCATTATCCTCATGACTGCTACTATCTTGGACTTGATATTCCTCAATTTTACAGGCCCAGAACAGGGAACCGTCATTCTTAAATGATGTCGAACTTGCCTCTACAAGGCCATCATTGGTTTGAAATTCACCAAACTTTCGAAATTGCTGCCAATTCCACGCCACAATAGGCTGTCCAAATTTATGGTGCAGCCAGTTGTAAAGTCCATAGATAACTTCATCAAAGAGGGAGACATCCGAGTATTTCGATTCAATATTAAAATGAGCTTTATAGAAAACACGGACTGACAAGTCCAACATTTCAAGTCCTCCCTATGCGTAGAATTATCTAAATTATACCATATGTAAGCAAAAAAACAAAGAACTATATGTTATACGGGAAATACACCACCGATGTCCACAAAAGCCCTTCGTGTGTCCGAACAGGAACACGAAGGGCTTTTGCTCTATCACGCGCGAGGAGGCATCCATATGTTTTACGTCAAGAGCCAAATTGGAGAGAACTCCGCCATTGTGACGGAGATCACCGATAAAAACGTGTTTACCCGCTGCCCGGACTGCGGCTCGGAGATCGCTGTGGATCTGAGCGATCTGGCGGACGAGGGACAGCTCGACCTGTTTGACCTGGGCGTCTGCTGCCCGAAATGCAGCCGCGCGCGGTGGAAAGCCGCGCACGCGGGATGTGAAAGGAGCGCCTGCCATGGCCATCAGTAAGTACAACCCCGAGGGCTATTTTGATCCTACGCCGCACGAGGCGCTGACGAACATCGAAATGGAGCACCGGGCGGCCCGCCTGGCGGATGTGGTGCGCTCGCCGAACTATCGTCCTATTGTGTTCATCTGCAGCCCTTATGCTGACGATCCGGTGGGCAACGAGCGCCGCGCCCTGCGATACTGCCGGTTCGCTGTGCGCCGAGGCTGCATTCCCATCGCGCCGCACCTCTATTTCACGCGGTTTCTGGATGAAACCAATCCGCAGGACCGTGAACTGGGGCTGTTTATGGGCCGAGTGCTGCTGACCAAGTGCGTGGAGCTTTGGGTATTTGGAAGCCGCGTCACCGCGGGCATGGAGCGGGAAATTGCCAAAGCCGAGGAGCGCTCGATGCCCATTCGCTATTTCACAGAGGATATGGAGGAACGCGAACATGGATGAGATTCTCTCCGCGCTTGCCTGTATTCCGGTTCGGACGTGCTCTTATGCGGAATGGCTCGGTATCGGCATGGCGCTCAAGGACGCCGGATATGCGTGCAGCGTGTGGGATGACTGGTCCCGGGACGACAAGCGCTATGTCGAGGGCGACTGCGCCCGGCGCTGGGCGACCTTCAAGGGCAGCGATCGCCCCATCACCGTTCGCACCATTCGCGCCATGGCACGAAAGAACGGCTGGGTTTCCGCCTTTACGGATTTTGAGGACACACGGGAGCTTGCGCCCACGCAGACGCTCATCCGCTATCTGGAAGCCATGTTTCAGCCGGATGAGCTCGTCGGTTTTGCCACGCAGGTCAAGCCCGACAACCATGGCAAGCTCAAGCCCATCAACACGAATCTCGCCATGAAGGCGTCCGAGTTCATCGATCGGCTGCGAAACGCCGAGGACATTGAAGCCGTGATCGGCCCCTACCGCGCGGACTGCGGCGCGTGGATCAGGCTCAATCCGCTGGACGGCAAGGGCCAGTCCGACAGGAACGTGGCCGCGTACCGCCATGTGCTCATCGAGTCGGATACGCTGCCCAAGGAAGAACAGGAGCGGATCTACCGCAAATACGAGCTGCCGATCACGTGCCTCGTGGATTCCGCGGGCAAGAGTGTGCACGCCCTCGTGCGTATCGACGCGCCGAATGAGCAGGAGTACCGAAACCGCGTCAACTATCTATTTCGCTTTCTGGAGCAGCGCGGGTTTCCCGTGGACAACGCCAACAAAAACCCTTCCCGCCTGAGCCGCATGCCGGGCGTCACGCGAAACGGCGTCACGCAGGAACTGCTGGCCACCCATATCGGCAAGCACACGTGGAGCGAGTGGCTGGAGTACGCCGAGGAACTGGCCCTTCTGCCCGAGCCGATCCGCCTGAGCGACGTGGAAATCCCGCCGCCTAAGCCGCCCGAGCTGATTCGCGGCATCCTGCGCCGCGGGCACAAGATGCTGATCGCCGGGCCGAGCAAGGCGGGCAAGAGCTTCCTGCTCATTGAGCTGGCGATCGCCATCGCCGAAGGAAGCACATGGCTGGGCTTCTCGTGTGCCCAGGGCAAAGTCCTGTATGTGAATCTGGAGATCGACCCGGCGTCGTGCATCGACCGCTTCATCACGATCTACGGCAAGCTGGGCTTTTCGCCGCCGCACACGGACAACATCGTCATCTGGAACCTGCGCGGGCATGCCCTGCCGCTGGACAGGCTGGTTCCCATACTGGTCAGGCGCATGAAGGACGAGCAGTTCGCCGCCGTGATCATCGACCCGATTTACAAGGTCATCACCGGAGACGAAAACAACGCCAGCGACATGGGCGCTTTCTGCAACCAGTTCGATAAGATCTGCACCGAGATGGGCGCGTCGGCGATTTACTGCCATCATCACTCCAAAGGCGCGCAGGGCGGCAAGAAGGCCATGGACAGGGCCAGCGGCAGCGGAGTGTTCGCCCGCGATCCGGACGCGCAGCTGGATGTCATCGAGCTCAAGCGTCCGTTGTTCAAGGAAGTGGAAACCGAGACCGAGGACGGTGAGGTGGTCGAGATCGAGCAGTTCGACACAGCCCGAACGGCATGGCGGCTGGAAGCGTCGCTGCGCGAGTTTCCGCCAATCGCGCCGGTCAATTTCTACTTCGACTATCCGCTGCACCCAGTGGACACAGAAGGCGCGCTGGCGTCTTTTCGACCGGAGGGCAGCCCTCTTGGGAATCTGGACAGCAGTTCCAAGCGTACAACGCCTGAAGTCAGAAAGCGTCGACTGGATGAAGCGTTTGAAGCAGCGCCTAAAAATGAACCCATCACGATCAAGACTCTGGCCGAGATCGCGGATGTCTCTCAGGATACCATGCGGAGATACCTGAAGGAATTTGAGGACGAGTACATGGTCTATCGCGGCACCGTTCAGGCGCGTCCGCCGCTTTCCGGTACATCCCAAGTCCCCTGAATGTGCCCACGAACCTTGCACAGCATAGGGCGTTTTCTTCCGAAAATGCGAAAATCGCAAAACCGCACGGATAGGAAAATCGCCCCTATGCAAATGCAAATTTGCACGCAACCGACTCTATATAGGAATCTGCAAATTTGCAAAAAAGGACGTCAAGCAGTGATGGGAATCGGGTAAGGGGATAAATCCCCCTTACCTGATTCTCCGTCACAGCCCGCCTTGACTGGGCGCGCGATTCAATCACATGGAGGAGAAAATATGAGACAAGCAGAGTGTGTTTCAGATTCGATCTATAAATCCCGATGCCTGAAAAGGCTCCGGGAATTGGGACTGCCGACCGAGGGTTGGGTTTGCGAGTGGATTGAGGATACCGACGAGCCCGAGGCAGTGTGTGAGCTGTGCGGGTGTGCCCGTGTGCGATTCCTGCACCATATGCGGCATCCGATGGTGGGACACACCATCGCGGTCGGCTGTCTGTGCGATGGCATCATGTCCGGCGATGAGCTGGGTGCCTATGAGCGCGAGCGTGAAGCTCGGAACAGGGCCAAACGCAGACAGACCTTTATCCACGGGAAATGGGTATCCAGTTGGCAATCTCCTCACAGCACTCGCTGGGAGAAGAAAATGCGGGGCGGCTCGACCTGTGTCATCCGGCAGGACGACGACGGGCGGTACGCCGTGTGGCATGGCGGGCGCTGGTGTTACCGCTGCCGCGGCCAGGAGATGACCACCTTCGACCAGGCCGCCAGCGCACTTTTCACCGCCAACGACCTGAAAAGGAGACAGACATGAGAGAGCGACAGATAGAACAGCGTTTGACGCAGGCCGTCCGCAAGCGCCAGGGGCTGTGCCCCAAGTGGGTCAGTCCGGGGCTGGACGGTGTGCCGGACCGCATCATCCTGCTTCCCGGCGGGCGGATCGCCTTCGCCGAACTGAAAGCGCCCGGAAAGCCCCTGCGCCCGCTGCAGCGTCGGCGCAAGGCACAGCTGGAAGCGCTGGGCTTTCGGGTTTACGTCATCGATAACCAGGAACAGATTGGAGGTGTGCTGGATGCTTTATCAGCCACATGACTACCAGAAATACGCCACGCGCTTCATCGTCGAACACCCCGTCGCCGCCGTATTGCTCCAAATGGGCCTCGGCAAGAGCGTCATCACCTTGACCGCCATCGCGGAACTGGCGCTGGAGCGCTTTGAGGTTGCACGTGTGCTGGTCATCGCGCCGCTGCGCGTGGCCCGGGATACATGGCCCGCTGAGATTCAGAAGTGGGATCACCTGCAGGGCCTGACATATTCGGTCGCGGTGGGCACGGAAGCCGAGCGCCGGGCGGCGCTTCAGAAGGACACGCTGATCCACATCATCAACCGGGAAAACGTGCAGTGGCTGATCGAGCAGAGCGGCCTGCCCTTTCAGTATGACATGCTCGTGATTGACGAACTGTCGTCCTTCAAGAGCCATCAGGCCAAGCGGTTCAGGGCGCTGATGCGGATGCAGCCCCGGGTGGCGCGCGTGGTGGGCCTGACCGGCACACCCTCCAGCAACGGCCTGATGGATCTGTGGGCGGAGTTCCGTCTGCTGGATATGGGCAGGCGGCTGGGGAAGTTTATTACCCACTATCGGGAAGCCTTCTTCCTTCCCGACCGACGCAGCGCGCAGCAGGTGTTCTCCTGGAAACCCAAGCCGGGCGCGGAAGACGAGATCTATCGGCGCATATCGGACATCACCATCAGCATGAAGAGCGCGGACTTCCTGCGCATGCCCGAGTACATTTCAAACCGTGTGCCTGTGAAGCTGTCCAGGGAGGAGCGCCGCACCTACGAACAGCTGAAGCGCGAGCTGGTGATTTCCCTGCGGGGCGCGCAGATCGACGCGGTGAGCGCGGCGTCGCTGTCCGGGAAGCTGTGCCAGCTGGCCAACGGCGGCATCTATGACGCCGAACACAACAGCCTGTTCTTCCACGACCGGAAGCTCGACGCGCTGGAAGACCTGATCGAAGGCGCGAACGGCAGGCCTGTCCTGGTGGCTTACTGGTTCAAGCACGATCTGCAGCGCATTCAGGAGCGCTTTCACGTCCGGGAGATTCGAACCAGCCGCGATATCGCCGACTGGAACAGCGGCGGCATCCCCGTAGCCTGTATTCACCCCGCGTCCGCCGGGCACGGCCTGAATTTGCAGGCGGGCGGGAACACGCTGGTCTGGTTTGGCCTGACGTGGTCATTGGAGCTGTACCAGCAGACCAACGCCCGCCTGTGGCGGCAGGGGCAGCGGGCGGATACCGTGGTGATCCACCACATCATTGCCGAGAACACCATCGACGAACAGATCATGGACGCTCTGGAGCGCAAGGACACGACGCAGACGGCGCTGATGAACGCCGTGAAAGCACAGCTGGAGGTGTGAAACGATGAACGCAAAGGAATATCTCGGGCAGGCGTACCGGCTTGACCAGCACATCAACGACCGGCTGATGCAGCTCAGCCAGCTTCGCGCGCTGACACAGCGCATCACGACCGCCTGCGACGGCGAGGTGGTTTCCCGCACGCGCAATGTGCACGCGCTGGAGGATTCGGTCATCCGCCTGATGGAAGCCGAGGAAGCCATCAACGAGGAGATCGACCGGTTCGTCGACATCAAGATGGACATTTCAAAGACCATCGCCAGGGTGCGCAACGAGAACTACCGTCTGATCCTGGAAAAGCGGTATCTGTGCTTTATGACCTGGGAACAGATCTCGCTGGACATGCACTACACTAATCGATGGCTCCGAAAAATGCACGAGCGCGCCCTGGACGTGGTTGACCGGATTCTGCTGGAAAGGAGCGGGTGTCCGTGAGCTACCGGGAAGCACAGCAGGACGGCGTCACGATCCGCCGATCGGGAAACGGCAGCACCGTGTATTACCCGCCGTGCCACATCTGCGGAAAGCCGACCTTTTCGCAAAGCTACATGCGGAACCGCAAATACACCTGCGGGGCGTGCAAGGCGGCGGCTTCGATTCGAAAAGCCGCAAGAGGACCGCATAGTTCCTCTGAGTTCCTCCGAGTTCCCCTTGATGCACACTTGAAAATGTGATAAGGTAAAATCGTCGAAGAATATAGACAAGCCCTCGCGGGACATCTCCGCGGGGGCGTTTTTGTTGGAGGCGCGCATGACACAGTCTGAGTTTCTCAAGCATTTGAAATCGTATCGCGGCGTCCTGCCCCGGCACACGCTGCTGACCCTTCGCGGGCAGGCGATCTCCGGCGACGTGGACGGCGCAATGCGCGGGCTGGCGCGCATGCTCAAAGATAAATCGGGATGTGTGCCGCCAACCGCTTGACTTTTTATCGGTTCAGAGCGTATATGTCACTACCCAAAACGAACGGAGGGATCAACATGACGCTACAAACGAACCCCGCGGAGCGCAGAGAAATGGTTCAAGCGATTTCGGAGCGGCTTGGCAGCCCGGCGGTCTACCTGCGCACACCGACCTGCGCCTACAGGATCGGTGGCCTGACGGTTGAGCGCGACGGAAGCATCGCAAGCGATGATGAGGCGCTGCTGGAAACGCTCAGGCCGATGCTGATGGAACGAGGCTGGCTGACGGACGCGGCAGCGGATTCCGAAGCGGAGGCTCCCGCGGCAAAGTCGGAACCGGCGGAGCAGGACTCCGAAATCACGCAGATGGAGCTCAGCTTCCCGGTGGAGGACTGGACGATTCCGCAGCTGAAGAACCTTCTGCATACGCTGTACAGCAATCAGCACATCCTCCGCCGGATGACGCAAAGCGACGCCCTGTACATCGACCGGAAGCTGGTGGAGCTGCTGGATGAAGCGCAGGCCCTGGCTGATTGGGGAGCCCGGCTTGCGGACGGCGTGGCGGCGGAAATGCTGAAGGGTTGCCGTATCCGGGACGGCAAGTTCACATTCGAAGCAACCTTCGACGACCGCGATCCGACCCGCTGGCAGGTGTACGGAACACTCCTGGGCGCGATGCTCAGGCACGCGAAGGTCGCCAAGCGCGTGTTCCTCAAGGCGGACGCGGACCCGGAAAACGAGAAGTACCGCGCCAACAGCCTGCTGACGCGGCTGGGCTTTGGCGGGCCGGAGCACAAGGAACTGCGCCGCGTGCTCATGGGCCACCTTAGCGGCTATGCCGCATTCAGGAACGAGGCAGGGATGCGCGCGCACCGGGAGAAGTACGCGCAGCTGCGCCGGGAACAGCAGGAGGCGAAGGAAGGGGCGGAGACATGAGCGCGTGGATGGACTGGATCCGGGAGGCGGCGCTGAGCCGCATCGACACGGTGGAGCGGGATTTGAGAGCGCACCCCGAGCGCAGCCCCTCT
>OLPF01000758.1_pt1 | contig 31104 bp, 27 predicted proteins | sample 1673121 | NCBI WGS metagenome assembly OLPF01 (sample SAMEA3136756, study PRJEB25190) | human gut metagenome
TCAAGCCTTATAGGCTTCAGAGAAAAACCACCCTTTTTAAGGGTGGATTTTTACTTTTTAAGAAAAGAAAAAAGACTCTCTAAGAAGCCTTTTTTGCAATTTTTCTTCGAATAAAATTCGTTTGTGATAATTGATACATAGTTGGATTGATAATAAAATCAAATTCCCCAATAAATTCAATCGCCGTGGCATTGAATCCTAACTTTGCCTCATTCAAACCACTATACTTATTATGAACATTGAATTCACCAGTAATTGCATTTAAATTAAAATAATGATAACCTAATTTAGAAAATTTTTGAATGAGAGCCCATTTTAATAAGTAGTTTGGGTTAAATGAGCTGTATTTAGAATTGCATCCTTCAATTAATAAATTAATTCCTTTATCATATTTTACAATAGCACAGGCGGCAATGACAATTCCATCCGGATGTTCTTTTAGTAAGTTTGTAGCATGAATCAAGCGTTCTTTATAAGACGCTAATAATCGGTCGGAAGTCATTTTCTTGTTAATTGCTCTTTTAACATTTTTTCGTTTAGAGTTGTAATCTTGGATTGCAAAATTATATTCATCGTTCAAACGTAATTCTCGTTCATAATCCGTTTTAGTAGTTAAAATCAAAGTCTGTGGATTGATCTTTGCTAAATAAATTTCAAAGTTTTGATTTTTTTGAAAAGCTTCATTAAAGTCTTGATAATATTTTAAGTTTCGATTGTGTTTTTTCTTAATGAAATCGTAAAATAGTGGAATGTCGTTCGCCGTACCCTGATAAACTTCAACTCCACAACGTTTTGCTTTTCTAAGTTTATTTCGGATCTGTTTGTCAAAAGATAAGAACAACATATCCGCAGGACGATCCAAACGTAAAACCGCATTCCAACGAGGTTTTAAAGTTTCAAAATATTTATTAAATCCATGGTGCTCAAATCCGGCTTTTTTTAAAATCTCTAATGTTAAATTTACTTTAGGATTGTAATTCAATGCCACACCTTTTTTATTTCGTTCGGAACAATGAATCAATGGATCGATTTTTAAAAAGATATATTGTTGTTTTAATAATAATTTTTGAAGTTTATCGGCAAGTTCATTGATTAAATCTGGATCATTATAATCGATTAAAAACCCATGTGGAGCGTAAGCATAACGATATTTTCCAAATAAGTTTTTAGAAAGGAGAAGACTAGCACCAATTAAGTTCCCATCGCTACTTTTAAATCCTAAATAGTTTACTTCAAAACCGTGCTTTCTCATTAAATTTCCATAAGCGGAGGTTTGATAATAGTTACGATACTTATGATTATCTGCAAAGTGATCAAATTCTTCTGCACTCAATGTTACGATTTTCATATTGGGTCCTCCTTTCTTAAAGATAGGTATTATACCATAAATTACCAAAAATATCAAATTATATTTATATTATAGCATATTTCATGCGTTTTTCTTCTCTTTTCCCCATATTTTATAGTATAATGGAAAAGGTGATAGTTATGTTTACAAACAACAAAATTTTAATTCTTGGATTTGCAAGAAGTGGTTATGAGGCTGCGAAATTGCTAATTCAAAGAGGAAATGAAGTCATCTTGAATGATGGAAAGGATGAATCCAAACAGAATGCTGAACAAGTAAAAGAGTTAACAGATTTAGGTGTAAATTTTATCTTTGGTAGTCATCCCGACGATTTGTTAGATGAAAGTTTCGACTATTTGGTTAAAAATCCAGGTGTTCCAATTGATCACAAGTATGTATTAAAAGCGAGAGAACTAGGAATTGGAGTCTTAAATGAAGTAGAAGTCGCTTATCGCTTATTGCCGAAAGATGTGACATTAATTGGAATCACTGGTACGAATGGTAAGACGACAACGACAACATTAATTTATGAAATGATTAAAAAGTCTGGTAAGTCTGTTCATCTAGCAGGAAATATTGGCTATCCTCTATGTAGTTTTTTGCCTAAATTAAAGAAAGACGATATCATCGTGATGGAAGTATCTTGCCAACAGTTGAACGATGTCAAAGAGTTCCATCCACACATTGCCGTGATGACAAATCTAAGTCCGGCGCATATCGATTTTTTAAAGAGTTATGAAAACTATAAAAATGTAAAAACAAAGTTATTTCAAAACCAAACAAGCGCTGATTTTGCCATTTTGAATTACGACAATCAAGATGTTCAGATGCAAACGCAGAACATATTATCGACCAAAGAATATTTTTCTAGTAAGACGACTGATACCAATATTTACTTGAAGGATCAATCAATTTACCTAGATGGCGAAGAGTTTGTCAAAACATCCGATATTTTCTTAAAAGGAACACACAATTATGAAAATATCATGGCTGCTATTTTAGCAGTACGAAAAGTTGGTGTCCCAAAAGAAGATATTATTCAAGTTTTAAAAACATTCCGTGGTGTAGAGCACCGCTTAGAGTTTGTAAGAAACTATCATGGTATCACTTTTTATAACGATACCGAAGCAACGAATATTAAATGTACCCAAATTGCATTACAGACATTCAAAGAACCGACGATTATTTTTCTAGGTGGTATGGAACGTGGTCAAGACTTTAACGAATTGACGCCATACATGGACCATGTGAAAGCAATCTTAGCAATTGGTACTTGCCGTAATCGCGTTCAAGATTATGGCAACAAATTAAATATTCCAACTTACAGTTACGAATATTTAAAAGATGCATTCCCAAAAGCAATGGAAATTGCTGCATCAGGAGACATAGTACTTCTAAGTCCCGCTAGCGCTTCATGGGATCAATACAAGGAATGCGAAGTAAGAGGCGCAGAATTCAAAAAATATGTGGAGGAATTAAACGATGAAGATTAAAAATGTAATTGGACGAGAAATTTTAGATTCAAGAGGAAACCCAACAGTTGAAGTAGACGTAATCTTAGAAAACGGAATGATGGCAAGAGCTGCTGTCCCTTCTGGAGCCTCTACTGGTGAAAGAGAAGCCTTAGAATTACGTGATGGCGATAAGAGCCGTTTCATGGGCAAAGGCGTATTAAAAGCTGTTGAAAATGTAAATACTGTAATTCGCGACCGTGTCGTAGGAATGGAAGTAGAAGATCAAAGAGCAATCGATAATGCTATGATCGAATTAGACGGAACAGAAACAAAGAGCAAGTTAGGTGCAAATGCCATTCTAGGTGTTTCTATGGCTTGTTTAAAAGCTGCTGCTATGAATGCAGGTAAACCACTGTATGCTTATGTAGGAAATGGTTCAACACTTCCAGTTCCAATGATGAATATCATCAATGGTGGAGCACATGCAGATAACAGTTTAGACTTCCAAGAATATATGATTATTCCACAAGCTGATACGATTCACGAAAGAGTACGCATCGGTTCAGAAGTATTCCATAATTTAAAGAACGTTTTAAAAGAACATGGATATGCTACTGGTGTTGGAGATGAAGGTGGCTTTGCTCCAGATTTAAAGAGCAACAAAGAAGGATTCGCACTAATTATGGAAGCCATCAACCGCGCTGGTTATACAGATAAAGATGTAAAATTAGGAATCGATGTTGCTGCAAGTGAATTCTACAAAGACGGAAAATACGTTTTAGCAGGTGAAGGTGTCAGTCTAACGACAGATGAATTAATCGAATATTACAAAGATTTAATTTCGAAATACCCAATTATTACGATTGAAGATCCTGTAGATGAAAACGACTGGGAAGGATTTACAAAAGTTACGCAAGAAATTGGCGATAAAGTTCAACTAGTTGGAGATGACCTATTTGTAACAAATAAAAAATATTTACAAAAGGGAATCGACAATCATGCTGGTAATGCCATTTTAATTAAAGTAAACCAAATTGGTACAATCAGTGAAACAATCGATACCATTAACTTAGCAAAAGCAAACGGATACAACACGGTTATTTCTCACCGTAGTGGTGAAACAGAAGATACGACAATTGCTGATTTAGCAGTTGGATTAGATTTAGGTCAAATCAAGACAGGATCTATGTCTAGAACGGATCGTATGTGCAAATATAATCAACTTCTTAGAATTGAAGAAGAATTATCACGTAAATAAAAGAAAGGCCCTGTTTCAATGGAAACAAGGCTTTTTTTATTTTGAAATGAATTATTTAAATAGATATGCAAAAATCAAAGAACTGAGTTTCATACTGTCATGACGAATCGTTCCGTCTTCAGTTGTCAATAAATCTCCTTCAATCAGTTCGATTCCCATATCGTCAATTTGCTCATAATCAATGACGACAGGATCTTTCTCTTCTGTTGTTTGATATTTATGAAGCACATCCGGATTAATTTTCGTGTTGGAAGCTACGACAACGTCAATGGTATGTTTTCCTAAATACTTTTCTAATGCCTCTAAGTGATCACTCACCGTAAACGTATCTGTTTCACCTGGTTGTGTCATAGCATTACACAAGTACATAACTTTTCCTTTTGTGTGACGAACCGCTTGAACGACTTCTTTACAGATGAGATGAGGCATGATGCTGGTGTATAAACTGCCCATACTGATGATGACTAAGTCCGCTTCCTTAATGGCATCGATTACTTCAGGAAGTACATTCGGTTCTTGCTTATAAAAGACTCGTTTAATCTTTTTCCCTGCCTCAGTGACGTTCGCTTCTCCTTCGATAATAGTACCATCCGTGGTTTCTCCCATCAAAGTTAAGGAATCCTCAGATAAAGGTAAAACTTTCTGTTTGACATCTAACAACGTACTTAAATATTCGATACTTTTCTTTAAATTTCCAGTTTTATTTAAAAGTGCGGTTAAAATTAAATTTCCAATTGGGTGTCCGTTTAAATCACTGTAAGTATGAAACCGATATTCCATAATTTCTTTGACTTCGTCAGGAAGAGAAGAAAGATTGGTAAGTACCTTTCGAATATCCCCAATGGCAGGAATAGAGAACTCTTGTCTCAATTTTCCTGTTGAACTACCATTGTCACTAACCGTGATAACTGCCGTAATATCAGCAGGAAAATCTTTTAACCCACGTAATAGCGAAGACATACCTGTGCCGCCACCTAAGGCGACGATTTTCTTTTTCATATTTACCACCTAAATTAATTATACAATATATTTTATTAAAAGTATTGATTTTTGTGATATAATGATGATATGTAGGATAGGAGGCGGTATCATGAATAATAGGCAACTGGCAATTTATGACTATGTCATTGCCCTTGCGGCCACTTATCCCAATATCTTGAACGAACAAGTTAGCGATACGATTAACGAATATATTAACAATACCTCCTTTTCATTAGATGAAGTAAAAAAAGTAATTAAACTAAAATTTGAACGATTGAAATGTATCATTCCAGATAAAAACAATCATATTTTTAGCAAATACATGGTCATTACCCCACAAGGATTATTGGATTTCTTGGTTAAGAACTACGACTATGGTTTCTTACTACAACAAAATGGAAAAACGTATCGTTTGCCACTCGATGATGATAATAAACTGTTAAGCAGTAATAAAATTATTACTTATAATGATACGAGAGTTGTAAATTACCTAAAAAATATATATACGACGTTACCAGATTTTATAAAAAAAGAAGACGACAGTGTAGGAACGAAATTGCGCATTGCAAGTACGGCCTTGTATTACGAAAATTGGACATTAAAAAACTTTAAAAATTATATTCCACTGACGATTGGCTCCCTTCCTGACCTAATTGAGTTAGAAGCCGGTTTTTTTGAAGAACAAGAAATTCCATATCAACGGTACGTCTTCATGAACGAAAAGCATCCAACTAGAATGCATAGTTTTATTGCTTACCAAAAAGATGATAAGTGGTATTACTTTGAATACATTTTAAAACAGTTCCGTGGCATTCATGAATTTTCTTCTAAAGAAGAGATGGAATCTGTCGTACTAAGTAAGTTGATGCAACTAGAAGTGACGGATCCTACAGAAGAAATCGTATATTTAAAGCAATATACGGAAGAGCAAGATAAAATATTAGATTTAGCAACAGATTTAAAAAATAGAGCGCTTTATAACTTCAAAGTAGGAATCGATTATCTAAAAGATGAAGAAAGTAAATCGATTGCAATGAATTTGATTCGCGATGGCATGAAGCATTGGAATCAATATCTCAAATTATTGGACAAATTACCAAACACGTACGATTTTTATCATTTAAAACCGATTTCTGCTCCAAAAGAGGGAATCAACTATTACGATTACGTTGATTGGGTTCAATATCAAAACTCTATTTCGATGAAATCTCTTTCTTGGAAAAAGGCCATCGCCTTATTAGAGCGACAAAACCAATTGTATAAATTAGTAATCGATGATTTATTATTTCCGGGAACATTGGAAGAAAAAGAAGACTACTGCGTCTTTCATCCGGTTTCTTTACCAAGTAACATTAAAATTATGGATACTACGATGAAGCGACAAGAAATTACTAAACTATTAAATAAAAACGTATTTAATTTAGCATATGGCAGCTATTCAGTCGGACGTAGTGTTTTTACATTGACAAACGATGGAAAGTTTATGCAATACAAAGGTGTCGATCCAATGTTGATCCCAACGAAATTGGTATGCTCTAGAGTAACTCGTTACAAGAATTTAATTGGTGACGATAATACTCCGTACGCATTACAATTGATTGAAAAAGATGGGAACAAATATTTGCGATTCCGTGCCGCATGCTCATTGGAAGAATTACAACATGAAAAGAAATTATCTCGGGAACTGCAAGAGTTAGGATTTTATACTCCAACCATTGTTCAAGTGGGAATTATGCCTCATCAAGCGACTGAAGAGTTTTTAATTCCTACATTAGATGAATATTTGGAAGATTACTTAGCAAGAGTAGGTCACTCCGAATACATCAATACCAAAGAAGCAATTGAATTTTCAAGAGCAAATAATAAAGGATTTCGCATCGGTCAAGAAAAGAAATTAGTCGATAACATCTTCCGTGTAACGGACTTCGAGTATGCTTTAAAAAGCAAGGATGAAAAGAGATTAAAAGACTTATTTGAATTTTCCCTTTCCCTAGATCCAGAAAAGTATGTAAATACTCAAACGTATGTGATTGAGTTCGCTAAAGTACTAGGACGTCAATTGGCCATTCTATTTAACAACGGTTACTATAACTTTGAAGGAAATAGACGTCAGGATATTACGTTGAATGCCGAAATATGTGATAATAAGTTCGTCAACTATAAACAAGTATCTTCAAGATTGCAACAGAGTATCGACAAATTAGAGGGTGTATTGAATCGAACACCAGAAAAAGAAGCAAAAAAAGAACGATTAGAAGCAGTCCTACAAAAAGAAACGTTAAAATACTACTTCCAATTCTTCACATTTGCTACGACGATTAAAGTTTTAATCGACAGTTATGCTAGTGCATATCACCGTCATATAAGTACGCCAGTAATCAAAGTATTTGTCGGTTCCATTTTATCATCTCTATCAGATGAAAAACGTGAAGAACTTCATGCATATTATGAAAATATTGAAAGTTTTACAGAATTAATGGAACAAGTTATGTCAATTAATAAACGTTATAGTGATATAAGTGGAGAAGAAGGACACTTTTTCCAGGCAATTTCTAGAGAAATTTATGAAGCTGCTAAAAATCCAACTCAAATTATTCAAGATGCAACTAAAATATTAGATGAACAAAATTTTATTAATCAAGCACTAAATATGAGTAAGGAAGACCGATTTGTAACATATTTAAAACGTATGATTACAGAGAAAAGTCTTTTGTTCGACAGTCCGATGTTTTTGAACAATGCTTACGACGGAAATCGGATGGGACTTTTAATTAAAAAAGATCTGATTTACGATTCGGCCTTAAAAGAGCTTGTAACACTTAAAATACCGACGGAACAAGAGTTTTACAAAATGGCTTCCAATTTAGTGCAAGAGCGCTATGTCAAAGATCCAATCTTACTACACAAGTTAAAAGTAGAAAAACAAAAATATATAGAGGTAGAAGTATTAGGGGATGTGATAACGTTCGATGAAAAAGGAGATGCCATCAACTATGTGGCTCCAACACCAGCCCCAGCCGTGACAGGATTATCGAATCCAGTGTTCATTTTCTTGCTTCTAGGAGGCAGTTCCTGTGTTCTTTTGGGAATCTTACTATCTGTTTTCAGCCAAGGATAACATAATTTCTTGCATTGTCGCGTATTTTATGGTAAATTATATAGGTAGAAAACGGAGGGCGATCATATGGAAACAGTTTTAATCATTATTTCCATTTTATTGATTGCAATTGTCTTATTACAAAGTAACAAAGCCGAAGCCGCATCTCAAATTATTACTGGCGGTAATTCAGATTTATTTTCAAAAAGAAAAGAAAGAGGTCTAGAATTATTTATCAGTAGATTGACGATGGTTCTAGGATTATTATTCTTTGGAATTAGTTTAATTGCAGAATTTATGTAAACACAGTGAAAAAGGACTAACAAAATAGTCCTTTTTATTTTATAATGATAATAAGAATGGAATGATTATATGAAAGAAAGAGTATTAGAAATATTAAAGAGTAGTGATAAAGCACTATCGTTAGAAGAATTGGATAATGCTTTAGGACTTACAACGGTACAAGAGTTTCAAGAATTGCAACAAGTAACAAAAGAATTGACAGACGAATCTATCTTGTATCATTCAAACAAAGATCGTTATATGTTAATTGAAAACAGTCCTTTAATCAAAGGAATATTGCGTGCTAACAGAAAAGGCTTTGGCTTTGTCGAAGGAGGAGATCCTTCTCGCCAAGATGATGATATTTACATTAGCCAAGAAAATATGAATGGTGCTATTCATGGCGATGAGGTTTTAGTAGAAGTAACAAGTAAGAAAAACGTAGACCGCAAAGAAGGAAGAGTTTTAAGAATTGTCAAACGAAACTTATCGACACTAGTAGGAGAAATCAATTTTCATAAAGGGACAGGCATCATCACACCAGATGATAAGAAAATTAAGATGCAACTAGAAATCCCAAGAGAAAATGCACTTGGTGCAGTAGATGGTCATAAAGTTCTAGCAGAGATTACGAAAAATATTAGTGGCAATCGCTTTAAAGGCCGTGTATTAAAGATTTTAGGACATAAAAACGATCCAGGTGTCGATATCTTATCCGTTGTCTATAAATATAAGATAGACGATACATTTAACGATGATACAATTAAAGAATTGGATGATATTCCAGAAGAAGTCTCTGAAGAAGAGATGAAAGGTAGAACAGATCTTCGTAATCAGATGATATTTACGATAGATGGCGATGATACCAAAGATATCGACGATGCCATTTCTATTAAAAAGTTACAAAATGGAAACTATGAACTAGGAGTTCACATTGCAGACGTCAGTTATTACGTAAAAGAAGGAAGTGCCATCGACCAAGAGGCTATGGAACGTGGAACGAGTGTCTATTTAGTAGACCGTGTCATTCCAATGCTTCCACATAAATTATCGAACGGAATCTGTTCCCTAAATCCAGGAGTCGATAGACTAGCAGTATCTTGTGTGATGGAAATTAATCATAAAGGCAAAGTTGTAAATTATAATATTTTCCCAAGTGTAATTCGTTCAAATATCCAAATGACATATAAGAAAGTAAATATGATTCTAGAACAAAATCAAGTTCCAGAAGGATATGAACCATACAAAGATGCTTTGTTACAGATGAAAGAACTAGCAGACATCATTCGCAAAGAAAAACACGAACGTGGCTATATCGATTTTGATGTAGATGAAGCAAAAATTTTAGTAGATGAAAATTGTCATCCAACTCAAATCGTTAAGAGAGAACGTGGTGCTGGTGAAAAATTGATTGAAGACTTTATGATTGTCGCAAATGAGACGGTTGCAACGCATATCTACTATATGAATTTACCATTTATTTACCGTGTTCACGAATATCCAAAGGAAGAAAAAATAAGAGGATTCCTATCGTTTGTATCCACTCTAGGATACCACTACAATGGTAATTTGAAAGATTTGAGTCCAAGGACAACTCAAAAATTACTAGATTTCTTAAAAGATAAAAAAGAATACAAGATTTTATCATCTTTATTATTAAGATGTATGCAAAAAGCTGTCTATAAGCCAGAAAATTTAGGACATTATGGATTAGCGAGTAAATGTTATACACATTTTACATCGCCGATTAGAAGATATCCAGATACGACGGTTCACCGTCTACTACATACGTATTTGTTTGATGGAGATATTTCATCCACTACCGTTGCTCATTGGGAAGAAAAACTACCATATGTTGCCGAATTAGCATCCAGTAAAGAAATGGCATCTGTCAACTGTGAACGTGAAGTAGAAGATATGAAGATGGCTGAATATATGGAAGATCATATTGGCGAAGAATATGAAGGAATGATTTCTTCTGTAATGAGTTTCGGCATGTTTATCGAGTTAGATAACTTAGTAGAAGGCCTTGTTCATATTTCAGAAATGGATGATTTCTATCATTATGATGAAACAACATTGACATTGACAGGTGAAAAAACTCATAAAGTATATCGTATCGGTGATCGTATTAAAGTAAGAGTTGTAAAAGCATCTAGAGAAGATAAAACAATCGATTTTGAAATCGTCGGAGCAGAGAAAAAAGAAGAAAAGAAAGAACAGAAAAAAGAACACTTCTTCGACAAGTTTAAAGGAAAACATAAATTTCATAAAAAAAGACTAACAAAATAGTCTTTTTTCCTTTATAATAGGGAGTACGGGGGATAAGGGAATGAAAGAAAGAATTTTAAGAATATTGAAAAATAGTAAAAAAGCACTTAGCGAGGAAGAATTAAAAGATGCAATCGGAATTGATCAAGAGGAAGATATCAGTAAATTATTACAAGATATGGAAACGACATACGATATCTATGTGACAACTTCTGGAAAATTGATGGATATTAACAAGAGTCCTTATCGAAAAGGTATCTATACGACACCGAAAGGAAAAACGGGCATTGTTACAGCAGGAGACGAAACATTTCTAATTAAACATGAAAACTCATACGATGCAGTAGATGGTGACACCGTACTAATTCAACCAATATATACGAAGAAAAGTACGGGTAACGAAGGCAATGTCGTCCAAGTACTTAGTAGAGATTTAAATCAAATTATCGGTGAAGTTTATCACGTTAATGAAGATGCCTTTGTAAGACCGGATAATTTTAGATTATTGAAGTTGTCAATTGCGATTCCAGATCAGTCTGCAATAGATGGGGCCAAAGTAATCGTCGATTTGAATCAGCAAGATGGTAACGAATATTATGGAACGATTGTCCGTACCCTAGGATATAAGAATGATCCTGGTGTAGACATCGAATCTATCGCATATCAATACGGATTTGTGAAGACTTACAATCAATCGACTTTAGATGAAGTAGAGAAAATGCCTGATAAAGTATTACCGCAAGATTTCAGTGGCAGACTGGATTTAAGAGATATTGAAATTTTTACAATCGATGGCAAAGACACCAAAGATATCGACGATGCCATTTCATTAAAGGAACTTCCTGATGGAACATTCCTAGTAGGAGTGCATATCGCCGATGTAACCCATTATGTAAAGGAAGGTTCAGCAGTCGATAAAGAGGCATACGAACGTGGCACATCCGGATATTTTGCCAATTCTGTCTATCCGATGCTACCACAAAAATTATCAAACGGAATCTGTTCCCTAAACCCAGGTGTAGACCGTCTTGCTATGAGTGTATTTGCAGAAGTAGACCAAACAGGAAAAATAATCGACTCTTTCATTACTCCAAGTGTAATTCGTTCTAGAAAACAAATGAATTATGATGATGTGAACAGAATACTAAATGGAGAAACCGTAGAAGGATATGAGCCATACGAGCGTACTTTAAGAAAGATGAATGAAGTATCGCAAGTACAGATTGAAAGGCGAAATAATAAAGGTGCCTTAGAATTGGATGACAAAGAATTGAAATTTATCTATGATGATAATGGTCACCCGGTCGAACCAACAGTACTTGCTTCTCATGATGCTGAAAAATTAATTGAATCATTCATGTTAATTGCAAATCAGGTTGCACCAGCAAAATTATCTCAGATCGATGCTCCATGTATCTATCGTGTCCATGATAAACCAGCACTATCTAGTTTAGATAAATGGATGAATCTATTCCACTCTATGGGATATGAATACAATAAAAAATACGATAATAGTTGTCTTGCCGTACAACAATTACTAGAAGCAACAAATGATAAAGAAGAAAAACGAGTCTTGCAACTGTATTTTTTAAAAAGTTTGATGAAAGCAGTTTACTCTGCTGAAAACATCGGGCACTCTGGTTTAGCAATGCCAGAATATGCACAATTCACTTCTCCAATCAGAAGATATCCAGACGATCTTCTTCATAGATTTTTAAAATCATTCTACATGGTAGGAGACAAGTACACCCGTGAAGCAGTAAGATGGGATGAAGAATTAAAACAAATTTATCCGGAAAGTACAAGATATCACACACATATAGAAAGTGATTATCCAAAAGAATATGATGCTCATGTAAGAGAAAAATTACCAGTTCAAGCTGATTTCTTATCAAATCGCGAACAAAAAGCAGTATCATGTGAACGACAAGTATTAAAAATGAAAAGTGCCGAATATATGCAAGATCATATCGACGAAGAATACGAAGGAAATGTTACCGGAATCATGAAAAACGGAATATTCGTAGAACTAGATAATTTAATCAACGGAATGATTCCTGTCTCAGACTTGGGAGGTAACTTTACATATAATGACGCCACAATGGTTTTAGAAGATAAAAAACAAGGCAAAAGTTACCATATCGGTGATAGACTATTAGTAAGTACACAATATGCAAATAAAGAAAATGGAATCGTTAATTTTCATTTGATAAAAGTAGTTAGACCAGTAGAGTTTCACGATATCTACAAAGAAGCTGTAGAGAAAATAAAATCAAAAAAGAAATCGTTCTATAACAAACGACCATACAATCCAAGAAAACATAAATAAAAAGGGAGATGATTTTATGGAAATACTCAATCGCGTTGCAAGACATAATTATTTTATTGTAGAAGAACTGGAATGTGGAATTGAACTGACGGGTACGGAAGTAAAATCAATACGAGAAGGAAAGTGCCAGATAAGGGACTCTTATGCAGTCATCAAAAAAGGACAATTATATTTATTAAATATGTTTGTAGCGCCATATAAAGAAGGAAATATCTTTAATCATCAAGAAACGAGAACGAGACGTCTTTTGGCACATAAAAAAGAAATATTAAAATTAAATGATAAAGTCAAATTACAAGGTTATACACTAATTCCTTTAAAAGTATACTTCAACGATAGAAACAGAGCAAAAGTGTTGATTGGTATCTGTAAAGGTAAAAATGTTGTGGATAAAAGAGAAACAGAAAAAGAAAGAAGTATCAAACGAGAAATCGATAAAGCAACAAAAAATCGTTAAGGACTAGGCAAATTTCCATTTTTGTGGTATAATTTGCCTATAACATTTGGGGCTGTCTTGGGTTCGACGGGATAGACGAAGAATGAGTGGCAAGTGGATGGCAATCCTTACATGCACAGTTAAATATAACTGGAAACAGAAATTATAATTTAGCTTACGCTGTTTAATTAAACAAGACTGAGCTGCTTAGTAGATTTCTTTCTCTACGAGATTTTTACTAGGCTAATAAAAGTAGAGTATATCGATATTTTGTCTTAGGGTATCGATGAATTGTATAAGACTAGAAATAAAATTCATTTGTTCGTTCTGAATCTTATTTCAAATTTTAAAAACGGAATAAACTTGTAGAAATTCATTTGGGATTTATTTCGGACAGGAGTTCAATTCTCCTCAGCTCCACCATTGGGAAATCTGTTCGAACTATTCGAACTTTTGATATAGGAATCAATCAGAAATGATTGATTTTTTCGTTTATATGAAAAAATCAATCTAGAAGAAAGGTTGGTGCTTATGATTAATGTAATTAAACAAGAAATTGATATAGAGGAGTCTTTAAGAAAAAGATTAGAGATTATCTGTGATTTTTGTAATGCTACTCCGACGTTTATAAATGGTAGTATAAGAAGAATTGATAAAACTAATTTAAGTTACATTGAGCCACACAGAATTATTATTAATGATATGACTTTTCTTGCTTTTAATTACTCTAATGAAATCTATATTAATAACTTGAGTAAAAAGATTAAACTAACAGAACTTGAAAACTATATTAAATCACACTAACTATTCCCTACAAATGGGGTATAGACAAGTCTTGTAAAATATTGTAGAATAAGACATCAATAAATGACATGCAGTATCGTTATTTTTAGAAATGGGGTACTTTATGAAAGAACGATTTATTGATACTTTAAAATTAGTAGTAAATGTTTTATATGAGGAGTCAAATACCGTTAGTGTTTAACTAGTAGTTTTTGACTCCTCTTTTTTTGAAAACAAGAAAAAAGGGTGATAATTAATGTATGATGATGTGAAAAAGGTTGCAGGAATATATATTAGAGTATCAACGGAAGACCAAGCAAGAGAAGGTTTTAGTTTACCAGAACAAGAAAAGCGTTTAAGGGCTATGTGTGAGTACAAAGGTTATGAGATATATGATGTGTACCAAGACGCTGGAATAAGTGCTAAAACGGGTAATAAACGTCCAGAATTTGAAAGATTATTACAAGATATAAAAGATAGAAAATGTAACACCATAGTAGTTTTAAAACTAGATAGACTTACACGTTCTGTTTATGACTGGGAAAATATTTTAAAGTTTTTGGAAGAAAACGAAGCATATTTAGACTGTGCGAATGATGATATAAATACTACTAGTGCAAATGGTAAGATGATAAGTCGTATTTTAACATCAGTTAGCCAACAAGAAATTGAAAGGACTAGCGAAAGAACAAAGGTTGGACTTGCTGGTGCAATTAAAGCAGGACATATTCCTCATAAAGCCCCTTTAGGTTACACTAGAAAAGATAAAACTTTAGTACCTGACATGAAAACAAAAGATGTTGTCATTAGAATTTTTGACTTATATCATAGTGGTCTATCTTATCAAAAAATAAAAAATATTTTTAATGAAGAAAAAGTATTAGGAAAAACAAATTGGTATGATACGACAATTCTAAAAATATTAGAAAATGAAATCTATAAAGGAGATTTTGTTCATGGTAAAAGGACAAAACACCCTACTTACTACAAAGATGTTGTAGAGCCTTTAGTATCAAAAGAATTGTGGGAGGAATGTCAGGTGCAACAGAAAAAAAATTCTAGGTCTTATCAAAGAACACTTACTTATTTGTTCTTGCAAAAGTTAAAATGCCCTAAATGTGGCAGAATATTAGGTGGAAAAGCAACAACCAAGAAAAATGGTAATTCGTATTTTTATTACTATTGTAACGATTGTAAACTTACTATAAAAGAGGCAGTAGTAGAAGAATATATCAGTCAATTTATAGATGACATTGTGGAATATGATAGTGTTGTTAATCAGTTTTTCCTACCAATGATTAAGCAAAAAATAGAAAACCCAAAAGAAGAAATTGAGGCAGAATTAAAAAAAGAAAAAGATAAGTTCAAAAGAATTAGAGAGGCATACGTTAATGAGGTATTTACTTTAGAAGAATATGATGTAGAACGTAAAAAAGTAGAAAATACTATTGCTAATCTAGAAGAAAAATTAAGTGAATCAGAAATCTGTGATGAGTTAAAATTTACTCCTGAAGATATACTTATCAAACGAGATATAGACTACATCAATTCAATTAAATACCCTGAAAAGTTTAAAGAATATAATAAACGTTGGAAAGATTTTACAAGAGAAGAAAAAGCCGATTTGATTATGAATTATGTTGAAGAAATCACTTTAAAACAATTTAATAATAAACTTTGTGTAGTAGATTTTGTTAGATTTAGAGAGTCAGTCGCTAACTCTATGAATGATTTATATAGAAATGGTTTTCTTGATAAAAATGAAACAGCAGTATTTGGAAACGTTATAGGCTCTATTCGTTTTAGTGAGTATAAAGATGAAAATGAGGTATGGCAACATATATTGAGATTAAGACAATTCTATGATGTTAAGTTTTACCAAGCAATTTATAATACAGAAAAACAGGTGTTTTATTTCGATTTTAAAGAAGATAATAAAGCAATTGTTAGAGTATTCCCTATGGAAGATTACCGTAAAATAGATCCTGATGTAAAAATGAAAGAATATGATATTGGGGTATTATATGTTGTTAAAGATGATGGAACTTTACTAGAAGATAATGAGGCATTGTTTAAATATATTCCTGATAAAACAGATGGGGTAATTACTAGAGAGGAAATGGTAAGTGGAGTATCATTTGCAAAAGTAAAACCAGCCAATGAAATTGGGTTAGAAGAATGTACAGTATATGAAGAAGAATAAAATGCGTGGCACGTTTTGTTTGCGAAAGCAAATGAAAGTGGCGATAGCATTTTATAAGACTTATGGAATTTTGTTTTATTACGAAGTTTTAAAACAATATGGAATAAGTCTAAAAGGGTTCTAGGGAATATCCCTAGCCCACAGGTTATTTTGATGTTTACGTCAAAATACCTAGGGGGTTAAATATTTTGTCAGAGCCAAAATATATCTATGAAAGGAGGCTAAAATTAATGAGTACCTTATCTTATTCATTACATCTTGGTAGTGATAAAAACAGAAAACCGTCATCAAGAAATATGGCTAAAAATAATGCTTCTGGCTCTACCTCTTTATCTAACAATGCAATTCAAAATGCAAGAGGCTTATCAAGAGTTGATAAACATAATTATCGTAAATATGATAATAATACAGAACTAATTGAAATAATAAGAGGTACTTCTTCTCTTTATGATGATGTAAAAAAACTTTATGAGAAAGAATTTAAAGAGGCAGTAGATGAATATAATTCTAGGCAAACAAGAGATGATAGAAAGATTACTGATTATTTCAAAAAGATAAGTGATAATTCTAAAAATGACCTTGCTTGTGAAATCATCATTGAACTTGGAGATAAAAAATATTGGGATACGAAAGATGATAAATTCAAACATAAAATGACTAATGTTTTTAAAGAACAAGTGAGCGATTTAGAGGAACAGCTACCAAACTTTAAAATAGCTAGTGCGATTATTCACTATGACGAAACTAGTCCACATCTTCATATTGTTGGTGTACCCATAAAATATAAGAATAAAAATGGTATGAAAAAACAAGTTGGTAAAGGAGATGTTTTCACAAGAGATAGCCTACGCAGGTTGCAAGATAAAATGAGAACTTTATGTATTGCTAGTTTTAATAAAGAATATGGCTTAAATGATATTTTGAAAAAGAAAGAAAAAGGCAGAAACAAAGATATAAATGTCAAAGATATGGGAAATTATCAAGCTATGAAAGACCAAATGGAAAAAGATAAAAAAGCACTAGAAATAGCCAGTAAAAAATCTAGTGAACTTGATAAAAGTACAACTGATATTAAAGATACTGTCAATAATCTCAAGAAAACACCAATAATCAAAAATACTTATACTATTTCCGAAAATGATAAAAATAAAATTTTAGAATATATTGATAAAGTAGTTAAAACAAATGCTGATTTCAAACGAACTGAAAAACTATCAGTAACATTGAATAATGTTGATACTGAACTAGAAGAAAATAGAGAAAAAATTAAAATACTAACCGAAAACAATGAGGCATTATCTCTTAAAGTAGATACTTTATCAAAGAATATTGAAAACAAAAATAAAGAGATTAAAGAGTTAAAAAAAGATAATAAACATCTTGAAGAATTAGTAGATTACTTTAAAGATTTGTTTGGTAGATTAGTTAACTTTATCAAACATAAAATGTTTGGAAAAGACAAAGAACGTGAAGATTATTGGAAATTTTCAAAGGACTTATACGAACATGGAATATTTAGTGATAAAACAATTACTGATATAAAAGATGACTATGATTGGAATAAAGAAAATGATAAACACAAAGATCATGATGATTTTGATTTAGAAATATAAATACCATCTGCTTATTGGTAAATTATATGGTAAAATAATATTAAAGTTTTGAAGTTTTTCAGACAAGTTTGAAGAATTTGGAAAGGAGCAATTTATGTTAGAAAAAAATAATATACAAATGATTGAAGAAATTAAAGATGTAATTATTAATAGTAGAAATAAAATTGCTTATGAAGTAAATAATACAATGTTACTAGCATATTGGAATGTTGGTAGAATTATTGTTGAAAATGAGCAAAATGGAAACATTAAAGCTGAATATGGTAAACAAGTCTTAAAGGAGCTTTCAAAAGAATTAAGAAAAATTTTAGGCTCTGGTTTTTCGGTATCAAATCTACAATATATGCGTAGATTTTATCTTAAATACCCAAAACAACAGACACTGTCTGTTAAATTGAGCTGGTCACATTATTGTGAATTATTAAGTATTGAGAACGATGATGAAAGAAGTTTTTATGAAAAAGAATGCGTTAATTCAAATTGGAGTGTTAGAGAGTTAAAAAGACAATTAGAAACTTCATTATATGAAAGATTATTGTTATCTGATGGACAAAATAATAAAGAAAAGGTATATGAATTATCAAAAGTTGGGCAAACATTAGCCAAACCTGATGACATTTTGAAAGAACCATATGTTTTTGAATTTTTAGATATTAAAGAACCAAAACCTATTTTGGAGAAAGATTTAGAAAAAAAATTAGTTCATCATATGGAAGAATTTCTACTTGAATTAGGTAAAGGATTTATGTTTGTAGGAACACAACAAAGAGTAACTTTGGGGAATACTCATTATTATGTAGATATGGTTTTCTATAATAAAATCTTAAAATGCTATGTTTTAATAGATTTAAAAATTGGGACTATGAAACCAGAATACGCAGGACAAATGAATATGTATTTAAATTACTATAATGCTGAAATAAATGATGAATATGATAATAAACCAATAGGAATTATTCTTTGTAAGAGTAAAAAAGAAGTGGCTATGGAATATGCTTTGGGTGGTTTATCTAATAATATTTTTGCGTCAACTTATACTTATTATATTCCTAATAAAGAACAATTAATTAGTGAAGTTGAAAAAGTATTGAATGAAACGTAAGTTAAAGACTAATCATTGTATTAGGAAAATTGAAAGAAGCTAACTAATTGCTTTGAATTTAAAAATATAAATAAATGTGCTATAATCGGAATATGGTGGTACAAATGAATATAGGAATAGATATAGATAATGTAATATCAAACTTTAATGAGGTTTTATTAAATGAATTTTTTATTCATGATAAAGATTTAAGAAATAATGGTATTATTAATGCTAATGCAGATTATATAACAAGAGGCATGTTTGATTGGACAAAAGAAGAATTAGATGAGTTTTATATGAGTAATATTGAAAGAATTGCTAAAAAATTAGTAGTTTTAGATGGGGCAAAAGAATATATAAATAAACTTAGAAATGATGGATATAATATTTTTATTATAACTGGACGAGATAATGGCGAATACACTAATCCTTACGAAATGACAAAAAAATGGCTTAATGAAAATAGTATATATTATGATAAACTGATTCTTACCAATGCTTATGATACTCACAGTAAAACTAAAGAATGCTTAAAAAACCATATTGATATTATGATAGACGATTCAAAACGTATTTGTGAAGATTGTGTCATAAATAATATAACGACATTATTAATGGATACACCGTACAATAAAGATTCTAATATAACTAGAGTACATAATTGGGAGGAAATATATGAGTTTATTACAGAACACACAAAAAATTAATGTTATTTTGGATACGGATACTTATAATGAGTGTGATGATCAGTTTGCTTTAGCTTATATGTTAAAGAGTCAGGATATATTTAATATTGTAGCAATAACAGTTGCTCCTTATTCTCATAAACAAAGAAATGAAACAGTTATAAGTGGACAAGAAAAAAGTTATAATGAAATACTTAAAATATGTAATTGGCTAAATTTTAATACAACTAATAAAGTATTCAAAGGTGCAGAAGATTATATTTGCAATGGGTATAATGAAATTAATAACGCAGTTAATAAAATAATTGAAGTAGCACTTAAAAATGATAAAACTTATATTATGTCAATAGGTGCAATTACAAATATTGCACTGGCAATAAAAAAAGAGCCTAAAATAATTGATAAAATAGAAGTAATTTGGTTAGGTGGACATAGTTTATTACAAAATAATAATTTGGAATTTAATTTCAGACAAGATGTAAGTGCAGTAGAAATAGTATTTGATTCAAAAGTTAAACTAACTATTATTCCTTGCAAAAATGTTGCTTCTAATTTAAGAATCTCAATATATGAATTAAAACATTATTTGAATGATAAAAGTGAATTATGTAATTATCTAATAGATAGATTTTATAATGATGGATATCATGGAATACAAGAAAGACGAGTCATTTGGGATATATCTGTTATTGCATATATGATAAATAAAAAATGGTTTACAAGTGAAGATATAAGTTGTCCTAATATAAAAAAAGATACTTCTTATGAAATAACTACTAATAATCACAAAATAACAATGGTAAATTACATAGATGTAGATAAAGTTTATAGTGATTTATTTAAAAAGTTGGGAGAATAGAGTATGAAAATAACAAGCAAAGAAGCCAAAAAAATATTAGAATATTATAGAAAAAAGACTGAAAGTGATACATGGATAGACCATTGTTTGTGTGTTGGCGAGAGTGCAGGTAAAATAGCAAAAGCATTAAATGAAAAAGGTTATAATGCAGATATAGATAAAGCGATTACTCTTGGATATTTACACGATATTGGTAAATATAACGGACAATCCCACGGACATGTTATGAGGGGGTATAATTATTTAAAAGATAAAGGTTATGACGAAGAATATTGTGATATATGTTTAACACATTCTTACTTAAACAATGATATTATATGTACTGCAGGAGGAGTTCCAAACCCAAAAGATAATTTGTTTTTAACAGAGTTTATAAAAAACCATAACTACACAATAGAAGAAAAGATAATAAATATATGTGATTTAATGTGTCCACAAGGTGGTAAAGTTTATACGATTGATAAAAGATTAATTGATATTATGATTAGGAGAGGTGCTTACTCAAATACACAATATCACATAAAAGAAACATATAAATTGAAAGCATACTTTGATAACTTGTTAGGGTATAACTTATATGATTTATTTCCTGAAATAAAAGAAAATTTATAATTGTTTATTTTAAAGAATATTTGTGTTAAAATGTATATAGTGATTGATTCATACATCAATTACCTTTGGGAAAAGTTGTAGATAACTTCCTCAACGGCACCAGATTGATAGGAAACTCGAACTTTTATAAATTCGAGAGTAATAAATTACTAACAGAAATGTTAGTTTTTTTGTTATTTAAGAAAGGATAAGTGATGAGTTATGACAATAGAAACTAAAGAGCTTGTAATAAGTGAAGAATTAAAAAGAAAGGTAGAAATGATTTGTAGGTTTGCTTATGTAGATTATGAATTTATTAATGGTAATATTAAATCTATTAAAAATACAAATATTGCTTATGTTAAACCACATATATTAAAAGTTAAAAATAATGATTATTTGGTTTTTGAAGAATATGATGAAATTTTTGTAAATGGTTACGAAAAGAAAATTAAATTTAAAGACCTAGAAGAATATATCAAAGCACACAAAAACCTTGACAAATCAAAGATAAAAGTTTATAGGATAGAACTAATAAAAGCAAGCAGTATCGCTTTTTAAGGGGAAAGAGAGGTACTTCTATGACTAAAAGCACATATAACATATTTAAAATTTATACTTATTTATTTAAGAGGAGTCAAAGGTATTAGTATTATCTAGTATTTTTGACCCCTCTTTTTTTGAAATTACCCTTAACTTTTTGCATTTAAAGTGCCAAACATATGAAGGAGGATTAAAGTTAAGGTTGCAAAATTTATTTCAAAATATCAAACAAGTGAAAGGAAGTGTTAAAAATATGATTGAAGAAAAGAAAATTGCAGGCATTTATAAAAGAGTTTCTACACTCGACCAAAAACGAGAAGGATTTAGTTTACCCGAACAAGAAGAAAAATTAAAGGAGTTTTGTAAATTTAAAGGTTATGAAATTTACAAAGTATATGAAGATGCAGGTATAAGTGCTAAAAATGATAAAAGACCAGCATATCAAGAAATGATGCAAGATGTGAAAGATAAGAAAATAAATGTTATTGTTGCTTTTAAATTAGATAGATTAACTCGTTCAGTTTATGATATTGAAAAATTAATGAAATTTGTTAATGATTATGAGTGTGATATTGATTGTATGGCAGATGAATCTAATACTACTACTTCAAATGGTAGAATGGTTATGAGAATAATGACTAGTGTATCTCAAAATGAAATTGAAAAATGTTCTGAAAGAACAAAATTTGGTATGGTTGGTGCGATTAAATCAGGACACATTCCAAATCGTAGCCCATTAGGTTTCACAAGAGATAATAAAAAGTTAGTACCTGACCCACTTACAAAAGATATTATTGTTAGAGTATTTGATTTATATTTAGATGGTAAATCTCATCAAACTATTGCTAATATATTTAACAAAGAACAAGTTTTAGGTAAAACAAATTGGTATGACTCTACTATTCAAAAGATATTATCAAATGAACTTTATAAGGGCGATTTTATCAATGGTAAAAGAGCTAAACACCCTACATATTATGAAAATGTTGTTGAGCCAATAGTATCAAAAGAAAAATGGGAAAATTGCCAATATCAAAAGCAAAGAAATGCTAGACATTATGAAAGAACAGCGACTTATCTTTTTACAAACAAATTAAAATGTGCTAATTGTGGTAAATTTCTGTGCTAATTGTGGTAAATTTCTAGGTGGATGTGCTACTACCAAAAAGAAAAGTGGAAAGAAATATTATTACTATAAATGTGAAAGTTGTAAAACTACTTATAAAGAATATGAAATAGAAAATTTATTACTAGTTTTAATGTTAGAACTAGTTAAACAAGATGAACTTATAAATGATTATTACACACCATTTATTAAATCTAAATTAGATAATAGACAAGCAGATTATGAAAAAGAAATTAGAAATTTAGATAAACAAATGGATAGAATTAAAACTGCCTATATTAAAGGTGTATTAAAACTTAATGATTTCGATAAAGAGATTAAACACATTGAATATCAAAGAACTGAATTAACGAATAAATTAAAAGAACAAAAACAATATGAAAATTTAAGTTTTACTGTTGATGATTTATTAATTATACAAGATAAGCAAGAAATAGAAACATATGTTAATCCAGAAAAATTTATAGAAAACATTTATAATTGGGTAAATGAAACAAGAGAAAAAAGACAAAAACTAGTTGCTACTTATATTGATAATATTGAAATTAAAAAAGTTAATGATAAAGTAGAAATGGTTGATGGAAATTTTAGGTCAGATTATATAATGGGTATGATTAACAATCATAATAATTATGGACTACCATATAATCTTAAATGGTTTGTTGATGATTATGGTTGCCATTTAAATATGAATAAAGAACATAAGACACAAAAACAAGCGCTTAAATACTTTAATAAATTACAAGAAACTATGGGAAGTGATTATAAACTAAACTATTATGAAGTTGATACTGATGATGATTTAAAAGATATCTCATTTAGCTCAGATATTGAAGCAGAAAAAATTATAAGATTAATTTGTATTAAAAATGACAAAAACTATAAAAAGCAAAATTTAAGATTAGGAATTATAACAATAGATTTATCTGATATAAAAGACAAAAATGGTAATTCGCTTTATAAAGAGGTTTTAGAAAAAGCAAAAGAGGTATATAAAAATGAGTTATGCAATATTTAGAGTTGAACCTATAAATAAATTATCTGACCTCGCACAAATCGGATCGCACAACAAACGAGAGAAAAAAGCATATAAATCTAACCCTGATATAGATATTACAAAAACTAAAAATAATATAGAATTAGTCCCACTTTCTGAAAAATATATTAAAGGATTTTATAATTTAACAAAAGAATATAAAAAAGAACACGATAAAAGAATGGAAACAATGAGAGATGATAGAAAGAAAACATTTAAACAAATGGTAGATGATTCAAATAATGTAGTTGCAGATGAATTATTATTTACTAGTGATAATGAATTCTTTAAAAATATGAATAAAAGACAAATCAAAAAATGGGCTGATACTTGTATGGATTTTGTTTATGAGGATTTAGGTTATACAAAAGAACAAGTATTGCATTCAACTTTGCACCTAGACGAAAAAACATCACATATTCATTGTGTAGTTGTACCTTTAATAAGAAAATATGATAAAAGAACTAATACTGAAAAATACACTATTTCAAAAAAGCAATATATCAAAGATAAAGCCTATTTAAGCCTACTTCAAGACAAATACTATCAAAGACTAATAGACAAAGGTTTTGACCTAGAAAGAGGTATTAAAAACAGCGATAACGAGCACATTTCAATAAAAGAATTTAAGAAAATAACTCGTAAACTAGATAACAGATTAGAAAAACAAAATTATCTTATGACTAAAGATTTTGAAGAACTACAAGAACAATTAAAAACTTCTAAACCTACAATAACAGGTAAAGAAGTTAAAATTGATAAAGATACTTATGATACATTAAATAACTTTATGAATACATCAAAAAGAGTTATTAAAGATATGCCTAGAAATCAAGCATTATTTAAAGAACTAACTGATTATACACAAAGTTATAAAGATTTAGAAAATCAAAAAAGAAATATTCAATATGAAGTTAGAAGATTAGAATATAAAAATAAAGAACTACAACAAGAAAATAATAAATTAAAAAATTAAAAAATTTACTAAATATCATAGTTCAATCACTAAAACAATTCTTTAGAAAATTACTTAAATTAGGAACTGAAAACGATAAAGATAAAGTTGTAGAAGAAATAACTAGTTATCACAAATTAGATTTATACACAAATAAAGATTTACACGATATAGCAGATAAAACACCTAGAGAAGATGAAATAAATGATTACTTATACACAAAAAATTATGAAAAAGATGATAGAGATTTTGATATTTAAAAAACGAGCTACAGCTCGTGTGATAAAACTAAAATTCCATTTTAGTAACACACTACGCTATTGGCAAAGCCAATAACGGTGTGAAAAAGGGAATTTCCCTTTTTAAACCCTTTTAAACATAATTTTAGCAAGGCAATAAAGCCAAGCAAAATTATGTTTTTATTTATTTAAATATGGACTGTTGCAATCGCAACAAACATCACATTCAGGACAATCTAAACAAGTACAGCAATTATTTTCATTTGTATTAACTTGATTATTTAATACTGTCGAAATAATTGCAAAAATACCAAATCCAATCCAAAACATTGGCATTATATAATCTGTTAAATTATGTAGTATAATTGCTTGTGATGGATTTTCTTTATTATATTTTACAATAATATTTTTTCCATTTCTATACCCATATCTTTTTTTGTCTTTTGTTTTAATATAATATTCTTTACCTTCAACAAAATACTGAATGTTGGCATAGAAAAACTTTTTTCCTTCATCTAATTCTTTGTCCCATTCTACAGAACAAACATTACCTTCTGTTTTTTTTGCATTTGGAATTCTTTTATAATCACCATATAATAAAATAATTATAATTCCAATAATTATGCACAATATACCTGCACCCACAAAATCACTACCTTTCATATCCATTTTAACATAAATTTTAATTATTTTTTGATCCATTTTACCAAAAATGTGATATATTTATATCAGTTAGTAGTTATTACTACCTATAATTTTATGCCTAGTGGTTGTTATACTTCCACCAAAAGGGCACCATTGGTAAATCTGTTCGAATGATTCGAACTTTTAATATAATTCAGTCACTTTAGACTGTTTTTTTTTGTAAAAGTTTGGCATGATTTTGTTTGATAACACAAAAAATCAACTTCATAAGTTGATTTCGTTAAATAATCCACCGTTTATTATTCTTTTTCAATTGAATGATAATAAAAGAAAGGATATGTGTTATAAACAATACTAATAGAATGTTAAAGTAAGGATAGTCATGTATGTTAGGAATTAGCAAAGATAAAATCAGAATAATCATGGGATGGATGAAATAATAGTACTTTGAAAAATTGCCAAATTGAAATTTGATTTTCATGTGATTGCTGATGTAGATAGAAGATATAAACAAATAGTAAGTTAAAGGCACGCAAGAAATTAAAATATTACTATCTAGCCGATTGGTGTCATGTAGTAAAATTGCCTCAAAAATTAAAAGAAAAAAAGTAACGATTAATTTGGCAAAACAGTTTTTAGAATATAATTCTTTCTTAGATCCCATAAAATATCCTAATACAACGTAGAATAGTCCAAAGAATAAAAAGTTTCTTGTAGTGAAGAATATATGATAATAATAAGATAGCAATTCTTGAATCGATAATGGTAAAACCCCATAATAAGTTTCGGTTGCACCAAATAATAATAGGATAAACGAAATAACTAATAGTGGCTTAATACTGTGTTTATTTTTCCACTTCTTTAATAACAGTAAGGAAAATATCACAGCAGGAAAATACCACAGATGATAATAAACTCCTGTATAAGCCAAGGCAATGACTAATACTAATGGCAATAGAACAATGCATCCAATGATGAGTAAATATAATGGTATGTGTAAAGAAGAAAGAAAATCAAGTACAGAAGGAATGTAAGGAATTCCAATTGCAATTAAGAAAATTAGATATAGAAGACTCCATATAAGATAGAGTGGAATTGTTTTTTTAATGTAATGATCGATATAGTTTAGATTATCTTTTTCCTTTTTTGCAACAAAATATCCTGTAATGATAAAAAAGATCGGAACACATATTCTGGTTATGATATTATTAAATGCCAAATCTAGTTCATTAGAAATATTAAGAAAGGGTCTTAAATGTAAAATGATGATTAAAATGGATGAAATGTATTTTAAAATGTCTAAGTTTGAATAAAACATTTTGTGCCTTTGATAATTATGGTCAATGTTTCGTTGAATCTGTATTGTAATAAAACTAAAAATAATAATGATTAGAATCATAACAAACGGATTTGCCAATCCATTTTCAATTTGAAACACATTAATTATTCTTAAAAATAATACCAATAGGGTAATAATCCCTATGATTATAATTTCCTTTTTATAGCGCATATAGAAGTTCTCCTGTTTTCTTACCATACCTGGTTAAAATCATTATATCATTTTATATGGGAAATAGTTTTTTTATTGAATAATTAATACTATGATAAAATATAATTAGGGATGATAATATGGAACAGTTTGATATGATCAAAATCCATAAAACAGCTCTGGTTTCATAATGGACTATAATTCAGACAATAAAGAATATTTGGTAGAACTTGTATATCCACAAGAAAATAGTAATTATAAGGCTCACTATATTTTAGTAGCTCCAAAACAGAATTCTTTTTTAATCTTGCAAATTACGATATAATGAAATCGGTGAAATATATGTATAAAAAGGTCTACGTAGAAATAACGAATGCATGTAACTTATCTTGTGATTTTTGTATTCAAAACCAACGTCCAATTCATTATATGACGATAGAAGAATTTCAAACAGTTTTAAGCAAATTAAAAGGACATACTAAGTATTTATACTTTCATGTCCTAGGAGAACCGTGTTTACATCCCAAAATCAATGAACTAATCGACATGGCAAGCAAAGAGTATCAAGTGAATATTACGACCAACGGATATTTGATTCAAAAAATCAAGGATAATGAAAACATTCGTCAATTAAACATTTCCCTTCATAGTTATCACGAACGATATGGCAAAACTCTAGAGGAGTACATGAGAGATATTTTAGAAGTAGTGGATAAATTATCATCAACCACTTATATTTCTTTTCGCTTTTGGCAATCCACAAAAGATGTGCAAAAAATGATACAAATACTAGAAAAACATTATAATACAAAAATTTCTGTGGAAAACATCGGTAATACAACTCTTGCTCACAATATTTTTGTGAATGTTTCCAATCCATTTATTTGGCCCGATTTAGATAGGGAAGGAGATGAAAACTCTGGTTTTTGTTATGCACTAAAAGATCATATTGGTATCTTATCGGATGGAACTGTTGTACCTTGCTGTCTAGACTCTAAAGGAAGTATCAATTTAGGAAATATATTCCAAACCGATTTACAGTCTATTCAAAAAAGTGACCGCTATAAGGACTTAATAAAGAATTTTAAGGACGGAAAAAGAACTGAAAAACTGTGTCAAAAATGCAATTTTATGATGAAAAATACTTTTTAACATAAAACAAGAAATGTATGCTATAATGATTGTATAAGATAGAAAGACGGATGCACTGAGAAGTGCTAGGGGAATGGAATATGAAGTATGTATTGGTTGGACAACGAGAGGAAAAGATGGATTCATTGAGAGAATATCAAACGATGGACGATATGGATGCATATACATCTAGTTTTAAAGATGAAGAAGAATTAAATCGAGAATATCCTGATTATCAAAAAATTGAAATAATCGGTTGGAATGATGCTGGAAAATCATTCTATCATTATCCAATCTATTACAAAGATACACGAAATGATTATATTGATATTTTACTAGGATACATAACGGAAGAACAAAAACAGATGGCAGAACAATATCAAGCGGAACATCCTACTTATCAATATACAGAATATTGGTTACGTAATATGTCTAGTTCTAATTTTCGAAATTTGGTAAATATATATGATAAAAAATATCATTTCTCTGAACAAAAATCTGTTGAAAAAAACAAGTAATGTGCTATAATAGTACATATGCCGACTTGGCTCAGCTGGTAGAGCAACGCACTCGTAACGCGTAGGTCGTAGGTTCGAATCCTATAGTCGGCACCAGTTTGATAGACACTCGAATGTTCTTAGTGGAACTTCGAGTTTTATTATGCCTTACTATAATATCAAAATATCTTCTGGTAATATAGAAAATCCTTTATATGATAACGAGAAATTCTTTTAAATAAGTTGTTAAAATCAAAATGATAGACTGATGTCGTTAAGACAATAAACAAAAAAATAATTTGACAAAGAAATTTGATTTTTGTTACAATGGACAGGTGCCGTCTAAAAGAGGAGAAATAAATATGAAATCAATTAACGATCCGCTCTCGTGCAAAAAGCGCAAGACGAGAGTGGCGAAAAAGAGTGATGTCAAAGTATTGATGAGCAGTTTTGTTTTTGTCTTTACGGTCACGACATTACTTGGTTATTATGTTTATGATATTGCTCGTAGACAGAGAATCTATGACAGTTTGAACATTTCGTTTTCAAGTGTCACAGAAATTGAATATGGTACAGCAAATTATAATCCACAGGAACTTGTGGAAAATGTAGAAGAAGGGGTTATTCGAAATTATACCAAAACCGTTGATACTTCAACAGTCGGCACGAAAGAATTAATTTTTGAAGTAGGAAAAGACGACATAGTAAAAGAAATCAAGGTAACGGTCGAAGTAAAGGATACAAAGGCTCCTGAAATTACAGTAACCAAAGATTCTGTCAATATTTATCAGGGATATAATTATGATGTACAAGAAAACATCGAATCCGTAAAAGATTTGGTGGATGGAGACATTGCTTACAACGATGGCAGCACGGTTGGCAGTGAAGAATCTGTTTCTTATTATACCGTCGACAGTGCACTAGATTACAATAAGGTCGGTTCTTATCCAGTTACGATAAGAGCAGTCGATAAAAATGCCAATGTTAGCGAAAAAACGTTTACAGTAAATGTCTTAGCAAAGAAAAAGACAGTTAAGAAAACAACAACTGTCTCATCAAACGTACAAGCAACAGTAGATACATCGAGTGTTACAGCAGCGGCGTATTCGTTAGTCGGATCCAGATATCGTTCAGGGGGAAATAGTCCAGCGACAGGATTCGATTGTAGCGGTTTTGTGCAATACGTATTTTCCGTAACAGGAAAAAAGATTAGTCGTAGCACATCGAGTCAGTTATATGAGGGAACCGCAGTTAGTAGAAGCAATATGCAACCAGGAGACATTATTGTTTGGAGTACCAATGCCAGCAACGCTCCGACCCATGTCGCATTATACGTAGGAAATGGAAATATGATTCATGCCGCTAATCCAAGAAGTGGTGTAATCGTAAGTAACGTTTCTTACTGGGAAAGTCATGGCGGTGGACATATTGTGTCAGTTAGAAGAGTCTAATATTAGACTCTTTTATTGTTATTTTGAAGATTTTGTGGTATCCTAATACTAGAATAGAGGTGTATAACTTGGATTTAATAATTCATTTTTTTAGAGATACATTAGATGGTCCACTATATTGGATATTTGTTGTCATTTGTGTTCTACTAATTTTGATTTTATTGGGATATATATTAGATCGCACGAATAAAAATAAATTAGAGGCAGAACAAATTGCAAATGCTCCAACTCCTTCCGGCAAAATTGAATTTGGTTCTAAGAGTGATATGGAAGTAAAGAAAGAACTGGAAAGTTCTGGTAATATCATCGATTTCACTCCGTCAGAAGTTAAGAAAGAGGAGAAAAATGAACCGAAAGAGCAGCAAGTGATTGATTTCGGTAACACAGCAACTTTAGAAGAGTTAACCCAACCGATGCCAGTACTAGAAGAACCAGAAAAGTTAAAAAATAATGAAGAAATCGGTGTCATTGATTTTTCTGCACCATCTACTAATACAACGGCAACGGTCGTAGAAGAGATGTCTGAAAATACGATGCAACTTCCAAAGATAGCGACGACAGAGGACATTTCAACACCGACTGATAATATCCAAAGTCAAGCTTCTAGGGAAGAAGAAATTACTTTAACACCCGCGGATAAATAATACAAAATAAGACTTTCTATGTCAATAATTTTTGAAAATGTCATAAAAAATGAACAAAATTAACATATGAAAA
>OLPF01000759.1_pt1 | contig 31103 bp, 26 predicted proteins | sample 1673121 | NCBI WGS metagenome assembly OLPF01 (sample SAMEA3136756, study PRJEB25190) | human gut metagenome
CCTTATCCCACCGTCGGGCCACGCCAACAGGCCGGCTCAAATCCCGCCCGGCAGCCGCCCATGTTGGCGCCTCGCCGCCGGCAAAACCTTATGCCACCGCCGGGCCACGCCAACAGGCCGGCCCGAATCCTGCCTGCCGGGCGCCCATGTTGGCGCCGCCCCGTCGGCAAAACCTTATCCCACCGTCGGGCCGCGCCAACAGGCCGGCCCAAATCCCGCCCGGCAGCCGCCCATGTTGGCGCCTCGCCGCCGGCAAAGCCTTATCCCACCGCCAGGCCACGCCAACAGTCCGGCCCGAATCCTGCCTGCCGGCCGTCCATGTTGGCGCCCCTCTGCCGGCAAAACCTTATCCCACCGCCGGGCCGCGCCAACAGGCTGGCCCAAATCCCGCCCAGCGGCCGTCCATGTTGGCGTGGTCAGGCTCCGCCGCGACTCCTTTTTATGCGGAAATTTATAAACCAACCATTTTCGTTTACATCTTGACCGTTATGGTTTAAAAACTTCCTTACCAATAAAAACTGTACTGAAGGGGAATTTTTTTTATGAGATAATCGTGCTGAGCATGGAAAGCTGCAATATATAATTGGACAGGAGATAAAAAATGCAATACATGAGCAAGGAATTAATTGAAAAGGAATTGAAGCGTGAAGAACATTTGCTGGGTGTATACAAAAAACGCCGAGATGCAGTTGCGGAGTATGGAGATTGCCGCTTGGACATAAGATACCAGAGAAAAATTCCATATTACTCATACCACCGGAAATCTAAGCCGGAGAAAATTTATTTGGGGAGAGAAAACCATCCCACGGTTGCAAAAATTCGGGAATACCGACTGTGCAATGAAATGGTAACTCGCATTGAAGAGAATATTACTCAATTATCGGATCTACTGCTGAATTATTCGTGGCTGACTCCTGAAAATATAAGAGAAATCTTGCCCAAACACTACGTCCCAATAGATTTGAGAGGAGCCTTAATAAATCACTGCAGTGAAGACAAGTGGTACAATGAAATGCTTCGTCTGATGGAACAGCGACCGAAAAATCCCGATGGCCTCAAAAAAGTAAAATCCATGGACGGGACACCTATGCGAAGTCGGGAAGAAGTAATCGTTTACGATACACTGCGCTCTATGGGTCTAATTGTGCTTTATGAATTCCCATTGAAACTGCCGGATGGTCGTATTATTTATCCGGATTTTCTAATACTGCATCCCGGAACCCGGACCGTGTATGTGTGGGAGCATCTGGGCCTTTGGTACCATGCGGAGAAGGGTGCCAAGTATCAGCAAGCCTTTTGTCGAAAAACACTAGACTACGCCGCCCTGGGCTTCGGACTTGGGTCCAATTTGATTACATCTTATCCTACCGTGGATGGCGGCATCGATGCAGAAAAGATTCGGAAGATGTGCAAGCAGATTTTTTTCACTGAGGAAACTGGCATCAGCAAAAACGAAGGCATTTCGGCGAGCCAATTCCTAACGGATCAGAAGAACCTGGATATCTCGATGGCAAAGAATTTTGACTCGGACGGATGGAATGATTTCTTATAAAAATAGGTTCGCGACCGCAAAGGCGTCCGGCATGTCCCACTGACCGCATTGCGCCAACAGACCGGCCCAAATCCCGCCTGCCGGCCGTTCATGTTGGCGCCGCCCCGCCGGCAAAGCCTTATCCCACCGCCGGGCCACGCCAACCGGCTGGCCCAAAACTCACCTGCCGGCCGTCCATGTTGGCGCTGCCCTGACAGCAAAACCTTATCCCACCGTCGGGCCACGCCAACAGGCCGCCCCAAATCTCGCCTGCCGGCCGTCCATGTTGGCGCCTCTCCGCCGGCAAAACCTTAACTCACCGCCGGGCCACGCCAACAGGCCGGCCCGAATCCCGCCCGGCGGCCGCCCATGTTGCCGCTGCCCCTTGCGGGTGGGCGGCGGCTCTGATATACTCCACTTAAGACGTGTTAACCTGAATAGTTGTAAGTGGAGGACAGAATATGAAACGGATTCTAGCAATGGTCCTCGCAGGAATTTTGGTGGTGTCTGTGATTCCGGCTTTTGCAGCTGCAGAGGTGGGATCAGCAACTGATAAAGGTAGCAACAGGCAGCTTGGAACAACTGCTGAAGGTCAAGAAAAACCGCCGACCGAGGCGCAGTCCGGGGAACTCCCGGCCGCGTTGAACCTGAAGTACAAGGCGAAAAAGAAACTGGTTTTAGCGAATGCCCAGCCGGAGGGGCTGCCGGTCAATGTGACCTGGGCGTCCGACAATGCCGGGATTGCTGCCGTGGACAAAAATGGGCTGGTCACGGCCAGGAGCGCCGGGAAGTGTACGGTGAGCGCGGTTTTTCCGTCGGGCAGCCGGGCGGTGTGCAAGGTGACGGTGGAGCCGAAGGGGCTGAAGTATAAGAAGAAAACCATTCGGAAGAACGCTCGGTTCACCAATGTTTTGGTGGGGGCGAAGGCCGGTGTGAAGTGGAGGAGCTCCAACAAGAAAGTGGCCACGGTCAACGGTAAGGGCGTGGTGAAAGGAAAGAAAAGCGGGACCTGCAAGGTGGTCGCTCGTTTTGGCGGGAAAAAATACGCTTGCAAGGTGACCGTAGTGAATCCGCGGCTGAATAAAAAGAAAATCACCGTCTACAATTCCCGGAGCTTCCGGCTGAAGGTGACCGGCGGGAAGGGCCGCATCCGGTGGAAATCCGGCAACAAGAAGGTGGCGACGGTGTCCAAGAAGGGAACGGTGACTGCGATAAAGGGCGGAACCTGTACCGTTACGGCTGTGCGGAACGGCATTGCTTTGAAGTGCAGAGTCACGGTGCCGAAGCACTATAAAGGATATAAAATCCCGGATTTTGGGGCGCTGTACGGAAAGCGCGGCAAATTCCTGAAGGCCGACGGGGTGACCTCCGTCCAATATAAAGCCGGGAAGAAAACCTATCAGGAGTACCTCACGGCGCTGAAAAAGAAAAATTTCACCTTCGTGGAGAAGTCGTCCGGCACCCTGGTATATATGAACAGCGCGGGTGAGATGGTGGCGGCCGCATACGCCCAAGGCTATGTGGGCCTGGCTTTCGGCAATATCAAAGACATCGGATAAGAAAAATAAAAGGGCGCACCCTTGCAATTACCTCTTCGTTCGTGTATAATCATAGGGCAATTCGGTTACGAACGTGCTGCTGTGGCTCAATGGTAGAGCACTTCACTCGTAATGAAGGGGTTGCGAGTTCGATTCTCGCCAGCAGCTCCAAGAGGAGAAAAACCGGTCAATGCAAATGCATTGACCGGTTTTTTATATTCGGAAGTTTACGTTTCGGGCGTTTTCGTACTTTTTCCTGTGGGAAAAGTCCTTTTTGTTCCGCGGCCCTTTACCGGCGCGATTCTTGTGATACAATGGCTCCAATGAACGGATTGATAGAAACAGGAGGTCGAAATGCAGGAAAACCGGGAAGGGCGGATGGAAACCATCATTTATGATACGGGAATCATCGGAAAACTGAAAATCAAAGGGAATCAAAAGGAGATTCGGGAAATCGCTTTTCTCCGAGACCCCTTCCCCTCCGTCTTCTTTGAGGGAAGCGCTCTCCCCGCCGACGAAGGACCGGCCTACACCAGGAACAACCTGAATTGCGCCGAAGTTGCCCCTGTCTTGAAGAAGGCCTGCCGGCAGATTCAGGAATACCTGGAAGAAGAGCGGGAGGAATTCACCTTCCCCATTCGCATGGAAGGAACCCGCTTCCAGGAAGAAGTGTGGTGTGCCATGCTGGACATCCCTTACGGCGAAACCCGCACCTACCGGGAAATTGCCGAAGCCGCCGGCAGTCCCAAAGCCTGGCGGGCGGTGGGCATTGCGGCGAACCACAACCGGCTGCCGCTGGTGATTCCCTGCCACCGAGTCATCGGATCCAGGGGTCGGCTGACGGGGTACAACGGCGGGCTGGACATTAAAGAGAAGCTGCTGACCATCGAGAGCCACCGGACGATGCAGAAGCAGCTGGAGGAATAGAAAAAACGAAAGAATCCCCGGGGTCATTTTGGAGGACGCCCCGGGGATTCTTTCATCAAATTGTGTGATGATATAGGAAATGATATGAATGCGTTATGCTGCGTTCTTCTGTTTCTTGCGGAACTTCTCGCCTTCGTCTACTTCGCCGGCGTTCAGACGCTTGAAGTAGCTGCGGGTTTCTGCCGCAACGACACCGCTGAGTCCCAGAAGTCCAACCAGGTTCGGGAATGCCATCAGGCCGTTGAAGATGTCGGCGAAGGTCCATACGAATTCCAGTGTGAGGAACGGACCGATGAGAACCGCCAGAATGTACAGGTAACGGTATGCTTTTACGGCTTTCATGTTTTTATTGGTGAAGTATTCCAAGCAGCGTTCACCGTAGTAGTCCCAGCCCAGTGTGGTGGTGAAAGCGAATACTGCCAGGCAGATCATCAGCAGGATGGCGCCGAATGTTTCGCTCCAAGGAAGTCCCTGGCCAAAAGCACGAATGGTTACGTCTACGCCTTCCAGACCCACTTTGTCCGAACCGGTGATGACGATGGTCAGACCGGTCATGGTGCAGATAACGATGGTGTCCAGGAAAGTACCGGTCATGGATACCAGACCCTGACGAACCGGTTCCTTTGTCTGCGCTGCCGCCGCCGCGATCGGTGCGGAACCCAGACCGGATTCGTTGGAGAAAATACCTCTTGCAACACCCTTCTGCATTGCGGCAATCATGGCACCCAGTGCACCGCCGGCAACCGCATCCATACCGAATGCGCTCTTTACGATGGTGGCGATTGCTGCCGGGATTGCAGCGTAGTTATATACAAGAATTGCAACGGCTGCGGTTACGTACAGAACCATCATTGCCGGAACGACCAGAGATGCTACGGAAGAGATTCTCTGGATGCCGCCGATGACAACCAGTGCCACCAGTGCGGTTACGACGATTGCAGCGATTGTTGTGGTCCAAGTGTAGGAGTGGTCGCCGATGGAGAATGCAATGTGCTTGCCTTCCGGATCGAATACCCGGCCCACTGCGGAGGTGATGGAGTTCACCTGAGTGATGGTGCCGATTCCCAGGATGCCGGCTGCTGCGCCGAAGAAGGCGAAAAGTTTTGCCAGCCATTTCCAATTCGGTCCCAGACCTCTTTCGATGTAGTAGAACGGTCCGCCCAGTGCCTTGCCGTTTTCGTCCAGCACACGGTATTTTACGGCCAGGAGACCTTCCGAATATTTGGTTGCCATACCCACGCAGGCAGCAACTTCCATCCAGAATAATGCGCCCGGTCCGCCGGTGCAGATTGCGGTGGCAACGCCGACGATGTTACCGGTTCCAACGGTGGCCGCCAGTGCGGTGGTCAGTGCTGCGAAACTGGAGACCTCTCCTTCGCCGCCTTCCTCGTTGTGAACCATGTACTTCAGCGCCTTACCCAATTTGCAGAACTGCAGGGCTCCGGTTCTCACGGTGAGAAGCAGACCGGTTCCGATAATGAGTACCAGCATGGGGATGCCCCACACATAACCGTCAATGGTGCTCAGCATTGCTGTGAATTGTTTCATGAATGCAACCTCCTATTTTATAGATTCAGTTTCAAATTCCCGTCAGAGATAAAAACTTATTCCAACCAACTCTCTGACTGATGGGATTAGTTTAAAACAAGTTTCTGTGTTTGTCAACAAAAAATTTTAAAAATTTTTGTTATAAAAATTAAAGAAGTTAGAAAAACCCTCAAATTGTATGTGAAATCGTGCAATTTTGGACACAAATTTGTATTTCGAGTACAATTTCCGACACTAAATTAGAGTATTTTTTGGAGTACCCATGCGGATTTTGCATGAGCTTTTCGGTAAAAAAAGTTCGCCCCGCCCGGACTTTCCCGGCCGCTCCCGCCTGATAATATTTTATTTTATCCAAACCAATGAAAAAGTGTGTTAAAATAAAAGGTAATATATATGAGAAGAATGCAAAAAAAGAGAGGTTGAGATTTAGTTTGAGTAAAGAAATGATGAGTGAAGAGAATTTGCAGCCGGAAAATCGGATGGGGTATGCGCCGGTGAAGGGGCTTCTGCTGAAGATGTCTTTTCCGCTGATGATTTCCATGTTCGTTCAGGCGGCGTATAATATTGTGGACAGTATGTTCGTGTCCTGGATCAACGAAGACGCCCTGACGGCGGTGTCCATGTGCTTCCCGATTCAGGCGCTGATTCTGGCGTTCGCCATCGGTACGGCGGTGGGCATGAGCGCCCTGATTTCTCGATACTTGGGAGCAAAACGTTTTGACCGGGCCAATAAGGTGGCGCAGAACGGAATTTTCCTGGCTTTTGCAACGTATCTGCTGTTCCTGCTGATCGGCATGGCGGCGCATCCGTTCATCGCGTTTCAGACAAAGAACGCCCGGATTGTAGAATACGGTTCCACCTATCTGAGCATCGTCTGTACTTTGTCCATCATGGTATTCCTGCAGCTGTGCGTGGAGCGGCTGCTGCAGAGCACGGGCAAAACTTCCTACATCCTGCTGATCCAAGGAAGCGGTGCGATTATCAACATTATTATGGACCCGATTCTGATTTTCGGATTGCTGGGGGCGCCGAAACTGGGCGTTGCCGGTGCAGCTATTGCGACGGTTTTCGGACAGACGTTTGCGGCGCTGCTGGGTGTGTACCTGAATATTAAAAAGAATACGGAGCTGAAGATCGGCATGAAAGGCTTCCGCCCGGATTTTCACATCATTAAGGAAATCTACCAGATCGGCGTGCCGTCCATCATCATGCAGGCGGTGGGCTCGGTGATGGTATTCTTCCTGAACCTGATTCTGGGGGGCTTTTCCTCCACGGCGGTGGCCACCTTCGGTGCCTACTTCAAACTCCAGAGCTTTATCTTTATGCCGGTGTTCGGACTGAACAACGGTGTGGTTCCGATTGTGGCGTACAACTACGGCGCGCGGAAGAAGGACCGCCTGTTGGAAGCATCCCGCCTCAGTACCCGGTACGCGGTGATGATTATGACGGTGGGAATGCTTCTGTTCTGGGTGATTCCGAACGTCTTCCTGGGAATTTTCGATGCCTCGGATAAAATGCTGGCCATCGGCATCCCGGCGCTTCGAATTATTTCTGTTGGTTTTCCACTGGCCGGCTATGCTATAATGAAGGGCAGTGTATTTCAGGCTTTGGGAAAAAGCATTTACAGTATGAATATATCCATTATTCGACAGCTGGTGGTGCTGCTTCCGGCAGCGTTCCTGCTGTCCCGCTTGGGCGAGGTCACCTACGTGTGGCTGGCATTCCCAATCGCAGAGATTGTGGGCCTGACGTTCTCGATTATCTATTCCCGCAAAATTCATCGGGAGATGATCGATGTACTATAATCTATAAGATACAGGAGAAAGGTGTTATGAAAAATACGGCAATTTACCCGGCCGCCTTGGAACATCGGCGATGGTAACCCGGCAAAACGGTAAACTATGACAATCGCAACGTGTTTTTATGAGGAGGAAAAAATTATGGCAGGTAAAATTATGCTGACCGGCGACAGACCGACCGGTAAATTACATATTGGACATTACGTAGGTTCCCTGAGACAGCGGCTGGAGATTCAGAAGGATCCGGAGTTCGACAAGATGTTTATCATGATTGCGGACGCCCAGGCGCTGACGGACAACGCGGAGAATCCGCAGAAGGTGCGGGAGAGCGTGATGCAGGTCGCCATGGATTATCTGGCAATCGGCATCGATCCGTCAAAGACTTCCATTATGATTCAGTCCCTGGTGCCGCAGCTCCACGAGCTGACCATGTATTACATGAACCTGGTTACCGTGTCCCGCGTGCAGCGGAACCCAACCATCAAATCCGAAATTCAGATGAGAGGTTTTGGGGATAACATCCCGATGGGCTTCTTCAACTATCCGGTGAGCCAGGCTTCGGATATCACCGCTTTCATGGCCACCACCGTTCCGGTAGGCGAGGACCAGGAGCCGATGCTGGAGCTGTGCCGGGAAATCGTGCGCCGCTTCAATCACGTGTACGGCGAAGTGCTGATCGAGCCGGAAATCTATCTGCCTCCGAACCAGTCCTGCATGCGACTGCCGGGCACGGACGGCCAGGCGAAGATGAGTAAATCTCTGGGAAATACCATTTACCTGTCGGATCCGGAGGACGTGCTGAAAAAGAAGGTCATGGGAATGTACACCGATCCGACCCACCTGAAGGTCAGCGACCCGGGCCATCTGGAAGGCAACACCGTGTTCCAGTACCTGGATGCTTTCTGCTGTGATGAGGATTTTGAAAAATTCCTGCCGGAATACAAGAACCTGGATGAGCTGAAGGAACACTACACCCGAGGCGGCCTGGGGGATGTAAAGGTAAAGAAATTCCTGTTCAACGTGCTGAACGAGTTCCTGACCCCGATTCGGGAAAAGAGAACGTACTACGAGCAGCATCCGGAAGAAGTCGTTGAGATTCTGAGAGCCGGTACCGCGGATGCGGTAGCCACTGCGGAGAAGACGCTGGCTGCGGTAAAGCATGCGATGCAGATCGACTACTTCGAGAGATGGGATAAGGAATACAAATAACAAGTGTGCAAGTTTGCAGGCATGCAAGTGTGCAAGTGATGGCCCGCCGGGAACGCCCGGCGGGCCTTTTCCGTGCGCCGAATGGCACCCCCATCCTTTACGTTCTTTTTACTTTACCTCGATAACAGTCTTTACGAAATCGCCTTATACTTATACTTGTAATCAGAAAACAGACAAGAAAACAATTGAAAAGGGAAAGAAAGTAAAGGAGAGAGAAAGATGAAAAAAAGAAATCTCAAACTGATTGCCCTGGGCCTGACCGGTCTGATGGGCGTGGCTGCACTTACCGGATGCGGCAGCAGCAAGGAAAAGAGTGCAACGGTCAGCACGAACGGATCCACTTCTATGGAAGAAGTGATGGGTGCACTTTCGGAAGAGTATCAGAAGGATAACGAAGGCGTAAAGATAACCTACGATCCAACCGGATCCGGTAGCGGAATCGAAGAAGCCAAGAACGGCAATACCGACATCGGCCTGGCATCCAGAGCATTGAAGGATGACGAGAAGGATGGACTGGAACAGAAGGTCATCGCACTGGACGGAATCTCCGTAATCGTCAATGCAAAGAACGGTGTAAAGGATCTGACAACTCAGCAGGTAGCAGACATTTTTAGCGGAAAGATCACAGACTGGAGCCAGGTCGGCGGTAAAGCCGGAAAGATTTCCTGCATCGGCAGAGAGTCCGGATCCGGTACGAGAGACGGTTTCGAAAGCGCAACCGGCACCGAAGGCAAGTGCAAGCTGGAACAGGAATTGACATCCACCGGTGCGGTAATTTCCGCAGTAGGCAGCAATGAGAAAGCAATCGGATACGCGTCCTTCTCCGCAGTAGAGGGTCAGGACAAGATTCAGGGAATCAAAGTCAATGGCGTAACCTGCACCGAAGACACCATCAAAGATGGAAGCTACAAGCTGCAGCGTCCGTTCTGCTTCATCACCAAGAAAGACGGAAAGCTTTCCGAAGAAGCACAGAAGTTCTACGATTTCGCAACATCGAAAGATGCGGCAGATCTGATTCGTAACGCCGGTGCCGTTCCAGTAAGCGAATCGTAAGATGAAGAAGAAAAAAGATTTAATGGAAAACGCATTGCACGGACTGTTCCTGTTCTGTGGTTTTGTCAGTGTCGCCTTCGTGCTGCTGATCAGCGTGTACCTGATTATCTCCGGAATTCCGGCCATTCACAAAATCGGACCCATCAAGTTCCTGTTCGGTACTACCTGGAAATCCGGTCAAAATCAGTTCGGCATCCTGCCATTCATCCTGACCAGCGTTTACGGTACGGCGGGAGCGGTAATCCTGGGAATACCGATTGGTATTTTTACCGCCATGTTCCTGGCGAAAGCCGCACCCCCAAGAATCGCATCGGTTATTCAGGGAGCTGTAGAGCTTCTGGCAGGGATTCCGTCCGTCGTATATGGCCTGGTGGGCATGACCGTATTGGTGCCGGGCGTGCAGAAGTCATTTCACCTATCCTCCGGAGCCACACTGTTCTCCGCCATCGTGGTCCTGACGATTATGATTTTGCCGTACATCATCAGCGTGTCGGCCACCGCATTGCGGGCCGTGCCAAGAGAGTATGAAGAAGCCTCGCTGGCTTTGGGGGCCAACTACACGGAGACCTGGTTCCGGGTATCCCTGCGGGCCGCAAAGAGCGGCGTGGCGGCAGCGGTCATTCAGGGCGTGGGCAGAGCGCTGGGCGAGGCCATGGCGATTATCATGGTTGCCGGAAACGTGGCGAACATGCCGGGACTGTTCCAATCCGTTCGGTTCCTGACTACCGCCATCGTTTCGGAAATGTCCTACGCGTCCTATGGATCGCTGCAGAGACAGGCCCTGTTCTCCATCGGACTGGTGCTGTTCCTGTTCATCATGATGATTAACTGGATTCTGCACAGAGTGATCCGGAAGGAGGAGCAATAATGAGTACGCACAGAAAAAATATGGACAGACTGCTGAGAGGACTGATGGGGCTGTGTTCCGGCATCACCTGCCTGGTGCTCCTGATGATTATCGGCTACATCCTGTACCGAGGCATCCCGAGCCTGACCTGGAACCTCCTGTCCACGGAGCCCAACAACCTTACCGGCAACATCGGGATTCTGCCCAATATTCTGAATACGCTGTATATCATTTTCGTGGCGATGATCATCGTCCTGCCGTTGGGCGTGGGCGCCGCCATCTACTTGACGGAGTATTCCACCAGCCGGAAGCTGACCAACCTGATCAGTTTTGCCGCGGAGATTCTGACGGGAATCCCATCCATTTTGTTTGGACTGGTGGGCATGCTGATTTTCATTCAGATCGGCGGCCTGAAGCAAGGTATTCTGGCCGGCGCGCTGACCCTGGTGCTGATGGTGCTGCCAACCATTATCAGCAATACGAGGGAGAGTTTGCTGACGGTTCCTCGGAGCTACCGGGAAGGGGCGCTGGCGCTGGGCAGCGGCAAGTGGCATATGATTCGAACCGTGGTACTTCCAAGCGCGTTGGACGGCATCATCACCGGATGCATTTTGTCGGTGGGCCGGATCACCTCGGAATCGGCGGCACTTCTTTTTACCGCGGGCTTCGGACTGAAGATGATCGGTTTCGTGCAGGCTTTGCAGTCGTCCTCCGCAACGCTGACGGTAGCCCTTTACATCTACGCCAGTGAGCGAGGCGCCTACGACATCGCGTTTGCCATCGCCATTGTGCTGATGGCGCTGACTTTGGCACTGAACCTGATTGCCTCCAAAGCCGCTAAGAAAATACAGAAGAAAAGAGGATAGAGCATGAACGAACCAATTATCAAAGTCCGGGACCTGGACCTGTGGTACGGCGAGCACCAAGCTCTCCGGAAAATCAGCATGGACATTCCGGGAAAATCCATCACGGCGCTGATCGGCCCATCCGGATGCGGCAAATCCACGTTCCTACGGAACATCAACCGGATGAACGACTTGATTCCGGATTGCCGGGTGGAAGGAATCTTGGAGTACCGGGGTAAAAATATTTTGGGGAACGACATAGACGTGACCGACCTGCGCCGGAAGGTTGGAATGGTATTCCAGAAACCGAATCCGTTCCCGATGAGCATTTACGACAACATCGCCTACGGCCCGCGCATCGGCGGCATCCGCAATAAGACCGAGCTGGATGAGATTGTAGAGCGGTCCCTGAAGGCGGCGGCCATCTGGGAAGAGACCAAGGACCGGCTGAAAAAGTCGGCGCTGGGCATGTCCGGCGGTCAGCAGCAGAGATTGTGCATCGCCCGGGCCCTGGCTGTAGAGCCGGATGTACTGCTGATGGATGAACCCACCAGTGCTCTGGATCCGATTTCCACGGGAAAAATCGAAGATCTGGCAGAGGAACTGAAGAAGGAGTACACCATCGTCATGGTCACCCACAACATGCAGCAGGCCGTTCGTATCTCGGACCGCACCGCCTTCTTCCTGCTGGGAGACCTGGTGGAGTACGGAGAGACGAATCAGATTTTCTCCGACCCGAGAGACAAGCGTACAGAAGATTACATTACAGGGAGGTTCGGTTAATGAGAGATACATTCCAAGGAGAATTGAGAGAATTAGACGATCAGACTTGCCTGATGGGCGGTATGTGCGAAGACATCATCGACCGGGCGGTCCGTTGTTTCCTCACCAACGATCAGAAGCTGGCACAGAAGGTGGTAAAGCTGCAGGATACAATTTCCCAGAAGGAGCGTGAAATCGAAATCATGTGCATCCAGCTGATCATGAAGCAGCAGCCGGTGGCGTCGGACCTGCGAGTCATTTCCGCCACCCTCAAAATGGTGACCGACCTGCACCGCATCGGGGATCAGTCCCTGGACATCGCCGAGATCGTCCTCACCGGTCAGCTCACCCAGGCCATCCGCACCCAGGATTTTCAGAAAATGGGCGAAGCGGTGGTCTACATGGTCAAATCCAGCGTAGAGGCCTTTCAGGCCCGGAGCCTGGAGCACGCGAAAGAAGTCATTGCCTACGACGACGTAGTGGACGAGTATTTTGAAAAAATAAAATTCAATCTCCTCGAACGCATCCGGGACCGCATCGATGACAGCGACCGAGATGTTCTGGACATGCTGATGATCGCAAAATACCTGGAGCGCATCGGCGACCACGCCGCCAATGTGGGCAACTGGGTGGCCTTCTCCGTGAACGGCGAACTGTTGCCGGATAATTAAAGAGAAGGCGGCGGCCGGCGTGGGAGCCGGCCCGCAGAAGAAAACGAAGTGATGAATGATGAAAAGCCCCTGCAGTGATATGTGCCCAGAATCCTGGACACATATCACTGCAGGGGCTTTTTTGCATGGGATTCGTAATGTTATTTGGTCTTAACCTTCTTCACTGCGGACCATGGACTGTAAACCTTTACATTGGAAATTCCGTTATCTTCCGTCGTGTATGCCCGAACTCGAACGTAGTATGTCTTTTTCTTACTCAGCTTTTTGATGGTTTTGCTTTCGGGATAAAATAAAGTTGTCGATTTTGCTTTTTTAAACTTTTTGTTTGTCGAATACTGTATTTGGAACGGCCCGTGATCATATTTGTAGCTGATTCTTGCCGTGAACTTCTTTTTGCCTTTCGTGAGCTTTGAAATGCTAGGCTTGCATTTAAAGAATAGATTTCTATATGGACAATCCTGGCATAGGCATTCTCGATAAAACAATCCTGTACTGGATTCATAGATGTAGGTATAAGATCCCAATCTGTGACTGTGTTTTTTAATAGAAGTTCGGATTGCAATTTGAGAATATTCAGAGTATTCTTCATATCCGTAAATTTTAATATAGTATACTCTTCCTTTTATCAAGTCCATCGCACTCTCTACTCTTTTCGTATATGGGTTATACTTGGCATAACTGATGTCATGGCCTTCTAAATCAGTGACATTAATAGAATTATCTTCGAATGGCGTCGATGAAACTTCAAATAATCCGGTATACGGTGCGGTAAATTTGTAATAATGACTCCAGTAGATATCTTCTTCACCTTTATCCGCTGTTATCGATTTCTCTTGACCGAGTTTGATTGGTTCGGCGGTATCGAGTTCATCGGCTGACACGCATATACAAGAAAAAACACCCACCATTAACACGGAAATAATTGTAAGGAAAAACCTTCTGAAATGTGTCGTCTTCATTGCCCCCTCCTGCAATTCGTCGATATTAGATTTAACTCTTGGTTCATGCTACCATTTTGAGCGAGATTATTCAATGGGGGATTCAGTATTACACAACATTGCACAACTTGAATTTAGAAATTCATTCAACGGTTTAGAAATGCATTCAATGGATGGCGCAATAATTAACTCTAAAAAACGGTCAATCAATATATAATGGCAAAATATTTGGACAGTTTGGAAAGCGCTCAACAAAACTGAATGCTTATTCTAAAGCAATATGGTAAGATAAAATTATGTATAGAAAGAGGAGCCGGCGATGGCCCGAATTAGATTGAATCAAGAATTATGGAAGGTATATCTAAACGTTTGAGAGACAGGTTTACCAGAAGTTTGAGAAGGCATTAATTGATAAATTGAACTATTTGGTTGATAAAACAGCCTCTGAAATGGAGAACACCGGTCTGTATGCGGCATTGCAGCTTACAGAAAAATTTGAGAGCTTTAAGAAAATGGGCAAACAAAATGGTGAATTATTTTATGTAAACGCATGGAATACCAGTAAAATGGATCCGACAACCGGTTTTGTGAACCTTCTCTATCCTAAATATGAGAGCATTGAAAAAAGCAAAGCGTATATTGAGAAATTCAAGGATATTCAGTTTTGTGATGATGACGAATATGGAAAGTACCTTACAATATCTTTTGATTATAACGATTTCACGGAGAAGGCGAAGGGAGCAAAAACGGAATGGACCATTTGCTCCTATGGAAAGAGATTATATAATCATAGAAATAAAGATGGGTATTGGGAAGAGCAGGAATTGGATCTTACAGAAGAGTACTGCAATCTGTTTGAAGAATTTGGAATTAATGCAGCGTCTAATATTAAAGAACAAGTTATCGCACAGAATGCCGCAGACTTTTTTAGACGGTTTATGTGGCTTTTGAAAATGACCTTACAGATTAGAAATAGTGAAACAAATGGGGAGACGGATTATATGCTTTCTCCGGTTAAAAATGAAGACGGAAAATTCTTTAATTCAGATGAAGTCAAGGATGGCACGCTTCCGGAAAATGCGGATGCGAATGGTGCATACAACATCGCTAGAAAAGGATTACTGCTTGTGGAAAGAATTAAAGACTGTCCGGACGAAATACTTGATAAGGTTGATTTGAAGGTAACAAATTTAGATTGGATGAAATTTGCACAGAGGTAAAGATGGAAGAACCAATACCTGCTACATGTTTAAATGATTTTATTTTCTGCCCGGCATCCATCTATTTCCACCAGATGTTCGATGATAAAAATGTTCGAACCTTTCAAAAAAAGGAACAGATTAACGGAACCGCAGCGCACGAGGCTGTAGATAATAACCATTATTCAACCTCCAGTGATGTTATTACATCACTGGAGGTGTACTCGGAGAAGTATATGTTGATTTGTAAAATCGATATATACAATGCTAAAACAAAAACTATAATCGAGCGAAAGAAAAAGATAAAACGAATTTATGATGGATACGTATTTCAGTTGTACGCACAACACTTTTGCATGAAGGAAATGGGATATGAAGTTCAAAACCTTCAGCTTTACAGTATGGAAGATAACAAGAAATACGTAGTGAAGTTGCCGAATGAAAATTTAGAGATGTTTGATGCTTTTAGGAAAGTAATAAATGGAATTATAAATTTTAACATTGAGTCGTTTACGCAATCGAACACAGAGAAGTGTAAAAATTGTATATATGCACCCGCTTGTGATAAAGGAATTGCCGAAGGTGATGTAAATGCTTAGTTTGCCGGAGATGAAGAAAAAGCAAATTGTATTTGTGTTTTCAAATGAAGGCGATAAATTATCTTTTTCGAATGATAATATTGTCGTGAAAGATAAAGAGGGGAAAATTAAACACCAATCAACTTGTTATAAACTGTTTATGGTTGCTGTTGTTGGGAATATAAGCATAACAAGCGGAATCCTTCAACGGGCAAAGAATTTTGGCATTGCTATATGTCTAATGACAAGAACGATGAAGGTCTATCAGCTAATTTGTGAAAACGGTAATGCAAATACGCTTCTACGAAAGCGACAATATCAATATGACGGCCTTGATCTGGGGAAGAGAATTACTTCAAATAAAATAAAGAATCAGCTTGCTGCAATACAAAAAATGAGAGAAAAAGATTTTCCGGATCGCGAAGCGATTACGTACTTAAATGAGTATATGAAAAACCTAGAAGCGGCACAAACAGTAAATGAAATAATGGGATTTGAAGGTGCTGCAGCAAGGCGTTACTTCGAACGGATTTTTTCAAATGTTGAATGGAAGGGCCGGAAACCGCGGATAAAATCAGACTATATTAATTCGACACTGGATGTTGGATATAATATCTTGTTTAATTTTATGGATGCTCTGTTGATGTCCTTTGGTTTTGATACATATTACGGTGTTTTGCACAGATGTTTCTACAGAAGAAAGTCACTTGTATGTGATCTAGTCGAGCCATTTCGGCCGCTAATAGATTTATCCGTTCGGAAAGCAATTAACTTAAAACAGATAACGGTGGAAGACTTTGAAATATTAAATCATAGATATGTTCTCTCATTTAAGGCATCACCTAAGTATGTTGGAATCTTTATGAAGGTGATAATGAACAATAAGGAAGATATATTTTGCTATGTGCAACAATATTATCGTGCATTTATGAAAAATGCTGATATTGATGATTTCCCCTTTTATGTTATATAGAGGTGATGTATGATTATAGTGAGCTATGACATATCTGATGATAAAACTAGAACTCGTTTTTCTAAATATCTGAAGAAATTCGGACATCGATTACAGTACTCAGTTTTTGAAATTGATGTAAGTGAACGCATGTTAGATGTGATAGAGGCGGAAATTAATAATAAATACTTGAAGAAATTTAATCAAGAAGACAGTGTAATCATATTTCGCCTTTCCAACACATGTAAAATCACCAGGTATGGGTATGCGGCGAACGATAACGATGATTTCATTATCGTTGAATAAGGAGGTTTGCAAACCTCCGTCTTAATATAGTACTTCCAAGGGTGAGAAGCGATAACCGATGGAAAATTTATTCAAACAAACAAAAGGAACTTTCAAAATGGCTGTAGAATTGTGCTATGCACACTCTCAAGTCCTTTGGAAGTACTAAGAATTTCTACTGTTGTAGATCATCTTGTCACCTCACAATTTATATATCCTTTGGAAGTACTAAGAATTTCTACTGTTGTAGATTAGTCTATTTCTTTCGCCACACAATAGCCTTTGGAAGTACTAAGAATTTCTACTGTTGTAGATAATCAAAACTCAACTATGGAGGGATGCCTTTGGAAGTACTAAGAATTTCTACTGTTGTAGATTGCGATAATATAGTTGTCAAAGGGAGACCTTTGGAAGTACTAAGAATTTCTACTGTTGTAGATGCGTATTCCCGAAATAACCATTCCCGAGCCTTTGGAAGTACTAAGAATTTCTACTGTTGTAGATCGCTGTCACCGTAAATATATCGGATATGCCTTTGGAAGTACTAAGAATTTCTACTGTTGTAGATATTGATTTATCAACCCCATGATAGCAACCTTTGGAAGTACTAAGAATTTCTACTGTTGTAGATTGTGTCCAATATGTATGAATGCTAGAACCTTTGGAAGTACTAAGAATTTCTACTGTTGTAGATCTCGCACCGCCCACGACTTACCACCGCCCTTTGGAAGTACTAAGAATTTCTACTGTTGTAGATTTATCAGGCCGGATATTCCGGGGACACCTTTGGAAGTACTAAGAATTTCTACTGTTGTAGATCAGATAAAAACTTTAAAATTCTCGGAACCTTTGGAAGTACTAAGAATTTCTACTGTTGTAGATCGTCAAGCTCGGACACCACCGTGATTTCCCTTTGGAAGTACTAAGAATTTCTACTGTTGTAGATAAGGCAAGCTATGGAAGCGTAACACAAACCTTTGGAAGTACTAAGAATTTCTACTGTTGTAGATCTTGTCAAACGAATCCAACCACTTCTGATCCTTTGGAAGTACTAAGAATTTCTACTGTTGTAGATAAACTGAGAATCAATGTAAATTCCGTCTCCTTTGGAAGTACTAAGAATTTCTACTGTTGTAGATAGCCCCTGCATTGACCATATCATCCCCCTTTGGAAGTACTAAGAATTTCTACTGTTGTAGATAAGTACCCCCATCCTTTAAGCCCCTGCCCTTTGGAAGTACTAAGAATTTCTACTGTTGTAGATGGTGCTGCAATCCTCGTAGTAGCCGCTGGTCCTTTGGAAGTACTAAGAATTTCTACTGTTGTAGATACTGTAGCACTTACAAAACAACAGGTTGCCTTTGGAAGTACTAAGAATTTCTACTGTTGTAGATCCTTCCCGGTCACCTCTGGCTTTAACCCTTTGGAAGTACTAAGAATTTCTACTGTTGTAGATTTTACCCTTGACCCAATCAGCAAGGCCCTTTGGAAGTACTAAGAATTTCTACTGTTGTAGATAAGGGTTGCAGAAGGTTTCCACAATTCCTTTGGAAGTACTAAGAATTTCTACTGTTGTAGATCTCAACGATGAAGTCGATGAAGACGACGCCTTTGGAAGTACTAAGAATTTCTACTGTTGTAGATTGGCAACCCCTTTGAATTTGTACAAGGCCTTTGGAAGTACTAAGAATTTCTACTGTTGTAGATAACCCACCCATATCAAGATTATATTCCCCTTTGGAAGTACTAAGAATTTCTACTGTTGTAGATTGAGTAGTGTTATCTCATATCGGAAGGTTGATAATACAATAGAACAATCTGAGCTAACCATATAAAAACGCAAAGAACTGTATCGAATATTAAGAGAACGAGGTTATCATAATGGCGAGCATATAAATGCTGTTTGTGCTAACCTAAAAGTGGCTCACTTTTAGATTAGCATTTATAGAGAAGTGGAATACAATGTATTTTGAATTCATATGTTGGTTTTGCAGAGAAACTGGAGTTTTACTCCGATGAATATTCCTTTATGGTTACGCTTCCAAATAGAAGTGAAGCAAGTTCATTGCAGACAAAAATGAACTTTGATGAGGAGAAAAGTGCGGCAGAAAGGAAACAATCTAAGAAAGCGCAACTTTCAGCTGATAGAATGCAACTTTTAGATAAGCTTGAGCAAAGGCGAGAACTGGAAAAATGGTTAATTTCAAAGGCTAGCGGCACTTTTAATAACGCAACAATTGAAAAGTTGACGCAACTTTTGATGCGTTACGGTTATCGATATTAACTCAACAGGAAAACAATAGCAGAATCATTAATTGGCTATCCCAACAGATGCAGTGTGTGAAACATTTGAATATGGTTTCCGCGATTTCCGGTTTCCGGAGTTGCGCTTTCCGTGCACCGAGATAGCCAATATCCTCGCCGGGGCCTGAGCGGAACGAAACTTTTTTTAGTGCATGGTAATGGCAGGGCCGAATAGGATGAAGAGGGCGGCAGCCAGAAAGGTGAGGCCCAGGAGTAGGACGATGGTGTAGAGGACTTTTTGGGGCCGGGCGAACCTTTGGACGTAGGCCATTTTGGGTTTGCGGGGGTTGTAGAACACATCAACTTCGGAGCCGATTGGGTACAGTTCCAGCAGAGGGCTTTCGGTAAGGCTGGCGAGGGAGTTCTGCCGGAGGTTGAGTTTCAGCACGCTGGGGAGGTCCTCCCGGGTGGTCAGGTTCGAGGTGATGTCGGTTTTGACCCGGTGGAATGGGGACGAAAAGGACTTGGTGACGGTGGCGCTGAATTTTGGGCCGACAACGTTGTAGGTGCGGCCGTTTGCCGTGTATTCCACCACGGGCAGGCTGATGTCGTTGTAGCGAACGGCGGAATAGCGGACGACGGTGCCGGTGGTTTTGACGGAGCAGAGCTCGGTGTAGTGTTTTTTTCGGTAGTACAGGAAGTACCACACCAGTAGGGCAGCGACGGCGAAAGCCAGCGTGTAGAGTCCCCAGAAAATGTTCCAATTCATTTCAATCACAATCCTTTTTTTTCGTTGAACAGATGGGCGCGGCATGCTAAAGTGGAGCTAAGCAGCGCGGCCGGTTTTTCTGGGTTGAGTGTACCACAGATTGGGGCCGGGCGGAAGAATTGGAAGGACGAAACTTTTTTTTAGGGAGTGAAGCGGGGAGGAATGAGCGATGCCAACGATGGACAGACGGATTAAAGGGTGCCGAAATGTGCACTGCAGATACAACAAGGAGCGGAAGCATTTGCCGCTGGACTGTAACTACTGCCCAATTTGTGGGGAGAAGGTCGGGCTGGTGTGCCGGGAGTGTTTCGCGGAGATTGAGGATCTGGGGAAGACTCATTTTCGGTGTGATGCCTGTGAGGAGAAGAAAGCGGAACGGTTAAGGGCGCGGAAAGATAAGCTGGAGAAAGCGGGGAAAAAGCTCGCGACGCCGGCAGCGGATGCGGCGGTTGGCATAATTCAGCAGGTCGCAGTGAAACAGGTGAAGAAGGTGGCACCCGCTGCCGGGCAAGCGGTGAAGAAGGCGATGCCGGTGGCTGGGAAAGCAGTGAAGAAGGCGATTGTGAGGCACTAAAGGAAAAGGTAAGAGGAAGAGATGCACAAAGGGCGGCGGACCTTCGTGCATCTCTTTTCATCTGAACGTCGGCCGGAGGCTCCAAAGGGAAGGATTTTGGTCAATGGGCTCGGGGGTGGAACCGGCAGGTTGCCAGGGGTGCCGGGCTGCGATATACTCGAGCTAAGGATTTGGTATAAAAACCGCAGCACTGCGGCGGGGCTCGCCTTGCCGGACGTGGGTGCCGAACGGATTTTGTTTTTTTAGGAGAGGGGCGTGTGATGAACGATAGATTTAATCGGAAGGGTGCGCAGCCGGTGTGGAAGAGTCATGAGAAGACGTCGGCGGAGAAAGAAGCGTGGCTGCGGCCTTTTGAGGAGGATGAGAACCTCCGGATGATGGATGAGGAGACGCTGGCGAAGGCGCGGCGGTACACGGAGGAGCTGTGCCGGGAGGACAATGTTTTTGCGCTGCGGCTGAAGGGGTACGCGTGCTACGGGGGCAACCGGCTGTACGAGTGCGATTGGACGGCGGCACGGGACTGCATGCTGCGGCTTCGGGAGCTGGCGGACGACGCGGAGTACGCGAATACGCTGGGATACATTTATTACTACGGGCGCTGCAACGGGGGCGAGCCGGAGTACGAGAAGGCGTTCCCGCAGTTCAGCTATGCGGCGGCCAACGGGCTGTTCGAGGCAATCTACAAGCTGGGGGACCTGTACAGCCACGGGTACGGCTGCCGGAAAAGCGAGGAGACGGCGCGGAACCTGTACCACATGGTGTATAACGAGACCAAGAAAAAATTCCTCCGGGGGTACGATGCGAGTTTTGCGGATGCGGCGCTTCGGCTGGGGAAGGTGTTCGAGTACGGCATCGGCGCGGATGCGAATCCGGTGGCGGCCTACTGTCTGTACCTGGAGGCAGATTTTGCGGCAAAAATCCGGGCGGAATACTCGGATTTTTTCGGGGATCATTCGGTTGTGAAGCGCACGGGACAGGCTTTGGAGCGGGTGGCCCGGAAGCTTCCGGCGGAGTTTTTCCGGGATGTCCTGTGGCTGGATACGCCTCGCCCGGTGGTGGATTTCCTGGAGGACGGCTACCGCTGCGAGCTTTCCTTCCAAAAACAAGAAGACGGCGAGGCGTGGGTGACCGGCACACGAATCGGGACCCGCACCTGCCCGGATGTGGAATATCGGCTGGCGAATTTTGGCGGACTGGGCGTGGTCATCCGCTGCAGGGAACTGTCCCTGAAAATGGAGGAGCCGGCAGAATATGAGATCTGCGACGGCGGGGACACCGCTGTGTTCGACTACTACGAGCGGAATACCTACGATGACCAGGATGAGTTCTACCTGGGAGATAAACTGGTGGCCTGGATCAAGTGCCCGGGGTATCGGGTGGACCGGGAGGATTTGTAGGGGAATAAAATACTGATGAGAATCGATGCGGAAAGGCCGGAGAGGCGAGGAGATGATTAGAATTGACGACGAACGGGGGGAGATGTGGTGTTCGTCGTCAATTCTTTCCTTTCGGGAATTAGGATGGGAAAGAGAAGCACGAAGGGTGGCGGCCCTTCGTGCTTCTCTTTTCACTTCCTTTGAAAGCGACCCGAATCCGGCGCGTACCTCTAATTCGGGCCGCTTTCCGGGGATTGGTGAAAAGTGATGCAGGAACGCTCCGAAAAGAGGTTCCTGCATCACTTTCTCCGCGGCCGCCGGGGAGATTGGGATGAAATGCCCGAGGGGGAGCGGAGGTATGTGATGTTGGGAAGCAGAAAACCGGGGTTCGTACATCACTTTTTCACTTGAGCGAAATTAAAGTAGAATAAATATAGCACAGAAATGATTGGAGTGATGCATGAGGCGAAAAAAGGGGTGCTCATGCATCAACCTGGAAAATGGAGTTGATGCATGGAACAGAAAAACAAGGGCTCATGCATCACTTTTTGGATGCGAGGCCGGCGGTCGGCTCATCCGGCGCCAAAGACGTGGTGCTCGATGACGAAGGAACAAGATTTTGCGGGGAGTGAGGCACCTCGTCAGGTACGCCGGCAGCGCCTTGGGCCCCAAAGACGTGGTGCTTGACGACGAAAGAACAAGGGCTTGCGGGAGGCGGAGCACCACGTCCGGCACGCCGGCAGCGCCTTGGGCGCCAAAGACGTGGTGCTTGACGACGAAGGAACAAGGGTTAGCGGGGAGTGAAGCACTACGTCCGGTACGTCGCCGGCGCCTCGCCCCGCGCCGAAGGCCCATCAAAAAAGGACCGACGCACAGTCGGTCCTCCTAATTTTCCTAATTTCCCCAATCTACTTAATCTATCCGGCATTCCAAAGTATTCGGCTCGCCCAAGTATCGGGTTTACCCAGGTAGCGCCTACTTCACCTTCCGGGTTTTCGTGGTCTTCCAGTTGGATTGCAGCTTTTTCTGGATTTTGGCATGTTCCTGCCAGGTACGGGCGAAGTGCAACCGGCCCTTGGAGTCGGACTGGAAGTAATAATAGCTGTTGTTAGTGGGGGTCAGCACCGCATTGATGGACTCCATGCTCGGGCAGCAAATCGGGCCGTAAGGGAGACCCGGGTGTTTGTAGGTGTTGTACTTGGAATTGTACTTGGTGTCCGCCAGGGAGATGATGTCCTTTTTGATGCCCTTTGCGTACTCTACGGTGACGCAGGATTCCAGCTTCGGGAACTTGTCCGGGTGGTGGAGGCGATTCAGGAATACGCCGGCCACGGTTTTCCGGTCTTCGGTGGTGGCGGCTTCGCTCTCCACCATGGAAGCTAAGATAATCACTTGATCCAAAGTGTACTTACTCTTCTTCACCTTGGCCAGGATTTCCGGCGTGTACACCGTCTGCTGGAAGTGATCCAGCATCGTGTTGATGATGTTGTCCGGGTCCTCGTCCTTTGTAAAGTAGTAGGTATCCGGGAAGAGGTATCCCTCCAGGCCGCCGATGCGCTTGGAAGCGGGCACCTTCTTCAGGAATTCGTAGTTAAAAGAATGGGTTTTGCAGGCTTTGAGGAATTCCGATTTCTTACAGACACCGGCCGCCTCCAGGATGGTCCCCATTTCGCGCACCTGAATACCCTCCGGGAAGGTGACACGGATGTCCCCCGCCGGTTTGCTCATGATTTTACAAATCTCGAAAAAACTGCTGCCGCCGGGAATCTTATAAGAGCCGGGGTACCAGTTGCCGTTTCGGCCTTCCACTTCCGCCACAATCCGGAAAAGGAACGGGCTCTGAATCAAGCCTTCCTCTTTCAGCTTGTCGGCCACGATGATGGAGCCGTCGCCGGAGGATACGGTGACCTCGCCCCCATCGCGATTCGCAGTGATGCCGGATGTCAGGACGCCGAGCAGCAGAAGCAGAGCTGCCAACGCGGCGATTGCTATAATTGCCATTTTTCTTCGTTTACTCATAACAATAAGAATATCACAGCGGTAAAAAAAATAAAAGTTAAACCACAGAGATACCGAGAAAAATTCACAGAATCGTCATTGACTATCGGCGGAAATGGGAATAAAATGTGTAGCGTGCTACATGTAGCACGCTACACATTTTATCAAATCGAATCCGATTACCTGCGACACAATCGGAAGAAACAATACATTATATAAGGAGGAAAGATGGACGACTGCAAATGCAATCGGAACGAAATCGGCATGCTGATCAAGCAGATTTCCTTCCAGCTGCGAACTCATGCGGACATGGATCTGCGGAAGTGCGACCTCACCTGGTCTCAAGCCCACCTGCTTCGGCACCTGGCCAAGACCGAAGGACAGATGTCCCAGAAGCAGATTGAGAAAGAATTGGAGATTTCCCATCCCACCGTGGTGGGGCTGGTGCAGCGGCTGGAAACAAAGGGTTTTGTGGAAAGCTTCACCGACGAGAAGGATCGGCGGATTAAGATGGTACGGCTGACGGAACGGGCGTACGAGCACCAGCATTTTATGGAGACGCGGTTCCGAGAGAAAGAGAAATTGATGACCAGAGGCATGAGCGAGGAGGAAGTGCAGGAATTGATTCGGCTCCTGCGAAAGCTCCACGCCAACCTGGAAGTCGGTAAGGAGGATAACGATATATGATCAAAAAGTTAATGCAAAGCATCCGGGACTACAAGCGGCCAGCCATTGAGACGCCGGTGTTTGTGGGAATCGAGGTGCTGTTCGAATGTGCTTTGCCGTTCGTGATGGCCCAGCTCATCAACCACATGACCGGAGAGTCCATGGACCCGATTGTGAAATACGGAAGCATCCTGCTGGTGATGGCCATGCTGTCCCTGCTTTTCGGCGTTTTGGCGGCGAGAAAAGCCGCTACAGCCGGCGCTGGATTCGCGAAGAACCTGAGACACGATATTTTCTATGCGATTCAGGACTTCTCTTTCGCAGATGTGGACCGATTCTCCTCTTCATCGCTGGTAACTCGGCTGACCACCGACGTCACCAACGTGCAGAACGCCTTTCAGATGATGATTCGAATTGCGGTACGAACCCCGCTGATGATGGTGTTCTCTCTGGCAATGAGTTTCTCCATCAATCCGAGAATGGCGCTGTTGTTCTTCTGCGTGATGCCGGTCATCGCCATCGCGCTGATCTGGATGATTCGCACCGCTATGCCGATTTTCCGACGGATTTTCAAGAAATATGATGCTCTGAACAACTCCGTGCAGGAGAACATCGCCGGCATCCGAGTGGTAAAATCCTTCGTCCGTGAGGAGTACGAGCGGGAGAAATTCTACCGGGCATCCGATGAAGTGCGGAAGGATTTCACCCATGTAGAGCGCATTCTGGCCCTGAACAGCCCGGTGATGAGCTTCTGCATGTCCGCCTCCATGCTGCTCATCAGCTTCTTCGGTGCAAAAACCATCGTGAACAGCCACGGAACCAGCCTGAACACCGGAGACCTGTCCGCCCTGATTTCCTACGGCGTGCAGCTGCTCATGTCCATCATGATGCTGTCCATGGTGTTCGTCATGCTCACCATGGCACAGGAATCCGCGCGAAGAATCACGGAAGTGCTGAACTACGAGAACACCCTGCATTCCCCGGAAAACCCGGTGATGGAAGTGGCCGACGGAAGCGTGGACTTCAACCATGTTTCTTTTAAGTACAATGAAAAAAGCAAGCGAAACGCCCTGACGGACATCGACCTCCATATCGGGTCCGGCGAGACCGTGGGCATCATCGGGGGAACCGGTTCCTCCAAAAGCTCCCTGGTACAGCTGATCCCGAGACTTTATGACGTGACGGAGGGCTCCGTGGAAGTGGGCGGCATCGACGTGCGGAACTACGACGTGGACACTCTGCGGGACGCGGTGGCCGTGGTGCTTCAGAAGAACGTGCTGTTCTCCGGCACCATCAAGGATAACATGCGCTGGGGCAACAAGAACGCCACGGACGAGGAAATTGTGGAAGCTTGCAAGCTGGCTCAGGCGGACGAGTTCGTCTCCGGATTCCCGGACGGCTACGACACCTACATCGAGCAGGGCGGAACCAACGTGTCCGGCGGCCAGAAGCAGCGTCTGTGCATTGCCCGGGCGCTCCTGAAAAATCCAAAGGTGCTGATCCTGGACGACTCCACCTCCGCGGTGGACACCAAGACCGACGCCCTCATCCGTCAGGCTTTTATGGATAAGATTCCGAATACCACAAAAATAATTATCGCTCAGCGAATTTCGTCCGTACAGGACGCGGATCAGATTCTGGTGATGGACGGCGGCCGCGTGGTGGAACAGGGAGATCACGAGAGCCTCATCGCTAAAAACGGAATTTACCGGGAAATCTTTGATTCCCAGACCAAAGGAAAGGAGGAAGAATAATGCCGAGACCAAGAAGAGGACAACCCGTTGGCGAAATTCGCCCGGGAACGATGAAACGTTTTATCAAATACCTGACCGACCATTATAAAGGCCGGCTGCTGGTGGTGCTGGTGTGCATTATTTTATCCGCCATCTCCATGTCCTTCTCCAACGTATTCCTGCAGCAGCTGATCGATCAAGTCATCCTGCCGGGAATGAAGGTGGGCATGGAGTCGGTACAGGCAAAATTCCTCCGCATCATCGGAACCATGGGCGTGTTCTACCTGGTGGGCATGGCCACTTCCGCCATCTACACCCAGATCATGGCGGGCGTCACCCAGGGAACCCTGAAAAACCTGCGGGATGAGATGTTCGATGCCATGGAGAAGCTGCCGATTAAGTACTTCGACACCCACGCCCACGGCGATATCATGAGTACTTACACCAACGACGTGGATGCCATTCGGCAGATGATCGGCCAGAGCACGCCGACCTTGATTCAGACCGGCCTGTCCGTACTCACCATCGTGTTCATGATGCTCCGGTACAGTCTGTGGCTGACGCTGGTTGTTTTTGCCGTAATCCTCCTGATGTTCCGGGTGACGAAAAAGCTGGGCAAGGAGAGTTCGGTGTACATGATGCGCCAGCAGAAATCCTTGGCTAAAGAAGAGGGCTTTATCGAAGAAATGATGAAGGGACAGAAGGTGGTGAAGGTGTTCACCCACGAGGAAGAGAGCAAGAAGGAATTCGATGCGCTGAACGAGCAGCTCTTCCAAGACAGCGCCCGGGCCAATGCGGCCGGCAACGTGCTGATGCCGATTCTGGGAAATATCGGGAACATCCTGTACGTGCTTCTGGCGCTGGTGGGCGGATTGCTGGTGGTCTTTGGGGCGACCAACGTGAGCCTGCGGGGCTTCCGGCCCATCACCATCGGAATTATCGTGTCCTTCCTGGGCATGTCCCGCCAGCTGTCTCAGACCATCGGTCAGATGTCGGCCCAGGTACCGATGATTTCCATGGCTTTAGCCGGTGCGGGCCGGGTGTTCCGGCTCATCGATGAAAAGCCGGAGGAAGACGAGGGTTACGTGCATCTGGTGAACGTGGTAAAAGAATCCGACGGCCGCTTCAAAGAGACCGACCGGAATACGGAGATGTGGGCCTGGAAGCGCATGACTCCGGGTTACGCGGAACCCCAGTACATAGAAGTAAAAGGCGACGTGCGCCTGCAGGATGTGGACTTCGGATACACTCCGGAGAAACAGGTGCTCCACGATGTAAGCCTGTTCGCGAAACCGGGTCAGAAAATTGCTTTTGTAGGCGCTACGGGTGCGGGCAAAACCACTATCACCAATCTGATCAACCGGTTCTACGACATCGCGGACGGCAAAATCCGTTACGATGGAATCAACATCAACCACATCTGCAAACCGGATCTTCGCCGTTCCCTGGGCATCGTGCTCCAGGATGTGAACCTGTTCACCGGAACGGTGATGGACAATATCCGATACGGACGGCTGGATGCCACCGATGAGGAGTGCATGGAAGCGGCCCGCCTGGCCAACGCGGATGATTTCATCACCCGCCTGCCGGAGGGATACAACACCATGCTCACCGGCAACGGCGCCCAGCTCTCCCAGGGCCAGCGCCAGCTGATTTCCATCGCCCGGGCGGCGGTGGCAGATCCGCCGGTGATGATTCTGGACGAGGCCACCTCCTCCATCGACACCCACACGGAGCTGCTGATTCAGAAGGCGCTGGACGTGCTTTTGAAGGGACGCACCAGCTTCGTCATCGCCCACCGGCTTTCCACCATTCGCAGCGCGGACTGCATCATGGTGATTCAGGACAAGAACATCGCCGAAAAGGGCACTCACGAGGAACTGATTCGCCTGGAAGGCGGCCATTACAAGGCCCTTTGCGACGCGCAGTATCGGTTCCTGTTGGAAGACAATTGAATTTTATGCACGGACTGTCGCTTCTTTTGAGGCGGCAGTCTCTCCATATGCAGGAAATATTGCAAAATCGGACACAAAAAACAGAAGTGATACGATTTAAATGGCGAAATTTGTGTAAAATTGTGCGGGTTCGTTGCAAAATTGCCGCTAACGCGATACAATAGAGGCAGTGAAAAAAGATACGCTTTTCAGCCGGAAGGGGACCGGTGTAAAAGCAATTTATTTCAAAAGAAAACGCTGCCGCGGGGAATGGGCAGACAGGGGGAAACGGGTATGGAATTATACGAAATTATTGCCAGAACGGTCAACATGGGTGGATCGGATATTTTTGTAATTCCCGGTTCGCCGGTGATTGTGAAATGCCGGGGACAGTATCTTCAGCTGGACAATGAGAAAATGATGCCCGCGGACACGGAGATGATACTGCGGGAAATTTATGACATGAACGCCAGCCGGACGCTGGACGATTTGATGTACAGCGGCGACGACGACTTTTCCTTTTCCATTCAGAACGTGGGCCGGTTCCGCTGCAACGCCTTCCGCCAGCGGGGCTCTCTGGCGGCGGTGCTGCGGGTGGTGAGCTACGGCCTGCCGGACCCGGAAAAGATCGGCATTCCGGAAGAAGTGATGGAACTGTGCAACCTGAAGTCGGGCATCGTGCTGGTCACCGGCCCGGCGGGCGGCGGCAAAACCACCACCCTGGCCTGCATGGTAGACCGGATCAACCGCACCCGGAACGGCCACATCGTCACCATCGAAGATCCCATCGAATACCTGCATCCCCACGGAAGCTGCATCGTCAGCCAGCGGGAGGTGCGCACGGATACCGGCACCTTTGCCGGGGCGCTGCATTCCGCCCTGCGTCAGGGGGCGGACGTGATTATGCTCAGCGAAATGCCGGATAACGACACCGTGGCCACGGCCATTACCGCGGCGGAAACGGGGCATCTGGTGCTTTCGGCCATGAACACCATCGGCACCATGCGCACGGTGGAGCACGTGGTGGAGGGTTTCCCGGCCAATCAGCAGCAGCTCATGGGCGTGCGGCTGGGCACGGCGCTGGAGGCGGTGATTTCCCAGGAACTGGTGCCCACCATGGATGGAACGGTGATCCCCGTGTTCGATGTTTTGCGGGTGGACGACGAAATGCGCACGGTGCTGCGCAGCGGCGTACTTTCCGACAAATGGGCAAATTTCAGCCAGGGACTGATGCTGAGCAACCTGGACAAGGAGATTTTGCATCTCTATCACGAAAAGCGGATTACCCGGGAAACGGCGCTGACCTATGCCGTGCGCCCGGACGCCGTGAGCAAGCTTCTATAAAAGAAACAGCGTCTTCCGCAAAGAGGAAGGGGCTGTTTTTCCGCCCGGGGACTGGACAGAAATGGGCGGGGGATGTATACTTACAATAGGGCGACAGAGTGCGCCTTTGCATGGACAAAAGGAGGAAACGCTTTATGATTCCCGAAAAGGAACTGAAGAATTATCAATCCATTCCCTTTTGGAGCTGGAACGATAAGCTGGAGCCCGAAGAGCTCCGCAGGCAGATTCGGAACATGAAAAAGGCCGGTATCGGCGGATTTTTCATGCATGCCCGGGGCGGCCTGCTTACCGAATACATGGGCGAGGACTGGATGAAAGCGGTGGAAACCTGCATCGACGAGGCCGAAAAGCAGGACATGAACGCCTGGTGCTACGATGAAAACGGCTGGCCCAGCGGCTTTGCCGGAATGAAGCTGCTGGAAGACCCGGCGAACTTTGCCCATTATCTCACCTGCGAAGAAAAGCCGGCCTTCGATCCCGAGGCCCTGGCCTGCTATCGCCTGGCGGCGGGACACATCCTGCGGATTTTCAAGGACGACGGCAAGGCCTGCTATTGCCTGTACGACCGCACCAATTCCTCTGTGGTGGACATTTTGAACCCCGACGTCGTGCACAAGTTCATCCGGGAAACCCATGAGAAGTACTATGAGCGCTTCGGCAAGGACTTTGGCAAATACATGGCCGGCTTCTTTACGGACGAGCCTCAGTATTTCCGTTGGGACACCGCCTATTCGCCCATGATGCTCTCCGCTTACCGGGGACGTTATGGCGAGGATCTGCTGGAGGATCTGGGCGCGCTGTTTATCGAGTGCGAAGAATCTCACCGGCTGCGCTATCGCTATTGGCGCATGATGTGCGAACTGTTCACGGAGAATTTCGCCGGACAGATTTACGAATGGTGTGACGAGCACGATTGCAAGCTCACCGGCCATGCCATCGAGGAAAGCAGCCTCTTTGGACAGATGATCGCCTGCGCGGGCATCATGCCCTTCTATGAGTATGAGCACATTCCGGGCATGGACTGGCTGGGCCGGGATATTTCCACGGAAATGGCCCCCCGTCAGGTGTATTCCGCCGCGGCGCAGCTGGGCAAAAAGCACGTGCTCACCGAGACCTTCGCCTGCGCCGGCTGGGACGTGACCCCCAAGGAGCTCAAGCGCATCGCCGAATGGCAGTATGTCAACGGCGTGAACCTCATGTGCCAGCACCTGTATCCCTATTCCATCCGGGGTCAGCGCAAGCGGGATTATCCGGCCTTCTATTCCGAGCACAATCCCTGGACCACGGAGTTTAAGCACTTTAACGATTACTTCACCCGCTTGGGCTACATGCTGGCGGAAAGCGACGAGGAAGCGGAAGTGGCCGTGATTCATCCCATCCATTCCGCCTACTTCGATTACAAGCGCAACGACCACAAGACCCTGGACACCCTGGAAAAGAGCTTCCGTTCCCTGATCGAGACCCTGGGCGCCATGGGCGTGGGCCATCAGTTTGTGGACGAGTATCTGCTGGAGAAGTACGGCTATGTGGAAGGCGACGCGCTGGTGATGGGCGAAAAGAAGTATCACTGCGTGGTGCTGCCGGATATGGCCGGTCTGGACGGATACACGGCGGAGCTGCTGGACGAGTACGTCATGAACGGCGGCAAGATCTGGCTGCAGGGCAAGTGCCCGGATTATGTGGACGGCGAAAAGGTGGAACTGGGCTATCAGTCCAATATTTCTGTGGACGATCTGCTGAACCCCGCCTGCCTGATTTCCGACCGCACCACGGAAATTCGTTC
>OLPF01000762.1_pt1 | contig 31027 bp, 32 predicted proteins | sample 1673121 | NCBI WGS metagenome assembly OLPF01 (sample SAMEA3136756, study PRJEB25190) | human gut metagenome
TTTTAGCTGTATTTAGCTGTTTTCATTTATTTTTAACTGTTTTCTAACTATCTTTCTAGCTTATAATACAAGCTACTTACTAAATTTTAGTATTGTTTAAATATTTATTTTTATATTATTTTTTAGTTACTTAATAATGTTTTTAATAAAAATGCTAAGCCATTATCTAGTAACTTTTTTATAATAATAATATCTAAATTATTTTAATTATTCTTATAAATTTGTTTTAATAATTTTGGTTTTACAGCTTTGCTTTTATAAAATTGCTTTATAGCTTTGCACTTATAAAATTAGTTTATAACTTTGTTTTTATAAATTTGAGCTTGTCCTCAATTTCCAAACTTGCAAATTGGACGTTTGCAAACTGCTAAACGTCCAATTGTAAATATTATTTTCTTAAATTTAACTTTTCAACTATATCTCTGTATCTTTGAATATCTTTCTTAGCTAAGTAGTTAAGTAAGCTTCTTCTTGAACCAACCATTTTAAATAATCCTCTTCTTGAGTGATTATCTTTTTTGTGAACTTTTAAGTGTTCTGTTAATTCTGTAATTCTTTCTGTTAAAAGAGCAATTTGAACTTCTGGAGAACCAGTGTCTTTTTCATCTCTTCTATAAGTTTCAATAATTTCTTGTTTTCTTTCCTTTGTCATTATTTTTCCTCCTAAAATTTTATTTGCCTTAAACTTGGTTATAGTGGAGTATTTTCCTAAAACTAAGTTAAAGGTATTAACATTTGGTATTATAACATATATGTATAAAAAAAGCAAATATTTTTTGTTCCTGAATTTTAAAATTTGCTTTCAAAATTACATTTAACTTTTCAATTTAACAAATTTACTTTTATAATTAACTTTTGCATTTGAAAAACTCAAAGTTAAAATTGAAAGAACACCAATAATGCTCCACCAATTGCTATTAAAAATCCTAATATTTTTAATCCTAGTGATGCATCATTCTGGTCACCAAAACTAAAAAACCTCTTAGTTAAAATACGTGCATCATATATCATAACAGTTCCTATTGTTGCCATTACAACTCCAACTACCAATAATATCACTTGCCACATAAAAATCACATCCTATTTTTAAACTTTACTTGCTTTTGTTTTTTATTACTTTTAAACTCTGCTTAGAGTTAAAATGATTTACTATATACTAGCTAAAATTAAAAGAACTCTACAGTATACTTGCATTCAAAAGTATCATTTGGCTTTAGTAATATAATATCTTGTTTTTGTGTAAATACTCCTGTACTATTTACATTATCTGCAGTAGATAACCATGGCTCTATACAAATAAATGGTGCTCCTGGCTTTGACCAAATTCCTAAGTAAGTAAATTCGTCAAAAGTCATTGTTAAAATTGGTTTGTTCATATGCTTGTTTTTTAAGCTAATCTTTTTATTTGTAATTCCTTTCATTATAATTGCATCATTATCAAATGTATGTGAATTTATATTAATTATTCTTTTATTTACTAAAATATCTTTTGCGTATTCAGTTCCAACTAGTCCATCTACCAAATATAAAAAATGTATTTTTTCTTCATTTTCTTCAAATTCCAAGTAATAATTTCCACTTTTGAGCTCATTTGCATCTATTTTAAATGCAGGATGTCCTCCGATTCCAAATGGCATAGCAATTAGTCCTGTGTTAATTACTCTATACATAGTTGTAAGTTTATTTCCATCTAATCTATATGTATTATATAACTCAAAATCGTATGGGTATCTAGCAAGTGTAGATGGATTACTTTTTAAAACATATGAGTGGAAGTTATCTAGTTTTGTTATTGGCTCAAATTCCATATCTCTTGCAAAACCATGTTGACGCATTTCATAAGTTCTACCACCTATTAATGTTTGATTTTTCTTTAGTTTTCCTACAATAGGAAATAACACTGGAGAATGCCTTTTCCAATATACTTTTCCATTTTCGTCAAGCACATCTGCACCTTGATGTATTTTTTCTTCTCCATTTATTTTAAAACTAACAAGTTCCCCACCTAGTCTTGATGTTAACATTTGTGTACGCATTGGCAATCCTCCCTCCTAAAAATCTACATATATAATACTTATTTTTTATGTAAATGTCAAGCATCTATTTTTCTAGCATAATTATACTTTGCATATATTTTAATTTCTTTTATATTTTATAATAAGTATGCATTTACATCTCTACTCTTTTTGTAAATTTTTCCTTAATTAATTTTTTTAGTTCTTTATTTTTATCTAACTCTAGCTTAGGATCTTCCGATTCTATTTTTATTGCAACACTTTGAACTAATTTTAGCATTTCTATATCTTTAAATAAATTTGCAATTTTAAACTCTGGAAGTCCATGTTGTCTTGTTCCAAAAAATTCTCCTGTTCCTCTTAACTCTAAATCTTTTTCTGCTATAATAAAGCCATTATTTGTGTCTTGCATAATTTTCATTCTTTCTTTTGCTACAGGTGATGAACCTTTGTATTTTAATATACAATATGATTGATATTCTCCTCTCCCTACTCTTCCTCTTAACTGATGGAGCTGAGCTAACCCAAAGTGTTCTGAATTTTCTACTACCATAATATTTGCATTTGGTACATTTACTCCAACTTCTATTACTGTTGTAGAAACAAGTATATTTATTTTTCCATCTTTAAACTCTTGCATAATTTCGTCTTTTTCTTTTTGTTTCATTTTTCCATGTAAAAGCTCTACTCTGTAATCTTTAAATATTTCGTTTTTATATTTTTCACAAATTTTTGTAACAGACTTCATATTTAGTTCTTCATTTTCTTCTACAAGTGGACACACAACATATGCTTGCCTTCCTTCTGCTAAATTTTTTCTTATAAAATTGTTTACTCTATCTTCTAATCTATATGTTACTGCATATGTTTCTATTTTTTTTCTATTTGGCGGTAACTCATCAATAATAGAAATATCCAAATCTCCATATAAAATTAATGCTAATGTTCTAGGAATTGGGGTCGCTGTCATTACTAATACATCTGGGTTTTTACCTTTTGCAATAATATTTTCTCTTTGTCTTACACCAAATCTATGTTGCTCATCTGTTACAACAAATCCCAAGTTTTTAAACTCAACATCTTCTACTAATAAAGAGTGTGTTCCTACCAATACATCTATTTCTCCATTTTTTAACTTTTGTAAAATTTCTTCTCTTAACTTTTTCCTTGTTCCACCTAGCAGAAGTTCACATTTTATTCCATATGGTTCTAATACTTTTTTAAATTCTTCTATATGCTGACTTGCAAGTATTGCAGTTGGTGCCATTATTGCTGATTGGTATCCACATTTTGCCGCTTTATATGCAGCTATTATAGAAACAATAGTTTTTCCAGACCCAACGTCCCCTTGCAACAATCTACTCATTGGTTTTGTGCTTTCCATATCATTGTCTATTTCCTCTAAAACTTTAAGCTGTGCCTTAGTAAGTTTAAATGGAAGCTCATTTATTACATCTGACATTTTTACATCTTTACTATAACAAATTCCATTTTCTCCTATTGTTTGATTTTTAAGTTGCATAAGTGCTAATTGCATAGTAAGTAATTCTTCAAAAACTAGTCTGTTTCTTGCCCTATTACATGCTGTAAAATCTGTAGGAAAATGTATCTGCTGCATTGCATTATTTATACCATCTAATTTGTAGTCATTTATTATGTAACTAGGCAAAGTTTCTTCCAATTTATGGTTTACCATATTTAATGCATTTTCAATAGCTTGCCTTATTGTATATTCAGATAAATTATAAGTAAGAGGATATATTGGTACAATTTTTCCTGTATTTTTCTTTTCTCCTACTCTATCAAAAACTGGATTTGAAATATCTATTTTTCCAAATGCATTACTAACTTTCCCATAAAACTTATATTTTTCTCCTATTTTAAATGCACCTTTTAGGTAAAGCTGATTAAACCAAGTTATTGTAGCAACTCCAGTTTCATCGCCTACAGTAAGTTTTAATATAGACATATTTTTTCTTACAACAGCAACTGTAATGTTTGACATGGCAGTTGCCTCTATTACTGCTTCCTCACCATTTACTAAATCTATTATTTTTTTAGTTTTTGTTCTATCCTCATAATCTCTTGGAAAATATGTAAGTAAATCATATAAAGTATATATTCCAATACTGTTAAGCACTTTAACCCTTTTAGGTCCAATACCTTTAACATATTGAACATTTTGTTTTAAATCAAGCATAAAATAGGCTCCTTTTCTTTAGACTATTGCTATTATAACATATTTTTTACCTATTTTTACTTTATTTTACAAATTTACAAATTATTTTTTATATAAGAAAAAACACTATATCTAAAATTTAAGATTATTTTTTAATAGCAAAAAGAAAACGAGCTAATTCTCTAATTTTGGAATTAACTCGCTTCCTCTACTGGATTTTTATTTTATATTTAATCATTTATAGTTTTATTAACTTGTTTGTTTATAATTTTCTATTTTCCTGCTTCTATTCTAAAATCTTTAACATTAGTAACATCTGCTGATACACTAGAATTTATTTGATCTGTTGCTCCTGCTTCTATTTTTCCTATTGCTGGATGTAATTCTGTTACTGTGTTTCCATTTTCGTCTAATAATACTATTGTTACTATTTCTGGTTCGTGTGTTGTTGTTCCATTATTTTTTACATCTGCTAATAATGTACTTTTTCCATCTTTTGATGTAAATTGAATATTACTTATTTCTAAGTTATTGTATGTTTTAGCTTTTCCAAATTCTTCACTTGTATTTACTTTTGTTCCATCATCTAATTCTGTTGTAAATTGTTCATTGTTATTGTTTTGTACAGATTGTTGTTGTGTTATATTGTTTTGACCTTCATCTTTTCCTTTATTAATATTTGTGATTACCACAAAGAAAATTATTGCAATTATTACAACTGCCACCAATAAAATTATCCATCTTTTTTCATTATTATTCATTTTAAAATTCCTCCTTATTTAACCTTTGTTATTTTAACAAATTAACTAATATAAATATTTTATACAATTTTTTTGTTTTTATCCATTTTTTCTGCTAACTTCTATATAGTGCCAAGAATCTCTACACATATCTTCCAAGTTTTTTTCTGCCTTCCATCCAAGTTCTTTTTCGGCTTTTGTAGCATCTGCATAGAACTCTGGTAAATCCCCTGCTCTTCTTTGTGTAATTTTGTATGGAACATCTTTTCCTGTTGCTTTTACAAACGTGTTTACTACATCTAAGACACTATATCCAACACCTGTTCCTAAGTTATAAATATACACACCATTTGTTTCATCAAGCTTATCTAATGCTTTTATATGACCTTTAGCTAAATCAACTACATGTAAATAGTCTCTTATGCAAGTTCCATCTGGTGTATTATAATCTCCACCAAATACAGATAATTCCTCTAGCTGACCACATGCAACTCTTACAATATAAGGCATTAAATTATTAGGTATACCTTGTGGTTCTTCTCCTAGTAGTCCACTTTCATGTGAGCCTATTGGATTAAAATATCTTAATAAAGCAATACTCCATTCGCTGTCTGCCTTATATATGTCTTTTAGTATTTGCTCTATAAATATTTTTGTAGAACCATATGGACTACTTGCTGTACCAACTGGCATGTCTTCTTTATAAGGTATTGAATTTTCTGGTCCATATACTGTTGCAGAAGAACTAAATACAAACTTTTTAACATTGTATTTTCTCATAGTATCAAATAATACTAAAGCCCCTGATACATTGTTTATGTAATACTCAATAGGTTTCTTAGTTGATTCTCCAACTGCTTTAAAACCTGCAAAGTTCATTACAGAATCTATATTATTCTCTTCGAATACTTTCTCTAGTTTTTCTCTGTTTGCATAATCCATTTCGTAAAATTTAAAGTCTTTTCCTGTAATTTTTCTAATGTTTTCTAATACTTCAGGTTTACTGTTTGAGAAATCGTCTATTATTACAATGTCTTTGCCCGCATTTAGTAATTCTACAGCTGTATGGCTACCAATGTACCCTGCTCCGCCTGTTACTAAAACTGACATTATCCTTTCTCCTTTCGTTTTTTTGTTATTATATCAATATAAAAATATATTGTAAAGATGTTTTATATTTTTTTCTAATAATTTTTAATAAACTGAAACATTTATATATAGTGTATTTCCTATACATTTATATTGCTTACCACTTAGCTTAAACTCTTGATTTTCTAAATATTTTATATCAGTTTGAGTTAGTTTTCTTCCTTCATAATATTGCAATGCTCCTTTTATCCCCCACTCACATCTAGTTGCTATATACGTAAGCACACATGAATTTTTCAAGCTTTCTAATTTATAGTTATTTTGGCTTTTCTTTATTATACAAATTTTATCTACAACTATATTATTTTCATTTTCGTATTCTTCTATTACATTTTCTATTTTATTTGCTTCTATTTTTTCAAATTCATTTGTGTTTTTATGTTGAACTGTTATAGAAAAATATGTATACATATTAATCAAAACATATAATATTACTAAAAATGAAAATACTATTTCAAATACTTGTGTTTTTTCAAATAATTTGCTTTTGCAATACATAAATATAAATATAACTCCAATAAGCATACCAATTGTAAATCTTATTCTTGCGCTGTTAAATCCAGATAAAGACATAGCAGATGATATAAAAGATACAGCTATTGCTACTACTATTATCCAAATTAATTCCAATAAATTTTCTGCTGGTTCTTTTGATTTTGATATAAATAATATAATTGCACTCATACTAACTATTGATAATAAAACTATAAACTCTCCACTTTTTAACATTCCACCTGTATTTTCTATAACTCTTGTGTAATTATAATATATGTATTTCAAATTATTTATAATACCACTTATAGATTGGGTTCTATCACCTGTCATCCCTGTAAGTGCACATATAATTTTTATTACTATAAAATTTGTTACAGCTGCTAGCAGCATAATGACAACTGTTTTTATTATATCTAAAATTATATTTTGTACAAATTTTTTATTGCCTGTATTTTCTAAAAATGTAAATAATACAGTCATAACAGCAATTACTCCAATATTTCCTTGGTATGAGACAACTCCAAGAATTGCCCAAAATATAGCCTTTGCATAATTCTTTTTTACAACATTTCTTGCTGAAAGCATATATGCTAAGATACTTAGTGCCATAACTGCACATTCTGCAAAGTATAAATTTTCTAAATACATAAAATTAAATATTGTACAATATGAAATAAGTAAAACTATAATTTCTACCCACTTATTCTTCGCAGGTTTATAACTTAATATTATATTTTTTAAAATTATAACTGATATACAGGAAATAATTACTGCCAAAACTAACAAAATTGGTATCCATATTTCTATTGGCATGTTAAATAAATTTGCTATAAATACTAGAATCCCCATTATAATTCTTCCATCTTTTAAAGAATTATTCATCATATATTCTTCATAGCCAATATTTATTATGTTATATGTATCTGTTGCATAATGCATTGGAAAAAAACCAATTAATGTAATACATGCAATTATAAAAATTATTACAAATGTAATAATATCCTTTTTATATATAATAAATTTTTTATTTTCTTCTTGCTTTCTGTCTTTATTTACACTTTCTTTACCTTTAAACAAGCCTTCCACAATATCACCTATTTTATAAATTATTCATATACGTCAAAATATAAAATTGAATATTTATACTCCATGTTTTGTTTTATATATTCCCTTACTTTATTAGGATTTTGCCAATTTAAAGAAACACCATCAGATTTTATAATAACTATTTTGTTGCTATCTTTTTGTAATTTCTCTATTTGCCCTTCTTCTCCTTTAGAACCTATATTGCCAATTAAAAACATGTCATAATTTTTATAATATATGTCTAATGGAATTTGATATAAAGCTGCTTCTGCATCTAATATATATACTGGTTTTTCCTGACTATTTATAAATGAGTCCATTACTTTAATTTTTTGATATGTGTAGTCTGTTATAACTATATTTGAAAAATGTTTTACATCATTTTTACAATTTGCAAAATATTCTTTTATATTTGGAATAGATTTATATCCATACCATGCAGTTAGCCCTATTACCATAAATATAAAAAAATATTCTAGCCATTTATTTATAAATATTTCTCTACATTTTTGTCTTTCCTCATATTTATTTTCTTTTTCATATTCTTTTTCTTCACATTTTTTTGCTTCATTTTCTAACTTAATTTCTGTTTCATTAAATTGTATATTTTTATTTATATTTTCCTTACCATGTATACTTATGTTTTTATAAATTTTGTTTAATATTTTATTAATTAATTTAATTATGGTTTTTATACAAATGTCTAGTATATAAAAAATTATTAAGCCTGTTGGCAAGATTCCTATTAAAAAGTGTACTTCATCTGCAATTGGATACGCTGCTGAAAATTCTGCAATAGAAATACTTGACATTATTAAAAATATCTTATTCTTTCTAATTACAGAATACAAAAAAGTTATAGCAAGTATTATTGGTATTATTGCACACAAAACTTTAATATACAATTTATCATTATTCATTAACATAGAATATGGTATTTTGTTTGTAAACGTTTTTACACCAGCTATGCAATAATCCCAAAAATCTCCTATTGCACCATTTATAGCTAAATATACAAAAACTATTATAATTGGAATTAGTATTCCTAATATTTTCATAGCTGTTAATTTTATATATTTTATAAATTCTTCTTTTGATTTTACTAAAAATATTCCATAACCAAGTAATGTAATAGCAATAATTAACCCTGTACTTTGCTTTAGCATTATACATATTCCAGCAAGTATTCCTAAAATTATGTCTGTCTTGTACTTACTTAACCTTGTATTTTCTTTTTTGTTACTATTTTCTATAATTTTATTATTATTTAGTTGTATATTATTTTCCAAACTATCTTCTGACTTATTTCCTGAATTATTCTCTGACTTATTTTCTAAATTATTTCCTGACCTTTTTAAAATTCTTCTTAATTCTATGTAGATAATAATTAGTGCAACAAACAATACTGCAAAATTATAATCCATACAAAAGTAATCTTTTAACAAATAAAATAAAGCCATAACAGCAAAAAGGCTAATACCTTTATTAGCCTTAAGTAAATTTAATATTTTATAAAATACAAATAAAATTCCTGCACATAATAAGCAACCTAGTATTCTCATTACTATAAGTTCATTTCCAAATACAGCAAGAAAGATAGCATTAATCATTGGAAGTAAAGGTGTTTGTACCATATTAAAATCTCTATATGGTACAAGACCTTTTTCGACATTATTTGCAAAATTAAAATTCCATAATTCATCTAAATTCCCTATAGGTTTTGGTATTAATACAACAGCTATTGCAAATGCTATTATTAAAAAAATGCTTATATTACATACTAATCTTTTGCTTTTTTCTCTCATGCTTTCTCCAATTTATTTTTCAATATTTATTTTTTTATCTATAATGTATTGTGGTCTTTTCTTTGTATCATCATAAATTCTGCCAATATATTCTGAAATTATCCATAATGATAATAATTGAACTCCACTAAGTAATGTAACTGTTACTATAAGAGATGTCCAACCTGCTTGTGCACTATGACCTGTAAAGTATGATATTAGAGAATATATTAATATTATTAATGATATTAATATTGTTATAATTCCAAGACCACCAACTATTTTTAATGGTTTTGTAGAAAAACTTATAATTCCGTCTGAAGCAAGTTTTATCATTTTCTTTAATGGATATTTTGTTTTTCCTGCAAATCTTTCTTGTCTTTCATATTCAAAAGCTTCTTGTTTAAATCCAACCCAGCTAAATAAGCCCCTTAAAAATTTATTATGTTCTGGCATTGAATTTATAACATCTACAACTTTTCTATCTACTAGTCTAAAATCGCCTGTGTCTCTTGGTATTTCTACATCTGATAATGCATTTAATGTTTTATAAAACATTTTAGCAGTAAGAAGCTTAAATGCAGATTCCCCTTTTCTTGTTTTTCTTTTTCCATATATTACTTCATAGCCATTTTCCCAATGTTTAAGCATTTCTGGAATAAGTTCTGGTGGATCTTGCAAGTCTGCATCTATTATAACTATTGCATCTCCTGTAACTTCTTTTAAACCAGCTGTTACTGCAGCTTGGTGTCCAAAGTTTCTTGAAAAAGAAATAACTTTTACTGTATTATCTTGTGATGCTATTTCTTCAAGAATTGGTAATGTTTTATCCTTACTTCCGTCATTTATAAATATCATTTCATGTTCGTAGTTTTCTATATTTTCTAAAACACTTTTTACTCTTTTGTAACATTCATTTGCGACTTGTTCTTCATAATACATTGGTATAACTACTGATATTTTTTTCATTTTTTATCTCTCCTAATCGGTTTTTAATTTAGACAAAATAAAATATTGCATTTATAAATTGTTTATATTCTTACGCTTTGCCCATAATTGTAAATTTATACCTAGTATAACACAAAAAACGGATTTATTCAATTTGTTGCAAGATTTTTTTAAAACTAAAAATAACATCAATTAAAAAAGTAAATGCAATTTTGAGAAATATTATACTTTGAATTTTAGGTAAAGTCCCATCTTATTATGTTGTATGTGCATTAAATATTTAATTGAAAATAACACAACAAATTCACCAAATTTTCCTTCAAATTGATGTAAAATATTTCTTGCTTTCTTTTTTTTATCGTGTTATAATATGGTTGGCTTTTATAAAAAGCTTAAATGATTTTAATTATTTTTATACTATTTCCTTCTTTTTTTGATTAGGAAAAAAGTGTCAATAGGGTCAAAAATATTAAATATCAAAATTTCAAGAAGGAGGTATGTATAATGGCAGATAAAACATTAACATGTAAAGATTGTGGTGCAGAATTCGTTTTTACAGAGGGTGAGCAAGCTTTCTATGCAGAAAAAGGATTCACAAACGAACCACAAAGATGTCCAGCTTGTAGAAAAGCTAGAAAAGAACAAAGAAGAAATTTCAATAACAACTAATTTCTTTTTAGATTTTTACCATTAGGCTATGCTTAATGGTATTTTTTAAAGAAAGGATTACAATTATTTATGAATATTTTATTTACTAGTTTGATTTCAATTTTATTTTGTGCCATGCCTATATTTTCTGTAGTAAGTCAATTTATAAAAAATAAAAACAGTGAATTAAACAAAAATAAATCACAAAAAATTTCATATACTATTTCTTTTTTTAAAGCAAATATTTTTAACATTTTAGCAATTGTTATTTTATTTTTTGGTTGCTTTATTAGAATAATTTTCATAGATAAATACCCTATTGGACTTAACCAAGATGAAGCTTCTTCTGCATATGAAGCTTGGTCTATATTAAACTTTGGGATAGATAGAAATGGGCAAAGCTTTCCTGTTCAATTTATTTCTTGGGGCAGTGGACAAAATGTATTATATTCATATTTAATGATACCTTTCATTAGTATATTTGGATTAAACACTCTTAGTATAAGACTGCCTATGGCTTTAATTGGATGTATTTCTCTTGTTGTATTTTAATGAAATCTACTTTTGGAAATAAAAAATCAGTACTATTCTTATTTATATTTGCAATATTTCCATGGCACCTTATGAAATCACGTTGGGGATTAGAGTCTAATATCTTTCCAGATTTAATTTTGTGGGCACTTTTTACAATGTATGTTGGAATACAAAATAAAAATAATTGGTTTATGGTTTTATCTGGTATAATATTTGGCATTTCGACTTATTCTTATGGAACTTCATACTTTTTCGTTCCAGTTTTATTAGCTTTGCTTTATATTTCGCTATTTATTGTCAAAAAGTTAAATATAAAGCAGTGTATTATCCACTTATTCACAACAACTATTATATCTCTTCCTATGATATTATTTGTAATTGTAAACTTTTTTGACTTAGATGCATTAACACTTGGACCTATAACAATCCCAAAACTTCCAACAGTCCGCTTCAAAGAAATTACAGCTGTTGGTTCTGGTGTAAATAGCAACATTTTTGGTAATTTCATAAATAATATAAAAATGCTATTTACTAATGATGGCAATATACTTAATTACACAAAACCATATGGTCTATTTTTATGTAATTGGATAACAATACCTATTACTATTATTGGAATTGTTGTGTCTATATATAAACAAATTAGCTTTTTTAAATCAAAAATAGATTGTAATTTGCAGGTTACTCAGCACTTGCAAGATACACAAAAAACTCAAAATTTTTATAATGTACCACCAAAATCACAAAACTCTAATTGTGGTTTAGTTTATACAATTATAAATTGTTTTTTTATAGCCAGTCTCCTTCTTATGTTTATGGTAGACGGAGCCATAAATAGAATAAATGTTATATTTATACCTTTGGTATTCTACACTGTTATTGGAATAATTAATTTAGGTAAAGTATGGTTTGTACCTGTTATTACATATTTTATATTATTTACTTTTATGGAACATTATTATTTTACAGATTATCAAACGTATATAAGTTCTTATATGAATTTTGGATTAAAAGAAGCTGTTGTTGAAGCTTATAATATTGTTGATACTTCTAATACTCATGAATATGGTAATGCAGAGCAAACTAACTCCTCGAATAATGAAAATTTGGAGACTATAAAAAAGTTACATATAGACAATTCAATTAATCAACCTTATATATTCTATCTGTTATATAATGAAATACCTACACCATATTATATAAACAATGTGCATAAAAGTAACAAAAATGAAATGTTTCAAACAATAAACAGTATAGGAAATGTATATTTTACTATTCCAACAGAATTAGATGTAAATAATGTATATATTTTTAGAAATTCTACTTTAGAAAAATATAAAACTTTGTATAATAATTTAAGTGAGTTTAATATTCAAAAATATCAAGAATTTGTAATGTTAAATGCAAATTAACCTTAAATATGTTCTAATCTTGCTTACTTTATTAGAACATAAAAGGCTCTTCCTAATTATTAAGGAGAGCCTTTTATGTTTGTTACTCTTATTATTCATTAATAATTTATATTTCTCTAAATGTATATTTACCATAATATCCGTTCATACGATATTCTATTAAAAAGTCTTTTTCACCATTAGTGTATATTACTTCACCTGGCTCTTCAGCTTCTCTTTGACTTTTCTCATATCCTTGTTCTTTCATATATTCATCTATTTGAAAATTTGGTCCACTTAGTATTACTCTATATGGAAAATTTTGTACTATTGTGTACTGATTATCTTTTCCTATTACTTTTAGCATCCCCAAACAAGCAGAAAACGGATTCCAAACATCAAATTTTACTAAAGAAAAAATTGTAGCACATATTAATCCTATTATGCATATACTTAATATTATTTTAATTATTATTTTTTTCATTTTACACCTCCATTTTTATTTTATATATTTTTTAAGAACTAGTATTGTTTCCTCCTTGTATAATATTTTTAATACTCTTCTTGATTTCTCTTTATTTTAACAATATTTGATAGTTTTTCTATTTGTTATTAATGCATTTATTATAACACAATCCTATAATATTAGATTTCATAAATAAGAAAAAAGTTTCAAAAAATTAATATTTAATATATAAAAATTTTTAAGAAATATTTTTAGGATAATATAACATCATAGTATTTCATATCATTTATTGTTATCTTACTGTTCTTCAATTTTCTCAATATTTTTTATATGCAACTCAATATCTTCTACTTTAGGTAATTGTTTCTGTAATATCTTCTAATAATTTATATTCACTAATACTAATAAGATTATTTACATTTCTTAAAGCATATTCTGCTGTTAGCTTATCTTTTTCTTTACATAAAAGAATACCAATAGTAAGATTGTTTCCTTCTTTTCTTAAAGTATCATCAACAGCAGACAAGTAAAAATTATTTTCTAATTTCAGCATCTTTTATTTTTTTCATTAGTAACACATTATGTATCCATTGAATTTGTTCAGTTACTGACTGAACAAATTCAAAACGGTGTGATTCAAAAGAAATCACACCGTTTACCAAAAACAACAAATTCTGTAGTTTTGGTAGAAGCTAGAAGTTCAAACTAATAAGTTACTACGTTTTTACAAAATTGGTTGCTTATTGTACTGCGTAAAAGCTGTAGGAATAATCAACCCAGCATGGTAGAGTTGATATATAGTTACCGTTACGATCAAAGACCTTGAAGAAAATTTGGATTTTCTGATGCCAATTCACATTTGCTTGAACAGTCAGATTTCCACTTTGAACTGCTTCACTGGTCATCTTATATCCCAAAATTCTCTGTGTAGCCCAGTCTCGAATCTCTACACGCATATATACAGGTGTATTGTTCCTAGTGCTTCTGAATTTTGTGCTAATGGCCAAAGGTCCAGCATAACCAGTAGTTTTCACAGGAGTCAAATTATTTCCCTCCATTGTGAAAGACCCTACATGGACAATTCCTGAACCGTTCCAGATTTCCTCTCCCCCATAAGGTACTACTTCATTTGTAGCAGAAGAATTCTTGACATTCAAATCTACTTCCGCCGCAAAAGCTACCGTAGAAGTGCTTAAACACATGCATACAGCTAAAATGACTGCAAATAACCGTTTTTTCATTTTTTGCACCCTTTCTATAAAAGAACTTCTAGCTTCTAATGCAATAATTTGATTATCGCACTAGATTATTTTATCATATAATGTAATTTTTTTCAAGTTTTTACAATAATTTACATAGAAAAATACATTTTTAATAAAAATGTATTTTTCTATTATCAACTGTTTTGTATCTTAAGTAAATAATATATTGGACTTCCACCTGTTATCTCTCCTGTTGTTGCATCCACATGATAGGTATAATATTTATCTATTGGTTCTCCTCTTTTAGATATTTCATCACATTCTATTGTTACCATCCAAGTTCTTCTAATTAAGTTTTCTGTACGATATCTTGTATAATCTTCATATTTAAAATCTTCACCAATTTTTCCATAGTATTGCTTTTTATAAAGGTCATAATCTTGTAATCTTAAATATGCATCTCCATTCATCTGTGCAATGTCTAAATTAACATGAACATCTTTTATATTATAGTCGGAATTTACTTTTTGTTCTGCATTTAACACAATCTGCTTTGCATCTTCTGCTGTTATAATAACTGGATTTTCTTCTATATTTCCATCTTCATACATAAAATAATATAATTTATTTATACCTGATATGAAAGATATACGAATATTCTCAAAAGAATTAATTCCATTTTCATATGTCTTACTAAAAACTACATTCCATTGATATGATTCTATTTCATTTTCAGATTCAGTCCAATCAAATGAGGTATCTTCTAAATAAGGCATTGCATAACTTTTATTATATTTTTCTAAATTATAACCATATTCTTTACATATTTTTCTTGCTAAAGTCTCTGCTTCCTCTTTATTTATCTTTTCTTTTAATATATCCTTAGATAATAGTTCTTTTTCATCATAACTTATGGCAAAATAATTTTCTCCTTTTGCATCTAAATCTATGTGCATATTATTCTGCGTCTCTATTTTCCATATAGAATCATAATTTTGCGCATTTTCTTCTAATGTTATAGATTCTACTACATCATTTTCATATCCGAACTTTTCTAATATTTGTTTTGCTTTTTCTTTTGCTTCTTGTTCTGTTAGAGTACAGTTTATTACATCTTCTTCATTAGTATTTTTCTCTATTTCTCCTTTTACCATCTCTGGTTTTTTCCAAATCGTATCATATACTTTTGTTCCCGCGTATACAATTCCAACTGTTAATATTAGGGTTGCACATGTTGTTAATGCAATTCTTATTATAGAATAATTTTTTTTCTTCACCTCTACGTTGTATATGCTTTCTTTTATAATAGTTCTAACTTTACTTGGTACTTCCAAGTCTGGACTCAAGTCATGGTATAGCTTTTGTTCTAACTTATTATTCATGATCTTTCCTCTCTTTCTCTATGATTTCTTTTATTTTTTTCATAGTTCTAATTCTTTTTGTTTTTGCTGTATTTTCTTTTAAGTTTAATATTCTTCCTATCTCTTTATCTGTAAAACTATCTATATAATACAAAATAATTATAGTTCTTTCTTCTTCTTTTAGCTTATCATATATATAATTCAAGTCTAAAGTTGCATCTGTCTCTTCAATTGAAAATGAATTTATTCCTTTTATCTCTCCTACTTCTTCAAATGATACTATATGCAATCTCATATTTTTTTTATATATTAAATTACATACATTAATTAAAATTTTGATTATCCATGTTTTAAAATACTTAACTTCTCTTAATTTTTTTATGTTTTTATATGCTATAATACATGTTTCTTGTATTGCATCATATACATCATTTTCATTTTTTAATCGTGCTTTTGCTACATGATATAACTCATTTTCTACTGTTAAAATAAGTTTTGTAAATGCCTCTTTATCTCCTTTTTTTGCTTTTTTTACTACTTCCTCCATTTTTCCTCCAAATCTTGTTTGCAAACTTGATACACTTATTAGATAGTTTTCTATAAAAAAAAAGTTTCAAATTTATTATTTTTTTGAAACTTTTTTTATTTTTTAATACTCTAATATATTGTTAACTGTTATAAAAATAATAACTGATATAATCAATTATAAATTATCATATCAATTTAGGCAATTAAATAATAATTTATTTAACTCTTTTAAACATTTTTGACAAATTAATTTTTCTTTATATTCAGTTAACTTATTGGAATTACAATTCTCCCTAACTCATCTATTTGTCTTATAATGCCTATAATATATCTATCCACAATTTTCCCTCCTTTTATTATATTTTTGCAAAAAATGTATATACTACATAAATATACCGTTTCGAACTTATAGTGTCACACACGTATATATTCTGTTATTATAAATAAAAACATAAGGAATAAATATGAGTAAATTTGATATAAACTCAGTTGGAAATAATTTAATAAAAGTTGATGGAAAGATTGTATTCAAATTACAAAATGTCATTGATAAAATAAATATTACAAAATATAAATTATCCAAAATTACTAATATTAGATATGATACAATTTGTAATTATTGTAACGGTAATGTAACATTACTAAATATTGAATACTTAAAAATTTTCTGTAATGTTTTAACCTGTAAAATTGAAGATATTATTGAATATAAAAAGTAGCAATTAGTAAATTGCTACTTTTTGTATATTTATATCCTTTTAATCTATTAAAGTGTCAATTTGACTTTTTAAAGAGTTTGGTACATCTCCCAAATTTATTACTCCTAAAAAGTCCTTTATGGATTTTTTTTCTTGTTCATCTACTTCATTATTATCATATATATTTATAAATAATTCACATATTTGTATCCTTTCCTTTGTAAATTCGCTACTGTCTTCTTGTTTTTCTATTTTCTTCATTAATTTATTAAATTCTTCAGATTTATTATATTTTTTAGCTATGTCTTTTAAATTATTTTTCATGTTTTCATTCTCAACTGCTATACTTTCTGGTTCTTTTAAATTTACTTCTTCTAGACTATTGGTATCTTGCCTTTCTATTTCATCACTTACTAGTTGCTGAATCATTTCTAATTCTTCTACAGCTCTTTGTACAGATTCACTTTGGTTTGAATCTGCTAATACACTTTTATTACCTTTTGCTCTTTCTTCCATTATTTTCTGTGCTGCATCATAATCCTCTTCAGTTAATTCTTTTTCTACAGTTGTTGTTTGTCCATCCATTACTATCGTATAAGTTGATTCGCTATCCAGCTTTTCTTTAGCACTACTAATAAGTATATTTGTTAATAAAATGCTAACGGTTGCAAAAACTGTTAATAGTATCATTATTTTAATTTTTTTAGACATTTATTTCACCTCCTTTACATATCAAAAAACACATAATAATATTTTGAATAACCAGATGTTCTTACTATATCAGATAGCTTTTTACTTTTAGTTTCATTTGAGTGATATGACAATATATAAGTATTATTATCATAATCTATATTCGATATATACATAGTGTGCCAACTTGATCCTAATCCTCCTATCACATCAGTTCCTGCAATTTGAATAACGTCTCCAATTCCAATTCCTATATTCCATACTCCTTCTGGATTATTTATTATTTCTGAACCTTTTTTGTACATAACTCTTTTACTTTTCCAGAAATTTGCAAATTCTTTTGCACTTACCCATGGGCTAGTAGTTGGCTGACACAATTCCCATGAATTGTCAAGTTGATTCGTAGTTGATGGTATAGAATAATTACCATTTTTTCTGTAAACCTTCCAATTATTCTTATAATGATGTTGTCCAGATGCAATTAAACACTGTGATGCATAGTTTGCACAATCTGCTCCTGTTCCTTCGAATTGAGTTAATTTTGGATATGCTAATACATATTTATTATAATTGTTTGTGGCATATATAGATCCTAAAAGCAAATCTTTATTAACTGGTTCTAATATCCATTCGTCATTTGCACTTCCATTATAGTCATACTGAAAAATATTTCCTTCATCAGAACAACTCGCATTTTGTACTGTTACAACTCTTGAATAATTGCTTGGTCCTGTTCTAATAGCATATGTGCTATTATTCTTTGAACTTTTAGTAATAGCAAATTTTTGTGCATTACTCGAATTTGAAGACCAAATTTGTATATTTACACCATTATTCCCATTATCTCCACCATTTACGTCTAAAACATAATTTATATACATTTGTCCACCTGATGTTGTATAGCCAACTTTACTTCCTATTACATAAGTACCATTACTCTGTGGAAATAAGAACCATTGCTGATTATCATTTCCATTAAATTGACATTGTTGTACATTTACTCCATTTCCGGCAGTACCCATGTAAACATCTAAATATCTTCCACTATATGCATTTTTTATATAAAACCATTTATTACTAATAGTAGCATCTGTTGTATAGGCTTGTGATGGTTTTATATAAATGCAGAAACTTAAAGCAATTAATATAAAAGCTAATAATACATTTAATGTTTTTCTTTTCATTATTAATCCCTCCCTTTTTATTTTTTGTGTCTAAACTTTAATTAATATACTAGTATATTTGTGCTAAAAGCATTGTAACATAACTTTATTACTTTTTATAAAAAGGAGAAATTTATATACTTTTTCTATATAATATATAACTTTTTTTTGCTTTTTTATACTTTAAATTACTCTTTTATAATACAACAATAAACATATCTATTTGTTGATACTTCTACTAATATATTACTCTTTCTATTAATATATATTTTGTTTCCTGCCATTTCATCTTCTTTAATCTCCTCATATCCATTTTCATTCATATATTTATTTAAAACTTCTCTAGGATCGTTTGTTTCATAATCAGGTTTTATAAAAATAACTGTATTGGGTTTATTCTGAACAATTGTATATTCATTATCAGTTAAATTTATCTTTAATATTCCGCATAATGTAGAAATAGGATTCCAAACTCCAAATCTATCTAAAGAAACTATTATTGATATTATAAAAATTAATATCAATATACTTAATATAAATATTGTTATCTTTTTTTTCATTTTATACCTCCTCATTTATTTTATTATATTTTTATCAATTAATAATCATACTTTTCCTCTAATTTTGTTATACATGGTATAAATTACATTTTTAGTTGTTGGCTTAGAATCATTAACAAATCCAAAATATTGTTTTAGTCTTTCACTTTCGCATTCTATATACATCTGTTCTGTAGCCTTAATAATATTATTCTTTATATTAAATACAGTTGTTTTATACTTATTAGCTATAATTGGGTATACATCTTTCTTAAGATTACTATAATCTTGATTTTTATTTAACAATAATAGTTCTACAATATCTATTAAATATTTAGTACCTTTATAAGATAAATTATATCTTAAATATTTAACTTCTTTTGTTATTTTACATTTGAGTTCTGTTATTCTGTTTTCTTTCATTTTTTTATGAAGTAATTTTTCTACTTTTATCTTTAGATTATATAAATTTTCTTTTCTATCAATAGTATCAAACACATACTGATTGTTCTTCAGTTTTTCAAGTATATTTCTATTTTTTGATATTAAAATAAATGACTTCTTATATTTTAACATATTATTTTTTATTAGTGTATTAATTATTTTAATTCCATTATAATTTGCTAATTCTAATTCTAAAATAACTATATCTATATTACTTTTTGTTCTTATTAATCCTAGAGTCTCTATTCCATCAAGGGCCAAATTAGATACTTTAATGTACTTATTGTCTAATATATCCATTATTGCTTTTGCATAATAAATATTATTACTAACAATTAGTACATTTATCATAATACCACCTCTATAATATTAGAGTAAATTATCATTATAAAAAGTTTCAAAAATTAGTAAATATTATAAATTTTCTTTAACCCTTGAATTTTTGAGCATAATAAAAAGGCGTATTATTCCCTTTATATAAAACAATAATACGCCTTTCTAAATTAGTAACCCTCTCATTCTGTCGCTTCTATTTATGGCAGTCTAGTATGTAGTTTTCACTACTAGGTAATTTTTTTACTTTTAATTCTTTTTCATATATTTCTGTAGTATGTTCATCTTAATCATAAACTAACCTTCATACTCCTAAAAAAGTCAACATACCATATAGCTAAATTAGAGCTACTATTTGCTCTGTATTATATATTTTTCTGTCATTATATTTATTTTTGATGTTATTTACAATTTTATTTAGATATATATTTTTGTTTACTACTTGTTGGTTTTTGAGGTATAGTTCTTCTTAGTTTCTTACTTTTTAGCATTTGATTTATATATTTTTCTTTAAAGCCTCTTACATTTTTGTATTCAAAATAGTTTGTTATTTCTTTTAAACTTTTTGGTTCTCTACAAAATTCAATTATTGCTTCTTCCGTAATTTGACTTTTGTTAACTTGTGCATTAACTTGTGCATTAACTTGTGCATTTTTAATTTGGTTATGTTTTAATTCTTCCGGATATAGTTCTGGATATTCTCCGTTATAAAATGTAACTACAAAATCTTCTCTTTCATTTGAGAATATTGGTTCTGGTAAGTTTGCTTCTTTCATTTTTTTATTCATAGTAGATATTCCAGTATGTCTATTTTCTAATATTCCACCTAAAGTTTCTAATAATTTTACAATAGTTTCATTTCTTACTTTACACGCCTTTTTTATATATTTACAATATGTAAAAATTTTCTCATCAACATTCAAAAATAATTATTTTTTTATCCACATTTATCTTCATTATGGCTATACTTTAATTTTGTAGCCATACCTCCCCTTATATGTCTTTCTGCTTTATTTTCATCTAATATGTTTCTTACTTCATGTGCTAATATAGGGTTTATCTTAAGTAGTCTTTCACTAACATCTTTATGTACTGTACTTTTGCTAACTCCAAACTTTTTAGCAGCTCCTCTTACTGTATCTTTACTATCTATTATATATTGTGCTAGCTTTACTGCTCTTTCTTCTATATACATTTTTTCCAAATGAAAAACCCCCTTAAATACGATGTTTGGTACATTGTATTCAAGCAGGGTTTGTATTATTACTTATTTTCTATTGCCTCTTCCTTTAATCCCTTTTCTTGTAATTTTTTATTTGTATTTTCTGTAACAATTGCATATATTATAGAAAGAATTGGAAGTCCTATTACCATTCCCATTATTCCAAATAAGCTTCCTCCTATTGTAATTGCAACTAATACCCAAATACTTGGAAGTCCTATGTTTTTACCTACTACATGTGGATATATTAAATTTCCTTCTATTTGTTGTAATACTATGATAAATATAATAAATATTAATGCCTTAATAGGGTCAATTGCAACTATTAGTACTGCCCCTACAAAACCTCCTATAAAAGCTCCTACTATTGGTATAAAGGCTGTTAATGCTGTTAAAGCTCCAACTGGTCCTGCATATGGAATTCCTAATATTAACATTCCTAATGTACAAAGAACTCCTAATATAACAGCTTCTTTAGCTTGACCTGTTAAAAAGCTTCTAAAAGAGTCTCTCGCTAATCTACTTACTTTTAAAATATAATCTGCTCTTTCTTCTGGTATACGTGCATATATAAATTCTTTGGCTTGAACTTTTAGACCTTCTTTATTTGCTAAAATATATACTGCAAATACTATTGCTATAAAGAAGTTTACAATTCCACTTACTAATCCAGAAACTTGGTTTATAGTTACATCTAATACACCTTTAGATATGTTCATTAATCCATTTTTTAATGCCTCTGTATCTATTTGTATATTTTGTATGAAATTATTAATTTCTGGCACACGTTGTGTTAAGTCTATTGCCCAATCTTTTAGGCTCTCTAAATATGTTGGCATATTAATAATTAAGTTTTTAATAATCTCTACAAATTGTGGAATTATTAATAACATTATTATTGTTACAACTGCTACAATTGTTATTATCGATAACGCTATTGAAACAACTCTCTTTCCGTTTTTGTTGTCTTTGTTTTGTTTATTTTCTTTTTCCAGATTTGTTTTATTTATAACATTATTACTTGCTTTAGTCATTATGTTATTACTTTGATTGTTTTTTTCACTTTGTGTAATTTCTTTACTGTTATTTTTACGTTTTTTCTTTGTTTTAAACAATTTTTCTTCATAAAACCTCATAAAAATGTTTAATATAAAAGCTATTGCTAATCCACAAATAAATGGAGATAATATACTTAAAAAAGTTTTACAAACATTCCATACAGGCTCTATATTTAAAAGTGCTACTAACAAAACTATTGCAATTACAACAATTTTTATAATTTGTTTTGTATTTTCTTTATCTAGTTTCATATTTTTTATATGATACATTTATATTTTAAATATATCATTTCCTCCTTTCACTTTTATTTTTACTTTCCATAACTGTAAATTAAATCTTTTCTTATAATTAAACTTATATTAATAATAACAAAAATTTGCAGATTTTACAAGTACTAGCTATATTATCACTATTTATATATCTATATCGATTATATATTTTTTAGTTTTTACGTTTTAGTTAAATTTTATTTCATTCTAAATTTTTCCAATTATTTTTCTATAATTACCGTATAATTTAAGTATTTCGTGAAATCATAATAGTATAAGAAATTAGTTTACATGTAATATATAGGTTAAATATTAACCTTTTAGTTTCTGTAAAATTACACCTATACATGCTATATTGCAAGAAAAAATTGGGAGGTATATTATGGCATTAGATTATACTATTATTGGAGAAAGATTGAAAAAGGCTAGATTAGAAAAAAATTTAACACAAGAACAATTAGCAGAACAAATTGATGTTTCAATTGCATTTTTAAGTAGAGTTGAACGTGGAAGTTCTCATATAAATCTAAAAAGATTAACACAAATTTGTAACATCCTTGGCATTTCTGAAGGACTAATTTTAAATGGTGCTTCTGAAGATTCAAGCGATTACTTAAATGCAGATTTCAAAGAAATATTAGAAAAAGCTTCACCAGACAAACAAAAACTTATTTATAAAATTGCTGAAATAATTGTAAATGAAGATTAATCAAAAAAGACAGGTCATTTTTTGTTCCAAATATTGGAGTACATTATTTTTATGACCTGTTTTTCTTTTTGAAATTTTTAAATCTTTACTTGTATTTTTCTAAAAATTTCATTGCATTTATGCTTAAAATTAATTGCTTATTTTGTCTATTTATGTTATGATTAATTATGGTCAAAAAATATATTTTTAGGAGGTATTTTTATGGATTTTAAACAATGGGAAGGCTTTGACAAATCTGGAAAGTGGATAGATGAAATTAATGTTAGAAATTTTATTCAAAAAAACTATACACCTTATGAAAAAGATAGTAGTTTCCTAGTTGGTCCTACAGAAAAAACAACAAAATTATGGAATAAAGTTTTAGAACTTTATGAAAAAGAAAGAGAAAATGGTGGCGTATTAGATGTAGATGTAAAAACTCCATCTGCAGTAAATGCATATGCCCCAGGATATATAGAAAAAGAATTAGAGACTATAGTTGGTCTTCAAACAGATGCTCCTTTAAAAAGAGCTATTATGCCAAATGGTGGTATTAGAATTGTAGAAAAATCTTGTGAGAGTTATGGATATAAAGTAGATCCTGAAACAGAATATATTTATCATACATTAAGAAAAACTCATAATGATGGTGTTTTTGAGGTTTACACACCAGACATTAGAGCTGCTAGAAGTTCTCACTTAATTACTGGACTTCCAGATGGATATGGTCGTGGAAGAATTATAGGAGATTACAGAAGAGTTGCACTTTATGGTGTTGATGCTCTTATAGCTGATAAGAAAAATGACTTAGAAACACTTGATGTAAATGAATTTACTGAAAATGTTATTCGTCAAAGAGAAGAAATTGGAGACCAAATTAAGGCATTAAATGACTTAAAGGCAATGGCTGCACAATATGGTTTTGATATTTCTGTTCCTGCAAAAGATGCTCACGAAGCTATTCAATGGACATATTTTGCTTATTTAGGAGCTGTAAAAGACCAAAACGGTGCTGCAATGAGCTTAGGTAGAACTTCTACTTTCTTAGATATATACATTGAAAGAGATTTAAAAAATGGAACAATTACAGAAGAATTTGCTCAAGAGTTAATAGACCAATTTGTTATTAAATTAAGAATGGTTAGATTTTTAAGAGCACCTGAATATAACGCTTTATTCAGTGGTGACCCAGTATGGGTAACAGAAAGCATTGGTGGTATGGGAATTGATGGTAGAACTTTAGTTACTAAAAACTCATTTAGAATGCTTCATACATTAGAAAACATTGGACCTGCCCCAGAACCAAACTTAACAGTTTTATGGTCAACAAGATTACCTCAAGGGTTTAAAGACTATTGTTCTAAAATCTCTATTAAAACATCTGCTATTCAATATGAAAACGATGATTTAATGAGAGTAACTTTAGGAGATGACTATGGTATTGCATGCTGTGTTTCTGCTATGAGAATTGGTAAACAAATGCAATTCTTTGGTGCTAGAGCAAACTTAGCTAAAGCTTTACTTTATACAATTAATGGTGGTAGAGATGAAGTTAGTGGAAAACAAATTACTCCTAAATTTGCACCAATAACATCTGAATACTTAGACTATGATGAAGTTATGGATAAATATGATAACATGATGGAATATGTAGCAAGAATTTATATTAAAGCATTAAATGCTATTCACTACATGCATGATAAATATTCTTATGAAGCATTAGAAATGGCTTTACATGATAGAGAAGAAAATATTTTAAGAACAATGGCTTGTGGTATTGCTGGTTTCTCTGTTGTTGTAGATTCACTTTCTGCAATAAAATATGCTAAAGTAAAAGTAATTCGTGATGAAACTGGTTTAGCTGTTGACTATAAAGTTGAAGGAGATTATCCAAAATACGGAAATGATGATGATAGAGTTGACCAAATTGGTGTTAACCTTGTTAAGAAATTTATGCAAAAATTACAAAAACACTATTGCTATAGAAACTCAAAACAAACATTATCAATTCTTACTATCACATCTAATGTTGTTTACGGTAAAAATACAGGTGCTACTCCAGATGGAAGACCTGCTGGTGTACCATTTGCCCCTGGTGCAAACCCACTACATGGAAGAGATGAAAATGGTGCATTAGCTTCATTAAACTCTGTAGCAAAATTACCATATGACTTCTGTGAAGATGGAATTTCAAATACATTTTCTATTACTCCATCAACATTAGGTTCTGACTTAGAAACACGCGAAAAAACATTAGTAAGTATGTTAGATGGCTATTTTGCAAAAGATGCACACCATATTAACGTAAATGTATTTGACAGAGACTTATTAATAGATGCTATGAATCATCCAGAAAACTACCCACAATTAACAATTCGTGTATCTGGATATGCAGTAAACTTTATTAAACTTACAAGAGAACAACAAGAAGAAGTTATATCAAGAACAATACAAGAAAAAATATAGTTTAAAAAAATTATATTTTGGAAATTAGGTATATTTCCTTATTTCCAAACATACAAAAATAATCTTACTTAAATTAAAATTAAGTAAGATTATTTTTTATAAATTAATTAATGTTATTTTTATATTCCTAATATTTTTTTTGCTTTTGCTACATCTTCTGAGTTAGCTGGTCTTGTTCCATCTAATTCATATTGTATTCCAAGTTTCTCCCACTTGCTTTTTCCCAAAGTATGATATGGCAAAATATCAATTTTTTCTATATTTAATCTATCTAAAAACTCCTTTAATTTTATCAAATCTTCTTCTTTGTCTGTAATTCCAGGCACTAAAACTTGCCTAATCCAAATTCGTTTTCCTCTTTCGTTTATATATTTCGCAAATTCTAATTCAAGTTTATTAGACATTCCTGTAAGCCACTTGCAAGTTTCATCATTAATAGATTTGATGTCTAATAAAAATATGTCTGTTAAATTTATTACTTTCTTTATTTTGTCTGTTAATGCTACCATACCAGATGTGTCTAAACAAGTTGAAATACCTATTTTATTAAGTTCTGTAAAAAGCGCAATTAAGAAATCTGGTTGAAGTAATGGTTCTCCCCCACTTACTGTAACTCCTCCACCAGATACTTGCATATATTCTTTAAATTTTACAATTTGATCTATTAATTCTTTTACTGTATATTCTTTTCCGGATTTAATATTCCATGTATCACGATTTTGGCAATACTTACACTTTAAATTACACCCCTGTGTAAATATAATAAATCTAATTCCTGGGCCATCTACTGCCCCAAAGCTTTCAAATGAATGTATTCTTCCTGTTACTTCTAAATTGTTCATAATCTTCCTGCTTTCTATTTTTTAGTTTAAATTATTACTATTTATTTTTTCTATTTTAATTTATTTTATATATTATTTCTTGATTTTAATTTACTACCATGTATTTTTTTATTTCAATTTATTATTATATACTTTTTCTTTATTTTACTACTATTTATTATTTCTTTATTTTAATTTATTATTATGTGTTCTTTACAATTCCAGCTTATTTTTGCAATAGTTTTTTTGCAAATGTTACAAAATATATAATTCCAGATATTATTACAATCATTGGCCCTGTTGGAATATTCCAATAATATGATAATATTAGTCCTACAATACCTGAAAACATTGAAAATATTACTGATAATAAATGATAACTTCTCATATTTTTTGCTATATTTCTGCTTGCAGCAGCAGGTAAAATTAATAATGAATTTATTAGCAATATTCCTATCCATCTAATTGATATCATAACTATTACTGCTATTAATATTACAAATATATTGTCTATTAATTTTGTATTTATTCCTCTACTCTTTGCTAAAGTTTTATTTATACTTATTACATTTAATTTATTAAACATAAAATACCAAAATAACATTATAGCAATAAATGTAATAAACAAATATAATATTTCTGCTGGAGTTATACTTAGTATATCTCCTACTAAATAACTTGAGTATTTATTAAAGTTACCTGTTTGAGCCAGTATTGCTAGTCCTAAAGCTATTGCAATTGAGGAAAATACACTTATTATTGTATCTGCACCATATGTTGTTTTATTTTTTATAAAATTTAATAATAAAGCAAATATTACTGCAAATAATATCATCGATATGTTAATATTTGATATACCAAGCAACATTCCTATAGCAATACCTGTTAAAGCAGAATGTCCCAATGCATCTGAGAAAAATGCCATTTTGTTATTTACTATCATCGTACCTAATATTGCAAAAATAGGTGTTATTAATAGTATTGCCAATAATGCGTTTTTCATAAATGTATAATCTATAAATTCAAATGGTAATAAAAACTCTAATACTGTATATATTACGTCCATTTTTCCTCCTATATTTGTCCAAATTTACATTTAAATTCTAAACTTTCAAAAACTTGTTCTGGTGTTCCCTCTTTTATTACTTCTTTATCCAATAAAATTACTTTATCTGCATATTGCTTTGTTAATTCAAAATCATGCGACACAAGTATAATTGACATATCATATTTATTTTTTAATTCTTGAAGAATTTTGTAAAAACTCCTTGTTCCATTCTCGTCTATACCAGAAACAGGTTCATCTAATATTAATAAATTTGGTATAGGTTTTGTAGCAATTGCAATTAAAACTCTTTGTAACTCTCCTCCAGATAACTCTCCTATACTTTTATCTATTAATTCGTCTGCTCCAAATATATTTAACTGCTCTTTTATTTCTTTATATAATTTTTTATCTTTTTTTAGAAATACTGGTATATCTGAAATACAAGAAGCAAATAAATCATATACAGTAGTAGGCATGTGTCTTTCTACATTAATTTTTTGTGGAACATAACCTATTTTTATTTTTTTAGTTCTGTTGTCCTTCATGTCTGTAAATACTATGTTTCCGCTATGTTCTACTTCTCCTAAAATTGCCTTTAAAAGTGTACTTTTACCTGCTCCATTTCTACCAATAATTACAGTTAATTGTCCACAATGAACGTGAATACTAACATTTTTTAATATTTCTTGTCCACTTATATTTACACTAATATTGTTTATTTTTGTACAATGTAAACCACATGCATTAGCTTCTTTCATTTATTACACCTTCTCATACTTATTACTTACCAATCTTTTTTAAAACATTTAAGTTATATTCCATGTCTTTTAAATAAGAATCTTGGCTATAATCTCCACCCATTCCTGTTTTTAGTTTATATATTTTTGCATTTGTCTCTTTTGCTATTGTTTCCGCATTTTGTGTATTATCATTTTCTCCAATTATAATTACTTGTATATTACTTTCTTTAACTTGCTTTATTAATTCTTTCAATTTATCTGCTGATAATGTACTTTCTTCATGGTCAGTTTCTACCATAATTATATCTAAATTTAAGTCTCTTGCTAAATACGAAAATGCTTCATTTAAGCAAATTGCCTTTTTTCCGCTTAAACTACTTAATTCTTCTTTATAATTTCTATTTAACTCTTCTATTTTTTCTATATATTCATCTGCATTTCTATTATAAATTTCTGCATTTTCTGTATTATATTTTGCAAGATTATTTGCTATGTTTTTTACCTGTTTTTTATAATTTTCCATACTTGTCCAGATATGACCATTTTCTCCTTCTTCATCATTTATAATATCTGTTATACCTGTACTTGAGTCAATTACTTTCAAATTTGAATATACCTGCAACAATTTTTCTGTAAAATTCTCTATACCCACTCCATTTTCTATAAACACATCTGCATTTTCAAACTTTTTCACATCATTTGTTGACAATGTATAATCATGTAAACATCCCCCATTTACCTCTGCCATATTACTTAGCTCTATATTTTGTGCATTTTGGGTCAAATTTTCTGCTATTATATACATTGGATAAAATGATGTTACAATTTTAAAGTTATTGCTATTTGATGATTGCTCATTACTTTTATTAATATTCTTTACACATAAAAATACAATTAAAGAAACTAAACAAAAAAGAATAATTCCTGTAACAATAATTTTCTTTTTCATAAATAATACCATTCCTTCCTTTAGTTAAATTTATATCTACGAAAGTATCTATACTTATTAAAAAAAGTGCTTACGTTTGTAGTATTTAACTTACTATGCTGAAAATTAAAAATTAGTTTGAATCTTGTCTTCAAACTCTAAAACCTCTGTTTATAATAATATCATTTTTTCACCTTTGTTGCAAGTATAAAATAAGGTTCTAAAATAAAATGCTAACAATACAGTTACTTAATAATAGCTTGGTTTGATATAACAATAACTATTTTTATATAATAGGAATATTGTGAAAACTTTTCTATTATATAAAAAAATAGAGTATTTTCTACAAATGTGAAAACACCCTATTTTTTTATTATTCTGCTGTATATGGTAATACAGCAATTTGTCTAGCCCTCTTTACAGCTATTGTTATATCTCTTTGATGAATTGAACAAGCTCCTGTTGCTCTTCTTGGTAATATTTTTCCTTTATCATTAACAAATTTTCTTAGTTGATCTGCATTTTTATAATCTAATACTAAGTTTTTATCTGCACATAAAGGACATACCTTTTTTCTCATTTTTCTAAATCTTGGATTGTAATCTTCCCTTGTGAAAACGCTTGACAAAGTTCAATAAGTTTTTTAAAAGAATTCATTTATTTCACCTCTATTTTAAGAATAACGTAACAGACAACCACTATATAAAATGAGGTTGTTTGTCTTGCGTCTTATTACTTATTCATAGCTTAATCTCACTTTAGCTTCTTCCAGTAAACCCAAAAACCAATCCACAGGAACTTCCAAGTTAGAGTCTTTCGCATACCATTGGAGAATTAACTAGCCATCAATTTTCCGAATGATTGCCACATCTTTTTCATTGTAGAGTATCTCTACGATTAAGTTGTAATCATCGTATGGATCGTTTCCAAAATCAGCACTCCAAACACCTTTTTCTTTCATTTCTATTCAATCCTTTAGTTTTTATTTTGTATACTTTTCCAAGAAACCTATAAATGTTTTACCATCAGCAGACCATCGTACTCCAGTTCCATCAGGTAACCGAACATCAAGTACATCTCCAAATACAGCCTCGTGATTATGTGTTTGTCATCCTAAAATAATTACACTATTTGTTCCTTCAATCCCGGAATGGATTTACTTTCAAAATATTATCATACTCTAATTCAGCCATTTCTGCATATTCCTTACCTATAGCATTTAAATACTGTAACTCTTTAGAAAACATTATACGCCGAAAATCTTGACCTAAAATCCGATTTTTTGCTTCATAAATAGCGGCCGCATCAGAAATTGCCCCCTTGATAGCCCAATAAGTTATTTTAGACAAACTTTTTGTGATGTCATCATTATATAGAATGTCTCTTTCTAAAA
>OLPF01000770.1_pt1 | contig 30834 bp, 12 predicted proteins | sample 1673121 | NCBI WGS metagenome assembly OLPF01 (sample SAMEA3136756, study PRJEB25190) | human gut metagenome
AGGATTCCAAAGGGCGAGCGGAAAGCCCTTTGGTGGGGATATGGGGTAAAACCCCATATCCCAAAATGCTTAGATATCTGTTTTTTGAAATGTTCGGTTTAAGCTTGACAGCTCTCTTTTATCCTTTGGGAATTGTGCGCTTTGCGCGTGTGAGGCTTGTATTTGCTGCCGGAGCATGATAAAATAATCATGTATGACTATAAACGCAGTTTGCCCGAGCGGCAGTTAAAGGAGCAATCATTTTGGCAACAACAGTTGGGCTGATCTCTCTGGGATGCAGCAAAAATCGCGTCGATTCCGAGCAGATGCTCGCGGTGCTCAAGGAGCACGGCTATCAGATCGTTTCCGACCCGTCGCGGGCGGAGGTCATCATCGTCAACACCTGCGGCTTCATCCAGTCCGCAAAGGAAGAAGCCATCTCTACGCTGTTTGAAATGGCGGGCTACAAGCAGACGGGCTGCTGCCGCCTGCTGGTGGCGACGGGCTGCTTCGCGCAGCGCTACCCGGAGGCCATCCGCGAGGAGATGCCCGAGGTGGACGTGATTATGGGCGTGAACGACTATCAAAAGCTCGATCAGGCCATTCAGGAGGCTGCAAAGGGCGGCCGCCCCGTTTACACCGACGACGACGGAAAGTTCCACGAATTTGGCCGCGTGCTGACCACGCCGAAATACAGCGCCTACATCCGCATCGGAGAGGGATGCGACAACTGGTGCTCGTATTGCGCGATTCCGATGATCCGCGGCGGCTACCGCAGCCGCCCGAAGGCGGATATTCTGGCCGAGGTCAGGAAGCTGGCGGCGCAGGGCGTCAAGGAATTTACGCTCATCGCGCAGGACACGACGCGCTACGGCACGGACGACGGCGGCGAGAGCCAGCTGCCGCAGTTGATCGAGGAAATCGCCGCGATTCCCGGCGTGGAATGGCTGCGCGCGCTGTACTGCTATCCCGAGCGCGTGGATGAGCGCCTGCTGGATACGATGAAGCGCCTGCCGAACGTCTGCGATTACCTCGATCTGCCGATGCAGCACATCAGCCAGCATATCCTGAATGATATGAACCGCACGGACACCAGCGCGCATATCCGCGAGGTCTGCCGCATGTTCAAGGAGCGCGGCATGATGCTGCGCACGACGCTGATGGTCGGCTTCCCCGGCGAAACGGAGGAAGATTTTGACGAGCTGATGGATTTCGTGAAGGAAATCAAGTTCGACCGCATGGGCGCGTTCATGTTCTGCCCGGAGGACGGCACGCGCGCGGCGGAAATGCCCGACCAGATTCCCGAAGAGGTGAAGCAGGAGCGCTATGACCGGCTGATGACGCTCCAGCACGGCGTTTCGCTGGCGCAGAACAAGGCGCGCGTGGGCACGACCTGCCGCGTTCTGGTGGAAAAAAAGCGCGGCAGCCGCTATGTCGGCCGCAGCGAATACGAAGCGCCGGAGACGGACGGCAGCATCTTCTTCGGCTCGGAGGAGCCGTGCGAGATCGGCTCGTTTGTGAACGTGAAGATCACGGCCGCGAAGGCGTATGACCTGATGGGTGAGCGCGTATGAAAAAGTTTGTGGAGACGCTGAAACAGACGGGGCGGGCGATTCGCGCGATGAACCTGCCCAACAAGCTGACGCTGCTGCGCGTGGCGCTGGTGCCGCTGTATTTGGTGCTGCTGTGGTTCTTTGACAACGACAAGTCGATGCAGATTTGGCCGCTGCTGGTGTTTGTCGCCGCTTCGCTGACGGATATGCTCGACGGGCGCATCGCGCGCTCGCGCAACCTGATTACCAACTTTGGCAAATTCATGGACCCGATTGCCGACAAGCTGCTGACGCATACCGCGTTCATCATGCTGACGGCCATCGGGCGGCTGAACGTCGCGGCCTGCATCATCTTCATCGCGCGGGAGTTTGTCGTCTCCGGCCTGCGGCTGTGCGCCGTGGAGCAGGGACACGTCATTGCAGCGGGCATGAGCGGCAAGATCAAGACCGTGCTGCAAATGATGCTGGTGGTCGTGCTGACGATCACGGGCGAGGGGCTTCTGCCCGCGTTGCTGACGATTGCCGCGTCGGTGATGACGCTGTACTCGATGTGTGAATACGTTTGGCAGAACCGCGCGGTTCTGGGAGGCGCGAAGTGATCGCGGAGATTGTGGCCATCGGCACGGAGCTGCTGATGGGGCAGATTGCGGACAGCGACGCGCAGATGCTCTCGCGCGAATTGCAGAGCCTCGGCATTGCGGTGTACCACCATCAGGTGGTGGGCGATAACCCGCAGCGGATGCGCGAGGCGCTGGCGCTGGCGCTTTCCAGAAGCGATTTGGTCATCACGACGGGCGGCCTCGGGCCGACGCAGGACGACCTGAGCAAGGAAATCGCCGCCGAGCTGCTGGGGCTTCCGATGGAATTTGACCCCGAAAGCTGGGACGCAATCGGCCGGTATTTCGAAAAAATCGGGCGCGTCTGCCCGATGAACAACCGCAAGCAGGCCATGTTCGCCAAGGGCTGCACGATTCTGCCCAACGCATGCGGAACCGCGCCCGGCTGCATGATCGAAAAGGACGGCAAGATCGTCGTCCAGCTCCCCGGCCCGCCGCACGAGATGGCGGATATGTTCGGCCGGCAGGTTTACGGCAGGCTGGCGAAAAAGACCGGCGGCTGCATCGCCTCGCGGTTCATCCGCATTTACGGCATGGGCGAATCGCAGGTGGCGCAGACGTGCGCGAGGTGGATTGAAAACGGCGAGGGTGTGACCGTCGCGCCGTATTGCGCGCTGGGCGAGTGTCAGCTCCGCGTGACGGCGCGCGGCAGGGACGAGGACGAGGCGCTGCGGCAGGTCGAGCCCGTGGTGGACGCGATCTGCGGCGTGCTGGGCGACTGTGTTTACGACGTGACCGAGACGAGCGAGGGCTCCATGCAGGAGGCGGCGGGGCGCGCGCTGGTGGCGCGGCGGCTGACCGTTTCGACGGCGGAGAGCTGCACGGGCGGCATGGTCGCGGCGAGCCTGGTGGATTATCCCGGCATTTCCGAATGTCTGTATGAAGCGCATGTGACCTACGCCAATGAGGCGAAGGTGAAATACTGCGGCGTGAAGCCGGAGACGCTGGCGGCGTTCGGCGCGGTCAGCGAGCAGACGGCGTTTGAAATGGCGAGCGGCCTGCGCGAAAGAAGCGGCGCGGACATCGCCGTGGCGACGACCGGCATCGCAGGGCCGGGCGGCGGGACGAAGGAAAAGCCCGTCGGGCTGGTATATGTCGCCTGCGCGGACAGGCACGGCGTGACAGTCGAGCGGCTTCAGCTCGGCGGCGGCCGCGCGCGGGTGCGCAGGCTGGCGACGCTCAAGGCGCTGGACATGGTGCGCCGCGCGGCGATAAGAGGGTAAAAACAGGAGGGGCAATATGGCAAGCGATAAGGGCAAAAAATCCGCAAAGACGGTCACGGCGATTCCGGCGAACGACGACGGCACCGAAAAAAAGCGCGCGCTGGATATCGCGCTGGCCGGCATTGAAAAGCAATTCGGCAAGGGCGCGGTCATCCGCATGGGCGAGCGCGCCGTGCGCGATATTCAGGTGATTCCGACGGGCTGTCTGGATTTGGATATGGCGCTGGGCGTGGGCGGCGTGCCGCGCGGCCGCGTGGTGGAGATCTACGGCCCGGAATCCTCCGGCAAGACGACCGTCGCGCTGCACATCGTCGCGGAGGCGCAGAAGATGGGCGGCGTGGCCGCGTTCATCGACGCGGAGCACGCGCTCGACCCTGTCTATGCGCGCAAGCTGGGCGTGGACGTCGATCAGCTGTACGTCTCCCAGCCGGATACCGGCGAGCAGGCGCTGGAAATCTGCGAGGCGCTGGTTCGCTCCGGCGCGATTGACGTCGTGGTCATCGACTCGGTGGCGGCGCTCGTGCCGAAGGCCGAAATCGACGGCGAGATGGGCGATTCGTTCGTCGGCCTGCAGGCGCGCCTGATGAGCCAGGCGCTGCGCAAGCTGACCGGCATCATCAACAAGACGAACTCGACCTGCATCTTCATCAACCAGCTTCGCGAGAAGGTCGGCGTGATGTACGGCAATCCGGAGACGACGCCGGGCGGCCGCGCGCTCAAGTTCTATGCGTCCGTGCGCATCGACATCCGCCGCGGTGAGCAGCTCAAGGACGGCACAACCGTCGTCGGCAACCGCACGAAGGCGAAGATTGTCAAGAACAAGGTCGCGCCGCCGTTCAGAACCGCGGAGTTCGATATTCTCTACGGCGAGGGCATCAGCAAGGAAGGCAGCCTGCTGGACAGCGCGGTTGCGCTGGATATCATCCACAAATCCGGCGCGTGGTTCTCCTACGGCGACCAGCGCATCGGTCAGGGCCGCGAGAACACCCGCAAGTTCCTCAAGGAGAACGCGGAAATCGCCGCGGAAATCGACAAGCTCGTTCGCGCCGAGCTGATGGGCAAGGATGCGCCCGTCGTGCAGAGCGCGGCGGATGACGACGAGAAGCCGACGGACGACGGCATGGACGATCTGCCGAACCTCGACGACGAGGAATAAGCAAAAAGAACCCGCCTTGAAATCAAGGCGGGTTTTATGCTATACTATATACGATTTTGACAGACTTTGAAACGACGCGACGAACAGGAAGGATACCATGAAGCAGGAAAAGCTGGAAGACCGATTGCAGATGCGCAGGCTGACGGTGGACGATACCGCGCAGTATAACGCGCTGCTCCGTTATGCGTTTCAGGTGACGGACAGCGAGCTGGCCTCGCTGGGCTGGAACCAGAAGGAAATGGAGCGCAGCAAAAAACCCGTGCTCAAAAAGACGGAGTCGTTCGGCTGGTTTGACGGGGAAAAGCTGGCTTCGCAGATCAGCGTCTACCCGATGCAGGTCAATCTGTTCGGCACGATGTACAACATGGGCGGCGTGACCGGCGTGGCGACCTATCCGGAATACATGGGGCACGGGCTGATGGCGCACCTGATGAAAAAAGCGCTTGATAACATGCGCGAAAACCACCAGTGCGTATCGATGCTCTTCCCGTACCTGATTCCGTATTACCGCAAAAAGGGCTGGGAAATCGTTTCGGATAAGATGACCTACACCATCAAGGATACGCAGCTGCCCAAGCACCGCAAGGTCGGCGGTATGGTCGAGCGCGTGGACATCGACAGCGAGGATGTGCACCGGGTGCACGACGCATTCTCCGCGATGCGCCACGGCGCGCTCAAGCGCAACGAGCTGGAGTGGGAGGAATACTGGCGGTGGGAGGCCGACGACGTGCTCGTCGCCGTGTATTACGACGCGAACGAGAAGCCGACCGGCTACCTCGTCTACTACATCGCCAACGACGTGTTCCGCATCAAGGAGCTGGTGTACGTCAATCAGGAGGCGCGCCACGGCCTGTGGAACTATATCTCCGCGCACTTTTCGATGATCGAAAAGGTGGTCGGCAACAACTACACCAACGAGCCGATGGCGTTTCTGCTGGAGGACAGCGAAATTCAGGAGGAAATCGAGCCGTATATCATGGCGCGCATCGTCGATTTCGAGGAGTTTATCCGGCAGTATCCGTTTGATATCATCTCCATCCACGACGACCTGCATTTCATCATCGACGACCCGATCATGGAATGCAACTGCGGCGATTTCTCCCTGCGCTGGGACGCGGCGGGCAACACCATTCTGGAGCGCGGCGGCACGCGCGGCGAAACCGTCCGCTGCGACATTCAGACGCTGACGGCCATGTTCTACGGCTACAAGCGGCCGACCTACCTCAAGCGCGTCGAGCGGCTGCAGGCCAACGACACCGCCGTGCGCATTTTGGAGGATATCATCCCCATCGAGCAGCCGTATTTCTCGGATTATTTCTAAGAGTGAGGCGTTACAACCATGCAAAACGAAGCGGTCGCGCTTCTTCGCTGCCCGATCTGTTCGGGCAGTTTTCATCAGGAGGGCAAAAGCCTGCTCTGCGGCAAGCGCCATTGCTACGATATCGCCAAGCAGGGGCACGTCAATTTCGCGCCGAACGCCAAGCCGTCCTTCTACAAAAAGGAGCTGTTCGAGAGCCGCGCGAAGGTCTTTGAAGCGGACGTTTTTGCGCCGGTTGCCGCCGCCGTCGGCGAGGCGCTGGAAAAATATGTGCGCGCCGAGCGCCCTGTCGTGGCGGACGCGGGATGCGGCGAGGGATACTATCTGCGGAGCGTCTGCCCGGAGCGGGACATGATCCGAATCGGGTTTGATCTCTCGAAGGAGGCCGTTCTGCTGGCAGCGAAGGGCGACAGGCGCTCGACGTATTTCGTCGGCGATTTGGCCAACATACCGTTGGCGGACGGCTGCTGCGACGCGGTGCTCGACGTGTTTACGCCGGCGAACTACGCGCAGTTCGGGCGCATCCTCAAAAAGGACGGTGTGCTCATCAAGCTCGCGCCGAGGCCGGGCTATCTGCGCCAGCTCCGCGAGGCGGCGGGCGGCCGACTGGCGGCCTACGACGGCGTGCCCGTTTCGGATTACGCGCACGCGCATCTGAACGTGCTGGAACAGAGGACGATCACCTATACGATGCCGGTCAGCGGGGCGCTGGCGCTGCATCTGGCGAAAATGACCCCGATGCTCGCCAACATCGACGCGGAGAGCCTTGACCTGAGCGGCGTGACGGAGATCACCGTTGACGAGACGATGATCGTCGGCACCATCAAACGGGAGGAAGAATTGTGAAGACGTTTTTTATGAATGACTACGGCGAGGGCGCGCATCCGATTGTGATGCAGCGGCTCCTTGAAACCAACATGGAGCACACCTGCGGCTACGGGCTGGATGATTACAGCTTGCGCGCGGCGGACGTGATCCGCGAGAAATGCGGCCAGCCGGGGGCGGCGGTGCACATCATGGTCGGCGGCACATCGGCCAACAGCATCGCGATTGCGGCGTTCCTACGCCCCTATGAGGCGGCAATCTGCGCGCCGACGGGGCACATCAACGTGCACGAAACCGGCGCGGTGGAGGCGACGGGGCACAAGGTGCTCCCCTGCGCGGCGAAGGACGGCAAGGTGACGCCGGAGGGCGTGGAGGCCGTTTGCGCGCTGCACACGGACGAGCACATGGTCGCGCCGAGACTGCTTTACATCAGCCAGCCGACGGAAATCGGCACCGTCTACCATCTGGACGAGCTGAAGGCGCTGCGCAGGGTCTGCGACGCGCACGGGCTGATCCTCTTTGTGGACGGCGCGCGGCTGGGGAGCGGGCTGACCAGCGCGGAATGCGACATGACGCTCAAAGATTTGGCCGCGCTGGCGGATTGCTTCTACATCGGCGGCACGAAGAACGGCCTGCTCTTCGGCGAGGCGATGGTGATCGTCAACCCGGCGCTGCAAAAGGATTTCCGCTTTATGATCAAGCACAACGGCGGCATGATCGCCAAGGGGCGGCTCGGCGGCGTGATGTTTTTGGCGGCGCTGGAGCATGACGATTATTTCGCATGGGCCAGACACGCCAACGAGATGGCCGATATCATCCGCGCGGGCATGGAGCGCGCGGGGATTCCCTTCTTCCAGCGGACGACGACCAACCAGATTTTCGCCGTGCTGACGGAGGAGCAGAACGCCGCGCTGGCGCTGGATTTCGCCTATGAGCGCTGGGCAACGCTGGATGACGGGCGTGTGGCCGTCCGCTTTGTGACAAGCTGGGCGACGACGGCGGAGGATTGCCGGAAGCTCGTCTCTGCGCTGGAGGCGATGGCCTGATGGCGCGCGAGGGGCGGTCTCATGTGCGCAAGAGAAAAAAGGGCTGTCTGGTTGGCTGCCTGACGAATCTGCTGCTCGTGCTCGGCGCGGCGGCGCTGCTGTTTGTCGGTGCGCATGTGCTGGGCTTTGTGAAGAGCGATCCGCAGACGGGCGCGCCGACGCTCCGCTTTGACAATCTGCCGGAAATCAAGCTCGGCGACTTTGATCTGAGCAAAATCGAGCTGCCGGACGTTTCGAAGCTGACGGAGAAGCTGCCCAAGTGGGCATACGGCGTGAACCCCAACGGGCTGACGATCAAGACGCTGCGCGCGGGCGACGGCGAGGCGGTTTTTGTCTGCGCGGACGGATACACCATGCTCGTCGGCGCGGGCAGCGGAACGGGCGCGGCGCTCTGCGGCCAGCTTCTGCTTTGCGGCGTGAACCACCTGAGCGCGGCGGTTGCGATGGGCTCGGAGGATGAACAGCTCGGCGCGATGAAAATGGCGCTGGGGCTGACGCGGCCGGATTATCTCTTTGTGCCGCCGACGCAGACGAAGGGCAAGGCCTACGCGCAGATGATCGACGCGGCGGAAAAGCGGGGGACGCAGATCGTCTCCGCGACGCAGAACATGGCCTTTACCCTCGGGCGGGCGCGCGTGACATTCATCGGCCCGGCGCGGACGCAGCATACGGACAGCCGCGACGACGGGCTGACGCTGCGCATCGACTACGGGGAGACGAGCGCCGTGGTGACGGGCTGCATCACCGCGAGCGGCGAAAAGGAGATCGTCGCCTCCGGCGCGGCGGTCAAGTGCGACGCGCTGATCGCCTCGCGCGGGGGCAGCGAAGCGGCAACCTGCACCGAATGGGTGGAGGCCGCCAAGCCGGGCGTTGCGTTTGTCACGGGGAAAAACCCCGCCAACAGCGTGCGCATTCGGCTGCAAAAGGCCGGGGCGACGGTTTACGCCGCGAAGGAAAACGGCGTGATGACGCTCTATTCGGACGGACAGAAGATCACGGTTCAGCCGTAAACATGCGAAAAACCCTGCCGGGCGGCGTCCAATGCCCGACAGGGTCTTTCTGTTAAGAAACAGGGAGAAAATAGGGGGGAGGAGTGATCCTCGCTCGATTGGGTTGCGCTCAAGCGGGGGCGCATACCTGGCAGGTGCGTCAAGCCTGCAAGGCTGCGGAGAGGCGCGTCAAACCTCATCCGCCATTTTGTTCAGGGAGGTGTTAGTTATCTCTAACAACAAGGTCATTATACAGGATATTGAGCGGCTTGTCAAGAGAAAAATTGAAAGTATTCCGCTGGGAATTGTATAGAATTGGCGTCGTTATATATGAGATGGGATAAAAGGAAAAATTATCATTTTTACTAGATCTAAAACGTTTCCTTTGTGCATTGGTAAGTTGAAAAAAAACAAGGAAGAGTGGTAGAATAAAATAGAGAAGAAAACGGTATATATCTCCCCCTATGGGAAGTATATGCGGCTTTCAATGGAAAGATGAAAAAAAGATCGGCGAAAGGGGCATGTCGATATGAAAAATAAAAGAAGAATTTTTGCATGGATGCTGTGTCTGGTGTTGCTGGGCGCAGCGTCTCCGATGCGCGTGAACGCGGAGGATGAGCAGCAGAGCGAAGGAATCGTTTTGTATGAAGAGGGCGGAAAGCCCGAATACACCGAAGCTGAAGCGGAATCTGAAGTTTACAGCGAAACGGAAACGCCGATTGAGACGGAAGAGGCTGAAGAAGAGCCGGAAGCCACGGAAGAACCGGAAGTTGTGGAAGAACCGGAAGCGACGGAAGAGCCGGAAGCGACGGAAGAACCGGAAGCGACGGAGGAGCCGGAAGATGCGGCGACGCCCGAACCTACGGCAACGGTTGAGCCGACGGCAACGCCTGAACCTACGGCGACGGTTGAGCCGACAGTGACGCCCGAACCCACGTCCACGCCTGAGCCGGAGGAGCAAATCGAAACAATCGACTGGGCGCAGCTCAGACTGGACGGAAACGGCGATTCGGCGCGGCTGGTGATCGGCGTGAACAACGCGGACGGCGTGCGGCTGGAGCCGTTTGCGGTAGCCATCGGCGGCGACACGGACGCGTGGCAGGCGGATGATTTCTGGATGGACGGCGCTTCCCTCAGTTGGGAAAACGGCGAAATCGTTCTGCGGGTCTACGATGGCGTGGCGCAGGGCGGCGAGGTGCTTTGCGGCGGCCGTCGGCTGACGCTGACGCTGAGCCGAAACGGCGATGCGGAAACGATGCTCACCCTTGTGGCGCTGGACGGCGACGGCAACGAGCTGGATCTGCGCAACAGCGGCGACGGCAGAATCAAATTGCAGGCGCATTGGGATGCGAAGGTCGTCCGGCAGCCGGTGCAGATTGAGACGGAACTGATCAGCAACGGAAGCGACGGCCTGGCTTATGGCGACACGCTGGAAATGACTGCCGTGGTCAACGTCCAGCCGACGGATGCGAAGTGGTCGATCCGCTGGCAGTACAGCCAGGACGGCGAACACTTTGAAGACGTTGAAGGCGCAAACGAGATGCGCTATGCGGTAAAGCTCGACAAAATCAACGCGCAATATTACTGGCGCTTTGTGGTATCGGTTGAAGACTGAGCGACATGTTTTTGGAGGACAGGATGGAAAGGATGAACCATCTGAAAAGGATTATGGCTTGGGTGATGACGGCCGCGATGCTCGTCAGCTCTTGCCCGACGACGGCGATTGCCGATGAAGTGGTCAGCCAGGTGCAGAAGCCGGTTGCGCAGACCCTCAGAAGCGGCGAAACGTATGGCTCTTTGCAGGAAGCCTATAAAGCCGAGTTTGAAACGACGACGGACGAAACGCACATGTCTTTCGCCGACCGCGTTCGGGATGTCGAAAAGAATGGAAAAGATACCTTGATTTACGCGAACCTGCGTCCGGCGCAGAACGAGGCGCAGACGGGCGAGGTCGTCCCCTTTACATTGACCATGACCTTCCAGCTCGCCTCGAACCTGACCGCATACAGGGCGTTTGACCTGAATTCGATGACGTTCGACGAGTACACTCAATATCGCCCGTTCGATTCCTACGACGATATCAAGCTGCAAATCAGCGCGCCCGGCAATCTGCGGATTTCCGCGACCGATAACGGAGGTTGGAAGGATACTCTGAACGTTGACAGCGTCCAAAGCGTCGTTCCCGCGGACGGCAGCAACGCCGTGACGCTGAATTATACGTTCTTTGGACGCATGATCGATAACGGTGAACATGCCGACGGCGATCTCATCACGCCGACGGTTTCACTCTCCGCGTCGATCACGCCGAAGATGCACTACTATGACAAAAACGGCGAAGAGAAAGTTTACGCCGGTACGCCGATTGACTATCAGGCAACGATCCGCACGAACGCCTTCCAGAATGCGGCAGAAGCAAAGACGTGGGATGTGCAGAACGAGGCCGTGAAGTACACGGTAAACGGCGACGAGGTAACCTTCACCTATCAGGTGCGCACGGGCGCGCTGGGAACGCAGGGCGAGATTCTGCGCCAGGACAGCGACTACGTGGATAAGGGCGTACTCGATCTTTCCGGCTATACGCTCCAGGAAACGATTCGGCCGGTTGCGGGAAAGAATGGCGCGAAGGTCTATCCAAAGCAGGCCACAGTGACACTTGGAGACAGCGCCTACACCTGCGATATTGTGGAAAACGGGGATGGCACGCGCAGCCTCGTAATGCCCGCAAACGGAGGAAACACGATCCACAACACGGCGGCGCTGGACGGCGATAATACCGTTCATCCGTCGGTCTATGCGTACAACAATTACACGGTCAACCTGATCTATGACAGGGCGGACTTTGAGCTGGACTGCGACGACGAACGGCTGGATGACGCCGCCTTTAAGGGCTTGGGCGTCACGCTGGATTCGACGCTGAACTACACGGTTTACGGCGACAGCGATGAAAAGAAGGCCGACAGCAGCAAAACGCTGTATTATCATTTCGTGCGTCAGGGCGGCTACATTCTGCCGGAACAGTATGTGAAGCTGGCGGCAGATGTAGCGGACAGAACGGCCTATTCGGGCAGCGACGCGGTCTTTGCGATTTATAAGGCCAGCGAAGTGACGCCCAACGAAAAAGGCGAGCTGGTGCTTGGCGAGAAAGCGAAGCTTTCCGACCGGATCGGCGCGTTTAAGACGAGCCGGGAACTGCCCGAAGGCGACTACTATGTGGTGCGCACGGGGATGGAAGCGGGCTATACCAACGTCAAGCCGGGCGACCAGAAGATCAAAATCGGCGAGGCGTTCTATCCGTATCAGCTTGTGGCGGTGACGGCCGGAACGGAAAAAAACGCGGTGAAAGCCGAGTTCGAGGATTACAACGCGCAGAACGGCCAGTTTATCCTCGAAAAGATGTTCTATGCGCCGGACGGCACGCAAGATACAAACTCCAGCCTTTCCGCGGAGTTTACGCTGACCGGGCAGAACGGCCGCACCTACACGGTGAAGGTCGAAAACGGAAAACCGACCACGGTTTATCTGCTCGCGGATACCTATACGATGAAAGAAACGGGCGTATCCGACGGTTTTGCCAAGGCGGCCGACAGGATTGTCGTCATCAAGGCGGGCAGTCAGACGCGGATGACGGACGACAACGCCGTGAAGAACTATTCGACGGAGGGTCTGCTGAACCTGAAAGCCTATCTGCGCAAGTATGAGCGAGGCGACAATCTGGAAGCGGATCAAAGCCATTACACGGTGACCATCACGCGCGGCGACGAGACGGAGCCGGTGAAGCAGACGACGCTGGATGAGGCGGAATCCGTCTATCTGCCGAGATTCGACGGGGACGGGCGCCTCATCACCTACCGCGTGAAGGTGGAGAGCAACGAACAGACGGACGGTCTGTTTTACGCGAGCGAGAAGAACGGCGAGGGGGAGAAGCCCGAAGCGGAGATTCAGATCACCTTTACGGACGACGCGAGAATCCAGAACGCCGACTATTTCTTCATCAAGCAGCAGGAGCTAACCATCACGAAGCGGCTTGTCGATGTGAGCGGCCTGAACAAAGAACAAACGTGGACGATCACGGTTCAGGCTGCCTGCGAAAAGGGCGACGCGCTGCCGAGCCGGACGGTTGAACTGACGACCGACGGCGAACAGAACGAGGCAAGCCAGACCCTTTCGCTGCGCGGCTGGGACGAAAACGGCCATGTGGTGACCTATACCGTCGACGAAGCGGCGGCAGAAGGCTATGCGGTGACGTACAGCGAGGAGAGCGTGACGCTGGACGACGGTACGGACAAGACGATCACCGTCACCAACACGCGTCAGGTCGGCAAGACGACCTTCACCAAAGAAGGCAGCGATAACGCGACACTGCCCGGCGCGGTTTATGCCGTGCTGACCCAGAAAGCGGATGGCACGACCTATCTGGTCGGGCGGACGCTGACGGACGGCGTGCTGACGGAAAAGACGGCGGCCATTGTGGATGGAGCGGGGCGCTTGACCCAGCCCGAAAATGTGGCGGGCGAGTATCGCTTCACGACGGACAAGGACGGCAGAATCGAACTGGTGCTCCCGGTGGAGGAAGGAACTTCCTATTATCTGCAGGAGCTGGCCGCACCGGAGAACTACTATTTGAATACGAAACTCGTTTGGCTGACGGTTGCGGCGGGCGACGACAGCCAGAAGGCCGGACAGGTGGACCAGCGGAAGTATCAGCTTAAGGTGACCAAAGATTTCCCGGACGAGGTGGCGAACGGCAGCTTTGCGACGTTTACCCTGTACGACGAGACCAAGCAGCAGGTCGGTGAGCCGGTCACGGTGCGCAAGCCGGATCAGGCGGTCGGCGTGTTCACCATCCCGGCTTACGGCACGTACTTTGTCAGGGAAACGGCGGTTTCCGGCGACATGATGCTCAACGACAGCGTCTTTGGGCCGCTGACGTATAGCGAGACGGATCGGGCGGACAATCTGACTGTTGTCAACAAGGCGAACGTCGGCAGCCTGACGGTTGAGCTGTGCGACGAGAAGAAGGAAAAGCTGGGCACGAAGCCCGCGGCCATCGATTATGTGAACGCGGCGGATCTGGCGAAGTTCACGGTCTCGGTGGGCGCGTCGGACCTCGCGGAGGACAGCTATGCCTATCGGGCGCTGCTGAAAACCGGCTTTGTGCTCGACAAAACGACGAACACGCTGGTTTACACGGGCGAAAAGGGTGCAAGCCAGGCGTTTGAGCTGTCCAGCCTGCCGATTTACGGCGATCCGAACGACAAAACCACGGCGCTGACGTACACGGTGAAGCAGGAGCAGGCGGCGCAGAGATATTTCAAGGCGGAAGGCGAGCAGCAGTTCAAGCTGGACGAAAATGCCAGCCAGACGCTGACGTTTGAAAATGAGCCGAAGGCCGCTCTCAACGTCAGCCTGAACTACCAGAAGGAATATGAGCTGGAGCGCGGCAACGCGCCGGAGTATCCGCTGACGGGCGCGACGATGACGCTCTACGAAGTGAAGGACGACGGCACGCTTGAACAGGTTGAGTCGTTCAACATGACGAACCCGACTGCGACAATCTCCGATCTGCACGGCCTCAAGCACTATGTGCTCGTGGAAACGAAAGTTCCGGACGGATACTGCGCCTATGAATCCAAAGATCCGGATCATGTGCACCGCGAAAACGCGGCGTACAACAGAGAGCCGCGCGATTATCAGGATGTGCTGAAGAACTTCAAATATGTTGAATTGACGGGCAAAGAGACCGATAATCAGAACGACAGTCAGAGCAGCATCACCAATTACAAGGACTATGTGCAGCTGAAGCTGAACAAGATCGGCTACACGGTTCAGTTTGCAGACGGCGCGACGGAAGGCGTTGTCGTCGGCAAGCCGCAGCCGCTGGATTACTGCCAGTTTGAGGTTTACGCCATCCGCACGAGCGACCTGACGGAACCACAGCGCAAACTGCTGGCCCGCAACAGCGCGTTTAAAGCGCCGCAGGCGGGACAGAAGGTGGAAAAAGGCACATATACTGGCCGGGAAGCGGAGCTGGAAGCTATTTTCACCGCCGAACCGCAGAAGAGCAAACTGATTACTGACGGAATCACCTATGAAACCGGCGCGAGCGGCGTGGGCACGGGCGCGTTCATGACGGACGCTTTTGAGCTGGACGACGTCCGCGAATATACCTTCCTGTTCCGGGAGGTGAAGATCAACCACGCAGGCGGCTATCAGAAGGTCTACGGCGGCGTGTGGTCTGCTGTGGCGACAGAGGTCAATGCCGTGACGGAAGTGGACGCATACAACGAGGCCGATGTGGTGAGCGGCGGGGAGACCGAGTTCAAGGGTCTGTTCCAAGTGAAGCTGGATAAGGAATACTGGCCGTCCACCGAAGCGAAGGACAACAACCGGGTCGACGAGCTTAAGCCGCTGGCGGGCGTGACCTTTGAACTCCTGCTTGCGCGCGAAAACGCGAACGGCCTGTTGGAGGCCGTCACGGGCGACGGCAAGTTCAGCACAGAATTTGTCACAGGCTGCGAGAGCGAGAACGGCATGAGCGCGGGCTACGGCGTGAGCATCACTGTTTCGCTGGAGACGCTCTATACGAAAAACGGCGGCGCGGACAATCCGGATAACCCGGTGAAGCTGGACAAGGATGAAAACGGACAACCCTTCTACGAGGCCGATTTTATCCTCCGCGAGAAGGATTACCCGATTAACATGGTTTATATGCAGGAGCGGTATGCCCTGCATGTGAAGGCTGTCAAGAATGCGCAGGGTGCGGATTACGTGACGGTTGTAGACGATTATCTGAACAAAGACGGACAGCACAACGCCATCAAGAACATCCTCGGCGAGATGACCTATCTGACGGTCGCCAAGTATGTGGACGGCGAGCGCTATTACGGCGGAGAGGGAAGCACGGATGCGGTTTACACCATCACGGATGCAAAAGGCAATGTGTATACCCATGTCACGCTGAACAACGCGAACCATTATGAGACGACGGTGCAGCTGCCGCGCCAGACGACGTTCACGATTGAAGAGACAACCGCGCCGGAAATCGAGGGCGTGCAGACCGACAAGAGCGGTTTTGTGTTTGACGGCGAGAATGTGAACGGCACGTCGGCCAACCGACTGACGTTCACCACGGGCGAGTACAAGAGCCAGATTGCCGTCTGCTCCACGAATACGCGTTTCCATTCGCTGACCGTCATCAAGCGGGACGCGGATGAAAAGCTGGTCAAGGGCGCGCCGATTCAGATTGGTTATTCCAATGGCAAGAGCGCGGTTCTGAGCAGCAACGGAAGCCCGCTGGCGAACACGCGACAGAAAACGAACGAAAAGGGCGAGGTCATTTTCAGCCTGCCGATCTGGGATTATCGCACGAGCGAGGCGGGCAATTATCCGAAGGCCAAGTACGCGATTGCCGAGACGCTGGATGAAACGTGGGAGACTGAAAACTGGAACCCGAACGCAGTGGTCAACCGGTATTTCAAGCTGCTCAACGGCGGAAAGCTGACGATCGCGGGCGCGGACGTTCAGGCTGACGAACCGATTACGGTTTACAACCCGGCGACGACGAGCGTCACCCTTCACAAGGTCAGCGATCGGAGCGGCGATACGGCGGATTTGAAGCCGATTGCGGCGTATTTTGCCCTGTATTTCTGCCCGTTCAAATCGCAGGGCGACTTCGAGGGCAAATTGAACTATCCGAAGAGCGGCTATGTGTATCTGCCGTGTACGGGCACAACGGACGCCGAAACGGGCAAAATCAGGTTTGACGGCCTGTATTCCGGCTGGTATTTGCTGGTCGAGACGATTCCGCAGGGACAGGTGAACGCGGGGCAGCTGTTTACGACGTGGTTCCGCGTCATCTGCGACGAGGATTACAAGCATCTGGACAAGAGCGAGAAGCGCAAGAGCTACACGAGCGAAGTTCAGCTCCTCGCTTCCGAAACGCTCAAAAATCAGAGCGACGCGGGCCGCCAGGACGCGAACAACAGCGTGACGATCACCGATCACACCATCAATGTGACCAACACGCCGCGCGCGTATCTGGAAATCACCAAGACGTTTGAGCCTTCTCAGACGCAGAGCATCCCGGAAAGCGTCGCCTTCTATGTCTATAAGCAGGGGACGACGGAAGCGGCCGAGCTGGAAATGCGCGTCGATGCCAATGGAACCGAAAGCTGGCAGAAGGTGACGCAGCAGCCGATTACGCTCGGCGGCTTCACCGAGACTAACCGGAGTCAGTCCGTCGTCGTGCGGCTCGATCCGGGCGCATACACCGTTGTGGAAAGCACGGACGAAAGCGCGGGCTACTGGTTCGCCAAGTCCGCGGCCTATCTGAATGGAAACCCGGAGACGCCGGTTTACAACGGCACGACCGTCGCGAACGGCCGGATCACCAGCAGCCGGGACGTGACCGTCACGCGTTACAACGCGATGGACGTTCAGCGCCAGATGAAGGTTGACTTTGTCAACGCCGGCACGCTGATGGCGGGTCAGATTAAGAAGACCAAACAGCTGAGCGAAAGCGACACGCCGACTGCGCTGGAAAACTGCTTCTTCTCGCTGTATACGCGGGACGAGCAGAACAATAAGCACTATTATGTGGGTCGTGAAAGCGGCACGCCGTTTGGCGACTGGACGGGCACGCGTGAAAACGCGGCGCGCTTCAAATCCGGCGCGGACGGCATGGTGCAGCTGAACAAAGTTTATGCGCCGGAAGACGCGATGACGGACGGCGCGAAGTACACCTATTACATCGAAGAGATTTCCGCGCCGAATTACAGCTATCAGCTGGCGTATGACGCGAAGATTGATTTGGCGGCGGGCAGCGTGGCCGACACGATTTCGATGGTGAATACGCGCGGCGTATCCATTCAGGTTCGCGTGTTCGGCAGCGTGAGCGACAACCGCGACGATGATACGCCGGTTGTCGAAGGCGCTGTGCTTCGCATCATGAAGAAAGACGCGGAAGGCAAACTGCACGAGGTTCTGCTTAGCGACGGACAGCCGTATCTGTACCAGAAGGTGACCTCCGACGCAAACGGCGACGTGCTGTTCCCGTATCTGCCGAAGCTCGAAGAGGGCGAGGCGTATGTCGTCTTTGAGCAGCCGGACGCGGGCGCGATCGGCGACGATCCCGACAAGCCGTACCTGAACCCGGTGAGCCGGGGCTACAAGGCCTATTACGATTTCAAAAAGACGGACGCAAACCACAGCATGGACGAGCAGAATGTTTCCGAGCTTGACAGCGCGGAGGACTATTATATCGTCGTCACAGGCAAAGAGCTGATGGCCAATCCGAACGAGCTGTTCAGCACACTGCACTTCAACGCATATAACGAGCCGAAGGGCAGACTGGTGATCCTCAAGCGCGACTATGAAAACAGGAGCGCGCTGGTCGGCGGCGCGAAGTTCAGCGCGGCGGAGACGGACGGCACGGACGAGACGCACAGCTATGCGTTTGCGGACCTCGAACCGACCGCCGCAGACAGGACGGAAGCGCCGCAGACGCTTGAAATCGGCGAAAAGAAGTATACGCTTGCGAAGGACAGAACGTATTACACGGACGGGGAGTATCGGTATACCTACGTCATCACGTCGTATGTCGAGCGCGGCAGTTACGCTTTCGCGGAAACGACGACTCCGGTGGGCTATATCGAAACCGAGGCTTCGCAGTCCGCAGGCATGCCGTGGCACACGGAGGCAAAAGCGGTGCTGACGAACAAAGGCGGCTTTGCCGCGGCGGCGTTCGCCAACATCCCGAACCGCGATCCGTATCTGGATAAGACCGTTTCGGCGGTCAACGGCGAGGCCGACGGAAAGCTGGGCAACCTGCAAAACACGCAGGCGGACGGAAGCTGGCAGACGGTGACCTTTGAAATCCGGAAGACGACGAGCGACAGCGACGCGGCAGACGCGAACGACGCAATCCGCTACCCGATGAGCAGCTTCGTGATTACGGACAACAAGGTCGAATATCAGACGGTGGACGCGCGCGGCAATAAGAGCGGCTGGCTCGACGGCGGCGCGAAAACCGTGCAGACGCAGCACTTTGTGGAAGGCGTGACCGTCGGCAAGATGAGCTTTGCGCAGCTGAAGGAGGCCTATGGCACGGCGGCGGAAGGCGACAGAATCTATGCGGATGTTTACGGCATGATCGGCGTGCAGGAGACGCTGATTCAGTCGAACATCGACGTGACCGACAGCGGCGCGGACGTTTCCCTGAAAGCGGAAGACGGCGGCTGCATCTACACGGGCTTCAAGATCGCGTATCATATGCAGAACGGCCGGGATATCCCTGCGGGCCTCAGGCAGGATACGCCGATTGTAGTGACGATGCGCTTCCATCAGGAATCCGGCGAAGCAATCGACCGCGTTTGCGGTGTGCGCAATACGGCGGGCCTCAACCTGGCCTATGCCATCGGCGCGAAGTCGCAGGAGAGCGTCAGCAAGACCTATACGGATGCGGCGAACTGCGATGCGGATTCGTCGATCGGCCTGCCGAAAGCCAAAATCACCAAACAGGTGCAGCGCGCGGAGATTGTGCAGAACCCGAACACGGGCGACTATGTCGTGACCGTGGAAGCGGAAGCCACCAACCCCAAGAGCAACAGTCTGACGGTGAGCGCGGGTTCCGGCGCGCATTATACGATTGTCTTTGAGAATATCAGCGGTCAGGCGGAGAACCTGCCCGCAATCGAGGCGCCGATTCTGGTCGATACGCTGCCGCGTCAGGCCATGGCCGTGAAGGCGGAAGCGACGAGCGACAACGCCGCGCTGAAGCTGACGACGACGGTATCTCAGGACGGCTACACGGTTGTGGTCCGGGGCGATGGCCGGCTGGAAGCGGGCCAGAAGATCACCCTGACGGTGGACGCGCTGTTCGTCGGCGAACGCATTCTGGAGCAGATTATCGCGCACAACACGGGCATGGATGCCAACATCGCCTATGCGATGAGCGGCGTGCAGACCGTGAAGAACACGAAGAATCCCTTCGGCGTGCCGTTTGTCGATGAAGCGGGCAACGAGATCACCGGCATGGTGAAGCAGCAGCCCGGCGACAGCCAGAGCGGCGAACTGCCCGGCTTTGAAGGCCAGCACGGCATTTCGGCGAAGGCTGAGCACAGGTCGGCGGAGCCTTCCGCGCTGACGATTTCCAAGTATGTGGCGGGCACGATTACCGGCAAGGACAAATTTGTCAGCGGGTCGAACGTGGCCGTGACCGGCGCGAAGACCGAAAAGGACAACGAAATCAACCGGATCTATTACAGAATTCTGGTGGAGAACCCGTCGCTCTCGCCGGCAGCCAACGTCGCCGTGATGGACGAACTGCCGCACACGGACGACTGGCGAAACGACAGCAGCACCAGAGATTCCAAATGGGATGTGGCGCTGGAGAGCACGGCCATCAGCGTGACCAAATACGCGGCGGACGGAAGCTCCACGGAACTCAAATCCGGCGAAGATTACACAGTCTACTTCACGCAGAAGAAGATCACGTCTCAGAACCGGAATACCTATAACGACTATTTTGGCGCCGACAACATCAGAAAAAGCTGGGCGACGAGCATGGCCCCGGCAGATGTCCACGGCTTTGCCGTGATGCTGACCCAGCCGCTGGCGGGCAAGGAGCGCGTGCTGATTGAATACACCTGCTCTGCGCCTGAGGTGACGGATTCTTCCGTTTACTTCACGACGGCAAACAACATTGCGCGGCTCAGCTATGACCAGCACAGCGGCGTGGCGAGTGACGTAGCGCGCGTGGCGATCATCCCGGAGAAAGTATGGCTGGGCAACCGCGTCTGGATCGACTTCAACGGCGACGGCATTCAGTCCAAAGACCTGTCGGTCGAACCGAATTACGCGTACACGGGCGAAGGCAAGCAGCTGACCATGCAGCTCAGCCAGCGGTATAACCGTTACCGCCCGACGACGCAGACGCAGACGATCACCGGCGGCAGCTATCAGTTTGTCGAGCTGTTTGCGGCGGTGAAGCTTGCCAGCCTGAAAAACGATCCGAATGATTCGGACGGGAACGTTGTGGCGACCAACCTGTCCGGTTCGGAACGCTATACGTATCAGCTTACGCTGAGCGGCATTCCGAAAAGCTTCATGGTCACAAGGAAGAGCGTGAACAACCCGATCGCCTCCGATGCGGACAGCGATTTCGTGGCCGATAGAAACGGCGGCGCGGCGACCAAGTGGTTCTATCTGCCGGTGCCCACCGAAGAGATGGTGAAGAACGACCAGCTGGGTTATCCGCAGGTGGACGTCGGCCTCGTGCCGGTGCGCGACCTTGAAATCACCAAGGAGGCGGACAACGGCGCGGATGTTTCCGATGCGGTGTTCGCGATTTACGGCCCGTATACGACGGAGGAACTCGACAATCTGACCGCGGTTTCGGCGGCGAAGAAGGTCGGCGAGATGACGTCGAGCGGCAATGTGTACAGCTTTGTCAGCACGCAGAGCGCGTATCTGACCTATGCGGACAGCTATCTGGTTGTTGAAACGAGCGCTCCCGCGCCGTATCTGAGCACGGGCGCGACGTTCAGCGGAGAGGGCATTGCGGCGCACGGCGAGGTTGAAATCGACGGCGAAAAGCACAGCTGCTTCGTGCTGGAAGGCATGAACACGCTGCCCGGCGACTTTAAGGCCGACAGCCGAAAGACCTATCGCGTGAGCGCGACCGATCTGTACAGCGCGGCGGGCACGTATATGCTCACGGCGCAGAAGAAGGTCTTTGCGAAGGGAACGCAGGTTGAGCTGGAGCGGTATGCCAACCTCTTCCGCATCCGGGTCACCAGTCCGGATGACCCGAATCTGACCAAACGCGTTGCGGCGGGCGGAAACGTCACAGTCGAGGAGAACGCGGTCTTTGTGCAGGCGGATGAAAACGGAAAATTCGACCTGACGATGAACTACGCGACCATTCCGGAAACGGGCTGGACACAGCGCGACTGGGAAGGCATGACGTACACCTATCAGATTGAAGAGGTGGATACCGCTTTCGACGGCGTGACCTACGACAAGACGAAGTACACTGTGACCGTGACGCTTGAAGACGACGGACAGGGTCATCTGACCCCGAACGCGAAGATCTCCGGCGGCGAGGACGGAAGCATCGTTTTGAAGAACGAACTGGCGCGCCGCGATCTGACGATTTCCAAGACGACGGCGGGCAACGCGGTTTTGAAAGACGACGCGTTTACCGTGAAAATCGGACTCAGCCGCAATAATAATGATATTGTGCCGGTGGATGGCGATTATCCGATGATGGATGGCGCGGCGGAGACGAAGCTGACCGTGAAGAACGGCGAAGCGACGCTGAAGATCCGCGACGGCCAGACGGTGACGATCAAAGAGATTCCGGTCGGCACAACCTACACCGTCGAGGAGACGGACGAGCGGGCGCAGGGCTACAACATCGACGCAAGCGCCTATACGTCCGGCGGAAGCGGTGTGATAGCCACGGAAGCCAAGGTTGAGCTGAAAAACATCCGCAACGCCGGTTCGCTTACGATCCGCAAGAAGATCGAAGGCAAAGATCCGATCAGCGAGCGCGAGTTCAGCTTTACTGCGGCGATCACCTATCCGGCTGGCGTGGATTTGGAAGACGAGGACAATCTGCCGAAGAATCCGGTGGGCAGCCAAAGGACCGTTGAAGACCGCACGGTGACGATTAAGGACATCCGGATCGCTGTTTCGCAGACGAAACCTGACGCCAACGTGACGATTGGCAACATCCTCTATGGCGCAAGCTACACGGTAACCGAAAACGACGGCTTCGCGGAGTGGGGCTATGCGGCCTATTACGATGAGGACATGAAGTTTGGCGAGTCTACGCCGAACAGGGTTGTGAACGCCGAAAACCAGACGGCGCTGTTTACCAACGTGCGCAGCGCGGGCAAGCTGAAAATCGGCAAGACCGCGACGGGCGCGGGCGTGGGCAAGGGCCTGGCGGCGGGTACGGAAACGTATAACGTCACCCTGACGCTGGAAAACGACACGGTGTCGCTGGACGGCCACGTCGGCCGCTCGAATATGCCGAGCGAGGGCGAAAAGACCACGTATCCGGTGAAGCAGAAGCAGGTCGGCCAGGAGGTGACGCTGAGGCTGAGCCTGCATAACGGCGAGGTCGTGACCTTTGAGGACCTGCCGGAAGGGACGAGATACGTCGTTGTCGAGGACGAACAGCCGTATCGCGACATGGGCTTTACCGTCAGCTATGCGGACGGGAACAGCAGCACGACCGAAAAGAACAAGGGAACGATTTCGAAAGAAACGGCCTCCTCGGTTCAGATCACCAACGTGCGCGACACGCACAGCGTGAGCATCACGAAGAACGTGCTCGGCCAAATGGCCAACGAGGGCGATGCGTTTGACTTTAACGTCAGAATCGAAAAGAAGGACGATGCGCTGTCCGATGAGGCGGTTTACCGCGAGTACACCTACACGGTGAACGGCAAAACGGCAACGATCGATTTCAGACGGAAGAACGTACAGACTATTTCCTTGAAGAAGGGCGAGACGGCGGTGATCGATGACGTTCCGGACGGCGCGGATATCATCGTGAAGGAAGCGATGAGCGAGAAGCACGAAGACGAGGGCTACACGCTCAAAACGACCCAAACGGAGAAAAACGAAAAGCCGAATATCATCGGCTACACGTTCACCAACGAGCGCTATATCGGATCGATTGAGATTACGAAAGCGCTTGCGGGAACGGGGAGCGACAAGGGCTACGGCAAGACGTTCACCTTTGACGTGAAGCTGTGGAATGAACACAACCTCGACCTGCTGAACGCGCAGACGAGCACCATGCCCAGCGGCGTGGATGATCTGACAAAGACGAACGAGCAGCGCGACGGGCACGACGTTTACGCCGGAACGGTGAGCATCACCATGGGCGCGGACGGACGGCCGGTGAGCGCAAGCATCACCAACATCCCGGCGCATACGCACTATGAGATTGTCGAACACGACTATACGGACGACGGCTACACGACCCAGACGCCGCAGAACGCCTTTGGCATCATCGACGTGGTGAACGAAGCGGGCCGCGAAGAGGCCATGACGTTCACGAATACGCGCGAGAGCGGCACGCTTGCGCTGAGCAAGGCGCTCAAGGGCAACGCGACGGACGGCGAAAAGGAGTTCACGTTCCGCGTGAAGCTCGAAAACGCGCGGTTCGACACGGCAACCCAGCGCGACGCGTATGACGTGGTCATCCGCGAAGCGAACAAGGCGGACGTGCAGACGACCGTTGCGCGCGATGCGAACGGCGAATACGTGCTGACGCTCAAGGGCGGCCAGACGGCAACGCTGCTTGACGTGCTCTACGGCACGACGGCGACGGTGGCCGAGGACGACTACACCGCGGAAGGCTATGAAGCGGTGAGTACGCAGACGGCGGCGGTCAACAGCCAGACGCCGGATGCGGCGGCTGTGTTCACCAACGAGCGCAACGTCGGCGTGTTGAGCGTAACCAAGAACGCGGTCGGCAACGCGGTGAAGTTCGAGAAAAACGGCAGAGCCGTATTCAGCTTCTCGGCCACGCTGACCTATGCGGATTGGATCGATCTTACGCAGACAAACAACCTGCCCACGGTGGATGGCAAGACCCCGAAGAACATGACCGTGGACGCGAAGAACCATACGGTGACGCTCAGCCTCTCCATCCCGGTGACGGAGGCGGCGCGCGTCGGCAGCCTGAATGTGGAAAACATCCTTAAGGGCACGCGGTACGCGGTGCGCGAGGTGTTTGACGCGCAGGACGGCTATTATCTCACGGTTTCGACGCAGAACGGCCGGGTGAACGGCAGCGAAGTGACCGGAATCATCGCGGATGCGCTGACCGGCGACGCAGTCTTCACCAACACGCGCAATGTCGGCGCGCTGGAAATCACCAAGAAGCTGGAGGGCACGGGCTATAACGACCGCGTGGCCGTAAGCAACGCGGTGCGCACGAGCTTCGGCTTCACGGTGCGGCTCTGGCGCGAGGATGGCGTCCGGCTGACGGGCGACAACCGGCCGACGCTGAACGGAAAGGCGCTGACGCTTGAAACCCGGACGGAAAACGGCTTCACCTACGACGAAGCGCATGTCACCGTGGATATGGAGGACGGCGCGGCGGCGACGGGCGAGGAGCGCGGTGTGACCATCGGCAATATCCTCGTGGATACCCATTACACGGTGATCGAGGATGAAAACGGCTATCAGACCGAGGGCTATGTCGTCCGTCAGGGCGAACAGGGCGGCGTGATGACCGACGCGGGCGATAGGCTCCGCTTCGTGAACACGCGCGACACCGGAAGCCTTGAAATCGTCAAGAACCTGGACGGCAGAACGGCGGAATTCGGGCGCGAGTTTGAATTTACCGTTACCTTGAGCCGAAACGACAATATCGCTTTGGCAGGCACGTATCTCACGCAGAGCGGCCGCACGGTTGCCTTTGAGGACAACGCGGCGGGCGGCGTGACGGCGCGGGTTCGCGTTGCGGGCGGCGGATCGCTCACGATTCTGGGCATTCCGTCCGGCACGAGCTACACGGTCTCCGAAGCGGATTACACGACGGATCGCTACACGACCACGAGCACCGGCGCTGTCGGCGTGGTGGAAACGGCGGCGGTACGCGCAACCTTCCTCAACACGCGAGCCAATCCGGGTTACGGTGCGCTGACCGTCACCAAGACGGTTGAAGCCATCGGCGGTGCGGAGATTCCCGATACGCAGTTCGTCTTTGACATCGCCTTGACGCTTGAGGACGGCGAGGACTTTACCGGAACGCTGCGCACGACCAGGACGAGCGGCGAAACGGGCAGACTGTACTTTAACGGCGGCGCGGCGAGCATCCGCTTGAGCCACGGCGAGAGCGTCACGCTCAGCGGCATTCCGCTTGGCACGAGCTACACCGTCACTGAGCGCGCGGCGCAGGATATGCGCGTAAGCTCTACGGGCAGCGAAGGCACGATCAAAGGAACCGGGCATATGGCGGCGTTTGTCAACACGATGACGCAGGCGTACACCGACCTGATTGTGCGCAAGGCGTGGAACGACGCGAATGACGCGCAGAAGCTGCGTCCGCAGAGCGTGACGGTCGATGTGACGAGAAACGGACAGACGATCACCACGCTGACGCTGAACGCGGCGAACCGCTGGACGCAGACGCTTACGCAGCTGCCGATGGTTGACGACAACGGCGAGGCGTATGACTACGACGTTGTGGAAAACGATGTGCCGGAGGGCTATACGGCCAGCGTCGTGACGCGCGGAACGACCTTCACGGTCATCAACACGCACCGCATTGACGACGGCTTTGTCCCGGTTGACCCGGAGAACAGACGTCGCGGCGGATTGACCATTCTTGACGACCTCGGCGTGCCTCTGGGCGGCGGTATCAACATGAACGAGGGCGACTGCTTCAACTAAAAGCGGCGCCCCCGCTTCCCTGATACGCAGGCCATCAAGAAGGAGACTTTGCCATGAAAAAACTCATTTTAGCGCTCTGCCTGCTGCTCATGGTTTCCGTGGGTGCGGCAGGGGAAGAGATGCAGACCGAAACCGCGCCGACCGTCGCTGAAATCGCGCTGACGATGCGTCCGGAGAGCGAAGAGCCTACGCACCTGACCGTCGGCAACTCGACGAAGGTCAGCGGAAGCTTTTTCACCACGCAGTTTGGCAACAACACCAGCGACATCGACGTGCGCTACATGCTCCACGGCTACAACCCCATCGTATGGATGAACCAGCTTGAATTCACGACCGATCCGATGGTCGTGGATTCGCTGGAATCCGCTGATACGAGAGCGGGCAGAACCTACACCATCCGCATTGTGGACGGCCTGACCTACAACGACGGCGTCACCCCGGTGACGGCGGAGGATTACGTGTTTTCCTATCTGCTGCTGACCTCGCCGCAGTTTGCGGCCCTCGGCGCAAACACGGGCGCTTATGCGCACGTTGTAGGCTATGAGGCGTTTAGCGCGGGAGAGACGGACGTGTTTTCCGGCGTGCGGCTCATCGACGAGCGGACGTTCAGCGTGACGGTCAAGGCGCAGTATGAACCGTATTTCTACGAGCTGTCGTATCTGTCCGTCTATCCGTATCCAATCGGCGTGATTGCGCCCGGATGCGAGGTGCGCGACGACGGAGAGGGCGCGTATATCGCCAATATCGACGAAACGGCAGTCGAGCCGGTCTTTACGGCGGAGCTGCTGCAAAGCACGGTGCTGGACACGGAAAACGGGTATCTGTCCAACCCGTATCTGACCTGTGGGCCGTATAAGCTGGTCAGCTATGACCGCGAAAGCGGCACGGTGGAATTCGCGATCAACGAATTTTACGTCGGCAACTATGAGGGCGTGCGTCCCGTGATTGACACGGTGACGCTCGTCCCGGTGCTGCCGCAGGACATGAAGGAGAAGCTGGAAAGCGGCGAAATCGACCTGCTGAATAAAGTGGTCGATGGCGACGTGGTCAACAGCATGCGCCCGATGCTCAGCGAAGGCTATTCGCTGCTGAACTATGCGCGTCTGGGATATGGCTTCTGCGCCTTTGCCTGCGAGCAGGGGCCGCAGCAGTTCAAGGCGGTGCGGCAGGCGATTGACTACTGCTTTGACGCGGACAGCTTTGTGCGCGACGCGCTCAAGGGCTATGGCGTGACGGTCAACGGCTATTACGGCCTTGGCCAGTGGATGACGCTGGCGGCGATGGGCACCATCCGCCCGGAAGGCATTACCCCGGAGGAAGAAGAAGTCTGGGATGCGCTGAACCTCGACGAGCTGAATCCCTATACGCTTGATCTGGGCAAGGCGAAAGCGCTGCTGGAGGAAGACGGCTGGACGCTGAACGAAAACGGAGAGCCGTTTGACGAAACGCGCGACGCCGTGCGCTGCAAGGATGTGGACGGCGAGTTGATGCGCCTGTCGCTCGACTTTGCGCAGGTGAAGGACAACGATTTCGCACAGCTGGTCGTCGATCAGTTCAGCGAAACGCTGCCGCAGGTCGGTATCGAGTTGGTTGTGCATGAGGTCAGCTTTAACGAAATGCTCAGCGATTATTACCGTGAGGACGGCGAGCGGCTGTACGACATGAATTTCATGGCGACGAATTTCGTTTCCACGTTTGATCCGTTCATGACGTTCACCGATGATCCCGACTTTGTGGGCGCGATGAACACGAGCGGCATGACCGATGAGCAGCTTATCGACATGACTTGGGACATGCACAAGACTGAGCCATACGACGTGCTGACCTACGAGCAGAAGTGGATCGAGTTCCAGAAGTATTACAACGAGCTTCTGCCGACGATGCCGATTTATTCCAACGTTTACTTTGATTTCCACACGAATTGGCTGCAAAACTACTACGCCGGCTCGGAGATCAACTGGCCGGAAGCGGTGCTTTACGCCTATATCGCCGAGCCGGTTGAAACGGCGCCGGACGAGGTGCAGAGCGGTTTGGACCTTGACGACGACATGAAGATCGACGGCGGGAACGACTTCGGCGACGATGATTTTGAGATCATCGAGTAACCGCTCAAACACAGGTATATCAAACGAACCCCTTCCATGGCCGGGTGGCCGCGGAAGGGGTTCAATGTTTTGGGAAAAAAGAGACGGAGCGAATTACACCAGATGAAGCACCTGAAAGAACAGGATATACGCCAGCCCATAGTATGCGATGACGGCAACCAAATCGTTGACGGTCGTAATCAGCGGGCCGGAAGCCACGGCGGGATCGATGTGAATCTTTTTGAAGAACATCGGCACAGCGGTGCCCACAAGGCTGGAAAGCACCATGGAGAGCACCAGCGCCGCGCCCGCGCACCCGGAGATGCACAGGGCATAGAACAGCGTTTTGCCCTTGAGCAGCCAGACGTACAGCCCAATGAACACGAGCGCCAGAAGGCCGAGCAGCAGGCCGCTGAAAAAGCCGACGCGCATTTCCTTGAGCACGAGGTCGAACTTTTGCCGCGCCGTCAGTTTTTCATCCATCAGCACGCGGATGGTGACGGCCAGCGACTGGGTGCCGACGTTGCCCGCCATATCCAGAATGAGGGACTGGAAGCAGACGATCAGCGCGACCTGCGAAACGACGGACTCGAACAGCCCGACGACGGAAGACACGCCCATGCCGAGAAAGAGCAGGATAATCAGCCACGGCAGGCGCTTTTTGAGGCTGGTTTTGAGCGGCTCGTGCAGATCCTCCTCGCCGGTCAGGCCGCCCAGCTTGGCGTAATCGTCGCCCATCGCGTCGTCCACGGCCTCGACGATGTCGTCCGTGGTGATGACGCCGATGACGCGGCGCTTTTCGCCCAGCACCGGGATGGAGGCTTCGGCGTAGCTGCGCAGGCGATCCAGACACGCTTCGATCTGCTCATGCGCCAGAACGGCCGGAAAATGGCGGCTGATGAGCGAATCGAGCGCGGTATCCTCGCGCGCGACGATCAAATCCTTGAGGGCAATGGCGCCGTAAAACGAGCCGTCGTCGTCGCTGACGAAGAGGGTGGAGATGTTGTCGTTTTCCTCGGCCTGCGCAATCAGTGCGCGCATGGCCTGCTTGACGGACAGGTGGCGGTTGATGGAGACGAAGTTGGTGCTCATCGCGCTGCCGATTTCATCCGGCTGGTAGGAGCAGATGAGGCGGATGTCGTGCTGCGATTCGGGATCGAGCTTCTCCATCAGGGCGCTGCGCAGCTCGGGGGAGACGGTTTCCAGCGCGTCAACCGCGTCGTCGGCGTCCATGGCCTCGACGATATCGGCGGCCTGCTCCTGCGGCAGTTCGCGGAGGTACTTGCCCGCGTCGCTGACATAGGCGAAGACGTCGCCCAGCCGCTCGACGCCGAGCAGGCGATACAGCCGCGCGCGCTGGCGAACGTCGAGCAGCTCGAGCGCGGCGGCGATGTCGCACTCGTGCGCGTCGTGCAGCACGGCGGCGAGCTGCTCGTCGGTCTGGCCGCCGGAGCGAAGCAGGCGCGCCAGCTCGCTGACGCGGGCGGACATGGAAAGCGATCCTGCCCTTTTTTCTTCCATAGCGATCCCTTATTTCTTCATGTATTTGTGAATCTGGTCGAGCACGAGCTGCGTGCCGTCCGCGTCCGGCAGGGCGGCGAGGCGCTGACGCAGCAGCTCGCGATCCGCCCAAAGCGCGTCGATGGCGGGCGGCAGGGATTCGGCGGTCAGCTCGCTCTGCGGCATGACGTGCGCCAGACCGCGCGCCTTGAGCGAATTGGCGTTGAGCACCTGATCGCCGCGCCCGCTGTGGTAGGGGATCAGCAGCGCGGGCTTGCACAGCGCCATCAGCTCGGAGAGCGAATTGCTGCCCGCGCGGGAGAGCATGATATCCGCGCAGGCGAACGCATCCGGCAGCTCGTCGGAGAGGTATTCAAACTGCTTGTAGCCCGGCGTGTTTTCAAGCGACGCATCCAGATTGCCCTTGCCGCAGACATGGAGCACGTCGAACCGCTTGGTCAGCGCCGGAAGCGCCTCGCGGAGCACCGCGTTGACCGTCTGCGCGCCCAGCGAGCCGCCGATCATCATTAAAACGGGCTTTTGGCCGTCAAAGCCGGCCAGCCTGAGGCCGCGCGCGCGGTCGCCGGAGAAAATCTGCGCGCGAAGCGGCGTACCCGTCAGAACGCCCTTCGGGGCGAGCAGCTTTGCGCACTCCGGGAACGTCGTGCAGACGGATTTGGCGAACGGCTTGCACAGCTTGTTGGCCAGCCCCGGCGTGATATCGCTTTCGTGCATCACCACCGGCACGCCGCAGATGGCCGCGCCGAAGACGACCGGAACGCTGACAAAGCCGCCCTTGGAGAACACGACGTTCGGCTTCAGCCTGCCGATGACGCCGATGCTCTGGAACGCGCCCGCGATGACGCGGAAGGGATCGGTGAAGTTTTTCCAATCGAAATAGCGGCGCAGCTTGCCGGAGCTGACCGCGTGATAGGTCACGCCCTGCATCGGCTCAATCAGTGTGCGCTCGATGCCGTTCTTCGTGCCGATATAGTGAATATCCCAGCCCTCCTCGAGCAGGTGGGGGATGAGCGCTTGATTGGGCGAGACATGGCCGGCCGTGCCGCCGCCGGTTAAAACAATGCCTCTGTCTGCAATATCGGCAGCCAGTTCGGGCGGGGGC
>OLPF01000771.1_pt1 | contig 30808 bp, 26 predicted proteins | sample 1673121 | NCBI WGS metagenome assembly OLPF01 (sample SAMEA3136756, study PRJEB25190) | human gut metagenome
GCGCCGACCACGATGCGGCTCGGGTGCAGGTTGTCGTGGAGCGCGTGCCCCTCGCGCAGGAACTCGGGGCTGAAGATGATGCGGGCGTCGCCGCGCTCCCGTCGGACGCGCTCGGTGTAGCCCACCGGCACCGTGGACTTCACGACGATCCAAGCATCCGAGTTCACGGCACGCACCGCGTCCATCGCCGCCTCGACGGCAGAGGTGTCGAAGTAGTTCAGGTTGGGATCGTAGTTGGTGGGCGTGGCGACAACTACATACTCCGCGCCCTCGTAGGCCTCGCGCGCATCGAGCGTCGCCCTGAACTTAAGCCCCATCTCTTCCCGTTCGCGCAGGAAGCGCTCGATTTCCTCGTCGCGGATGGGGCTCTCCCCCCTGTTGAGCAGGTCGACCTTCTCGGGCACCACATCGACGATGGACACCTCGTTGCGCTGTGCGAGCAGCAGAGCGACGGACAGGCCCACATAGCCCGCCCCGGCGACGGCGATCTTCATGAAACGACTCCTAACTATCCGGTTTTCAATGAACGAAGGGCAGAGACGAATGACCGCCTCATGCCGGTGATATCATGTAGGTGAGTGCCCCGGTGCGACCGCTGCTTGCAAGTCCCCGGGGCCAAGTGTTCTTTACGGGAGGCGGCCTATATGCTGGAAGCCGCCGAAATCACGCTCGATAGGCTCGAGCTCTGGCTGTCGGAACCGCGCCTTAACGTGTATCTGCACGCCGCCGGCGATGATCCCGGGCGAGCTTACGAGCTCTACCTCTAGAACGCCAACCTCGCCCAAATACTATTACGTGATATCTTGTTCTTCGAGGTCGCGCTCCGTAACTCCCACGACAGATGCATGACCAAGCGATGGAATGGCGAAGCGCACTGGCTCCTTGACCCACTATCGCCCGTGCGAAGCCCCATTCTCAGAAAGCCGAAAAGAAGTTCCATATTTGACGCAAACGCACACAATAGAAGGGCTATCGACGCTATTGCCAATGGTCCAAGAGGAACAACGGACCCGAATCGCATTGTGTCACGGTTGACCCTCGGCTTTTGGACGCATCTATCGGACACCAACCATGAACGCGCCCTCTGGATTCCATACCTCCATACCATCTGGCCAAAAGGGTTCGACCGATCGAAGCTATATGCCAGCTTGAACATGATCAATACGATGAGGAACCGTGCTGCACATGCCGAAAAACTCTTCAATCTTGGCGGAGAGCTTAGCGTGCGCAATTGCGAGGATGCCATCGTCCACCTCATGCAGACACTTGCTCCAGCAATTGCAGATCGGATGACAAATAAAGGTCAGCTCACGCCGGTTGAACACTACTTAAAGACATTCAAGCTCGAGCCTGACATCAAAGCCGAGGTCTAGCACCCGTAATAGCCCTTATACCACTTCGCGAAGGCGCGCAGGCCGTCCTCAAGCCTAGTGTTAGGACAATAACCGAAATCACGCTGGAGCTCGGTGGTATCGGCATAGGTGGCAACCACATCGCCGGGCTGCATGGGAACGAGCTCTCGATGGGCCTCAAAGTCATAGTCAGCGGGGAGAACGCCCTCTTCCACCAGCACACGCTGCAGCGTACTCACGAACTCGAGCAGCTGCACCGGTTCCGAGTTTCCGATGTTGTAGACCTTATATTTAGCCCCGGTGCCACAATCCGCCGGCGGGCGACCAATTATGCGCACGACGCCTTCCACGATGTCGTCAACGTAGGTGAAGTCGCGCTGGCAATCGCCCATGTTGAAGATCTTGATGGTGCCATCTGCGCGCAGAATATTGGCAAATTTGAAATAGGCCATGTCGGGCCGGCCCATGGGGCCGTACACCGTGAAGAAGCGGAGTCCCGTCGCCGGGATACCGTAGAGCTTCGAGTACGCATGCGCCATGAGCTCATTAGACTTCTTGGTGGCCGCATACAGCGAAACAGGATGGTCTACCTGGTCGGCCTCAGAGAACGGAACCTTCTCGTTACCGCCGTATACAGAGCTCGAGCTCGCGTACACCAGATGCTTCACCGGGTGGTGACGGCATGCTTCAAGCACATTGTAGAACCCGATAAGGTTGGAATCGATATACGCCTTAGGGTTATCGATGGAGTAGCGAACACCCGCTTGGGCAGCAAGATTCACGACGGCGTCGAAGCCGCCCTCCGCGAAGGTCCGCTCCACGAGCGCCGCGTCGGTGAGGTCGCCGCGCACGAGCCGGAAGGAGCCCTGTCCCTCCGCCGCAGCGGCTTCTACCATGCGGATACGATCCTCCTTAATACCCGGATCGTAATACGCGTTGACGTTATCGAGACCAGTAACGTTCCATCCCTCGCAAACGAGCCGCGCGGACAGAAACGCGCCGATGAACCCGGCAGCGCCGGTAACGAGAATTCTGCTGTTCAATCTCATCTCCGATTCAATACGCTATACCGCTAATACCCCTGCAGATAGTTCTATCCTGGCAGATTGTTTGGGAAGAATGCACTATGGTTTTTATTGAACGACTGAAGGCATCCTGATTCTGATAGCCGCCCGTGCAATGAGGTAATCGCCGTCGATTCCATCGAATGTCGCAAGTCAGACGAAGTTTACCAACCCAGATCCCAGCAAACACACAATGGAGGATACAAAAAAGTAGGATAACCAAATTGACTGGCATGCTGAAAGGTGAATCATATCTTCAGTCAATTCAGTCTCCCCCTTCATTTGAAGGTTCAGAATAACCATTACTTCTTTGCTTCAGATTTCTCGCTGAGTTTATAAGCTCCTCAAGAGACTCACGATACATATCTCTGCTAAATAGGCTCTGCGCTGTTTTATATGCCTCGGTTTTCATCTGTTGAATTCCTGAGCTACCAAGTTCCTCTAGTTTTACAAAGGTCTGTATAATTTCTTCTTTGCAAGGTTTATCCAGAACAACTCCATCCTTCCAAGAAGCGAGCATCGTATCGGCACCTCCGACCCTGTTGCAGATCATAGCCACGCCATTACGCATGCATTCCGAAAACTTAGTGGAAAACCCTGCGCGAGCGTATAACTCATTCCTTCTAAGCAAGATTCCAAAATCAGACTGGCGTACAAGGTCGAGAGATTCGTCATGACTAATTCTCCCGAGGAATTTTACCGCCCTATGCTCAGCCAGCTCGCCCCACATGTTCGCCGCTTCTTGTTCACTAACCCCTGCAACGGTAAGAGATATCGAACACCCTCCTCTTTTGTAGTACTCTGCTATAGCCTCTAAAACCGGTTCAAGCAGGTCTTTTCCTCCACCGAGAGAGCCCGTATAAACGAGCCTAATCGAGTCGCTAGCATCCATCCTCTCCGAATTAAGTGGCGGTTTAAATTCCTCGTTTCTCCTATTGATTGGCGGAAGAAACATGGTGTTACTGCCATGTTTCTTAAAAAAGGAATACAAAAAGGGAGATATGGATATCACGCCATCAAAAAATGGATCAAGAGTTTTAATTCGCCTTTGATCAAGAGCTAGTATCGCCGAACCCGCTAATCCAATTCTAAACCGTGGCTGGAACCAATCCGTTTCATCAACGATAACCGGCCAGGGGGAATTTACAGATGCTTCCTTTAACCATGCCGAAAGGAAATACGATGCACCGTAAGCAATAATAATCTTGGGTGATAACTCAGAGATTGTTCTGGCACAGAAATGTATAGACTTACGTGAAGTCAATCGTTCAAAATATCGGAAGACTTTGTTACTCCTAAAAAATAAATCGCTCGAAGATAGAAATCTATAACCTTCATACCAAGATTCATGTTCCCGTACAATGCTATCGGGTCGCGTTACAGCGAACGTGACATCATAACCCAGATCAACCAGGAGATCTGCTATTGCAAGTTCATGCTGCGTCATTGCGTTATCGCTTGGATAGCTTCCGATTAAATACAGCACATTATTCATAAGTTGTGTTTCTCTCTGTTCAATTTAATTTCGTTGCCCACGAAAAACTAGATTGAGAAGGATTCTGAAGCTCTCGTCATTAGTAACGAACGAGAATAATAGATAAACCAGTACGGTAATTAATGCTTCAACTACCATAGTGACAACAGGATCTTGAAAACCTAGGGTTGATACAAAAAGAAATGCACAGCCAACAGCGCCCGCCGTTTCGGCGGCGGGTTTGGCAAGATCCAAAAGCTGCTCCTTCATGGAATATCCCATCAAGCTGCTGTTTGGAATCATGTTTATCAGCATTGAAATCCCGCCAGAAACCGCGCTGGTCACCGCAATTGCCATTACTCCGAAGGGAATTGATAGGAAAAGCAAACCGAATGAAACGACTTTTTTTACTATCTCAAGTTTCAAGCATAGATCGCTTCGACCAATAGCTTTAATCGCCTGCCAATTGACAGTTTGAATAGGCTGAAACAGATAGAAGATGCACGCGATTTGCAAATACGGAACGCATGGCAGCCAGTCATCCGTAAGCAACAATCTAACAAGGGGCTCAGCGCAAAGAGCCAACAATCCCATACATGGCGTTAGTAGATATGCCGATAACTGAAATGACTTTTTCATCCAATTCTTTAATTTTCTGTTATCTCCACTTGCTTTTGAGAAAAGAGGAAGCATCACAGTATTTATCGGGGAGTTAATACTTCCAACTACAACACTTGGAAACTGATTTCCACGATTGTAGTATGCGAGAGAATCGGCCGAATAAACCCGGCCAATCACCAGAGATCTCCCCTCTGTATACAAAGCATTAATCAAATTTGCACCCGCTAGCTGAGCGCCAATCGGCAAGAGCTCCCTAGCTGATTCCATAAAGAATGCAATCTTTGGATGCCATCCCGTAAGCCATATAAGCAAGAGCGTCGAACACAGCATATTCATAATTTGTTGAATGGCCAGAGCATATGCGCCACACCCAATTGCCGCAAAGAAGATGCCGAGCAATCCCGCAAGGAGAGCGGCGCCAGAAGACGCAATGAAGAAGCGTTTGAAATCTAGATTACTGGATACATATGCTCTCTGAATTGCGTTCATAGAGCTCAGAGGAACACGCAGCGCTAATACCCTCATTAATGGAACTAGGCTCATATCGCCGTAGAAATCTCCAATGGCGGGAGCGCCCACAAAAGCAATGCAATATAAGAGCAGCGAAAGCAGTAGCCCAGACGTATAAATTGTCGAGTAATCCTTTTCAGATGCACGTTTTTTTTGGATAAGCGCTTCCCCTAATCCATTCGTAACAAATACATCGGCAAGGTTAACGAACACGAGAAGCATTGAAACCGTTCCGTACTCCGTCGGTCCAAGTATCCTAGCCAAAACCATGGATATTACGAATAGCGATCCCTGGGTTACAACCCTCTCTGCGATTGTCCAAAACAGACCCTTTGCGGCTTGACCGCTCACATTCACAAACTGCTCCCATCAGTGAAACAATATAAACTCGACTTGATAGCTAGATTCGGAAGCTAAGATAAAAAGATCTGAGTCGAAATAGCTCAGCATCTCCAACGAATCTTAGATTCGATTAATCTGATGTCTTTAAATTGTTAATCGCATTCCGCGAAACATGCTCAACTCTAACCAACAGAAGCATCCTTTTGTAAGGCTACTATGATGCCCAACTCGCAACAGGCATTCGAATTGTAGAAATCCATGTCATTCCACCCTCGTGCACGAACCGCGCCGAAAGGAGGGTCCTGATAATGCTACATAACGACGACAAGAACTCTGTTGTCCACGGAGCTAGCCCGTAAGCTTTGCTATATTCTATGCGTGTGTTCAAGATCGGTGCGAGTCATAAGCTTTTGAAAGGTCGATCCAAGATCCTAGCTCTATGTCCCACTCCAGAGGGTCAAACGGCATTAACCCCGCACAAGGATGGAAGGTCATCTCCGAGAATCGCGGCTCTCCTCCGACGTCGAAAAAGTCGACTCGAACGAACGGGACCCCCTCGGACAACGCTCTTGCGAGCTCAATCATCCTGTCAAGGCTCCGTGGCCTTTGAGGCAGTTCGTCGAAGGGCTTGTAGTCGTCCCTACAGAACGGTGCGAACGTCCAGTCGAGGTTTAGGAAGCTGATGCGGGCAGTGGAGTGGTCCTCGAGGCCCTGCGAAACGTAGAGAAGCCGTGGCTCCCCACCGAAGCAGTAGAGCTTGTAGTCAGTAAGACCGGCGCGAGAGGCCGCGATCGGCTCTACCCCGTGCAACCAGAGGACAGACGAATCACTCAAGAGCAGCCAGCCCCCCGAGGGCAATTCAATACAGCGGCCAAGCCTCTCGTCCCACTCCTCAGGATCAAACTCTTCGAAGCCCGAGCCAGGATAGAAGGTCATCTCTCCGAAGTACAACTCGCCAGCAACCTCGTAGAAGTCGACGCGGACGAACGGTATGCGCTCCGCTAGGCGCTCGGATAGAGCGACCATTTCCTCCAGCCGCGCGGGTGCATTGGGCGGGACGTCAGCATTCGAATAGTGACGCGTGAACGGTAGACGATTCCAATCGAGATCGAAGAAGTCAACTCGCAGGTCTCCCTCAGAGCGCCCGGTGCACGTAAACACGCAGTGAACCTTTCCGCCGAAGCACATCAGCTTGTAATCGGTCATCCCCGAATCGCCCGGGTCGAGGTACTCCTCCGCGAAGACACAAGGTCTGACGCCCTTATATGGCCACTCACGACCGCACCAATAATAGTTTCGTCTCAAGTGCTTCGCAAGCTTCCTCCTCGCTGCCCCGAGGTCGAAAGCCGCGCGGTCGCGACAGATGACTATGCCACCGCAGTCGTGGTTAGTTTTGAGGACGAACCTCTCAGGCAGATCCGATATATCGATGTCCTCCACGCGATCCCAACGGACGTAGGTCTCGGTAACGTATTCGGCCCCGATGCGCTCGGCAACCCAGTCCTTCACCGCGCACTTGTCAACGAGCGTGGTGTAGAGCGGGTTACGGTCATGGAGCTTGAGCCATTGGAGCTTCTCGTTGAACGTCTTCGGATTCTTGAGATCAAGCCTGTATCCCAGTTGCCGGCGAAACAGCATCTCCAGCATCTTCTCGTCAGTAATGAACGGTACAAGACCGCGCGCATTCAAACTGCATATACCATGCTCAAGCACATGCATGACCCTACTATTCATACAATCGGACTCCTAGATCAATCCATCGATAGAATATCCAGTGAAAGCAGCACTAAAACGCAAGAACAAAATGGCCGAAATGTTGCGCACCCTCTACAAAAAGGCTAATGATTCGATACAACAGATACGAATTCCCTAAGATGAGCGCCATCAGATAACCAAGCTCAAGAGATGGGGCGTTTTTCCGCGCACATCCCTGATTAGCCCCATAGGCATCAATCAACATTAGAATGAAGGCGTATGCCACCGGAAGAAAGTAAAGCGTCATCCGATATACAATCGAATAGCTCATTTGGAGTGGCACCAGGCCCAGGCAAACGGGAAGAGCGGAGATTAAAATCGTTCCGTACTTAAATTCCTCGATATTTCTGATTCTGCTACAACCCAGGATGAGTAAGACGAAAAGCGGTAAATATACGCCAAGGGACACGGCGCCACCGTCATCGTATACGCCCTTACCAATGGCGGACAATAGGAATAGGAACACCCTTATCAGCATAAGCGAGCAAACAAGACTTGCCGCAACGGTCGCGATGAGCTTCCCCGACGTCATCCCCGAGTTATTCTCCATGATCGAATACACGAGAAATACCGACAATATCACGGCAGCGCTCACATGCACCGAGCTTGCTAGGATGACCAGCGTAACCGCCCACACTCGGCGCCCATCCGCAAAGAGAATGAGAGCGTTAAGACACACTGAAATAGCGATCGACATCCTGAGTGTATTGTACTGCTCAAACAGCAATATGTTCACCGCATAAACAAAGAGAAACGAGGTCATCTTATGAGCCCGCGTTGCAAAGCGCGTTAAAAACCGATAGACAAGGATGAAGGACAGAGAATGCCAGACGAATAGAGCGAACGCATAATCAGGGACGATATGATAGAAAGTCCAGCTAAAAAGAGAGAAGCCCGGCTCAAAGGCCGTGTGCCGGCCGATAAAAGCGAGCAGGGAGGAACCTTCCGCTTCATAAAACATCGCTTTATATGCCCAAGCATCTGATCCGCCGATTCCGGGCTCTATCATCCTAAAAGACGATGCAATCACATACAGAACAAACGCAGCAAATAGCAGGATGCCACTCGCTGAAATCCTCCTGGAGAGAATCGGCGTGCTTTTACGCCGCTTAAGAGTAGAGGGGAACATTAAAGTCGTCAGCAAAAGATTGAATAAGATATAAAATGCGTAGTCACCGAAAGTAAACATTATCTTCCAAAAAAGTTTCAAATGGGTTTAGTTGCCCTCGATGAACTCGAGCCACTGTCTGCACACGCTATCCAAAGACAGCTGTTCCCTAATCTCAAGCCCCAATCGCGAGTACTCGCATGCCTTACCTGCATCATCAGCTAACTGGGACATTCCCCTGGCTACTGCAGCCGCATCACCGCGTTGAACGAGAATGCCGCGTCTCCCCCCATCCAAGAGATAGCTAGCACCACCGCCTAGGCAATCCGTAGCAACGCACGGGATTCCCATCGCCATCGCCTCCATAAGAGAGTTCTGCATGCCCTCGTAGTCAGAGGTAGAAACGAACATCTTTGCATCGGCGATCTTGCTGTGTACATCCTTAGTGAAATGCTCGAGCGCTACGCATTCAGCTAAACCAGCAGCCTCGAGCTCCTTTTGCAACTGGCTCCTTAGTGAACCGTTACCGTATACCGTTAATGTATATCCGGGATGAGTTCTATGAAATAATCCGAACGCTCTGATAAGGATATCGATGCGCTTCTGTTGTTCCAGCCTGCAGACCGAAACTATTCGCGACGCCGTCGCTGCACTTCGATTCGGTACATCAATAACCGGATTTGGAATGATGGCAGACTTGCGTCGCACATCATCGGGAAAGCAATCCCGCGCCTCAGGAGTCTGAAACACCACCAAACTCGCCCTTTTAAACAATCGCGTAATCATATCGAACTCGCGCGACGGGTAAACTGCAGGTGGATAATTCCTTTCGGACAGCACAAGCTTGCCAGATATCGACCTATCCAATACTAATAAATACTTAAATGCACAGCCCAAAGAAATGATTATATCTGGTTCATTATCCCGAAAAAAACGCCTGAGCCGTATAAGCCTTTGGAAAGTCTCTATCGGGCCAATTCCATCAACTCCCAAAGAATGAACCGGGTAACTACATCCTTGAAGATAGTCGTTGCGATGGGATTCGGTTTCTAGAATCGACGCGTCATAGCCATGCCTATACAGATAATCACAGAGAAGCGACGAAACTCGCTCCGCACCTCCACCCGACATCCTAGGAACGAGTAAAACTATACGCTTTTGATTGAGATTCAACCTATTACCACCCTTAATATCGCTATTCAACTGAATAATCATTTAGTGAGCGATGCCTTTTGTAAAAATCTTCAAGCACGCAAAGCTGACGGGCAGGTGAACCCCCCCAGACGGTATTTTTAGGCAATTCTCCTTTAACCACAGATCCGGCACCAACAATAACGTTATCGCCGATCGTCGTCCCCGGGAGGATTAACGTCCTCGCGCCAATAAAGCAGTTATCCCCTATGACTATCGGTTTTAAAAACTTGTACTTTGTGTTGCTCGCGTTCGTCTCAAACGCGTTTATCGCATTCCGAATTGAATAATCGTGAGTCAGCAAAACAACATCCTGTGACAGCGTAACCGCTCGCCCGATTTTAATGAGCGAATAATGCTCACTACTATCGAACCAGACGGAGGGTGCAATATACCCATGTTCGTCATATTCAGCGATATCCATACCGCAGCTTCTTAGATATCTGGTATATCGCCGCATGTAATCATCGGTAAAAAAAGGGGCTTCTAGAAACAGCAGTCGTCGCTTGAGCACCCTCGCGATGGACCAAAGCGGGTTCTGAATCACTGTCTCCCTCTATTCTCTATCTCTAGAAGGGCATCGATAAAACTGGCTTGCACCACAGAGCTATTCTTTGAAATCGTCTCCCGGCACCCCCCGGTGTCGTAGGTAATCACCGGCGTACCGCACGCCTCAGCTTCCAGGTTCACAGTGGGGTAGTTGTCCTCGCGGGTTGGATTGAAGAAGACGTCCGCTGCAGTATAGATGCCAGCAAGTTCGTGCTGCGAGTCCGTTCGTCCAATGCCGACGACGCCGCTCGGGAGCCCCTTGACCTGCTTCCTCGATAGGCCGACGAGAACGATAGCGAATCGACTCCGATCGAGCTCGGACGCGAGACGAGTGAAGTCGGCCAACCCCTTGCGCTCCGTCCAGGGACTCGCGACGCCCAGAATCATGAAACGGTCACCGATACCATAACGCTCTCGAAAATCGGAAGGAGTGGGTTTGAAGATTGACTTATCCACAGCGTTATGATGTACCTCGATCGGATAATCCTTGAGGAAGCTCTGCTTGACCTGGTCCTCCAGCCAGTGGGATGGTGCGACCAGCGTCATCCTCTCAGGCGGAAGGGCCGTAAAGATTCGTCTCTTGTCCCCAAAGTTCCTCGAACACGAGCGTCTTGAATACGTTTTAGGGTAGGCGCCAAGCTGTGGGCAGCCCTCCGAGCACGCGCAATGGGACCGCCATTGCATGCACTTGATGTATGTGAAGTACGCACAATGTCCCGTGAACGCCCAGCAGTCATGAAGCGTCCACCGCACTTTGCAGCAATGACTGGCGAGCCAGTCGAAGAGCATTTCGACGTTTACGTAGTACCCATGCAGGTTGTGCAGGTGAACGACGTCGGGATCGATTTCGTCGAGCTTGGCAAGAAGCCTCCTCGTCGTCGAACAGGAGTGAAAGCCCGCGCGACCATCAAGGCGGGTCGCGATCACATCGAAATAGAAGCCGATTCTCGAACCAAATTTGAACTCGTGGTCATTTTCAGCAGCACGCCCGCGTCCCCACATGCGCCAGCACTCGTCGCCGGCAGCAAGCCGCCTCTGCTCTACCTGCTTCATCACGGAGCCGGTCGAGCCATTCGACACGGAATTAATCTGCACGTACCGCACGCTAACGCTTCCTCCACACCATCGTGTCCACCACGCCGGTATAGGACTGGATGATCTTCACGACCTTGGTGGACACCTTCTCCGTGTCGTAGTCCGGGACGGGGGCCTCGGGATGGGAGCCCTCCCCCTCGAGCGCGACGGCGGTGCGGACCGCGTTGAGCAGCCCACGCTCGTCGATGCCCGCCAGCACGAAGCAGCCCCGGTCCATCGCCTCGGGGCGCTCGGTCGAGGTCCGGATGCAGACCGCGGGGAACGGGCGGCCGATCGAGGCGAAGTAGCTCGACTCCTCGGGGAGCGTGCCCGAGTCGGAGACGACGGCGAAGGCGTTCACCTGGAGGCAGTTGTAGTCATGGAAGCCCATGGGCTCGTGCGTGCGCACCAGGGGATGCAGCCTGAAGCCCGTCTGCTCCAGGCGCTTGCGCGAGCGCGGGTGGCAGCTGTACAGGACGGGCCTCCCGTATTCCTCGGCGAGGGCGTTGACGGCGCCGAAGAGCGAGCGGAAGCTCGCGTCGTCGTCAACGTTCTCCTCGCGGTGGGCGGAGAGCAGGAAGTAGCCGCGCGGCTCGAGGCCGAGTTCATCAAGTATATGTGAATCATCAATCTGCCCGAGGTTCGCGCTCAGCACCTCGGCCATGGGCGAACCCGTCACGAACGTGCGCTCGGGGGCGCATCCCGTGTCCTTGAGCCAGCGGCGTGCGTGCTCGGAGTAGGCGAGGTTCACGTCCGAGATGACGTCGACGATCCGGCGGTTCGTCTCCTCGGGGAGCCGCTCGTCACGGCAGCGGTTGCCCGCCTCCATGTGGAAGATCGGGATGTGGAGGCGCTTCGCGGGGACAGCGGAGAGGCAGGAGTTGGTGTCGCCCAGCACGAGCAGCGCATCAGGCTTTACCCGGGTCATCAGCTTGTACGAGCGGTCGATGATGTTGCCGATGCTCGACCCGAGGTCGTCGCCTGCGCAGTCCAGGTAGACGTCGGGGTCGTCGAGCCCCAGGTCGCGGAAGAAGATGCCGTTCAGCGTGTAGTCGTAGTTCTGACCGGTATGGGCCAGCAGGCAATCGAAGTGCCTGCGGCACTTCTTGATGACCTCGGAGAGGCGGATAATCTCGGGCCTCGTGCCGACGATGATGAGGAGCTTCAACCGGCCATCGCCGGCGAAGCTGACGTCTTTGATATTATCCACCATCTTGCTAGACCTCCTCGAAGAAGGTGTCGGGGTTTGCGGGGTCGAACGGCTCGTTTGCCCACATGAGGGTGACCAGGTCGTCCGTCCGGGAGAGGTTCGTGATGCTGTGCGTCATGCCCGGAGCCATCTCTACCACGACGGGCTCCGCGCCAGACACGCGGTACTCGTCCACGGGGTAAGGCCCGCCGTCAGCGTCGAGGCCCACCCGGCGGAGGCGGATGAGGGCCTCACCGGATACTACGAGAAACCTCTCCCACTTGGAGTGGTGCCAGTGGTTGCCCTTGGTCACCCCCGGCTTGGACACGTTCACCGACATCTGGCCCCTGTCGGGCGTGCGCAGGAACTCGGTGAAGGAGCCGCGCTCGTCCACATTGGCCCGCAGCGGGTACGCGAGCGAGCCTCGGTCGTAGTAGCTCTCGAACGTACTCCACAGCTTCTTGGGAAACAATCCCTCGGAGAGGTCTGGCACGGACAGGTCCTCGCGGCTGCGCCTGAACGATTCGAGGAGCCCGACGATCTCGCCGAGCGTCGCGCGGTCCGTCGCGGGGACGTGGCAGTACCTGCCAGCGGGGTCCGGGACGGCCCAGAGCCCCTCGTAGCCGCAGCGGTGCTCCTCCCCCAGGAGCGCGCCGAGCATTTCCTCGACCAGGTCGTCGACGTAGAGCAGCTCGAGCTCGACGGAGGGGTCGCTCACCTCGTAGGGACGGCCGTTCGCGATGGCGTCGCAGAAGGTCGCGACGGCGGAGTTGTACCTGGGGCGACACCACTTGCCGTACAGATTCGGGAAGCGGTAGACGAGCACCGGGGCGCCCGTGCGGTCGGAGTACCTGAAAAACAGCTCCTCCCCCGCCAGCTTGGACTCGCCGTAGGCGGAGCCGGCGTACCTGCCCTCGAGGCTCGCCTGGGCTGAGCTCGCGAGCATAACGGGACAGCAATTGCCGTGGTGCTCCAGGAGACCCAGCAGATCAGAGGCGAACCCGAAGTTCCCATGCATGAACTCCGCAGGGTCCTCGGGCCGGTTAACGCCCGCGAGGTTGAAAACGAAATCAGCCTCCGCGCAGAAAAGCGAGAGCTCCTCGCGGGACGTTTCCAGATCACACTCGTAGACGGTCAGCGGGAGCAGCTTGGAGTACCTCTCGCGGCGGTCCTTGCCGTCGCTGATTGCCTTGAGCGACTCGACCAGGTTCCTGCCGACGAACCCTTTGGCGCCGGTGACAAGGACGCGCATGCTACTGCACCGCCTCGTGCTCGCGGCCCTCGAGCGCAAGCTGCACGTACTCGGCGGTCTTGATCTTCTCGACCGTGCCGGGGACGTCGAGACGACGAGTGTTGTGACTGGTGTATGCCTCGTCCGCCTGTGTCTCCACCTCACCATCAACAACGAACTTGTCGTAGTTGAGGTCGCGGGTGTCAGCGTGCACACGGAAGTACTCGCCCATGTCCTCAGCGCGCAGGCGCTCCTCACGCGTCATGAGCGTCTCGTACAGCTTCTCGCCGTGGCGCGTACCGATGACACGGATACCCGTGCTGCCGAACACCTCCTGCACCGCCTCGGCGAGGTCACCAATGGTGGAAGCGGGCGCTTTCTGCACGAAAAGGTCACCCGGCTCCGCGTGTTCGAACGCAAACTTGACCAAGTCGACCGCCTCGTCGAGGTTCATGAGGAAGCGCGTCATGGAGGGGTCGGTGACGGTGATGGGCTCACCCGCACGAATCTGCTTGATAAACAGCGGGATAACCGAGCCTCGCGAGCACATCACGTTGCCGTAGCGGGTGCAGCAGATGGTGGTGCGGCCGGCGCCGTTGCGCGCGTTGGCGTAGATGATCGACTCCATCATTGCCTTGGATTTGCCCATGGCGTTGATGGGATAGGCCGCCTTGTCCGTGGAGAGGCACACCACGCGGTCAACACCGGCATCGATGGCAGCGTGGAGTACGTTGTCGGTGCCGATGACGTTGGTGCGGACCGCCTCCATGGGGAAGAACTCGCAGGAGGGCACCTGCTTCAAAGCCGCTGCATGGAAAATGTAGTCCACGCCATGCATGGCGTCGCGCACGCTCTGCAGGTCGCGCACGTCGCCGATGAAGAAACGTACCTTGCCCGCGAGCTCGGGCGAGCGCTCCTGCAAGAGGTGACGCATGTCGTCCTGCTTCTTCTCGTCACGCGAGAAGATGCGGATCTCGCCGATGTCCGTAGCGAGGAAATGCTTGAGCACGGTGTTGCCGAAACTCCCCGTGCCACCGGTGATCATGAGGGTCTTACCAGAAAAAGCATCAGCTGTTGCCATGCCCCTACTCCTTCGTCAATTGTGCAAGTACTTGTTCAAGATGGGAATAAAATGTTTCTTTAGTAAAATGCGCCCGGTAATACCGCCTCGCGTTTTCACATAGGCGATCAACGCCTTTTTCTTCGAAGAAGGCGTTTGCAATTCGGGCAAGACCCCGGGCATCCTCAAAACCACAGCAATACCCGCACCGAGCCTCTTGGATGACCCGTTCGGTCTCTCCGGACGCAGCCGCCAAGATTGGCTTACCAGCCGCGAGATAGCTCTGCACCTTCCGCGGCAGCGTGTACCGCGCCATCGGACTATCGGCGAACGTCACGAGCATCGCGTCGGATGCAGTGTAATACGCAGGCATCTCTTCCAGGGGTTTCCTGCCATGAAAGACTACGTTGTCGAGCTTAAGCTCCGATGCCAGTTCTTCGCATTTCTCGAGATGCGAGCCCGACCCTACGATATGAAAAGTAATTTGACGATTCTCCCTGACGAGGGATGCGGCTTCGATAATGGTCTCGACCGATTGTGCGCTACCAACGTTGCCGGCGAAAGTCAAATTCAGCTTAGATCGATCGAACCCCGCAGCAGATGTACATGTCTCCTCGAGAAACATGTCTTCGGCATACTGGGGCAAGTAAACAGATGTCGGAATGTTAAGCTCAAGCTCTTTGCAAAAGTATTCATCAAATAGAGGGGAGGTCACGGCAATCGCATCCGCTTCAGAGTATATTCTCTTCGAGACGCGCTTCATCCAGGTAAATGGAAGCGAGTCCTCTTTGAAACCACCTGCCAGCAAACTTGCAGGCCAAAGGTCAAAACAGTACAAGAGCATCCTCTTGCCGTGTTTCTTCGCATAAACGATGCCGGGATCAACCTGCATCACAGGAGAAAACTGGTATCCCAGCACAACATCGAAGTCGTCATCTAGATGCTTAGCAAGCCTATTCGCATTCAACCAGAAGCTTAGGTAATTAAAGATGCGATTGACGGCACCACTTTTTCGAGGATGCAACTTCGCGCGTAGAATGCGGACGCCGTTTCGGACCTCATTCAGATGCTCCGCTCGCTTCCACTCAGTGGGAATTTCGTTACCCGGCATACCAGTATTAGGCAAACCGGTGATCACCGTCACCTCATGCCCACGAGCGACAAGCGTTTCGCACACGTCAGTAGAGTTAAACGGCTCGGGCCAATAGTGCTGGCACACAACCAGTATCCTCACTACCGTGCCCCCTCCCCCGTGCTAACGACCCCGAGGGTCTTGAGTATGATCGAGACGTCCATGCGGATGCTGCGGTGCTCGATGTACTCCATGTCTAGCAGGACCTTCTCGCGCGGCAGCAGGTCGTAGCCGCCGGTCACCTGCGCTAGGCCGGAGAGGCCGGGGCGCACCTTCGTGCGGTAGCTCCAGCCGTGGATGCGCTTCTCGAATTCCTCGCAGAACGCGGGGCGCTCGGGCCTGGGGCCGATGAGGGACATGTCCCCCTTGACGATGTTCCAGAACTGCGGGATCTCGTCCAGGCGCGTCTTGCGCATCACCCTGCCGAACGGCGTGACGCGGGGGTCGTCGCCCTGCGCCCACTGCGCGCCGCGGCTCTCCGCGTCGATGTACATGGAGCGGAACTTGTAGACCCTGAAGGGCTTCCCGTCCTTGCCAACGCGCTCCTGCGAGTAGATGGCGGGCCCGGGGCTCTCGCGCTTGATCTTCACCGCGATAACCGCCATGGGAATCGCCAGGACGATGAGCGCGCACCCGCATGCCACGATATCGAACGCGCGCTTTACGAAGCGATACCCCAAGCCGCCGCCAACCACCGGCTCCTGCAGCTCGATGACGTCGTCACCGGGCAGCAACTTCTGCAGCACATCTTCGGGGATGCCGTTCTCCCGCAGCCCAGGCTCATATTTGCCCGCAGTATTCAATTCAGCTGCTTCTTTGCGCATCTCAACACTGATAGCCGTGTCAACTTGACTCAAGACCGGAATCTCATCACCAAGTCCAGCGCTGGGTGCAGCATCTAACTCAGCCCTGTTTCCTAACAATCTCAGCCCCCACCTTGATGAGCTTGGTGCGCCCCATAAGGTTCACCTCTACGTAGGCAAGGCGTTTATGGCGGTCGAGCTTCTTAATCTGCGCCTCGAAGCCAACAAGCGGGCCCTCGGTGATCACCACCTGGTCGCCCTCGATGAAGCCATACGACGGCTCCACCACATGGCCCTCCCCCGCGCCCGCAAGCGCTTGGAGCCACCGCTCCTCGTCTGCACTCAAAGGGATGATCTTGCCGTCCTGCGCGAGCACCCGCGCGAATGCGGGCGCTCGCCTCACCTGCTGTGCCAACTCGCCGATATCGAGCATCGATGTCCTGAGATACACGTAACCCGGCGTAAGCAGCTCCTCGGTGAACTGCCACGCACCCTTGATCTTTTTGCGGTACCTATACCGCGGCACGAAAAGCTCTGCCCGTGGCGCGCCGCCGAGCACGCGCTCGAGCAGCTGCACGGTCTGGCGCTCCCGTCCGGTGGCAACCTGCATGACATACGTTCGCATAGCGCCACCCCCTCCACACTTTTTGCGGGCAAGGCTTCGCCACACCAGGTTTACCTGGCTTCGAACAGCTATTCATCCCCTTGAGGACACAACAAGGCGCACCGGGCGTCCATTGCCTGCCTACAAGATATGTCAACCAGATGGGGCAAAGAACCGCCCCCCCCCTGGCTAGAACGCACCGCGCGCTGCAGCACGTTCCCCACAGGTCTCCGTTCTGCACAGTTCCCTGTTGCGGAAAGGTCGTCGCCCCGACAGTTTTTCTCGGCATAATGCCGCGCCGTTGCCCGACCTGCCCGCAAGAGGAAACTCGCGTGCGCTATAGTCTACACTTTAAAGTGTGCCCCCCTCACGGAATACTCGCGACGAGCACGCTCAAGATATCTATAATGCTCCTCGCGGTGCGCGTCGCTTGCAATGAAACTGTAAAGATTTTCCTCGAACAGGCGCTTTGCTGGCTTTTTCTCCTTGCCCAACCTTCCACCGGCGATGAAATCCGCCGAGGCCTGGAGCTTGCACCCCATCTTCACCAGACGGCGGGCAACATCGATATCCTGCTGCACCGCACGATAGCGCTCCGGGTGCGCGATGATCACGGTATAGCCACGGCCCTGGAGCTCAAAGATCGTTCGCTCATATTCATTGAACATGAGCTTGTCGGCACGGGTGGAAAGCTCGAGTAGGAACTCGTGCCCGCCGTCGAAGGCAAGGTGATCCACCCATTCCATGCCAAGGTCCATGAGCTTCGCATGGTTGACCTCGAAGCCCATGGTGAGTGGGAAGCCTCCTGCATGCCGCTTGAGCAGCTCGAAGGCATCCCACATGGCGTTATAGTCAAAGTACGGGTCGCGGCAATGCGGGGTGCACACGATGCTCGTCACGCCCGCGGCACGAGCAGCCTCGAGCATACGAAGGCTCTCGTTCAGGTCGCGGGCGCCATCGTCCACACCCGGCAGAATATGGCAATGCATGTCGCGCATCTTGTGCACCTCCTAACATGAATCGTAGACACCCGGTGTCTGTGAACCAAATGCCTGCAAAAGCTACTTACTTACGTGAGAAGCGACTGCTCGTAGCTTGCCCCGCGCGATGGACGTCCACGGGCTTCACCGCCTGTGCAGACGCCGACGCTGCTGCAGCAGCGGTAAACGCCGCCGTCTCGGAAGGCGAGACCTTCTTCTGAGCGGGACGCTGCTGGCGTGCAGGGGTGGCGGGAACGACAGGCTCATCGCGCACCTCAACGACCGAACCGCGCTGCTGGGGAAGTTGGGGCCCGTCGGAGACATGCCCCTCGCTCTTGCGAACGCGCTTGCCCTCCTTGTTGTAGTACGCGTAGTAGTACTCGCTGCTCTCCGCCTCGCACATGTTCATAATGACGCCGATCACATTTGCATCGGCCTTCTTGAGCTGGTCGTAGGCGTTTTGCAGCTCGGCGCGCTTCACGAAGCGCTCACGCACCACAAGTGCGGTGGCATCGGCAAGCGTGGCGATGATGGCCGCATCGACGAACGTGCCCACCGGCGGCGTATCGATCACCACGTAATCGAAGTCGGACTCCATCTGCGCAACGAGCTTGCGGAAACGCTGGGAGGAGAGAATATCCGCCGGGTTGGGAATATGGGGCTCGCTATCGAGGAAGAACAGGTTGCGATGCGATGTGGCCACGAGAGCCTCATCGAGCTCCACCTGCCCCGAAAGCACGGCATAGATGCCGTGACGTGCACGCGCGCCAACCATATCGGCAAGCGAGCGACGGCGCATGTCGCACTCAACGATGAGGGTGCGCTTGCCACTCGAGGCGATTGCCTGGGCAAGGTTGTAGGCCACGGTCGACTTCCCCTCGTTGGGCACGGACGACGTGAGCACGATGGACTTCACCGGGCGGTCGACGCTGGCGAAGCGAATGTTGGCAAGCAGCGTTTTCGCGGCGTTCTGAACCACGAGGGCATCGGAAGAGGCCTTCTTCTTGCGCGGCATGGCTTATCGCCCTCCCTTCATCTCGGGGATGCGCCCGATCACGGGCAGCTCCAAGAGCTCCTCGACATCTTCAGCGCTGCGCACGCGCGTGTCGACGACGTCCATGAGCACCACGATGGCCACCGCGGCGAAAAGCCCCGCCATGGCGGCAACGGCAACGTAGAGCATGCGGTTAGGGCCACTCGGCGCCTCCGGCGTGGGAGCCTCGTCGATCACGTTGACGCTCTCGACGTTCATGACCTCCTGTGCCACGTTCGACACGCAGTCTGCGAGCGCGTTCGCGACGTTGGCAGAGCCCTGTGCGTCGGAGCTCGTCACCTGAAGGGTGATCACACGCGTAGTGCTCTCGCTCGTCACCGTGATGTTGTATCCACGAAGGTTCGGGAGTCCCAGCTGGTCGGCTGCGTCCGACATCACGCGGTCGCTCTGCAGGAGCGTGGCGACGTCGTTCGTGAGCATCTGGCTCGCCGAAAGGTCGCTGGAAAGCGCGGAGCTCGAGTTGCTCCCCTCGCTCGAGGCGAGCACGTACATGTCGGTTGTGGCGGTGTACGTGTCGCTCATCATAAGCACGCTGGCAAGGCCCATGGCCACCATGCAGACAATCGGAAGCATGATCACCAGCTTGAGGTGCTTCCGCAAGAGGGTTAAGAGTTCGAGGAGTGTCATCTGTGCCCTTCCGTGTCCTTCCTATACCTATTCGACGGCAGCAACGTCGTCGGTCGTCATCGCATTCGCGGCAAGATCCTCGTAGTCGCGCGGCGCGGGAGAATTGCTCGCAGCACCCAGATCGGCGTTATCCGCCTGCTCCGAGGGAATCTCGGCCGTTGCGTCGTTAGGATCGAGCCCGGCATCTACGAGCTGCATCATGCGCTTCCACTCGTTGAACATCGTGGCCACATAGCTCACGCCGTCCTGGTTGAGCGTGTAGCTCGGGCAGATGGCGGAATACACCGTAAGCTCTTTGCCGAGGAACTCCTGGGCGTACCCCACGATATCGGTTACCGAGAGGTCGGTGGTAATGCAATTGGCGAGCTGGCCGATGAGGCCAGGAAGCTCGACGGGCGAGCTCGCGAGCACCTGGCGGATGACCGCCTCGACGATCTGGCGCTGGGCCTGGGCGCGGCCGAAATCGCCGCCGCTCACGTGATGGCGCTCGCGGGCATAGGCAAGCGCCTGCTGGCCATTCAAAAGCTGGTTCCCCGCCTCGAATCTCATGCCGCCTCCCGCGGAGAAGCTCTCGGGAACATCCACCCACACGCCGCCGAGCATGTCGACGATCTCTTCGAGCTCCTCGAAGTGCACGCTCACGAAGTGCGAGATGGGCACGCCGGCAAACTCAGAGACGGCACGCACCGCCATGGCCGATCCGCCATGCGCATACGCGGCGTTGATCTTCTGGGTGCTCCCGTTGATGGTGACCATGGTATCGCGCGGAATGGAGACAAGGCTCACGCTGCCCGCCGAGGGGTCCACGCGCGCAAGCATGATGACGTCGCTTCGGCTTCCCGAATCGCTTTCGCGGGCATCACTACCCAAGATGAGGACGTAGAACGGGTCGGAAGCCGAGTTTACCGGAGTGAGCTCCTCCTCGAGCTCCTGGCGCTCGCCCTCGTCCTGGATGCTCATGGACGAGCCCAGCATGCCGAACCACACGGCGAAGATGGCCACGAAGACGACAACGAGCGCAAGCAGGCTCCCGCAGCCGATGCCGACGTACTTCAGCGCCTTGTGCTTCTTTTTCTTCACACGGCGAAGCTCCTCGCCACCTGCCGGCTCACCACCCGCCGGCTTCACAGGCTCCGCAGCAAGGCCCCCGGCGGCGGGCTTCACGGGCTTGGCAGAGGGCGTCTCTGCAGCAGCGGGCACAACGGGCTTGGCGGTACCGCGCGGCGAGTCTACCGGTCCGGCAGCCGCATTTCTGCTGGCAGGCCGCGTCTGGCTTTCGCCCTGCTCGCCCGACGACGTCTTGAAATGCGCACCCTGGGTAGCTGCGCCCTCGTTGCGGAACGTCGGTTTATCGGCACTTGGCCGCGTACCCTTGCCCTCGATATCCGCCACGATCAATCCGCCTTCCGAACATACCTTTCAATTTTGCGCGAGGTAATAATTAACGCCCCGGCACAATCAATTCGTAAGTGTAGCTTTTTTCAACAAGAAGTTGTGGGTCCCCCGGTTGTTCTCCAACATTCCTTACATTCGCCACGCGCCCTACACCCGCCGCGCACCCAACCTTCATCACGCCTCACCTTCACCACACATGGTTTGCCTTCCCTCGTTATATGGTTAACAATGGGGCAGGGCGAACAGCCCCCGGCCAGCTCAGCTGAACGGCAAAGGAGAGTCATGGTCACATCCGAGCGCTTCGATAGGCACGCCAAGTACCTGAGGCTTCTATCCGAGCACTTTCCCACGCAGCAAGCGGTTTTCACCGAGATCATCAATCTCCAGGCCATCCTTAACCTGCCCAAGGGCACCGAGCACTTCATGAGCGACCTCCATGGCGAATACGAGGCGTTCATGCACATCCTCAATAACTGCTCGGGCGTGGTGCGCGAGCACGTCGACGAGATTTTCGGCAACGACCTCTCCGACCAGGAAAAGGCCGACCTCTGCACGCTCATCTACTATCCTCACGAGAAAATCGCCCTGGTGCACGATGCCCACCGCGATTCGCCCACGTGGTACAAGGCCATGCTCGACGAGCTCATCGCCGTGGCGCGCCGTCTTTCGAGCCGCTACACGCGCTCAAAGGTACGCAAGGCCATCCCGCATGATTACGCCTATATCATCGACGAGCTCCTGCACACGCATCCCGACGAGAACAACTACCGCGTGCGGTACCACGAGCGCATCATCGACTCGATTCTCGAGACCGGTTCTACGGAAGATTTCATCTTGTCGCTCGCCGAGCTCATCAAGCGCCTCGCGGTGGACCACATACATCTGGTGGGCGATATCTTCGACCGCGGCGGAGGAGCGGCGAAGATCATGGACCGCCTGCTGCTCTGCACGCACCAGCGGTTGGACATCCAGTGGGGCAATCACGATATCCTCTGGATGGGAGCGGCCGCGGGCGAGGAGGCGTGCGTCATCTCGGTGCTGCGCAACAACCTGCGCTACGGCAATTACGAGATCCTCGAGAACGATTACGGCATCTCCCTGCGCGAGCTCGTCTCGTTCGCCGATCGAACCTATCGCGCGGGCGAGCGGATCACGCCGCTCATGAAGGCGGTGAACGTGCTGCTCTTCAAGCTGGAGGGACAAATCATCCAGCGCCACCCGGAATTCGATATGGAAGGCCGCCTCCTTTTGGAGAACATCGACCTTAAGGCGGGTACCGTCCGCCTCGAGGATGGCACGTGGCCGCTTGCAACGCGCGACTTCCCCACCCTCGACCCCGAGCACCCGTACGAACTCACCGCGTCCGAGCAGCGCATCGTCGATAAACTCGTTTCGGAGTTCACCGGTTCCGATCACCTCCGCCGCCATGTTGAGTTCCTGTTCCGCCATGGGTCGATGTATCTCGTGCGGAACGGCAACCTGCTCTTCCACGGATGCGTTCCCATGAACGAAGACGGCACCTTCGCCAGCATGAATTGCGAAGGCACCTGGAGAAGCGGCCGCGATTACCTCGACTTCTGCGACCATATCGCCCGCCGCGCCTGGCGCGACCACGATCGCGCTGCGCTCGACTGGCTCTGGTACCTGTGGATCGGGTATCGCTCCCCCGCATCGGGCCGCTATGTGAAGACCTTCGAGCGCTCCTACCTTGAGGACCAGGCGACGTGGGCAGAGCCCATGGACCCCTACTTCACCCTCACGCACGAGGCAACGGCGTGCGATGCCGTTCTGCGCGAATTTGGCGTGGAGCCCGAGCACGGCCACATCATCAACGGACACACGCCGGTGAAGACGAAAAACGGCGAAAAGCCCATACGCGCCGGAGGCAAACTGCTTGTGATCGACGGAGGCTTTTGCAGCGCCTACCATCCGCGCACGGGCATCGCCGGCTATACGCTCATATCGAGCTCGCGCGGCATGCGGCTCAAGGCGCACGAGGCCTTTACCACCGTTGCCGCGGCGATCGAGCGCAACGCCGACATCCAGAGCGAGACCGACCACTTCGCCCGCGCGGAGCGGCCCATCATGGTGAGCGACACGGATACCGGCGCAGAGATTCGCGATCAGATCCAAGATCTCCGCCTGCTCCTCGACGCCTATCGCACCGGCGCCCTCGAAGAGCGCTAGCGCGTGGGCACCCGCCGGACAGACGTGCTAGAATCCAGCACGGCCGCTTCAAACGCACGCTTTACCTTGGAGAAGGGCGCCATGCGCAAGCTCATCGAACAGATTATGAAATTCGGCGTCGTGGGCGTCATCGCATTCGTCATCGATTTCGGCGTGATGGTGTTCCTCACCGAGGTGTTCGGCATCGACCCCGTTATCTCGGCAACGGTATCGTTCATCATCTCCGTGATCTTCAACTACGCCGCGAGCATGCGCTACGTGTTCAGCCACCGCGAGGGCATGAGCCGCACGCGCGAGTTCCTAATCTTCGTTGTGCTCTCCGCCATTGGCCTGGGCATCAACGACCTGCTCATCTGGGCTGGAACCGACCTCGCTTCCTTCGATTACCGCCTCGTGAAAATCTTCGCAACCGCCGTGGTCATGGTTTGGAACTTCGTGACCCGCAAGATCTTTCTCGAGGGAGAAGAGTCGTGATCGTATTGCACACGGAAGGCAATTGCGCAGATTTCGCGTCGCTTCCGTGCGTTCTTAATAAAATCGTTCGCCTAAGCTTACAAATTGTTGATAAATCACTATAGTAAGCAGTCGAAAACGACGCGCCGTTCCATGCGGTGTGCCTCTGCGATTTGGAGTGATTACGTGCGCGACGCGCTCAACAAGACTTCGACACAGCAATTCATGAAGTTCGCTGCGGTGGGGATTTTCTCCTTCGTGGTCGATTGGCTGCTGCTCGTCATCTTGACCGAAGGCTTTGGTATCGACTACCTCGTCAGCACCACGGTTTCCTTCCTTGTATCCGTTTCGCTTAACTATGCCCTGAGCATGAAGTACGTCTTCGAGCACCGCGACGACAGGAGCCGTAAACGCGAGTTCACGATCTTCGCCATCCTGTCTTGCATCGGGCTCGGCCTCACCGACGTGCTCATGTTCGCCGGCGTCACCATCTTGAACATCGCCTACCAGGCCATGAAGGTCATCGCCACCTTCTGCGTTACCTGGTACAACTTCTTCACGCGCAAGAAGTTCCTCTCTGCAACGAATTAAATAACGGCTTTTGGTAGCTGCGGCTTTTGGTAGCTGCGCCTTTTGCTTAGCTCACCTGTACGGTGTCGCTGACGCTCCTTGGCTAGGAAGACGCTGGACATTGGGGTCTGAAGACGTCCGACCAGGCGGGATTTCAGCTTTTTGGGCACTTCATGACGCGGTGGGCAGGTACAGGCTAGCGAGCGGGAAGAAAAAGCGCAGCTCAGACGGCCGTTGCTCTCCCGAGCGCGGCGTGGCTACTCGGGCCCACCGCCTTAAAGTGCCCAAAAGTTGAAATCCCGATCGCCCCGGTGATGCAATCAACGTCTCCCTAGGACCAGACGCCCGCGCGTTACCGTCGCTCACTTTCTTGGGAACGCCGGGCGCCTCCTATTAGATTCACGCGCCGTTCGTCCCAAATTGTCTCGAACAGCCCCCGAAACCTTAACCTTAAAGGTGAGGTTGAAACTCCATCGTTTCTTAACGATTCGCCAAACGTGCAGGTGAAGGCTTATGTTAAACCTTCAACTTGAACCTTAAGGATTGGGAGAGGGGTTATTAATAAGAAATCGCATACTATAATCGGCTCTGCGTTTCAGGCAAGCAGAATGTCGAGGACATATATGCGTGATACACATCGTTCGATCGTCCGCGTGATCGCCAACCGGCCCGCCCGCGCTATCACCTGCGCCGTGCTCGCCGTCGCTCTCACTGCGGCGCCCGTGCTCTCCCCCACCATTGCTTTCGCAGTTTCCGAGGAGACGCAGGCGGAACTCGATTCGGCGAACCAGAAGGTCGACGACTCCATGTCGGCTTACAACGACTCGATTGCCAAGCTCGAGACCCTGCAGGCTCAGATTGACGAGAACACCGCCGCCATCGAGCAACTTGAGCAGGAGATTCCCGAGAAGCAGCAGGCAGCAAGCGACGCCATGCGCGAGATGTACAAGTACCAGCAGGGATCCAACCAGCTGGTGGGCGTCATGGTCGGCTCGAGCAGCCTGAGCGATTTCATCACCTCAAGCACCTACATGAGCCAGATCCAGGACTCCAATAGCCAGACGATCGAAGAGCTCAACGACATGCAGGCCGAACTCGAGCAGAAGCGCACTGAGCTTGAAGAGCAGAAGAAGCAGCTCGAGGAAGAGAAGCAGAAGGCCGCCGACGCGCTTGCGGCCGCGCAGCAGGAGCGCCAGCAGGCACAAGCGCAAGCTGAGGCCGAGACCGCAGCCGAGCTCGCGGCTGCCGCCGCGGACACGAATCCCGGCGAGGGAACCGGCGTGAGCGGAGAGAACCCGTACAGCAACGCCACCGAGAGCGGTCAGGAAGCCAACGTCGTGGTCACGCCCGGTGTTGATTGGACCATGTCGAGGGAAGAGTTCATCGCTGAGTGGACCGGGCGCATCGATGCCTATCTGGCTGGTTCGCCGCTTGCCGGCTATGGCGCCACGTTTGCTGCCGCCGCCTGGGACTACGGCGTAGACCCGCGGTGGTCGCCCGCCATCTCCTGCATCGAGAGCAGCAAGGGCACCTACTGCGCCAACTCTCACAACGCGTGGGGCTGGACCGCCTCCGGCGGCGGTTTCCGCTCCTTTGGCAGCTGGGAAGAGGGCATCACCGCGCACGTGCGCTACCTTAAGAACATGTACGGCACGACCCTTACCGTTGCCGCAGCCAAGCGTTACTGCCCGCCTACTTGGCAGGACTGGTACAACAAGGTCGGTTCGGAGATGAACCGGATCTAGCGTAGCTTCATATCGTACTGAAGACCAAGAACGGGTGTCCCAAGTCGACGGCTTTGCCGGGCAACTTTCGGACACCCGTTGTTTTTCGGGCGAGATTCAGACGCCGCGCCGAATACCGGGCCAGTTCTGGACATCCATTGCGCTCTCGGGCGGCTTTCGGACACTGCACGCCTTTTCGGGCGACATTCGGACGCTCGGAGGGCTGATTCTGTCCAAATGTCGCCCGAAAACGTATTGATTGTCCGAAAGTCGCCCGACAACGCAGCCAGTGTCCGAAAGACGCCCGACAACACACGCGGAGGGTAATCGACAAACACAAACTGCGATTCACAGATAACGCACGTGCGCACACTCAGCTCGCTACGCGCCACGGCATGCACACGCCCAACTCATCGCGCGCGCCACGGGCCGCAAATACGCGCGCGCCATTGCACGCGCATGCCCAGCTCATCGCACCCGTCCAGTCCGTCGCGCGCACAGCCCGTCCAACACCATGGCACGCGCGCACACCACGCGGCTCCAGTTCACGCCTTAGCTGCGAGCTAAGAGGGGCGCCATTTCTGCTTTACAACACCGCACCCTCCAATCTGAACCTGCGCTACACTCCGCGCAGGAGAAGTCGGGAAAATCGATGCAGGTGCCGCGCTGCCAAAATCCTCTCGGATCGAGGCTGCATCGCCGCCATAGGACAAGGTTTCAACTTTTGGTCACTTTAGATGGTCCTGGCAAAGTATGGGCACTCAGAGCAAGCCTTCTACCTGGTCTTTTCGCGAGAGCCAACCCCTTGATACTTTGAGATACGTCCCGCAAGTGCCCAAAAGTTGAAAATCGATATATCAAACCCCGGAAGATCGATTAATCGAGCCCCGGATACAAAGCGCCTCGTCGCAAAGACGAACCAGCAACGGTGGTTTTCGGAGCTTACGCACGAAATAAGCACTGAGTTCAAATCAATTGAAGCGCTTTAATTTGCCGAAGACAAGAATTCTGCCGTTTACCGAGCTATATCTTGCTAGAATTGCGGATGTAGGGTAAGTCACCAGTCACAAGGAGAGACACATGGTGAAAAAGCCAACGGTTACGGCAGCCCCTGAGGTCGTCGACTCGGTCGAGGCTTTCGAGGCCAAGCTCGCGCAGGTGCGCGAGGCCCAGAAGGTCTTTGCAACCTACACGCAAGAGCAGGTTGACGAGATCTTCTACCAGGCGGCCATGGCCGCCAACAAGGCGCGCATCCCGCTCGCCAAGCTCGCGGTCGAGGAGACCGGCCGCGGTGTGCTCGAGGACAAGGTCATCAAGAACCACTATGCCGCCGAGTACATCTACAACGCCTACAAGAACACCAAGACCTGCGGCGTCATCGAGCACGACGAAGCCTACGGCATCACCAAGGTGGCCGAGCCCATCGGCATCGTCGGCGCGGTAATCCCCACCACCAACCCCACCTCCACCGCGATCTTCAAGTGCCTCATCTGCCTGAAGACCCGCAACGCCATCATCATCTCCCCGCACCCGGCGGCTGCTCAGTGCACCATCGCCGCCGCCAAGCTCGTGCTTGAGGCCGCTGTCAAGGCCGGTGCCCCCGAGGGCATCATCGGCTGGATCGACAAGCCGACGCTCGAGCTCACCAACAAGCTCATGAGCGAGGTCGACATCATCCTCGCCCCCGGTGGCCCCGGCATGGTCAAGTCCGCCTACTCCTCGGGCAAGCCCGCCCTGGGCGTGGGCGCCGGCAACACCCCCGTCGTGATCGACGAGACCGCCGACATCCTGAACGCCGTGAACTCCATCATTCACTCCAAGACCTTCGACAACGGCATGATCTGCGCGTCCGAGCAGTCCGTGACCGCACTCGATTCCGTCTACGACCAGGTGAAGGCAGAGTTCCAGCGTCGTGGCTGCTACTTCGTGAAGAAGGGCAAGGAGCTCGAGGCCCTGCGCGAGGCCATGTTCAAGAACGGCGCCCTCGATCACCGCATCCCGGGCATGCCTGCCGCCAAGATCGCCGAGCTCGCCGGCATCGAGGTTCCCGCCAAAACCAAGATCCTCATCGCCGAGGTCACCTCTACCGACCCGGCCAAGGAGGAGTTCAGCCACGAGAAGCTCTCCCCTGTTCTCGCCATGTACCATGCGAAGAACTTCCAGGAGGCCGTGGACAAGGCCGAGCACCTCGTGCTCGCCGGTGGCCCGGGCCACACCGCCTCGCTCTACGTGCACCCCGCCGAGAAGGAGAAGATCGCGATCTTCCAGGAGACCATGAAGGCCTGCCGTATCGTAATCAACACGCCTTCCAGCCAGGGCGGCATCGGTGACCTGTACAACTTCGCCATGGCGCCGTCGCTCACGCTGGGCTGCGGCTCCTGGGGCGGCAACTCCGTGTCCGAGAACGTAGGGGTGAAGCACTTGCTGAACATCAAGTCCGTGGCGGAGCGCCGCGAGAACATGCTGTGGTTCCGCGCTCCCGAGAAGGTCTACTTCAAGAAGGGCAGCACGCCCGTCGCGCTCGACGAGCTCGGCCGCGTCATGGGCAAGAAGCGCGCCTTCATCGTCACCGACCAGTTCCTGTACAAGAACGGCAACTGCAAGGCCATCGAGGCCAAGCTCGACGAGATGGGCGTTGCGCACGACGCGTTCTACGACATCCAGCCTGACCCGCGCCTGCAGGACGCCGAGCGCGGCGTTGAGCGCATGCGCCTGTTCGAGCCCGACCTGATCATCGCCGTGGGCGGCGGCTCCGCGATGGACGCCGGCAAGATCATGTGGCTCATGTACGAGCACCCGGAGGCGAACTTCGAGGATATGGCCATGGACTTCATGGACATCCGCAAGCGCGTCTTCACCTTCCCCGAGATGGGCAAGAAGGCCTACTTCGTGGCCGTCCCGACCTCTTCGGGTACCGGTTCCGAGGTGACCCCGTTCGCCATCATCACCGACGCCAACACCGGCATCAAGTGGCCGATCACCGACTACGCGCTCATGCCGAACATGGCCATCGTCGATGCTGACAACGCCATGACCGCGCCCAAGGGCCTCACTTGCGCCTCCGGTATTGACGTCATGACCCACGCCATCGAGTCCTTCGTCTCCATCATGTCCTCCGACTACACCAAGGGCCTCTCCATGCGCGCTGCCAAGCTCGTGTTCGAGAACCTGCCCGCGGCCTACGAGAAGGGCGCTGCCGACCCGCATGCTCGCGAGGAGATGCACAACGCCTCCTGCCTCGCCGGCATGGCCTTCGCGAACGCCTTCCTTGGCGTGAACCACTCCATGGCCCACAAGCTCGGTGCCTTCCATCACCTGCCCCACGGCCTGGCCAACGCCGTCATCCTCACTCGCGTGATGCGCTACAACGCCGCCGAGAAGCCGGTCAAGATGGGCACCTTCTCGCAGTATCAGTATCCGCACGCGCTCGCCGACTACGCCGACCTCGGCCGTTACTGCGGCTGCACCGGCAAGGACGACCGCGAGGTGTTCGAGAACTTCATCCAGAAGCTTGAGGACCTCATGGATACCATCGGCATCAAGAAGACCATTGCCGAGTACGGCGTGGACGAGAAGTACTTCCTCGAGACCCTCGACGAGATGAGCGAGCAGGCCTTCAACGACCAGTGCACCGGCGCCAACCCGCGCTACCCGCTCATCAGCGAGATCAAGGAGCTTTACCTCGACGCTTACTACGGCCGTGAGCCGCAGTCCTACGAGGCGTAAGCACTGATCGCTTCCTGAACGCATCTTCGTTCACCTAACGTTACGCGCCGTTCGCCGTCAAAGCGAACGGCGCGTTTCGTATCTGGGTACCATTAAGTCAGGTTCACCCTACTGAAAGGACGGTTGCGTAATGATTCTCCCTGAGACCAAGACTGAGCTTGTCCGTCGCGGCAACAAGGTCGTTTACGACCTGGGCGATAAGATCGCCAAGGTGTTCAACGAGACCAAGCCCGTCTCCGACGTGTTCAACGAGGCGCTGAACCTCGCCCGCATCAACGAATGCGGAATCCGCTCGCCGAAGGCACTCGAGGTCACCAAGCTCGAAGGCGATGAAGCCGGCTGGGCGCTCATCACCACCAAGGTCCCCGGCGTCACCCTCGCCGAGAAGATCGAGGCCGAGCCCCAGCGTTTTGGCGAGTACCTTGAGCAGTTCGTCGATCTGCAGATCGAAATTCACGGGTACACGTCTCCCCTCCTCAACCGCCAGGATGACAAGTACGCCCGCATGATCAATTCGCTCGAGGCGATCAATGCGACCACGCGCTACAACCTTCTCGAGCGCCTCGATGGCCTCAAGAAGGGCACCGCGGTGTGCCACGGCGATTTCAACCCCTCGAACGTGATCGTGAGCGAAGACGGCACGCTGTCGGTCTGCGACTGGGCGCATGCCACCCAGGGCGCTCCCGCGGCAGACGTCGCCATGACCTATCTGCTCTTCTCGCTGACGAGCAAGGAGCAGGCGGAGGCCTACCTCGATACATACTGCGAGCGCGCCGACATGGCCAAGCAGATCGTGCGTCAGTGGCTGCCCGTCATCGCCGCCTCCGAGCTCGCGCGCAAGCGCAAGGTTAACGAGGAGTTCCTGATGAGCTGGGTTGATGTGTTCGATTACCAGTAAGGCGTAAGCTCCCGACGGAAGCCCCGCTTCCCTCTTCGCTGGTCCTCGGAACACGGCTTTGCCGTGTTCCTGCGGAATCGCTCAGAGGGAAGCGGGGCTTCCTGCGTTTACGGCTGGCATCTCAGCGGATGGGGG
>OLPF01000773.1_pt1 | contig 30756 bp, 26 predicted proteins | sample 1673121 | NCBI WGS metagenome assembly OLPF01 (sample SAMEA3136756, study PRJEB25190) | human gut metagenome
TGCGTGACGGCATCGACGGTAAGTCTTTCCAGAATGCGAAGGGGAAAGACATGCTCGGCATAGGCATCGGCATAGGCTCCACGGCAACGAAGATTGCCGTGTTCGACGAAGGCGGCGCAATCGTCGACGTGGACGTGCGCCCCAGGCACTATTCGCCTGGCTCTGAGGCGACTTCGCCCATCTTCTCCAGGTTATCCACGAAGTCCGCGATCAGCGCGGCGGATTGATCGCACACGAAAACGCGCTCCCGGTTGTCGATGGCGACTTCCTTCACGATGCCCGCCTTGACCAGCTGGCGCATCGCCTCGTTCGTGGCACCGTAGCTTTTCCCAATACAGCTGGCGGCGTGCCGCGTTGCCAACTGGGGAACGGCCAAGAACAAATCGAGCAGCTTGTCGGTCGCCGAGTTCGCGGGAATCTTGAGCCCGCGAGATCTCCAGTTGTCGCGAAGTTTGCTCACCTTCGAGATGAACATGTTGGCGATGACGACGCCCATCGAGGTGTTGCGCGCGTTATAAGCTGCCCATTGCTCCTTGTAGACCTTATGGCTCTCGCTTGTGAGCTCCTTGCGACTCGCATCCTTTAGGGTCCTTCGGTATTCCCGCTCCAAGGACGCGCCCCAGCAGATGGGGACCATAAGCTCGTTCGCGAAGAGGCCGCGCCTGAACATGGGCATGAACGCGAACAGCAGGCCGGTCCGGTCGATCATGGAGTCGAACGGCACGATGCGCTCGAAGGCATGGTGGATCACAGACGCCTGGCCCAAGGGGGAGAAGTACTCGCCGTTGCAAAACTCGCACAGCTTCCTCATCTCGCGGGGAATCTCAAGCGGCACCGAGCCTTTCTTGTACGGCAGGTAGGTCTTCCTGAAGCCGTGGGCGCGCTCGTCGGAGTTGGCGCCGAAGAGCAGGATCTCGTTGAGCCGCACGACCGTTTCCAGCGTCGCCTCAAAGCCGGGCTTCGCGATGCTCGAGACCCACTCGAGCGCCTGCATGTAGTGCAGGGCCTCGATGACAGAGCCGCTCGTCTCCTCAGGCAACCGCAGCATCGACCGCATCGATGCGAGGCATCGCTCGACGTCGTTGTCGAACTTCCAACCCGCGACATCGAAAAGAACGATCAGCGGCACGGGTGGAAGCGCGATGTCGTGGACCATGCGGATGGCGAACACGGCGTCGATCGCGAGCAGCGTGTTCTTCAGATATTCGGCATGCGGAAGCTGCGCCGCCCGCTCCCCGAAGCGGATCATCTCCGCCTCGGCGCTGAAGAACGCCGCTTGCGTGTCAGCCGAGAATGGCTTGAAGTAGTCCATGATTCCCCCTCGAAATCATGTATGTCCCCTGCAAAGATAATATAACAGCCAGCAGGCGTGAGGTGGGGAAATTAGTTTTTGCTGTCTCAAATTGGGGACATGATTGTCCTGAAATCCCACTATTCAGAAATATTCCACGACTGAAACGTGTCCGCTTTCACGGGAAACGGAAACGCCCTATGCAGGCGCCTGCCGTGCCCTGCAGAATCGATGTGGGAGCCGCGCATTGAGGACGCGGCAGCTCCAAGCGAGCTAATTTCCTATAGAGAAGGAGGGGCCATGTCAAGAGATTCGTTAGTCGAGAAGTACAACGAGCGTCACGACGGTGTCGATTACTTCTACACCACGTGCCACAACAACGGCTGCTGGGATGCCACGTGTTTGATCAAGTGCGGCATCAAAGACGGCAAAGTTGTCTCGATCGAGCCCGATGATTCCGTAAACGCGGGCATCGCGCGCGAAGACGACGACGAGAACGCCGTCCAGACCGGCATGCTGCAGGCCCGCGCGTGCCCGATGGGCCATGCGTGGCGCCAAGAGCTCTACTCCGAGAACCGCCTGCTCTACCCGATGAAGCGCGTGGGCGAGAAGGGCAGCGGGCGCGGCCACTTCGAGCGCATTTCCTGGGACGAGGCGCTCGACACCATCGCCGAGAAGATGCGTGTCATGGCGAAGGAGAACCCCGACCATCCCTGGCTGTACTACTGCTACTACGTTGCGTTCGAGAGCTCCGACTTCCCGTTCGCGTCGTACATGCCGGGCACCATCACCGGCTGGGGCGACCACTCCACTTCCGGCAGCGCCGCCGCAGAAGACTTCCATCTGGGCGTTCGCCTGACGGACTGCCTGATCAAGGGCACCTCCGATGCCTATCCAGGATTCGAGGCACCTGACCTTTTGAACTCCAAGCTCGTGGTCCTGTGGGGCTTCGACCCGATGGTCTCCTGGTTCGGCATGGTGCCGTACTACATGAAGCTAGCACAGGAGCGCGGCTGCAAATTCATCCTCATCGACCCCGTGTACAACGTGAGTGCCGAGGTCCTAGGCGCCCAGTGGATTCCCATCCGCCCGGGCACCGATACCGCGTTCGGCCTGGCCGTGGCACACGTTCTCCACACCGAGGACCTCTACGACCACGACTACGTCGCCAAGTGGGTCGAGCCTGAGGGTTTCGAGGAGTGGCGCAAGTACATCGTTGGCGACGTCGACGGCGTCGTGCACGATCCCGAGTGGGCCGAGCCCATCACCGGCATCCCCGCCGAGACCATTCGCGAGTTCGCGCGCTACTACGCGAAAATGAAGCCCGTCCATCTCCACCAGATGTACGGCGTTTCCAAGCGCAACCTGGGCGACTACGCTGCAGCAGTCGCAATGCTGCTCCAGGCGATGACCGGCAACCTCTCCATCCCCGGCGGCTGCGAGGGCGGCGGCGCCAACCTGGTTACCCAACCTCGCATTTTCGCGCCTGTCCCCAATACGGGCCAGATTCCGGGCGATGTCGTCAACCCGATCACGAACAACAACAACAAGGTGACCGAGCTCATGCACTGCCAGAAGCTCTACGCCGCCGGCGAGATCACCGAAGACGAGTTCCGCCGCCGCATCGGCTGCCCGCCCGACAGCCCCTTGCCGTGCCTGAAGATGGCCATCATCCCCAACAACTACATCAACAACCAGCACAACGTCTCCAAGCGCATGAAGGGCTTCGCCAACATGGAATTCTCCTGGGGTTGGCAGTACTTCAACGACCAGCCGTCCATGGAATTCCTCGACATCGTGCTACCCTCGCCGATCATCCAGTTCGAGTCAACCGACATGCACTTCTTCGGCATCAATCGCTTCTGGGGCTCGCCGTCGGGCATGATGAACTACTTCCTGTTCGCCGGCAAGGGCGTGAACCCTCCGGGAGAGATCCGCTCGAAGGACTGGGTCTGGATGGAGCTGGCGCGCCGCCTCGGCTTCGCGGACAAGTACAACCCCAAGATGCTCGACGTCACGGATTGGCGCGAGTGGGACGAGCAGGTCATCGAGCGCATCTACAAGCCCGCCTACGAGGAGTGGGCGAAAGACGAGACGGGTATTCTGGCCTACAACGGCATTGAGCCGCGCCCGTGGGAGGAGTTCGTGAAGCTGCCAATCGTGCGCGTTCCCGGCGAGCCAGGCGAATGGTTCTATCCCTTCAAGAACACCGTTGAGTGGAATCGCTCGCCGTTCAAGACCCCGTCCGGCAAGATTGAGTTTGAGAGCTCGTACGTCAAGAACAACGACCTCACCAAGACGCGCTACGGCGGACTCTACGACGCCTACCCGCGTTGGCAGCCGACCTATCAGGACCTTCCCGCCAACGACAGCTACTACCACCCCTGGACGCAGAACTACCCGCTGTCCATGGTCACGCCGGTTTCCACGTATCGCCAGCACTCCGCTAACGACCAGAACCCCTGGCTTAAGGGCGACTGCTACGAGCACATGGTTCGCATGTCCCCGGCAGACGCCGCCGACCGCGGCATCAAGACGGGCGACCGCGTGCTGGTCTACAACCAGTTCGGCGAGGTCGAGATCACTGCATACGTTTCTTCCAAGCTGCTCCCCGGCACGGTTTCCATCGCCCATGGCGAGTGGTCCAAGTTCGACCACGTCCGCAAGTCGAAGCTCATGCCCTACGGCATCGACACCGCGGGCAACTGCAACTTGCTCATCGGCGACACCCATCTGCCGCACATCGTCGGCGCGCTGCTGACGGCAGGCTTGGTTGAGATCAGAAAGGTAGGGGAATAACCATGACCCAGTATGGATTCTTCTTTGACCAGAGCCGCTGCTATGGCTGCAAGGCATGCTCCGTCGCATGCAAGGACTGGTACGACATTGCGCCCGGCCCCGAGAAGTGGATGAGCGTGTACATGTGGGAGAAGGGGCGCTTCCCCAACCCCTCGATCGGCATCCTCGCCTTCAACTGCGGCCACTGCGACAACCCCGTTTGCGCTGCGGCCTGCGAAAACGGCGCAATCTTTAAGGAAGACAAGTACGGCGCCGTCCTGATCGACCAGGACAAGTGCAAAGGCGATCGCCATTGCTTCGAGGCCTGCCCCTACGGCGCGCCCAAGTTCGCCAGCGACGAGCCGGGCACGAAGATGAGCAAGTGCACCATGTGCATCGACCGCCTGGAAAACGACCAGCTGCCGCTGTGCGTGGCATCGTGCCCCATGCGCGCCCTGGATTTCGGCCCGATTGACGAGCTGCGCGAGAAGTACGGCAATGTGAGCCAGATCGAGACCATGCCGAGCCCGAGCCTGACCAAGCCGAATTGGGTTGCAAAGCCCAATCCGCCCAAGGAGCAGCTCATCCCCTACGACGTCAAGAAGGCCATCGAGCTGACGAAGCCGCGCACCGGCACCGACGACGTGTTCGAGGGAGACCTGTCGAGCGTCACCGAGTTCGATGCCGACGTCGCGTGCATCTCCGAGCTCCGCATGAAGAACGCCACGGTTGCCGAGGTCATGGCAGCCACCTCGAGCGACCAGGGTTAATCCCCCTTTTAAGCAGCGGCAGGGGAGTGCGGGATCGCACGTGCGCGGCCCGCACTCCCCAAGCCGCCGAACGATTGCCGCCCGCCTCGACCTCGGGCGGCGGAATGGAGTCCAAGATGGAACTGACACTCCAACATGCCGGCATCTACTGTCGCGATATCGACGAGTCCATCGCTTTCTACGAGGATGTCCTCGGCTGCAAACTCCTTTTCAAGTCCGACGCCATGGAGGGCGACAAGCCGCTCAAGATGGCGTGGATGAAGGGGATGGGCACCGCGTTCGAGCTGCTCGAGTGCGAAGATAAGACAACGTGCGATAAGGTTTGTGAATGCTTGAACCACCTGGCGCTTCGCGTCGCGAGTATGGACGAGTTCGTCGCTTTCCTGGGCGAGAAGGGCATAGCCATCGAGGCCGGTCCCTTCGACCCGCCGCTCGAGTTCGACCGCCCGCTTGGTTCCGATAACGACGACCTGTTCACCGTGTACGGCGATGCTGGCACGCAGCTGCGCATCATGTTCTTCCGCGGGCCCGGCGGCGAGCGCTTCGAGGTCCTCCAGGACAACATCAAGCCACTCTAACCTTAGGCGGAGGGCGAGCGCCGAATGCTGCCTCGTCCTCTTCCCCGATTCCCTCCTAATTAGAACCCTATTAGACGTTGGGCCAGGATAGCTGCACCCGCAAAGGGCAAGGGATGGAGCTATCTTGACCCAGCACTTCTCGAAGAGAAGGGAATTCCTATGGACACTAACAAGAAATACGCGAATTGGGCGCTCATAGCCATCGCCATGCTGCTGTTCGGCACGGCCATCGCAACGGTTCAGTACAAGGTCCCCGTCGTCATGGGCGATATCATGATGAAGATGGACATGGACGCAGGGTCCGCCTCATGGCTCATGTCGATCTTCACCTTCGTGGGCATCATCTTGGCCCTGCCCACGGGCGCGCTCGCCAAGAAGTTCGGGCCGAAGACGATGCTGCTCGCAGCGGCGGTCGTCGTGGCGATCGGGTCGCTTATCGGCGCCTTCGCGGGCAACGGCACTATCCTCATCGTGTCCCGCGCGATCGAGGGCGTGGCGTTCATCTTCGTCACCATCTGCGGTCCTCTGGCCGTGCAGAAGTACGTCGCTCCCGACAAAATCGGCTCCGCGACGGGCATCTGGGCCCTGTGGGTCTGCCTCGGTTCCGTGCTGGGCGGAGTTCTGACCCCGACGCTCTACGCCGCCACCGGGTTTGTGGGCGTGTGGATTATCTACGCAGCCGTTGCCGTCGTCTTCGCGATCGTCGTTGCCGTCATCGTCAAGTTCCCCGGCGGCGAGGCGCTTGAAACCCCTCGGGCAGAAGCTGCCGAGGAGAAGGTGAGCTACTCCGAGCTCGTCAAGCCGAACATCCTTCTGTTCTTCTTCGCGTTCCTCGTGTTTAACCTGACGCTGCTCGCCGTTTTGGGCTTCGCGCCGACGTTCATGCAGCAGCAAGGCGTCGACCCCACGCTCTCCGGCTTCGTAAGCACCCTGCCGATGCTGCTTGCGGTCATCTCCTCGCCGCTGTTCGGCTCGCTTTCCGACAAGATGGGCCGCTGCAAGCCGCTCTACCTGCTCGCCATGGTCGTCATGGGGCCGTGTACGCTGATTCTTCTCACCCAGACCGGTCCTTTGATGTGGGTCGGCGCCATCGTCATGGGTCTTGTCGGTCTCGGCGGACCTGTTATGTGCCTGACCTCCTACATCAACGTCCTCGGTCGCCCCGAGCTGATGTCGATCGGCATGGGCGTGCTCATGCTCGTCCAGAGCTTGGGCCAGTTTTTGGGCACGTGGCTTGTCCCCATGCTCCTCGGTCCCGAGATGTCCTCGTGGATGTTCGCCGGCATCGTGATGTGCATCATCGGCCTCATCGGCACGGGTGCCCTCGCCCTGTGCAAGTTCAAGTAGGTCTTGGGAGGTGCCTCGTGGTTCTCTCGCTATACAGGTAGAACCTAACCGGTGAGAGAATCAGGTGCAAGGCAATCAGTGCGAGCGACCGCATCCCCGCACAGGTTGAATCTGCCACAGCGGGCCCGACGATTCCATTCGCTGGGCGAGCATCCCCCGCACGCAGACTGAACCCGTCCCCAGCGTAACCGAGCAACAAACAAGCAAGATTCCCCTGAAAGCTTGCGTCCGAAGCGCCCGCCGCATCCCACGGCGGGCGCTTCAGCGTTTTGGGTTGGGCCGACAATCAGGAAGCGTGAAGTAGATTGAACGTTGCGCGCTATGGAGACTGCAGACGCGAGGCGAGAGAGCGGCACGGCGGCGAGCGGAAAACTGCACGCGCGTGACGTTGCGAGCGGACGACGGCCCCGCGCAGGGCTGGGCGAGCGAGCGGCACGTGCTTTCGATCGTAGGACCCCCTCTTCTCGAAAATCAGCCCCACGTGGACAGAAATAGTCGATATGCGAGTCCGAAAGCGCCGCCTGGATGCTTGGGCTTGTCCTCGACGGCCTACGACCTGGGCTTTCGCTGACCCTTTCGAGGAAGACGGGCCGAAGGTGGAAACGAATCCTCACATATCGACGATTGCTGTCCGCGATGGCGCAATCCGCCCTAAAAATAATTTGCTGTCCGCGGCGGCGCGACCCGTCCCTAAAAACTTTTTGCTCGATGTGCGCAGGTTTTTCTGGAAGGCGACCGAAGACGAGAGGATCGGAATATTACGCACCTCCCTGAACTGGGCTTATAAAAAGATGCTCGTCAACGAACCGGCGATGAGCGGACGGGTCGCGGCAAAACCTGCACACATCAGGCAAAAATTTCGGCGAAGAAGGGGAGTGGTTTCCGGCGATGGCCCTCGATGCATCGCAAATCGGGACGCGATCGGAAAACCACTCGAAAAATAACTGCTTGCTTTATCACTCTACTGTGGTAAAGTGTGTGCCGTTCGAAAGAGGCACAAGGAGAAGCCGCAAGGCCTCGAAACGATGCAAGTAACGTGAACGCAACCTTTGAAAGCGAGCGAGCGTTTACAATGAGTTGCCGCAGCACGCGGGCGGAAGGTGCCACGTCGCTGGTCCTCACCGGAGGAAAGGCGTCGCCAAGCTTGCCGCACGATGACGAAGGAGAAGGTACGACCGTGAATTACACAACGCCCTCGGGGTTTCGCGACATCTTAGCAGATGAGGCCGCGCGCCGCGAGGCAGCCGCGTTCGACGTGCAGCAATTGCTCTCGAAAAATGGCTACGTTCCCGTGGAGACGCCCACGCTCGAGATCATGGACGTCATGAACGCCGGCGGGCGCGTGCCGGGGACCCCTTTCAAGCTTTTCGACTCGCGCGGCGACCTGCTCGCGCTGCGCCCCGACGTGACGCTGCAGATCGCGCGCATGTGCGCAACGCGCCTCGCAGGGCAGCCGGGACCTTTCCGCTTCCGCTACCAAGAGCGCGTCTTCCGCGAGGCAGAAGGCCGTCCGCAAGCAGAGGCGCGGGAGATGACGCAGGTTGGCGTCGAGCTCATCGGCGAGGCTGGCCCTGCCGCAGACGCCGAGGTAATCGCCTTGCTCGCCGAGTCGCTCGAGCAGATTGGGGTGGGGGACTTCCGCATCTCGGTCGCCACGGTTGGCGTGCTGCGCGCCCTGCTCGCAGGATGCGGCGCCGACGAGGCGTGGAAGTCGGGCGTGCTTTCCGCCTATCACGCCAGTAACTTCGTCAAGCTTGACGAGCTCACAGGACCGGGCGCGCAGAAGGCGGGGGTTGCTCCCGTCTTCGCGCAGGCCATCCGCGCGCTCGCGAACGTCCGCGGCGGGCGCGAGGCGGTCGCGCGCGTGCGCGATCTGGTTGCGCCGCTCGGCTGCCAGGACGGCCTGGCTGACCTCGAGCGGACCCTCGAGCAGCTCGACGAGAAGGGCTTGGCCGACCGCATCTTCGTCGACTTCTCGGTCATGAGCTCGTTCGACTACTACACAGGCATCGTCTTCGTCGCCTTCGCCCCCGCGCTCGGCGCACCGCTCGGTTCGGGCGGGCGCTACGACAACACGATCGGGGCCTACGGCGAGAGCCGCCCCGCTGCCGGTTTCGCGTTCTACCTCGATCAGGCGCTTGCCGCCGCCGCGACCGAGCAGCAGGCGGGCGGGCGTCCGCTGCGCATCGCCGTGCCCAAAGGCTCGCTCAACCCCGACTCCATCGCGTGCCTTGCGGCGTGCGGCCTCGACACGACGGGCCTCGCCGACCCAGGGCGCCAGCTCATCATCCGCAACCCCGGCGTCGAGTACATCATCGTGCGCCCCTCGGATGCCCCGGTGTTCGTGGAGCTTGGAGCAGCTGACTGCGGCATCTGCGGGGAAGATTCCCTGCTCGAAGCCGCAACGGGCACCGTCGAGCTCGTGGACCTCAAATTCGGTGCATGCCGCTTCATCGTGGCCGAGCCCGAGGGGGCGAACGAGCGCGTCGCCGAGCACTATCGGACCTGCGGCTCTATCCGCGTAGCCACGAAGTACCCGCGCATCACCGAGTCCTATTACGCGAGGAAAGGAGAGCAGGTCGAGATCGTGAAGCTTCACGGCAACATCGAGCTCGGCCCGCTCACGGGCCTCTCCGAACGGATCGTCGACATCACGGCAACGGGCCGCACGCTTCGCGAGAACAACCTGGTCATCGTCGACGAGGTGCTCTCGTCGACGGCGCGCTTCTTCGCAAACCCGTGCGCTTTTCGCACCGACCCGCGCGTGGTCGAACTCGCGGACAAGCTGCGAGCGGGCGCCGAAGCGGGCCTGTGGGACGCGACGGTGATTGCCGGAAGCGATCAGCCGCACGCGGACGCGGGCGCAAGCGCGTAAATTACTACTCAGTTATCAAGACGTTTCAATATAAGAAGGGAACACATCATGCGTCGAGTCATTCTGAAGGAAGGCGAGCAGTTCAAAAGCTCGCAGATCAACCGCACGGGAGCGTTCAACGCGGGCGCCATCGCCGCGGCGACCTCGATCATCGAGGAGGTGCGCGAGCGCGGCGATGCGGCGCTGCGCGACTTTACCGCCAAGTTCGACGGCGTCGAGGTGAAGGACTTCCGCGTGCCGCAGGAGACGATCGATGCCGCCGCTGCCCAATGCGACGCGAAGACGGTCGCCGCGCTCGAGCATGCCGCCGCGCAGATCCGCGAGTTCCACGAGCGTCAGAAGCAGCAGAGTTGGATCGCCACGCGCGAGAACGGGGCGATCGTCGGTGCGAAGGTGACGCCGCTCGAATCCGTAGGCATCTATGTTCCCGGCGGACGCGCGCTCTATCCTTCCACCGTGCTCATGAACGCCATCCCCGCATCGGTCGCGGGCGTCGAGCGCATCGCCTGCGTGACGCCCCCGTCCAAGGACGGCTCGCTCGATTCCGCTATCCTCGCCGCCTGCAAGATCGCCGGCGTGACCGAGATTTACTCGGTCGGCGGCGCTCAGGCTGTCGGCGCTCTTGCCTACGGCACCGAGACCATCGAGCCGGTTGCCAAGATCACCGGCCCCGGCAACGCCTACGTCGCTGCCGCGAAGAAGATCGTGTCGGGCGATGTGGGAATCGACATGATCGCAGGCCCCTCTGAGGTGTGCGTCGTCGCTGATGAAACGGCAGATCCCGCGCTCGTCGCCATCGACCTTATGGCCCAGGCCGAGCACGACCCCCTGGCCGCCTGCTACCTCGTCACCTTCTCCGAGGAATACGCCGACCAGATCGAGGCTGCCATCGAGCGCCACGTGAAGCACTCCACGCGCGCGGAGATCACCATGGCGTCGCTCAACGACCACGGCCTGATCACCATCTGCCCTGACCGCAAGGCTGCAATCCAGGCGGTGAACGTGATCGCCCCCGAGCACCTCGAGCTGCATGTGGAAAACGCCATGGACCTGCTCGGATCGATCAAGAACGCGGGCGCAATCTTTTTGGGGGAGTGGACCCCGGAGGCAGTCGGCGACTATGTGGCCGGCCCCAATCACACGCTTCCCACCGGCGGCACCGCGCGCTACGCGAGCCCGCTTTCAGTCGAGGAGTTCGTGAAGAAGTCGTCCATCATCCAGTACACCCCCGAAGCGCTCGCGGCCGACGCCGACTCCGTCATGACGATCGCTCGCCACGAGGGCCTGTGGGCGCACGCGATGTCCGTCGAGCTGCGCTGCAACGAGCTCGCTGGCAAGCCGACCGAAGTCGATGCAGGTGAGAGCGTTGAATAGCGTGAGGCAGTCCGCCCCTCAGCTGCAGGGGCTTGTGCCCTACGACCCGAAGTACCTTCCTGCGCGGGCATATCTCTCCGCGAACGAGAACCCGCGCGACGTGGAGACCGAGATCCGCCAGAAGATCATCAGCGCCATTCGCAAGGTTCCTTTGAACCGCTACCCCGATCCATTGGCCAACGATCTGCGCGACATGATCGCCGAAGCGAACGGGCTCGACCGCGACCAGGTGCTTCTGGGCAACGGCGGCGACGAGCTTTTGTTCAACATCGCGCTCGCCTGGGGCGGGCCGGGACGCAAGTTCTTGAACCTGCCGCCGACGTTCTCGGTGTACGCGGCCAACGCGCGCCTCACGGGCACTGAGGTAATCGACGTTCCGCGCCTCGCCGATTACTCGATCGACGAGGAGACGGTGCTTAAGCGCGTTGGGCAAGGCGACATCGACTACGTCATCGTGGCCAGCCCGAACAACCCCACCGGCAAGCTCGCGAACGAGGAGTTCCTCGCAAAGCTCCTTGACGCCACCGACGCGCTCGTCCTGGTCGACGAGGCATATTTCGAGTTCTCCCGCACGACGATGCGCCCCTACCTCGCGATGCACAAGAACCTGCTCATCCTGCGCACGTTCTCGAAGGCGTTTTCGCTCGCGGGTGTCCGCATGGGTTACATTCTGGGAAACGCCGAGGTCATCCGCGAATTTTTGAAGGTGCGCCAGCCGTATTCGGTCGACGCCGTCTCGCAGGCGATTGCACGCGAGGTGTTCTCCGAGCGCCAGAAGTTCGAGCACGGCATCATGGCGATCATCTCCGAGCGCGACCGTCTGCTCGAAGAGCTGGGGAAGGTGCCCGGGATAACCGTGTATCCTTCGGACTCGAACTATATCCTGTTCAAACTCGAAGGCGCCGACAAGGTGTGGGAGGCCCTCTACGCGCGCGGCATCCTCGTGCGCGACTTCTCCCATGCGCCGATGCTCGAGAACTGCCTGCGCGTATCGGTAGGGACCGAAGAGGAAAACGACGAGTTCCTCGCCGCACTGCGCGAAATCATAGCGAGCAAGTAGGAAGGGATGCACATGAGCGAACGGACCGCACGAATTGCACGTACAACGAAGGAAACCGACATCGAGCTGTCGATCGACCTCGACGGCACCGGCGCGACCGACATCGACACCGGCATCGGCTTTTTCGACCACATGCTCACCGCCTTCGGGCGTCATGGGCTGTTCGACCTGTCGGTGCGCGCCAAGGGCGACCTTGAGGTCGACGGCCATCACACGGTGGAAGACATCGGCATCGTCGCAGGCCAAGCCTTCGCACGCGCACTTGGTGACAAGCGCGGCATCAGGCGTTTCGGTTCGATCGCCCTGCCCATGGACGAAGCGCTCATCCTGGCGGCAGTCGATATCTCGGGCCGCGGACAGCTCTTCTGGGAAGCCGACATCCCGGCAGTCATGGTGGGCTCCTTCGACGCAACGCTCGCCAAGGAGTTCTTCATCGCCTTCGCCGCAAACGCGGGCGTGACGCTTCATATCCGCGAGCTTGCCGGGGAGAACACCCATCACGTGATCGAAGGCATGTTCAAGGCGGTGGCGCGCGCGATGCGCCAGGCGGTCGAGGCCGACCCGCGAATGGGCGATGCGCTGCCGACAACCAAAGGCGCCCTGTAGGAGATGCGAATGATAGCGGTAGTCGATTACCAGAAGGGCAACCTGAAGTCCGTCGAGCGCGGCCTCATCGCTGCGGGCGGCGAGGCTCTCATCACGGCGGACGCGTCCGAGATAGCCAAAGCGGACGCCATCGTCTTGCCAGGTGTCGGAGCCTTCGCGGATGCGGCGGCGACGATGTGCGAACTCGGGCAGATGGAGGCCATTCGCGACCGCGTGCGCGCAGGCGTCCCCTTTTTGGGAATCTGCCTCGGCGAACACCTGATGTTCGAGCACGGCGTGGAAGGCGCGCCTGAAGGCAACCCCGCGTGCGGACTGGGGCTTTTGCCGGGCACCGTCGTCGCCATGCCGCGCTGCGATGCGCAAGGAAAAACGTTCAAAGTGCCCCATGTTGGGTGGAACACAATCGAGATTTCTGCGTGCAGCGGGGGCAGGGAAGCGGTCGCAGTCCCTCCGTGCGGCAAAGGCGGGGGAAATGCCGTGCTCAAACAGTCCTCGCTTCGCTGCGGAACTGCGCGCGGCACCTCCCCCGACTCCACCGCACTGCTCAATGGGGGACAGGCTGAACCCGAACTTTCCTCGCTTCGCTCGGAAAATGCGGGCGGCGCCTTCCCCGACTCCACCCCACAGCCAGGAAGCGACCTCGCCTTCGCCTGCCCGCTCTTCGACGGCATAGCGCCTGGCGAGTACTTCTACTTCACGCATTCCTACATCGCGCCGACAGGTTCCCACACCATCGCCGAGACCACCCACAGCGTGCGGTTCACGAGCGCGGTCCAGTATGGCGATCGCGCCTTCGGCGTGCAGTTCCACCCCGAGAAAAGCTCCGACGCCGGCGCACGCGTGCTCGCGAACTTCGCGGCAATAGCTGCCCGCGGCTAAGCGGTCGCTGCACCGATTTCAGAAAGGAACGCAGAGACATGTATCTTCTCCCTGCAATCGATATCCTGGATGGCTGCGCCGTGCGCCTCGCCAAAGGGGACTATGCCCAGGTGACGGTCTATAACGACGACCCCGTCGACCAAGCACGGAAGTTCGAGTCCCAAGGCGCCACCTGGATTCACGTGGTCGACCTCGACGGCGCGCGCACAGGCGTGCCCGAAAACATCGCCATCGTCGAGCGCATCGTGCGGGAGACCTCGCTTTCCGTGGAAATCGGCGGCGGCATCCGCACGCTCGAGACCCTCGCACGCCTCGCGGACATCGGTGCCGAGCGCATGGTGCTCGGCACCGCGCTCGTGAACGACCCCGATCTCGCGCGCGCCGCCGTGGAGCGTGTAGGGGGAGACAGACTTACCGCCGGCATCGACGCGAAGGGCGGGGAAGTCGCCGTCTCCGGATGGATCGAGGGCTCGGGCGTTGCGGCATGCGATCTGGCCCGCGAGATGGGCAAGGCGGGCTTTAAGCACATCGTCTACACCGATATCGCACGCGACGGCATGCAGACCGGGCTCGACGTGCAAGCATATGTCCAGATGGCGGAGGCGTTCGGGCACCCCGTCATCGCAAGCGGGGGTGTGGCGAGCGTATCCGACATCGAGCGCCTCGCACCGGTTGCAGCCTCCATCGAGGGCGTCATCACCGGGCGCGCCGTATATGAAGGAACTTTAACGGTTGAGGAAGGCGTCGCGGCCTGCGCTGCGGCCACGAAGGAGTAGGCCATGCTTGCCAAGCGAGTGATTCCCTGCATGGACGTAAAGGACGGGCGCGTCGTCAAGGGCGTGAACTTCGTGAATCTGCGCGACGCGGGCGACCCGATCGAGCTCGCACAGCGCTACGACGAGCAGCGCGCAGACGAGGTCATATTCCTAGACATCACGGCGACGAGCGACGACCGCGCCACCACCGTCGAGCTTGCCAGCCGCGCATCCGAGCAGCTGCACTTGCCCTATTGCGTCGGCGGCGGGTTTCGAAGCGTCGCCGATATCCGCAAGATGATCGCGGCGGGCGCCGACAAGGTGTCGGTGAACTCTGCCGCTGTTGCGAACCCCGAGCTCATCACGCAAGCGGCGACCGCGTTCGGCACGCAGGCGATCCTCTGTGCGATCGACGCGAAACAGCGGGCAGACAACCCCAACAAGTGGGAAGTCTATGTCCACGGCGGCCGCAAGGCAACGGGAACTGACGCCGTCGAGTGGGCGCAAGAGGCGGCGCGGCGCGGCGCGGGCGAGATCCTGCTCACGAGCATGGACCGCGACGGCAGCCGCGACGGGTTCGACTGCGCCCTTACGCGGGCCGTGGCGCGCGCAGTGAACATCCCCGTTATTGCGAGCGGCGGCGTCGGCAAGATCGAGCACTTCGCCGAGGGTATTTTGGAGGGCGAAGCCGACGCCGTGCTTGCCGCAAGCGTATTCCATTTCGGCGAGATGACCGTACGCCAGGTGAAGGAGTACATGCGCTCGCAGGGCATTCCCGTGCGCCTGTAACGTGTTTGCCGCAAGCGTATCGCACGAACCGAAAGGACACTAACATACATGGCAGTGATTGACAGCATTCCCGAGCTCGCCTACAACGAAGCCGGCCTCATTCCCTGCATCGTGCAGGACGTAAAGACCCGCGAAGTCCTCATGATGGCGTGGATGAACGCGGAATCCGTGCGCCTCACGCTGAAGGAGCGCACGACTTGGTTCTTCTCGCGCAGCCGCCAGGAGCTTTGGCACAAGGGCGGCACGTCCGGAAACACGCAAGAGCTCATCGAGCTGCGCTACGACTGCGACGCCGACTGCCTGCTCGCACTGGTGGAGCCCGCAGGCCCCGCCTGCCACACGGGCAACACCACCTGCTTCTACCGCGTGATGGGGTAGGGCACCGGAGCTCGCCAGTGTGTGCGCTTCTTGCTGTTTCGCCGCACGCAGGGCAACCTTCGGTAGAATCGATAAGTCCTATCCGAGCGCGACAAATAGCGCATCGCGCACGCACGAAAGCTCATACATGATTATAGAAATCCTGAAAGCCCTGCTCGAGGGTATTGTCGAGGGCATCACTGAATGGCTGCCCATCTCGTCAACCGGCCACATGATCTTGATTGACGAGTTCGTAAAGCTGCAGGTGTCCGACCAATTCCTCGCCCTGTTCCTCGTAGTCATCCAGATCGGCGCAATCCTCGCCGTCATCATCATGTACTTCCACAAGCTCAATCCCTTCAGCTTCAAGAAGACGCCGGCGCAGCGCAAAAGCACCTGGCGGCTGTGGGGCATGGTCGTCATCGGGTGCATTCCAGCGGCGGTGTTCGGATTCGCGCTTGACGATTGGGTAAACGAACATTTTTACAACAAGGTCTGCGTCGCCGCAATGCTCATCCTGTACGGCATCATCTTCATCGTGCTCGAACGCCGCAACCATCGTCGCTTTCAGGAGGCCCGCGCAGGACTCGCGCTTTCCGGGCCGCGCCCGCGCGGCAAACATGCCCGCGTCGACGCTCAGGCGCACGCAACAAGCGAGCAGCTCGATGCCCGCGCAGAAGAGCAGCTGTTCAAGATCACCGACGTCGACGACATAGACTGGAAGACCGCGCTCAAGATTGGCCTCTTCCAGGTGCTCGCAATCATTCCGGGAACAAGCCGCTCGGGGGCCACGATCATCGGCGGCATGCTCACCGGCTGCTCGCGCACCGCGGCGGCGGAGTTCACGTTCTTCCTGGCCATCCCCGTAATGCTTGGCTGGGGCGCAGTGAAGGCCGCGAAGTTCGTGCTCGCAGGCGTCGCCATGACCACGACCGAAGTCGCCGTGCTCGTCGTAGGCGTCGTATCCGCGTTCGTCATGTCGATCATCTCGATCAAGTTCCTCATGGGCTACATCAAGAAGAACGACTTCACCGCCTTCGGCATCTACCGCATTATCGTGGGCGTGCTCGTCCTTGCCTACTTCGCGTTCGAGACCATGGGCATGCTTCCGTAGAGTCGCAATGCAATCCCAGCTGAACATCCCTCGCGTCACCTACACTCCCAAACTCGCGACGTACATGCGCAAAAAGGGCTGGCGGCATATAGCCATCGAACAAGCGAGCGCATGCGGCTGCTGCGTCGACCTTTCGGAGGTGGCCACGCGGTTCGTCGATGACGCGGCGGCGGACAAGCTGCGCACGAAGGGCTGCGTCGAGCTGCACGGTGAGCTGGGAAGCGTGCTCGTGGCGCGCGGAATGGAATATGATAGTTCGGTTGAACTGGGGCTTCGCAGCTTTTTCGGCGCGAAAGACATCACCGTACGAGGCATCAGGTCGTGGAGTTTGTAGCACACCCTTAGTTGGCTGCGGGATGGAGCGGATTCTGCCGCCCGCGACCGCCCACTCCGAACATCTTCTTACTCGGAATCGACTCTTCACGGACGCCGATATGCGAGTCGAAAAAGGGCGGTGAGCTTATTGTTCCTTGCGCGCGACCACGAACAAGGGGCACAATGAAATATGACGGCCATAGGGGACCGAATGGCCGAAAAGCCGAAAAGGCCATGGGTCGACTGCGAGAAAGTCGCAGGACAACCTCAAGAGCAGGGAGGACCTTATGCATTACGTCGAATCGCCGCATCGTTTGCCCTACGAGATGGCATCGGGAATCCTTCAGGCGGAAATCGGCTGCTCGTACAACCGCTGCCGCTTCTGCTCGCTGTGCCGCAAGCCGGGGAAGGACTATCGACCCGCACCGCGCGAAGAGGTGGAAGCCGACCTCGACGAGTTCGCTTCCTACGTGCGCAGACCCTCGCGCATCTACCTCTACGGCGGCAACCCCTTCGGCATGCCGCGCGACATCCTTATACCGTTGCTCGAGCGCATTCACAAGAAGCTGCCCGAAGTGAAGACAATCGGCGGCTTTTGCCGCGTGGCGGACGTGAAAGCTGCGACTGACGAGGACCTCGCAACCTGGGCGCGGCTCGGGGTGCAGGGGCTCTCCATCGGCGCCGAGAGCGCCTACGATCCCGCGCTCAAGTTCATGCGCAAGCCACATACCGCGGCTGACCTGGAGCAGCAATGCGCGCGGCTCGACAAAGTCGGCATCGATTACACGCTGTTTTACCTGGCGGGCATGGCAGGCGCTGAGAAGTGCTCCGAGGCGGCACACGCTTCGGCCGAAGTCTTCTCGCGCATCAACCCGCTGCGCATCAACATCATGACGCTCACCGTGTTCGACAATGCTGACCTCGCGCAGGATGTGGCATCGGGCGCCTTCGTCCCGGCGGCAGAACGTGAAATCGTCCTGGAAATCCGCGACTTCATCGCGGGCCTTTCGGGATGCACGTCCTTTATCGAGGCCGGGCACGATACCAACATGGTGCATTTCGACGGCGTGCTCCCGCGCGACCAGGAAAAGATGGCCCTCTACCTAGAGCAACGCGCCGAGATCATGAGCGAAGAGCACATGAGGCTCCTTCGAAGCCGCTTCCGTACACTGTAGCAGAAGTGCATGATAAGACGAGGAGCCTGCGTGCGGCCGAGGGCGTCGGACGACGCGAGGCCTATCCAAATGCTAGGATTTTCTGCTCGCCACCCCATTTCACCCGCTTTCGGGTTAGCCTCGGCTTCTCTTTTGCTATCATGTCAAGCACACGAGTGGCCCTATCAGGGCAAATTCTCGTTAAAGCATTGAGGCATGAGAGGAACTATCGATGCCAGAAGAAAGCAAGTCGCTTGCTGAAATCGAAGCGCACCGCGCCAAGATCGACGAAATCGACCAGCAAATCGTTGCGCTTCTGAACAAGCGCGCAGGCCATTCGCTCGTAATCCGCGGACTCAAACCAGGAGCCCGCATGGGGCTTTACGACCCCAAGCGCGAGGAGGAGATCTTCGCTCGCGTCAACTCTTATAACGAGGGACCTTTGTATAACGAGAACCTTCGAGAAATCTACGAGGCAATTCTCAAGGTTATGAAGGAGACCCCGTCCGTATGAGCGAAGTGAAACCCGTGTCCCAAAAACTACCCGATTACGGAACGTTGACCGACGAGATCACCATTTTCGCCGGCCCGTGTTCGGTCGAGAGCGAAGAGCAGTTCAACGAAGTCGCCGAATGTATCGCAAGCCTCGGCCTGCATTGGATCCGCGGCGGCGCGTTCAAGCCCCGCACCAACCCCCACAGCTTCCAGGGCCTCGGCGAGGAAGCGCTGCAGATCATGAAGGCTGGGGGAGACAAGTACGGCCTGAAGACCCTGACGGAGGTCATGGACTCCGAGCACTGCGAGATGGTCCACTCCTACGTCGACGGCCTGCAGGTGGGAGCGCGCAACTTCCAGAATTTCAGCCTGCTGAAGAACATCGGCAAGGTGACGAAAGACTCGCACAAGATGGTGCTGTTCAAGCGCGGTTTCGCCGGGACGATTGCCGAATGGCTCGCCGCGACCGACTACATCACCATGGCGGGTAACGACAATGTCGTGCTCTGCGAGCGAGGTCTGCGCACCTTTGAGACCGCGACGCGCTTCACGCTCGACATCTCGGCTGTGCCCGTCATCCACAAGCAGAGCCTCTATCCCATCTGCGTGGACGTGTCTCACCCGGCCGGAGTGCGCGACCTCGTGCCCGCACTTGCAAGGGCGGCAGTGGCGGTCGGCGCCGACTCGATCATGATCGAGGTGCACCCGAACCCGCCCGCGGCTCTCTCCGACGGTCCGCAGCAGCTGACGCCCGCCCAGTTCACCGACCTTATTGCCGAGCTGCGCGAACTCGCCGCCATCTTCGGGAAAAAGATCGTCTAGTGCACTGCGTGCAGCAAAATGACGCCAACCGGGAAGGCCGCCTCGAGCGGTCTTCCCGTTATACGGGGGCAAACGAGCCTCAGAGGGTCTCTTCAACGCGAGCGAGCCGCCCGAGCCCCGCCCCGAAATCGGGCGCCTAGAGCAATCCCTGGGCAGGCATACTCTTCCCAGGCGGCCCCCTCTCCTCAAAACCGCGAGGATGCTACAATGGCACGCGTTCGCCCTTGACGCCCTCGACAAATCGGAGCCGCATGACCAACTTCTCAAAACCCATCAACCGCGCGCTTTTCGTGCTTTGCGTCATCGCGACCGGGTCCATCGCCGGCGCTTTCGTGTGGGCGTTCTTCTTCTTGATGGACAAGGGAATCGAGTTCTTCTGGTCCACGCTGCCCGCGCTCATCGGCCAGGCGGCGGATGCGTATCTGCCGGGGCTTGCGGAGGGGCCATTCGGCTTTCTACCGTATCCGCTCATCGCATGCATCGTCGGCGGGCTACTCATCGGGTACTTCGACAAGAAAACGGGCGCGCGCCCCGAAGAGCTCACCGCCGTCATGGGCAAGGTGAAGAAAGACGGCCGCTATAGCTACGAGGGCATCGGCAAGCTTTCGCTCGCGGCGCTTCTGCCGTTGCTGTTCGGCGGGTCGATCGGCCCCGAGGCCGGGCTTACCGGCGTGATCGCAGGGCTCTGCACCTGGGTCGGCGATAGGATGCGGCGTTTCGGCGCCGACTTCCGCGCGCTCACCACCATCGGCACGCAAGCCGCCTTGACCGCCCTGTTCACCGCCCCCTTGTACGGCTTCGTGGCCCCGCTCGCAGGGACCGCGGACGCACCGAAAGACGGCGAAAGCGACGTCGATATCAAGTTACCGCGCGCGCAGAAAACCTTTGTCTACCTGTGCGCCATTGCGGGTGCACTCGCAGCGTTCCTACTGCTCGGAGACGTGTTCGGGGGAGGAATGGGCCTGCCGCGCTTCACAGGAATGAAAGTGGGCGCGCTCGAAGCCGCGCTGGTCATACCCGCCGCCCTTCTCGGATGCGCCGCGGGATGGGCCTTCCACGCATCGACCTGGGCATCGGGAAAACTTGCAAGCCGCATGGGGGAGCGGTCCGTCGCGAAGGCCGTGCTCAGCGGGATTGTCCTCGCGGTATGCGGCATGGCGCTGCCCTACACCATGTTCGCGGGCGAGGCGCAAACGCACCTGCTGATGGATAGCTACCTTGCAATCGGCGCGAGTGCGCTCATAGCAACCGGGCTCATAAAGGCCGCGCTCACCCCGTTCTGCATCCAGATGGGCTGGCGCGGAGGCCATTTCTTCCCGCTCATCTTCTCAGGCGTGAGCATGGGCTACGGCTTTTCCCTGCTCACCGGCGCAGATCCTGTGTCGTGCGTGGCAGCGTGCACCGCGGGGTGCATGGGAGCCGTCATGCGCCAGCCCGTGATGACGGCGCTGCTGTTGATCATGTGCTTCCCCGTGAAGGGCGTTATCATCACGATCGCGGCTGCGGCCATCGGGGCCGCGATTCCCTTGCCGAAGACGATTGCGCCTACGGGTCCGCAGGGGAGCGCCCAGGAGAGCAAGGACACCCTGCAAGAAACCAAGGAGGCAGGCGAATGATAAACTTCCGCATGCTCGTAGACGTGCTGAGACACTCGGGGTTCGGGCCGATCACCTGTGTGTTCGCGATAGCCTTCCTCATCTGCTCGACAGCCGTATGGCTCGCCGACCCCGAAACCCTCACCTTCGGCGACGGGGCGTGGTTTTCCTTCGAAGTCGTGTCGACCATCGGATTCGGCGACGTGAACGCGACGGGGCCGGTGGCGCGCGTGGCAGCCGTAGTGCTCAGTGTCCTCAGCATTTTCTACATCGCGCTCTTAACTGGCGTTGTCGTGAGCTACTGCACGACCGCGATCAAGGCGCGCCAAGAGGGCACGCTCGCCAACTTCGCTGCCAACCTCGAGCGACTCGACGAGATGACCCCCGACGAGCTCGCCGCATTCTCCAAGCGAGTGAGGGAATACCGCCGCACGCGATAGCAAACAGAGCACGCGCAAATACAGCCCTTTCAGCATGCGTAGCTGTATTGGCTCGTGTTCTGGTGACTTTTTACTGCCACGAGAGCACGATGGAGCGCCGCCTCCACGCCCTTCTGATGTTAAATCACTGGCGTTAACGTTAAATTGCGCGCGCGGTCGGCCAATCTGCGGCACAATGGAGGGCGACACAGAAGCGTGGGCACGAAGGCGGGCCCGCGCGACGCGGCATCCGCCGCTTGCAGGAACCGAAACGACAAGGAGCACTTTCGTGGCTAAGGTCAATCCGAACTATCAGAAACTTCCGGGCAGCTATCTCTTCTCCGAGATCGCCCGTCGCACGGCCGCATATTCCGAGGCGCACCCCGAGGCGAAGCTCATCAAGATGGGCATCGGCGACGTGACGCGCCCGCTCGCACCTGCCGTCATCGAGGCCATGCACGCCGCCGTCGACGACATGGCTCGCTCCGAGACCTTCCACGGCTACGGCCCTGAGCAGGGCTACGACTTCCTGCGATCGGTCATCGCGGAGAAGGACTTCCACGCACGCGGGGTCGACATCGCCGACGACGAGATCTTCATCTCCGATGGCGCCAAGTCGGACTGCGGCAACATCGGCGACATCCTCGACGTCGACAACGTCATCGCCGTTTGCGACCCGGTGTACCCCGTCTACGTCGACTCCAACGCGATGGCGGGCCGCGCGGGCGACTACGATGCCGAAGCCGAGCGCTGGACGAATATCACCTACATGCCCACCACCGCCGAAAACGGCTTCTGTCCTGCGCTTCCCGAGGGCAAGGCCGACGTCATCTACCTGTGCAGCCCGAACAACCCCACGGGCACGGTGCTCACGACCGAGCAGCTGAAGGTGTGGGTCGACTACGCGAACGCCAACGGCTCGATCATCATGTTCGACGCGGCTTACGAGCGCTTCATCACCGAAGAGGGCGTGCCGCACTCCATTTACGAGGTGGAAGGCGCCAAGACCTGCGCCATCGAGTTCCGCTCGTTCTCGAAGACCGCAGGATTTACCGGTGCACGCTGCGGATACACGGTGGTGCCTAAGGAACTCGAGCGCGACGGCCAGAGCCTGAACGCCATGTGGAACCGCCGCCAGTGCACGAAGTTCAACGGCGCGAGCTACATCATCCAGCGCGGCGCCGCGGCCATCTACACCGAGGAAGGCGAGCGCCAGATCGAGGAGACGCTTGCGTACTACCGCAACAACGCACGCGTGATCAAAGAAGGCCTTGAAGCCGCTGGGTTCACCGTGTACGGTGCTGTGAACAGCCCTTACATCTGGTGCAAGACGCCAGAAGGGGTAGGGAGCTGGGAGTTTTTCGACAAGCTGCTCACCGAGGCGAACATCATCACCACGCCGGGCGCGGGCTTCGGCCCCTCGGGCGAGGGCTACGTGCGCCTGACCGCCTTTGGCGACGCCGACGCAACCGTCGAGGCCATGGAGCGCATCAAGAAGCTCATGGCGTAGCGAACGTCGAGCGGCGTAGCGAGCCTCCTGCGGTGGAAAGAACACTACCCGCCGCAGGAGGCGCTCTTCCCGCGAAAGCTTAGGGGTAAAAACAAAAGGAGCCTCGAGCATTGTGCCCGAGGCTCCTTCCATCTTATGCGGCAGATCGCGCAGGCTGCAGCGCTTACTCTAGAACCCGCCTTGGCTTGCGCGCTCGGGGACAAGCGTGCGACGCTTTCCCTTTGCCCAGTTCATGCTGCGAAATTCTTTCACCTCGTGGAAGTTGTAGTTCTCGGCCCACATGAAACAGAAGCCGCGCAGCTCGTCGAGCAGCTCCTCGGGCGTGCCCGCGTGCTCGTCCTCGATGTAGGTCTTGAACACGGAATACGTCTCGCTCTTATCGTGGATGCGCACCTTGGGGAAGCGGATGGAAAGCCACGTGCGGATGGCAGCGTTGAGCTTCTCGGCGCCGGGGTCGTCGCCGAACATAACCTCGATCGGCTCCCAGTATTCCTTGTACAGGCGCGTCTGCTCATCGTGGTCCATCGCAATGAGCAGGTAGTTTCGCACCAGGTCGGCCGTCGTCAGCGGCACACCGCGCGCGTTCAGGCTCTCGAAGATGAGCTGCGGGTTGTCGCCGCGGTCGAGCTCCGCGTCGATCACCGTGAGCACCTTCATGCCCGCCCACAGCACGTCGGCGTCGAAATCGCTCTTCTCCATCTCGCCGTAGAAGTAGTCGAGGTTCTCGGTGATGCGCTCGGAGGGACGCTCGGGCATCGGCGCAGCGTTCACCACCGCCTCAAGTGTCGGGCAATCGTTTAGCGACAGGATGAGCTTCGCCGCCACACCGTTGCTCGTCTTCACATGGAGGAACGTGCCGGAGATGTCGTCGGCAGTAAGGCCCTCGGCGGTCGCGCCGTGTGCGCGTAGATACTTCACGAGCGCGGCGATCACAATGGTGAGCGTGGTCATGCGCTGCTGGCCGTCGATCACATCAAGCTGGTGCTGCGCCGTCTTCGCGAAACGGTCGGGCGCATAGAGCACCGTGCCGATGAAGTGCGCGTTGCCCGTACGGCCCGAGCGGTTGATGTCCTGCCACAGCCCCTTGCACTGCTGCAAGCCCCAGGAGTACACGCGCTGGTACACCGGGATGACGAACTGGGTGTCTTCCGTTCCCAAAAGGTCAAGGAACAGCTCTTGTTTGGTTTGCATGCGTAAAACTCTTTCTCCACTTCGCGCCCAAGGTGCCGGCCTGGACGCGGCCTCCATCTTGCACCCGAAGCGTCGCCGCGGGTGCGGCCCCAAAAAACCGTGAAGGATTATAGGACAGGCGCCTATGGATGAGTAGATGCTCGAATTCGATTGAGCAGGAGAATCCGCAAATCGAGCACAAGGGGCCATGCATGAGCTCCATCGTATTCTACAAGCACAAACTTCCCCGCTTTCACGGCATGCGCCGTGAACGAGCCGACGGCAAAGGCCATTTCCAGGCGCAAGACGAGCAGCTGCTGAACTTGGGCTACCCCCGAGGAAGCCGGCCATGAGGCTGTCCTGGACCCGAATTACAAGCCCAACGAGGGCGGACTTTCGGGTTTGTAGCACCATATGTTCGCTTGGCTAGCCGAAACGGGCGGCGCAGCGGAATCTATCACTACGCAGCAGTGCGTGGACAGCGCGATAGCCAACCCGGACGAGCTTGGAGACCTCGTCTTCTCGCGCAAAATTACTGCCGGGATATGCCCATTCGGTCAAATCAGTCGAATACGCGGAGCGGATGCTGATAGAAAAGCGACTAGACATATATTGATTGAACTGAGGGATTTTTAGCAACGCCTTCTCTGACGCCGAAGAAATCGTCATTTGCCAAACGGATTAAAATCCGAGCGGGAGTACTCGGATTAGCCCCGACAGCTGCTGCCACGAAACTACCCGGCTTTCTCGAAAGGACATGCGCAGGGCGTCTTTTTACTCGTTGACGCTAAACGCGCCGTATATCGACTCGACCTTCATCTCTTTCAGCACTTTTTTGAGGACATCGGGTCCAAGGCTATTCGACAGCTTCAAAAGCATCGCGGCGTATTGTGCCAATAATTCCACGTAAGTGTTCTTTGACAGCACGAGCTGCATATCATTTACCACGTCTGTCACCGCGATGTCGCGCGATGGAGATGCTTTTGCGCAATAGAAACGTTCGTCGTGCGCGCAGATATTTCTGAAATCCTTGATGTGGTCGTAGGCAAGCCTGAGCCGCCTGGGCGATATCCTTATCGGTTTCTCGTGGTCGTTCGCGTAGAGCGACGAGAACGCTTTCGCGATTTCGTTCCGGATGCTCTCCGGCTGGAAGCAATAGAACTTGAACGCCTGCCCGAGCGTGAGGTATTTCATCAGCACCCATATCGGCACCTCGTCGTGATTCTTCGAATAATGTTCGAGGTAAAGCTTGCGTTTTGGCTTCCTGTGAGGTTTTCTGCCGAGAGCTGTGTTGAAATCCGAGAGAAGGAGGCCGATTTGGTTGGGGCTTGTGTCGTAGTTGTTCGCGTCGAGGTTCGGCTCTTTCTCTCCGATATGGGCTTCTGAGAAGCAGTACGCCGATGTCGTCTTGAGGGCCTCCTCCGCAATGGCGAAGTATTTGAAAAACAGCATGCGCAGCTCGCGGTCGAACATGAAGAGCGCGTATATGTCCGCGAACGAGGTTCCAGGTAGGTAGCGGTCGTCTTTCGCCGATTCCGACTTTTCCTTATCGATGAACGGCGCCTTGTATCCGTTGACTACGAAATAGTAGCCTTCGCGCAAAAGGACCTCAGGCGTGTCATCGTCTGTTGCAACGCCGCGCGCTTCGAGCAGCTCGACCTGCTCTTCGATGGTTTTGAACGGTTTGTCCATATCTTCTCCAAAACAAGAAAACCGCCTTTCGGCGGTCTTCTTGGACTGCGACGGACGTACCGGATCGCAGCCTCATCACGCCAATTACTTTACCTTCATCGCCGAGAGTTGTCAAAGGCTCTTTGCAAACTGTGCAAGTTAACAAAAAACCGTTAAAAAAATACGCCGCCAATTCATCGTCGGAGAATTATGCGGAATCCGCTGCACTGTATACTTGTCGTTAGCGCAAGCTTAAGGCGGTATTTTCTCTATCGCACATCTATGCTCGATATGGTTTTTTGGAGGTGGCAGCAATGCCGACAGTTCAGCGAATTGATGAGACGACGCCCAGCGGCGGCGATTACTCCGAAATCGTCTACATGAACGACAACGGCGATGTTGCCGATGAAGCAGTTGCTACTAAATGCGTGATTCGTGAGTGCACGGCCGACGGGTCTCTTGTATACGAAACGTTCGGAACGCTCTCATGAAGCGCGACCTCGACCTCGTGCGATTCGTCCGCATCTACGTAGAGAACGCCGGCGACAAGGTCACCTGACCACGCATAAGACCTTAAGGCGCCATCGCCGAGACGAAACGCGAAGCACCACCAGCCCCGCCCCATCGAACATGAGGCTCGCCCATGCGCTCATGACCCTATTTCGTCGCCTTCTAGCTTGTCCAACCAAAAAGAAATGCAGAGTTCACGATCGCAAACACGCTGCCGCAGTTATGAACGAACGTGCCCGTCACTGGATCGAGCACAGTAACCATGACAAGCAGTGAAAACTCAGTGCATGAGAAGGATACGCAAACAAAAAGGGCAGGGGGGATGCCGGACATAAAGCTTCAACAACTGCCCAAAGCAACGCATAAGCTACAATCGAAGCAAAACCATGTTCGAAACTAACGTGACGGCGAGCCCGCCGAGCGGCTTGTCAAACGGCATATTGTGAAGGCACCTATCATTCACGGTAGTCCTCAAGCAAAAGCCAGGTACATACTCGACACGCGGAAAGAATGGGAAGCACCATGACGAAGAAACGCATCTTGCTTGTCGCCACGGGCGGCACCATTGCATCGAAAGAAGAGGGGAATGGCTTGTCGCCTGCGCTTTCAGGCGAGGAACTGACGAGGTACGTTCCCGAGATGGCAGACCTCGCCACGCTCGACGTGAAACAGGCCATGAACATCGACTCGACCAACATGCGCCCGAGCGACTGGCTGCGCGTCGCCCGCACCATTATGGAAAGCTATGACGACTACGACGGGTTCGTGGTGCTGCACGGCACCGACACCATGGCATACACCGCAGCCGCCCTGTCGTATCTCATCCAGCACAGCCCCAAGCCCATCGTGCTCACTGGGTCGCAGCGCCCCATGGCGAGCGCCTTCACCGACGCGAAGCTCAACCTGTACCAAAGCGTGTTGTACGCAACCGACGACGACGCGAGCGACGTGTCGATCGCGTTCGGAGGCATCGTCATCGCGGGAACCCGCGCGCGCAAGCAGCGCACCATGAGCTTCAACGCCTTCACCAGCGTGAACTTCCCGCCGCTCGCCTATATCCGCACCGACCGCATCGTGCGCTCCACCCCCTTCGCGCATGCAAGGAAGGCGGAAGGGTCACGAGGTCACACAGCAGATCGCCCCGTCGTGTACGACAAGCTCGACCCGCGCGTGTTCGCGCTGAAACTCACGCCAGGGCTCGATTCGCGGATCTTCTCGGCTTTGGCGCCGTCTTATGACGCGGTCATCTTAGAAACGTTCGGCATCGGGGGCATTCCCGAACAAGGCGAGACCGGCCCGTGCTTCCAGGACGCTATCTATTCATGGGTCGATTCGGGGCGCATCGCCGTCATGACGACGCAGGTTCCGGAAGAAGGCCTTGACCTGGGAGTTTACGAGGTTGGCCGCGCGTATGCGAACCATCCAGGCATCTTGCGCGGCACCGACATGACCCCCGAGGCGATCGTTGCAAAGACCATGTGGGCGCTCGGGCAAACCCGCGATGTGGCAGAGGTGGAGAACCTGTTCAACTGCGAGATCAACCACGACCGCTCGCCGTTCGAATAGGGAGAAAGCGCGAGGCGGCGCACCGCCTCGCGCACTATTTAGGCAACGAAGAGTTTGCTCACGTCTCCTGCATTGCAGTCGGCGAGCGCGACGCTTTTGATGGAGGGGTCGTCGTCGGTCGAGTAGTAATACGTCTTCGTGCGCGCGGAGAAGCATCCCGTGTAGAGCGTGCGTTCGAAGGCGCCGTCGGCCATCGCCGCCGAGCCTTCCACCATCGCCACGCTCCCAAGCGTATGGAACGCGCGCAGCACGTTTTCCCATTCGCTGGCCTTTTGCGGGTAGTTCGCGTTCAAGAACGCCGCCTTCACGAAGCGCGAAGGGGAGTAGGAATCGCCCGGGATGCCGCGCGCACCGGCGCCTGCGCCGAAGGGGGTAAGCTCGGCGCGACCCCAGGTCGCAGCAGCGGGGAAGTCGCCCGTTGCCGTGATATACGTGCGCAGGTTCGTCATATGCCAGGTGAACTCGGGCTGGTTCGCCAGCGTATCGACCGGGTTGTCCATCACATGCAGGCCGTCGGCCATCTGCTCGATCACGATCGAGCGCATGCCATCACCGACAATCCAGTGCAGCATCGACACGCCGAGCTGGTCGCTCACCGGCTTCGCAACGATGTTCGCGTTCGCGAGGGCCGCCTCCACTTCATCGACCGACGCGAAGTTCGCGGCCACCCAAACGGGGAACTCGTAGGCCGCGATGTTCGTCTTCCCATCGATAGGTCCCTTGGAATATTCGGCGAACCCGGGGAAGTTCAAGCCGGCAACGCCCAGGCCCGCATCGTTTCCGCAATCGAAGTAGAGCGGGTAGTTGTCGAGCACCACCGCCATGCCGATCACGGCGTGTGCCGCTGGCGCATCATCGAGGAAGGAGTAGGGGAGCGGAAAGCCCGCGGGCGTCACCACCACACGCTCACCGTAGCGCGTGCTCCAATCGAGATTGCGTGCCAGATACATGTTGCCCTCGCCGTCGCTGAATCTGATTCCCGTGCACATATCGCATCCTTCCGTGAAGCTTGTCCGTTCGCGCCCGCCCGCGTCGGGTGGACATTTCTTCTATGTCATTGTGCGACCGCATCATTCGAAGGGCAACCGGGAGCTTCCCATCGTTGCCATTTGGTCACCAAAACGCCGCGCCGTAAACAGATTGAACTTACAGAAAAACCCTCCGCCGAGGACAAAAATCATCGATATGCGAGTCGAAAGAGACGCGATAGGGAGGATTCAGCCTGACAGCCTTGCGTTTTCCCAGGTCAAATTTTCGAGAGAAGAGTTAGCCTTAAGAAACTCCTCACATATCAACGATTTCTGTCCACGACCAGCCGATTTCGAGAAAGAAGGCCACCCACCGCGGTAGACAAGCAGGAGACGAGGCACGAGCGAAATCAGGACGATGCGCGCAGCGAGGGGAAGGGTACGGGGGGAAGTTGAGCGCTACAGCACCAGGCAACAACACCTCCCGCCAGCGCTACAGTTCGCGTTGGTCATTCTCTTTCACCCGCTCGCGCGCTTGGCATTCCGCCTCTATCTGCCGGGCAAACTCTTCCATCTTGCGCTCGCCCTCGCTCTGAATGCCGAAAAGCGTGCGGCCGCTCGAGACGCGCGGCCGCTCATCGCCGTTCATCTGGATGCGAAGCTGCTCTTGGATGCGTTTCCATTTTTTCTCGAAGTCGTCCATGCGACCATGATAGCAGCCCTCGCGAAACGACCGCGCGAGAAACATCAATGCCGCTCGCCTTTGCTTTCGCACGCTACGCTATTGATTTATGCATGCCGTGAGCAGCCACGTTGCTAAGCCGTTAGAATACGAGACCCCCTTTCCATGCCTTTTGGCGATAACTGAAGAACCCAAATTCCACCCGGGATTGCCTGGGTGGAATTTTTCTATCCCCATTACGGGATAGGGAACTGCGCGCGAAAGCACCCGGGCGGGCAGCGCGCACAGCAAAAACGAAATACAACAAGGAGGAGTCAAACACCCTTGCAGCGCGACAAAATCAAACCGATCCTGTTCAGCATCATCAAACATTCGACCAAAGAGGAGCTCAAAGAGCAGCTTCCCCGCGACATCGTGTCGGGCATCGTGGTCGCCATCGTGGCGCTGCCGCTCTCGATCGCGCTGGCGATCGCATCGGGCGTCGGTCCTGAACAGGGGCTCTACACCGCCATCGTCGCAGGCTTCCTGATTGCTTTCCTCGGCGGCTCGCGCGTGCAAATCTCCGGTCCGACCGCCGCGTTCGCTACCATCGTGGCCGGCATCGTCGCGACCGACGGCATCGACGGGCTGGTGGCGGCAACGCTGATCACCGGAGTGCTGCTTGTGCTCATGGGCCTGCTCAAGCTGGGAACCATCATCCGCTTCGTGCCCTACACCATCACCACTGGTTTCACGGCGGGCATCGCGGTGACCATCGTGATTGGCCAGCTGAAAGACTTTTTCGGACTCACGTACCCCGCGGGGACGGCGACAGTCGAGACGCTCGACAAAGTAACGGCGCTCGCGGCAAACTTCGGCACCTTCAATTGGCAGGCACTCGTGGTGGGCGCGGTGTGCCTGGCGGTGCTGTTTTTGTGGCCGCGATTGGGTACGCTGGGAGCCAAGGTGCCCAGCTCGCTTGTCGCCGTTATCGTGGGCATGATCATGGTGCCTCTGTTCGGCATGAACGTGAGCACCATCGGCGATCTGTACACCATCAACGCCGGCTTGCCCGAGTTACACGTACCGCAGCTCTCAATCGATTTGCTGCGCGACCAGCTTCCCAACGGCATCACCATCGCCATCCTGGCCGCTATCGAGTCGCTGCTCTCGTGCGTCGTCGCCGACTCGATGATCAGCTCGCACCATCGCTGCAACATGGAGCTTGTGGCCCAAGGCGTCGGCAACCTGGGCTCGGTGCTTTTCGGCGGCATCCCCGCGACAGGCGCCATCGCACGCACGGCCGCCAATGTGAAGAGCGGCGGGG
>OLPF01000774.1_pt1 | contig 30750 bp, 21 predicted proteins | sample 1673121 | NCBI WGS metagenome assembly OLPF01 (sample SAMEA3136756, study PRJEB25190) | human gut metagenome
CATCGACTGGGCGGCCATCACCTCGCTTACGGCCGCCACGGCGGAGATCGTCAAAGCCCAGATGCAGACCGCCGATATCGACTGGTCGTACATCAAGGACCTGGCCACCGATACCGCCGTCATCACCCAGGGCACGGCGGGGGAGCTCTACATCGCGCGGCTGGCCGTGACCGAGGCGAACATGGTCTCCCTGACCGTCGGCGAGCTGGTGGTCAAAGGCCCGGACGGCCATTTTTATTCGGTGTCCGTGGACGAGAGCGGGCAGGTGGTCACGACGCTTAAACAGATTGCCAACGACGACGTGGCCGACCGGAGCATCGACGGCGGGGAGAAGATCATCGAGGGCACGATCACCGCCGGGACGCTGAACGTGCAGGACATCTTCGCCGACAATGCCGTCATCCGCAGTCTCATCGCCGCCAACCTCGACGTGGACGCGCTCTTTGCCCGCGAAGCGACCGTCGCCGCCCTGAACGCGATGGACATCACCTCCAACACTTACCTCAGGCTCATGGTTTCCGGCAAGGCGGACAAAGAGGATCTGGACGCGCTGGATGAACGGGTCGGCGCAGCGGAGATGAAGCTCACGGAGGAGGCGATTGTGTCCACCGTCACGGGCAGCGATCAGTACAGGGAGGATCTTGCCGCCATCGCCGCGACCGGCTCCGGTCCGAAGTTTGTGGTGGGCACACAGACCTCGTACACCGCGGCGTGGACGGGAAACGCAGGTTTTGCGGCGCTTCACGACGGACAGCAGATCACCTACTGGCTGCCTGTCACATCCGGGAGCAACGTAACGCTTGATCTCACGCTTGCGGACGGCAGCGCCACCGGGGCGATTCCGTGCTACTTCGGCGGCAGCACCTGGCTGGGCACCCAGTACGCCGCCGGGAATGTTGTCAGGCTCACCTACCGGGAAAACGTCGTCATCGGCTCCGCCTCCATCCCCAAGGGCTGGTGGGCGGACGCGAATTACAACACCGACACCTACGACCGCATCCGCATCGGTACGACCCTGAAGGCCAAGACGGCCATTCCTGCGGGAAGGCTTGCCGTCGCGGACGAGGAAGGCTGCTTCCCGCTGGCGGCCGGCGTGTCCTTTGACGTGACCCGACCGGTGCTCTACTGCGCCGCCGCCGTGTCCGCCGGGATGTACGGCTCCCAATTCTACCTGACCTACCCCTACTGTACGCTGCGCACGGTTGACCCGGACTTTGCAGGGACGATTGGCACAACCTGCTATGTGGCGGGCACGCTGGCCGGCACGGTCTTTACGCCCGCGGAAGCCATCCTGACCGCTACGGTTCCCACCGAGGACGACGGCCTGACCTATATGGCGCTGGGCACGCTCACCGGCACGTACCAGACCTGCGTGTTTCCCGAGCACCCGCTCTACCGCTTCGTGGACGGCGCGTTCAAGCCGCTGTCGCAGGTGGCCTATGAGGCTTCCGTCGCCATCGGCGAGACGCGACGGGAGATGGGCACCCGCTTTGAGCAGACCGACGCGGCCATCGCGCTCAAGGCGGATCAGACGGAGGTCCATGCTCTCTCCACGCGCGTGCAGTCCGCCGAGCAGAAAATCACCCCGCAGGCCATCACGGCGACGGTGGCGGCGTCCGCGAGTTTCGTCCATGAAAAGTACGAGGGCCGCAACTACTGCCTGGGCAGCGGCGGCGAATTTACCTTCATTCCCAACCGCTACTACGAGGACGGCAAGGCCACATCGCTCACCCTCAAAAGCCTCGCGGTTTCGGACGATTTCTTCGCGCACAGCCAAAGCGGCGCGTCCATCCGCATCTCGCTGGACATCCGCCGTCAGGGGGTGGAGGCCTCCGAAGCCGCCACGCCGGGCGTGTACTCCGGCCTGTGGGTGTACTACCTCTACAGCGAGAACGGCCAGTTCAAAACCGTCGGGCGCGGCTGGTACCTGCGCACCACGGACGCGAGCTTTCAGGCCATGGACGACGGCTGGGTGCGCCTGCAATACGGACCGCTGGACCTGTCGCCCTACAACCCCGTCTCCATCTCCTATTTCGCCCTCGGCACATCCGCGGCCAACGGCATGACGGGAAACGTCCGGTTCCGAAACGTCAAGCTGGAGGTGCTGGACGCATGGACGGACTGGAGCGCCGCGCCCGAGGACATCTACGGTCTGGCGGGACGCATGGACAGCGCGGAGTCCCGCATCACGCAAAACGCCGGCAACATCGCCCTCAAGGTCAGCACTTCGGTCTACAACACCGAAAAGGTCTATCGCAGCAACACCGCTCCTGCCACCTTCTATGCCAACATGCTCTGGCTGGATACCTCCCTCTCTCCGCCCATCCTCAAGCGGTATACGGGCTCGGCATGGGCGGCCGTGGGCGCGCAGGAGCTCAAGACCAGCGGCATCACCATCGGAGGAAACAACGTGGCCATTACCACGGAGAACTTCCTGCTCCAGCTCCTTGACCCCGCGAACAACGAAAACGTCCTCATGGAGATGAGCGCCAACGGCAACGTGGGTTTCCGGGAACTGTACGCGGATGAGATCATCTCCGACTCCGTGGCCAAAGCGTATGCTGGACCGACCACACTGATTGTGAATCCATCCTATAGCGGAACCAGCACAACCTACTTCCGCTCTCTGAGCGAGGCGGTCAAGGCGGTGAACGGAAAGTACCTGACCCAGAATGTCAATATCTATCTGCCCAGCAGCGGGACGGACGTCTATGATCCTTCCGGCGTGCTCATTCAGGGGGTCACCGGCCCCGGCAGACTGATGATCTACGGCTACAGCACTTGCCGGCTGAACAGCTATATTAAGGTCTATGGCTGTTCAGCACACATTTACTTTCAAAGTGTGTCTCTGAGAGAGTGTCGTGCTCTCTCCGGCAGCAATCGCAATCCCTATCTGCTGGAATGTGTGACCAGCACGTATGTGGAGCTTTTGGGTTGCACGCTGGACGCCAACGGGACGACATATGACGCCATCTACTGCCGGGCTTCCACCGTGCATTTGCAGACCGTGGGCATGTACAACGCCATTCAGGGCCTGGAGGTCTATCTGGCGCACGCGGTCGTACACAACTGCAAAGGCTCCTGTACCTGGGCCATGGTCACCTACGCGGGATACATCATCGCCACCGGAACAGTCCCAAATGGCAGCCGCGTCGCCGGTAACAATGGACAGCTGTTCGATGCCAATGTGACCGTGGACTACGGCACGGCCATTCCGGTGGTTGTTCCCGACAGCACGACAGTGCAGTACGCCACCCTCACCAAGTCCTATCGCGGCGGCTGGCGCTCGGACACCGTGGACGTGGTGCAGGGCGTGTATTCGGATTATGGCTATTCCAGTGGTCTGAGCTGGAACTACGGCTGCATGTGGTTTGGCAATCTGCGCAGCGTGCTCTCCGGCATGTCGGTTAAATCCGCGACGCTGACCCTGTACCGCAAGACGGGCAGCGGCTCCAGCTCGGCCAAGACGCTCTACCTGTGCGCCATCACCAACACCACGGCCAGCGGCGTGCCCTCTATCGCGGCAAACTATGGGGCCATCGGCACCATTGGCCGCGCGCAGCAGGCGACGTTTGCTATCCCGCTTGCCGCGGTACAGGGGCTGGCGAACGGAACGTACGGTGGTCTGTGCCTGTATGAGTCGCCCTACAACTTCAGTTCCGCCAACTGGTCGAACTGCTATATGCGCATGGCCGGAACGGACAATACCTACAAGCCCTGTCTGCAAGTGGTCTACAACAGCGGCGGCACTGCCGTCGGGTAAGGAGGTCTTCAAATGTATATCGCAATCCCCTTCGAGGGGCGGGTGAGAATGCTCATCCGCTCCTCTTTCGTCGTGGCCAAACGGCTGTCGGAAACGACCTACAACCTTTCCGGGGACGCCTTTCGGATGACGCAGGTGACAGCGGAGCAGGTGCTGGTGTTCCCGGACGAGGTGTCGCTTGAGGAAGGGACAGTGCTCACCGACGAGCTACTGATGCAGGCTTTGCCGCTGGAGAGCTTCGTCTCGGTATCGGCGGACGAGGCGCTCCCGAATGTACTGGGGCTGCTGCTTCGGACCGCCGTAGCGGATGGGCGCATCTCGGACGAGGAGCTGCTCTCCGTTCAGCCCGCGTTGGAGGGGCGCAACTGGCACGCGAATATCGAGGTGCAGGTGGGCGACGTGTTCACCTACAAGGGTGCGCTCTGGCGCTGCATCCAGGCGCACACCACGCAGGGCGGCTGGCAACCGGACAAAACCCCGGCCCTCTGGCACAGGGTGGAGGTCGTCGCCGAAGGCACGGTTCGCGTCTGGGCAACGGGGATTGATTACGTTGCGGGGGATGAGGTCGCATACCCGGATGCGGAAGGCGAGCTGTATGTCTGCCAGCAGGCACACACTTCACAGGCGGGCTGGGAGCCACCTGGTGTACCGGCATTGTGGTCACCGGCAAACGGAAGCAGACAGGAAAATCCACCGGTGGAGGAAGCGGGAGTATAACGTCCAAACTGGAACTTGTTAAAAAACGGAAGGATGGAGATCATGCCTGAATGGATCGCACGATATTGGGTGGAGTGGTTGTTTGGCATCGTGGCGGCGCTGGCAGCTGCGAGCTACCGGCGGATCAGCAAGCATATGCGGCATACGCAGAAGAAAGATCGGGCGTTGGATGATGGAATGCGGGCATTGCTGCGCGACCGGATTATCAGCGCCTGTGATCACTACTTTGAAAAGGGTTACGCGCCGGTATATGCCCGTGAAAACATCACCAGCATGTACGATGCCTATCACAGCCTGGGTGGGGATGGGATCGTTACGGACATGGTCAGGCAGACCATGGAACTGCCCTACAAGAAGGGTGGGGAGTCACCTTTCGAGCAGTCGCGGTAATTCCGCGCTGCAATCAACGCATTAAGGAGGAGCATTCTATGAACATCAACTGGAAAGTCCGCTTTCAGAACAAGACCTTCCTGACCGGCCTGATTTCGTTGGTCGTGGTTTTCGTCTATGATCTGCTGCAGCTGCTGGAGATTGCGCCCACTGTAACGCAGAGCGCGGTCATGCAGGTGGCAGAGGGAATTCTCATGATTCTGGGCATGGTTGGCGTCATTGCCGATCCCACTACAACGGGGCTGTCGGACAGCAAGCAGGCTATGACCTACACTTCACCCAAGAAGGATTGACTCAAATCGTAACCATCATAGGGCGACGGGCTACCGCCGCCCTTTTTCGTTTATGGAATGGTTCGGGGAGGGACAAATATGTCAGAAAGAATCAACACTCCGCTCACCAATGAACATTTTGCTGCGTTTTGCCAAAGCATGGTCGGCCAGCCCTACTGGTACGGTACCTGCGTGCGACTCGAAGTCGCGTAAATCATTGTTCGGCAAGAGACCGAACCCGTCATTCCGTTGACGGTAGCCTACCGCCACTTGCATAGATGGTAACGTTTATGTGAGGAGCTGGCGGGACAAATGTAGCCCTTCCTGCAAGGGAGAAGCCGAACCCGCGAGGGTGAAGCAACGCTGCAAGCACGATGCGGCTGGGCGCTTGGCTCGGATGGTATGGCCAACATAATGTGAACCGCAGATACACGTCGTCACGTACAACAGGCCAAAGTTGCTGATAGGCCTGAACCAAAATGGTGTGTGGTTGGTTGACCTTCTGGTACTGTTGAGGTCACACGGACATTAGAGCCACCGACGAAACAGCGGAGCCTAACCTATCCATTGTCCCAATGAGGACACAGATGAATTACGCGAAACGAGGTAAGCCCGTATTCTCCCCGCAAGGGAAAGCTGACTGCAAGGAAAGCCGATGGGAGTGCGGGTAAGGACAGCGCCAAAAGCGAACGCCGCATTGTAATGATGCGGATAGGGGTTTCAACGTCACCCCACGCGAAAGCGGGCAGACTGGCGCATGGGTCTCCTATTTGCAAGAGAATTTGAGAAACTTCTGAAGGAGGGAAAGCAGATGAACGCGAAAGCGTGTGCGCCATCCAACGCGCCGAAGAACTGGGACAGCATCGACTGGAAAAAGGCTGCGGCGTATGTTAAGAAGCTGCAAATGCGTATTGCAAAGGCTCAAAAGGAAGGTCGGCATAACAAGGTGAAAGCCTTGCAATGGACGCTGACCCACTCGTTTTATGCCAAAGCACTGGCAATAAAGCGGGTAACAGAGAACCGAGGCAAGAAAACACCCGGCGTTGACAAAATCCTTTGGACGACCAAGAAAGAGAAGTGGGAAGCGATTACGACCCTGAAACGGCATGGGTATCGCCCGCTGCCGCTGAGAAGGGTGTATCTCCGTAAACCCAACGGGAAATTGAGACCGCTCGGCATCCCGACGATGACTGACAGGGCAATGCAGACTCTATACAAATTCGCACTGGAGCCTGTCGCTGAAACCACAGGAGATCCCAATTCCTATGGCTTCCGCATGGGACGATGCACACAGGATGCAGCGGTACAATGCGCGGCTATATTGGCGCGCAAAGACCGCGCACAATGGGTGCTGGAAGGCGATATAAAGGGTTGCTTCGACAACATCAGCCACGACTGGATTGAAAAGCACATTCCCATGGACAAGGAGATATTGCACAAGTTTCTGAAATGCGGGTACATCGACACGGGAAAGTTGTTTCCGACACAGGCGGGAACGCCACAGGGCGGAAGCATTTCTCCGACGATTGCCAATATGGTTCTGGACGGTCTGGAATTCATGCTGAACAAACGGTTCCGCAAGCACTACGAGAACGGAGTTTATGTGAATCCCAAAGTGAATCTGGTTCGTTATGCAGATGATTTTATCATTACTGGCGAAAGCAGAGAGCTTTTGGAGAGTCAGGTAAAACCATTGGTGGAAGCGTTTATGACCGAACGCGGCCTGACACTTTCTCCGGAAAAGACGGTTATAACCAACATTTGCGATGGCTTCGATTTCCTTGGATTCAATATTCGAAGATATTCCAATGGGAAATTCCTTATCAAGCCCTCTCAAAAGAATGTAAAGACGTTCTTGGATAAAGTGCGCAGAATTATCAAGCACAGCAAAGCATCTACCCAACAGGAGCTGATTGGCAAGCTCAATCCCATTATCCGGGGATGGGCACTGTACCACGCGCATAACGCTTCAAAGCAGACTTTCTCAATGGTAGACAACCAGATTTGGCAATGCCTATGGCGTTGGGCAAGACGACGGCACCCGAAGAAGGGCGGAGAATGGATATACAACCGCTACTTCCATTTGGTGGAACAACGCGTATGGACGTTTGCAGTCCCGAGATACTCACCGGAATCAACGAGTGAATATGACTACATTCTGCTGGAGAGGGCATCCAATCGGGAAATAAAGCGATTTGTGAAAATCAAATCAGAAGCCAATCCCTTTGCCCCCGAATGGCAAATGTATTTTGAGGAACGCGAAACGGACAAAATGCGCGATACGCTGAATGGCCGAACAAAGCTGTTGAACATTTTCCTGCGTCAAAAGGGGCTATGTGCGGCCTGCGGCAGAAGGATGACGGTTGAAACCGGATGCAAGGTTCACTATCTCCGATGTGGGAACATTCGAACAAAGCAGATGGTTCATCCTGTTTGTCACAAGAAGCTGCACACTCAGGAATCTGTAACTTTTGAACCGGCTCCGCAAAGAAGCGGAGTTTCATTGGAGGCTTGAGCCGTATGCGGGGAAACCCGCACGTACGGTTCTTAGAGGGGAAGATGGCAGTAATGTCATCTTCCTACTCGACCTGTACAAGTGTACGGAGAGCCTGCGCAACCGAAAGGCGGCTCAGTATCCCTCGCATTACGCCTCCAGCCGCACGGCGCGGTACAGGCAGGATATCTCGGAGAAAAAGGTCTGTACCGACTGCATCGGCGCGGTCAAGGGGTATGCCTGGACCGGCGGCGGACTGGGCGTATTGGAGGCCATCGGTACGGACAAGACCTACGCCAGCAGCTACGGCTCCCATGGCTGCCCCGACAAGGGAGCCGATTCCATGTTCACCTATGCAAAGAGCAAAGGCGCGGACTGGGGCGGCATCGACACGCTCCCGGAGGTCGTCGGGCTGGCGCTGCACAAGGAAGGGCACGTGGGCTACTATGTCGGAAACGGCGAGGCCGTGGAATGGAAGAGCTTTGCGGACGGCTGCGTCAAAACGAAGGTCGCCGGGCGCGGCTGGACGAGCTGGTACCGTCTGCCCTTCCTCGACTATGGCGACGGGGTTTTGCAGGGAAGCACGGACGATGAGACGCCCGCGGAAGCCCCGCTGGGGAGCCGTCTGCTGCTGGACGGCTCGGAAGGGAGCGACGTGCGCGCCCTGCAGGAGCTGCTTTTGTCGCTGGGGTATGAGCTTCCCCGCTACGGCGCGGACGGGAATTTCGGCGCGGAAACCGAGGCGGCACTCCGCGCCTTTCAGGCCGACGCGGGGCTGGAGGCGGACGGCAAGTACGGGGAAAAGAGCCACGCCGCGCTGATGGACGCCGTAGCGGATGGGGGAAAGGACAGCCGGCCTGTACAGCCGGAGCCCCCGGATGCGGAGGAACTGCCCGCCTCCGGAACGGTGGTCATCGTCTCCGAGGGCGGCAAGGTCAACATCCGTGAGGGGAACGGCCTCACATACGGCCGCATCACCCAGCTTGCGCCGGGCACGATCTGCCCGTATGTCGCCACGGCCGAAAACGGATGGCATGCCGTGGTGGTCGGAAGGCGCGTCGGCTGGGTGTCCCCGGAATACAGCCGCGTGATCTGACCAAAAAAGAAAAGGCTCCTTCGCGTGACCGCGCCGGAGCCTTACGGATCAAGATTGCCTTCCTGAAACAGAGGAGAATCGAAGAACTCGGAAATGCTGATGCCCAGTCCCTGACACATCTCATGAATGACGCGCAGCTTCACCGAATCATAGGAACAGTTGATGACGTTGCCGATGGTGGACTTGGGTACGCCGCTCTTGATGAACAGCTGGTACTGCGTCATCTGCTTTTCCTTCAGCAGCTCCGTCAGCCTTCCGCTGATCGCCTGATTGAGCTTCATTCCATCACCATCCCTGTCGCTGTACCAATATTGTAATGTGGCACCTGTCAGGAATAGTCCCTGTAACTGTACTAATCCGCGATTTCGTGATATGATTTACAGGCAGTGCGGGGCAACAGTGCCGGACGGCAAAAAGAAAAGGACCATTCTCCCTGATACGGAGAATGATCCCCATTCCGATGCAAAGCATACCGCTTCGGTCAAACACGCTGGCTTACGGAAAGGCAAACGCCGGGCCGCCCGTCAGCCCCGCGGAAACCGGAGGCGGGCTGCCGTGCGCGGTTTACGATTCCCTGTCCGGCAATTCGATCTGCCCGTGCCGCTCTTCAAAGTCCGCGATGTACCGGCGCAACAGGTACAGAACCTCTCCGGATACGGAGCGGCCGTCATACTTGGAGACATATTGCAGCTTATAGTGCAGTTCCCGGTCAATGTGCAGACCGAGGTGTTTGTCCTTTTCCATATCGTACTCACCTCATCCTTTGAATAAGTTGATTTTAAGTACGTTTTGAGATAAAATGTCGTGAATGTACTTAAAGTAAGTACATCAAATTCAAAGAGAGAGGTTACGGTGAAAGGCGCTGGGGAGTGATCCGATTGATCGTTACCTTTTGCGGTCACAGCGAGGTCCCGGACCGGGAGGCGGTGCGCGGGTGGCTATGCGACCTCTGCGAACGGCTGATCGAGGGCGGGGCGACCGAGTTTTACCTGGGCGGCTATGGCGCGTTCGATCGCCTGTGCGCCGACGTGCTGCAAGAGCGGAAGCGTCGGCATGCCCACATCCGCCTGATTCTGGTGATTCCCTATCTCAACGGCGCCCTGCCTGCGGAGGGCTACGACGAGACGGTTTATCCGCCGCTGGAATCGGTGCCCCGGCGATACGCTATTTTGCGCAGAAACGAATGGATGATTCAGCGCTGCGACGTGCTCGTCGCCTATGTCACCCACGGCTTGGGCGGGGCGGCCAGGACGCTGGCGTATGCGCGCAAAAAGAAAAAGACCATTCTCGCCTACGGAGGATGTCCCATCCCTTGAAGGAGTAGCAGGCAGCGCGGTCACCGCCTAGCCTGCTCCTCTTTTTTTCTCTGTATGTCCACATGGCGCCGCCTGCCGTCCGAACAGAAGGGTGAGGCCGGAGGGAAAGGAGGCGTGCGGCGCAGTTGTGTTCAAAACGTAAGAAACCTGACACAAAGAGTTATCTTGCAATTACGGCGGATCAGAGCAAACATGTCACATGCAGACCGAAAGAATCTGCTTTCCAAAGACAAAGGAGGAATCATTCATGGAAAACAACACCGCCCGGAACCGACTGGACGATATGCTGGAACGCTATGGCGAGGTGTGCACCCAGAAGGTCGCGGCCCAGCTGCTGAGCGTGGTGCAGCGCACCATTCACCGCATGCTGGAGGAAGGACGCCTGCGGAGGGTCGACCGCCGGGTGGACGTGCGTTCCATCTGCGAGTACATCGAGAATCCCAAACAGGCGAATTTTGTGGCCAAGGCGAAAAACGCCCGGCCGCGCAACATGATGAGCGAGAGCGACTTTTTTGCCGCGGCCCGGCAGGGCCGATGGGCGCCCAGGCGCTAAGGAGGCGAGCCTATGGCCAAGAGGACGCCTTCAGGCAAGTTCCGAGGGAAGGTGACCATCGGCTACGACCCGGACGGTAAGCCGATCTACAAATATGTGACGGCGCCGACCCGCCGGGAGCTGGAAAACGTGAAGGAGGCCGTGCGGGAGCACTACATCTTCGGCAGGGCGATTCCGCGGGATCAGCCGTTTTACGAATACGCCGGGCAGTGGTACAGGATCAAGAAGGAGCCGTTCATCTCCAACGCCAGCCGCTCCTATTACAAGACGTGCTTCATTAAGCACCTTCTCCCGCAGTTCGGCATGCAGCATATGAAGGCCATCAGCGCGGCGCAGATCCAGGAATTCGTCAACGGCTTTTCGGGGGCCAGCAAGTCCCAGATCAACAACGTCATCGGAACCCTGAAGGCGATCTTCGCTTCGGCCTATGCGGAAGGGGTGATCGAGCGCGATCCCACGGTCGCGCTCATCCACCCCAGGGCTTCCAAGGGGGCCGGGCGCAGGGCGCTGACGCCGGAGGAGACCCGGCGTGTGCTGGAGACGATCCGCACCCACCCGGAGGGCCTGTTTCTGGCCATTCTCTACTATCTGGGCGTCCGCCGGGGCGAGGCGCTGGGCCTCAAGTGGGGCGACTTCGACTTTGCCGCCGATCAGGTGCACATCCTCCGGGACATCGACTTCACCGGTTCCACCTCTTCGGAGGGCACGCTCAAGACCACCGCCGCGGACCGCTTCATCCCCGTCCCGGCGGTTCTGAAGGAGATGCTCCTTCCAAGGCGGAAGGCGGCGGATGCCTACGTGTTCCACACGCCGTCGGGCGCGCCGCTTCCGCAGGCCAGCTACAAGCGCATGTGGTCGCGGCTGATGTTGGCCTGCGGCTGCGTGGAATGGCGGGAGATCAAGCCGGGCACCTCCCGTCCGGACGACATCCTCAAGCAAATCAAGCCCACGCTGACCCCGCACTACTTCCGGCACAACTACGTGACGCTGCTCTACGAGAGCGGCGTCGATCCACTGATCGCCATGAAGATCGTGGGCCACACCGACTACCAGACCACCGCGAACATCTACACGCATCTTAAGGAGGAGACGCTGCGCAGGGCTTCGGTCAATATGGAGAGGGTGTTCGCGGACAGGGAGAAGGGGGAAGAGTGAGGGGATAGGGAAGAGCGGGATTTTGCTTTACCTCCGGCTTGTCCGGCATACGCCGTACTTCGTATCTGTTATCAGGGACAAGCGGGACTCCATGTCCAGCACTATACTGTTCATGAGGCTTGAACTCCTTCCTTAGTTGGTGTTGCAACTCAACTATACCAGATTCGAGCTCAGGTCTCATCCTTTTTTCGCTGTCCAATATATATTGTAGCTCTATAAAAACAAACATCTATCTGAAGAGATAAAAATTGCTGGTTTTCTTATTCACTTTATGGTATTATTTTATAAAAGAAGCGCGATTCTGGTACCGATATTACAAGGGTAATGAAAAGCGTGGATAATCGTACTTGTCACCTCACATGCTGCTGACTTTATAAAATGCAAAGAGGGAATAAAATGACAACATCGCCCTGGCTGGCACATATATCAGACGACCAAAAAGAACAGACAATCCTTGCCCATCTGCAAGGAACAGCTGCACAGGCTAAAGCCTTTGCCAGCCCCTTTGGCGCTGAGGAACAGGCAGAACTGGCCGGCCTGGCCCACGATATAGGGAAATACACGCAGGCTTTTCAGAAGCGTCTGAGGGGGATGACCATCCCTGTAGACCATTCCACAGCAGGGGCAGTGGAATGCTGGCAGATGAGACAACCGTTTGCCGCTTTTGCGGTGGCCGGTCACCATGGTGGCCTGCCAGATGGAGGAAGCCAGACGGACGGCCCGGACCAGACCACGCTATGGGGGCGTATCAAACGAAAAGAGCGTGGGCTTTTGGAACCCTATGAGAGCTGGCGGCAGGAAATAATCCTGCCAAAGGCAGGAGTTCCCGCGTTTATTAGGAAGCGTCCGGGACCGGAATGGGTGTTTTTTACCCGAATGCTCTATTCCTGCTTGGTGGACGCTGACTTTTTGGACACAGAGGCTTTTATGGAAGGTCAAAGCCGAGCAGCCCTCCCGACTTCCATGGAGCAGCTGTGGGACAAACTTCAAAATTACCTATCTGGCTGGTTTCCGCCTAAGGGAGAGCTGAATCGGCAACGCTGCGAAATTTTGCAGGCGTGCATCCGGGCGGGGAATGCGCAGCAGATGGGTTTGTTTTCCCTTACGGTTCCCACCGGAGGCGGAAAGACGGTAGCTTCCCTTGCCTTTGCCCTGGCTCATGCCAAGCGGCATGGCCTCCGGCGGGTAATCTATGTCATTCCTTACACCTCTATTATTGAACAGACAGCGGGAATATTTCGTGCCATTCTGGGGGCGGAAAACGTATTGGAGCATCACTCCAATGTGCTTTATGATCTCGAGGGAGAAGCTGATCCTCACACGATTCGTCTGGCGAAAGCCACGGAAAATTGGGATATGCCCGTGGTGGTGACTACTGCGGTGCAGTTTTTTGAATCCTTGTATGCCTGTCGCTCTTCCCAGTGCCGCAAGCTCCACAACATCGCTGGCAGCGTGGTGATTTTTGATGAGGCTCAGATGCTGCCGATTTCCTACCTGCGCCCCTGCATTTGGGCAATTTCCCAGCTCATACGAGACTATGGCGTATCCGCCGTGCTTTGCACTGCCACGCAGCCCGCTTTAAAACCGATCTTTCAGGAATTCCTTCCCGAGGCTTCCATGCGGGAGCTGTGTCCGCCCGGCGTATGTCAGCAGAAGGTATTCCGCCGGGTAACTTTTCAGCAGGCGGGCGTTCTCACCTGGGAGGCGCTGGCCTCACGTCTCAATGCGTATGACCAGGTCCTTTGCATTGTCAACACCAGAAACGCCGCCCGGGAGGTATATCGCAGGCTGGATAGAGCGGGCAGCTTTCACCTGTCCACCCTTATGTATCCAAGTCACCGCAAGAGCCAGCTGGCAGAGATTCGCCGCCGTCTGAAAGAAGGGCTTCCCTGCCGGGTGGTATCCACTTCTCTCATTGAAGCCGGTGTGGATGTGGATTTTCCGACGGTATTCAGGGAATTGGCCGGCCTGGATTCTATTTTGCAGGCTGCCGGACGGTGCAACCGGGAAGGAAAGCGGCCTGCCGGAGAAAGCATGGTTTTTATTTTTGAGGGAGAAGAAAAGGCACCGTCCCTGTTTTCCATTGCCATTGGCGCGGGAAAGCATGCAATGGCGCTCCATACGGATATGGCATCCCAAGAGGCTATTCAGGACTATTTCTATGAGCTGCTGGATTTGACGGGAAAAGAGGCTCAGGATCAAGCGAAAATTCTGCCGCTTCTTCAATCGGAGTTTTTTCCGTTTCGCACATTGGCGGAGCGCTTCCATCTCATTGATGCCCCTACCCGAACCATCTATATCCCCCTGGGGGAGGGGGCTGAGCTTGTGGAACGCTTGCGCACCGGCGCAGGGGGACGCCAGCTGTATCGGCGGCTGGGGCAGTATGGTGTATCCGTCTACGAAAGACACTTTGCAGCCTTGAATGAGGCGGGAGAGCTGGAAGTGCTGAAAAACAATGCGGTAATCCTGCTCAATACAGACCTTTATTCTGATGAAACAGGCCTCTCTCTGGAAAGCGACAGCGGAAAGGCTTTGTTTGTCTGAACAAAAGAAACAGAAAGGAGTGACGCTTGTGCCCATCAAACTGGAGGCTTGGGGAGAATACGCGCTGTTCACCCGCCCTGAAATGAAGGTGGAACGGGTCAGCTATGACGTTATGACGCCCTCTGCGGCGCGCGGGCTGATAGAGGCAATCTATTGGCATCCCGGAATACGGTGGTTCATTGACCGCATTCACGTCTGCACCCCCATCCGCTTTACCAACCTGCGGCGGAACGAGGTCAAATCCACCGCTTCCGCCCGTGCTGCACACACGGTCATGGAGCGGGGGAAAGGCGAATTGTACCTCAATACCTCAGAGGAGATCCAGCAGCGGGCCGCTTTGCTGCTGAGGGATGTGCGGTATGTGATCGAGGCTCATTTTGAGATGACGGAGAAAGCGGCGCCCGGAGACAATCCCGGAAAATTTCAGGACATCATGAGACGCCGGCTCCAGAAAGGGCAGTTTTATCACCAGCCCTGCTTTGGCTGCCGGGAATTTCCCGCGCAGTTCCGCCTGTGCGAGGAGATTCCTCCCTGCCCCGGGGAACTGCGCGGAGAACGGGATCTGGGCTGGATGCTCTACGACATGGATTATACCGATCCCGAGAACATCTCTCCGATGTTTTTCCGTGGCATCTTGCGGGATGGGGTACTGGAGGTTCCGCCCCGGGATGCGGAGGAGGTGCGGCGATGATCCTGCAGGCTTTGACGGATTACTATCGGACGCTGGCAGACCGCGGAGAAATTTCGCCTCCCGGGTGGGGCCGGGTCAAAGTCTCCTATGCCCTGTGCATTGAAGCAGACGGAACGCTGGAGCAGGTGATCTCCATTCAGACAAGACAGGAGAAAGGAAAGAAAATCGTCCTGGCACCCCAGCTGCTGACCCTTCCGGCTCCCGTAAAGCGTTCCAGCGGAGTGGCCGCCAATTTTCTCTGCGACAACTCAAGTTATCTGTTGGGGGTAGACGATAAAGGAAAGCCCAAACGTACGCTGGAATGTTTTCAGGCGTGTAAAGTGCTCCATCAGACCTTGCTGGATGGGGTGGACAGCCCTGCCGCCCGGGCGGTACTGGCCTTTTTTCAATCCTGGCGGCCGGAAGAGGCTGCCAGCCATCCGGCTCTTTCGCCCGTTCTCAACGAGATCATGGCTGGAGCCAACCTGACCTTTCAGTACCATGGAGCTTATGTCTGCCAGGATCCTTTGGTCCGAAGCGCTTGGGATCATTGTTACCAGGCAACAGAGGATGGGCCTGAGATGGTTTGTCTGGTTACGGGAGCGTATGGGCCGGTGGAGAACGTCCATCCTGCCATCAAAAATGTACAGGGCGCCCAGTCCAGTGGCGCAGCGCTGGTATCCTTCAACGCTCCGGCTTTCTGTTCCTATGGTAAGGAGCAGAATTACAACGCGCCTACCGGAAAATTCGCCGCCTTTGCCTACACCACCGCGCTCAACCACTTGCTTTCCGACAGGGAGCATGTCTATCGGATGGGAGATGCCACGGTGGTCTGCTGGGCCAAATGCGGTGAGAACGTTTACCAGAATATGATGGGTTGGGCTTTCTTTGGACAGGAACCGGCCTACACACTGACGGATCTGCAGGGGGCATTGAGAAACCTGTGTAGCGGCGCCATTGCGGAATTGGATGAAACGCGGCTGGATCCCAATATGGAATTCTATCTTCTGGGCCTGTCTCCCAACGCGGCCCGACTCTCCGTTCGTTTCTTTCTGCGTAACAGCTTCGGAGCCTTTTTGCGAAACGTTCAGGCTCACCAGGAGCGGCTAAAGATCGTCAGACCCGCCTCTGATAAATTTGAAACCATTCCGCTTTGGAAGCTGTTGAATGAGACGGTCAATCAGAAAAGCAATGACAAAACACCGGCGCCCAACATGGCCGGCGAGGTGCTGAGAGCCATTCTCACCGGCAGCCGTTACCCGGCCACGCTGCTCAACGGAGTGACGCTGCGCATCCGGGCAGAACATGAGGTTACCAGGGGCCGCGCAGCCATTCTCAAAGCCTACTACTTGCAGAACCCACATCCGGATGTACCAAAGGAGGTCCTGACCGTGTCTCTGAACCCAGACTGCAGCAACATTCCCTATCTTCTGGGGCGGCTCTTCTCCACGCTGGAAGCAATCCAGTCTGCCGCCAACCCCGGCATCAACACCACCATCATGGACAAATACTTCAACTCTGCCTCGGCCACCCCGGCAATGGTGTTCCCGGTGCTGCTGAAGTTGGCACAGAAACACCTTAAAAAACTGGATGTCGGTCTGCGAACCTATTATGATAAACAGTTGACCGATCTTCTCTCCAGACTGGGAGAAGAATACCCCGCACGCTTGAACCTGCCTCAGCAGGGCTCTTTCCAGTTGGGCTACTATCATCAGACCCAGGCTCGTTATGAAAAGAAGGAGGATAAGAAAAATGTCTGAACCCATCAAAAACCGTTATGAGTTTGTCGTTCTCTTCGATGTGGAAAACGGAAACCCCAATGGCGACCCGGACGCTGGCAACATGCCTCGCATAGATCCGGAAACAGGTCTTGGCATCGTGACCGACGTATGCCTCAAACGGAAGATTCGCAACTATGTGGAGACGGTGAAGGAGGATGCTACCGGCTACCGCATTTACATCAAAGACGGCGTGCCCCTCAACCGCAGTGACGGGGAGGCTTATGCAAAATTGGAGATTACAGAGAAAACAGTGAAAGAGAAAAAGAAGGAGGACCCCGAGCTTGATCGGAAGATCCGGGACTGGATGTGCGCCAACTTTTATGACATCCGCACCTTTGGTGCAGTGATGACTACCTTTGTTAAGGCTGCGCTCAATTGCGGTCAAGTGCGCGGGCCGGTTCAGCTGGGCTTTGCCCGCAGCGTGGAGCCTGTGGTTCCCCAGGAGGTCACAATCACCCGGGTAGCCATCACTACGGAGGCCGACGCTGAAAAGAAGGGCACCGAAATGGGCCGGAAATACATCATTCCCTATGGCCTCTACCGCTGTGAAGGCTATATCTCGGCCAACCTGGCGCGCAAGGTTACCGGTTTTTCGGAAGATGACCTGTCCCTTCTGTGGAAGGCCCTCCTCAATATGTTTGAAAACGATCACTCCGCTGCCCGTGGCAAGATGGCTGTGCGGGAACTAATTGTCTTCAAGCATGATAGTGAGCTTGGCTGCGCCCCCGCCTGGAAGCTCTTTGACACCGTAACCATTAACCGGAAGAATCCCGATGATGCGGCTCCCGCCCGCTCCTATCAGGATTATACCGTTTACGTGGACGAAGCCGCGCTTCCCGCGGGCGTCACCTGCCAGCGCATGGGATGATGTACGCTGAGGAGGAGTATCTCCAGCTCTCCGGCCTGCAGCACTTTGCCTTTTGCCGTCGTCAATGGGCTTTGATTCACATTGAACAGCAATGGCGGGAAAACCTCTGGACAGCAGAAGGCGACCTGTTCCACCGACGAGCCCATGCCGAGCAGCTCCGGGAAAAACGCGGAGGCACGCTGGTTTTGCGAGGTCTCTCCGTTGCCTCCTCTGCGCTGGGACTTTCCGGAAAATGTGATGTGGTAGAATTTCGCGCAGATCCAAAGGGCATTTCTCTGCATGGAGAAGAAGGACTGTGGGTTCCCTATCCAGTGGAATACAAGCGTGGATCGCCCAAGCCTCACCAGGCAGATGAGCTGCAGCTGTGTGCCCAGGCCCTGTGCCTTGAGGAAATGCTTTGCTGTACTATCGCGGAGGGTGCGCTTTTCTACGGGGGAACCCGTCGACGGGTTACGGTTCCCTTTCTTCCGGCACTGCGAACGCAGGTGTATAGCATGGCAGAGGAGATGCATCAGCTCCGCCGCCGGGGATATACGCCGAAGGTGAAACCATCGAAAGGATGCAGTGCCTGCTCCCTGAAAGAATTGTGCCTGCCTGTGCTGATGAGGGGAAAAGCTGTGGAGGCCTATTTGCGACAAGCCATTGAGGAAGAGACATGAGACATCTGCTAAACACGCTGTTTGTGACTTCGGAGGACATTTATCTGTCGCTGGACGGAGAAAATGTGGTGGCAAACCGGGAAAAAAAGGTGATGGCGCGCTATCCGCTCCATACGCTGTCAGCCATCCTCTCCTTTTCTTACCCTGGAGCTTCTCCGGCTTTGATGGGAGCATGTGCGCAGCGAGGCATCTCGATGGCTTTCTGCACGCCACAGGGAAAATTCCTGGCCCGAATCACCGGGGAAGCCAACGGAAATGTGCTGCTGCGCCGCACTCAGTACCGGATAGCGGATGATCCGAAGCAGAGCTGCGTCATTGCCCGGGCCATGGTTTTTGGAAAAGTGCATAATGCCCGATGGAGCATCGAGCGCACTCGCCGGGACCATGGCCTTCGGGTGGATGGCCGGCGGCTGCAGGAGGTTTCTGGTCAGTTGAAGGCCATGTTGCCCCAACTCTTGTGCCAGGTGGACCTGGACAGCCTGAGAGGGCAGGAGGGGGCTGCTGCAACGGCCTATTTTGATGTGTTTGAGCAGTTTATTCTTGCAGACCGATCCGTATTTCATTTCCAGACACGCAGCAGACGCCCGCCGTTGGATCCGGTAAATGCGCTGCTTTCCTTTGCCTACAGCCTGTTGGCTCACGACTGCGCCTGGGCGCTGGAGAGTGTCGGCCTCGATTCCTATGTGGGCTTTCTCCACCGGGATCGACCGGGCCGCAGTTCCCTTGCTCTGGATTTGATGGAAGAGCTTCGTCCCTGCATAGCGGACCGATTTGTGTTAACCTGCATTAATAATCGTATATTCCAAAGCTCAGACTTTATATTGCGAGAAAATGGAGGGGTATTTCTCAACGAGGACGGAAGGCGGACCTTTCTCAAACGATGGCAGGAACGCAAAAAAGAGAGCCTTACGCACCCCTTTCTGGGAGAAAAGGTGTCATGGGGACTGATACCATATCTTCAGGCATTGCTTCTTGCGCGATATTTAAGAGGAGATATTGATGCATATCCGCCCTTTTTATGGAAGTGAGGTGTACTATGCTGGTACTGATCACATATGACGTCAACACCGAAGATGCCTCAGGCCGTAAACGCCTGCGGCAAATCGCCAGGCAATGTGTCAATTATGGACAGCGTGTTCAATGTTCAGTATTTGAATGCCTGCTGGATTCGGCTCAGTGTAAATTGCTTCAAGCAAAGCTGGTGTCTATCATGGATCAAGAAAGGGACAGCCTGCGATTCTACTATCTTGGAAATCGCTATGAAAACCGGATTGAGCATTTTGGATGCAAATCGTCCTATTTGCCAGAGGAACCTTTGATTCTGTAAAAATGCGAAGCTGCAGCAAACAGAAATGGTACAGGGGGTTCGCACCGAAAATGTTGCTGCTTTTCTGGGAATGGTGATTTGCGGAACTCCATTTGGTTGCTATTGTTCAGGGAATAATACCGAAATTGTATTTATGATACAAAATTAGTGCTTCGAATTTGTTAGTGCTTGCTGTCGCTCCCCGCACGGGGAGCGTGGGTTGAAATAGAAATGCCGGCGTAGAGGGAGACGTGGAGAACAGGTCGCTCCCCGCACGGGGAGCGTGGGTTGAAATGTGGACGCGTGGGGCTACACCAAAAAGGAGTGATTGTCGCTCCCCGCACGGGGAGCGTGGGTTGAAATTGGTGGCGTGCGAGGAATCGCAGGAGGTGTGCAAGGTCGCTCCCCGCACGGGGAGCGTGGGTTGAAATAAGTACATCATTCAGTGTTTGAGCGATGATGAGGTCGCTCCCCGCACGGGGAGCGTGGGTTGAAATCTCCATAAAAGGGGGAGGGGTTGCCCCCTCCCCGGGTCGCTCCCCGCACGGGGAGCGTGGGTTGAAATTGAAAATCGTGGTGGCGAACCTGTACGTCCTCCACCGTCGCTCCCCGCACGGGGAGCGTGGGTTGAAATATTGACGCAGGAACAGGCATCCGCAACATTGATGTCGCTCCCCGCACGGGGAGCGTGGGTTGAAATCTCAGCCTGTGGACCTGTGGGGGTGGTGGTGGTGAGTCGCTCCCCGCACGGGGAGCGTGGGTTGAAATCTAGGTTTGGCGTCAAAAACAGCGGAGAAGATAAGTCGCTCCCCGCACGGGGAGCGTGGGTTGAAATTAGGATTGCTAATCACGGCGTGGGTTGGCTGATAGTCGCTCCCCGCACGGGGAGCGTGGGTTGAAATCTGATGCGGCACAATATCATCAATATACTGAGGGTCGCTCCCCGCACGGGGAGCGTGGGTTGAAATCCCGAATCCGGCTGCGCCGCTCCACACGGATATGTCGCTCCCCGCACGGGGAGCGTGGGTTGAAATTTAAAAATGTTAGAATTATGCAGGGGCAACCATGTCGCTCCCCGCACGGGGAGCGTGGGTTGAAATGGTGTTTGTCGAAAATGCAACTTTTAAGGAGGTAAAGTCGCTCCCCGCACGGGGAGCGTGGGTTGAAATAATACCGTAGATACTTGTTCAAACGTCAAATCATGTCGCTCCCCGCACGGGGAGCGTGGGTTGAAATATCTGCTGCGCGGACGAGGACGAGGACGGCACGGGTCGCTCCCCGCACGGGGAGCGTGGGTTGAAATGCGTCTGCCTCCACCTGATCCACGAAATGGTCCCCGTCGCTCCCCGCACGGGGAGCGTGGGTTGAAATTCGAGGGGCAGGAAGGGCTCGCCAAAGCAGGTGGAGTCGCTCCCCGCACGGGGAGCGTGGGTTGAAATGTCACAGTTTTAATCATTAACACGGGTTGGCTACGTCGCTCCCCGCACGGGGAGCGTGGGTTGAAATATTGCTTGTGAATATTGGCCCAGACGGTCCCGTCGGGTCGCTCCCCGCACGGGGAGCGTGGGTTGAAATTAAACTGTTACGGGAGTTATATTATCTTGCACCATGTCGCTCCCCGCACGGGGAGCGTGGGTTGAAATGGGGATTGTCCATTTGTACACGCTGAATGCCCTGTCGCTCCCCGCACGGGGAGCGTGGGTTGAAATACGGGGGATTTTGCTGGGAAATCGTATGAAGAAATGTCGCTCCCCGCACGGGGAGCGTGGGTTGAAATGGCTGCATTGTGTGTATTGTTGGCTGTAATGTGCGTCGCTCCCCGCACGGGGAGCGTGGGTTGAAATACGGATGAGAGGGAGGATGGGACATCCACGAACAGTCGCTCCCCGCACGGGGAGCGTGGGTTGAAATCACAACAGGTGGTGTACAATGGGATGAAATTACATCGTCGCTCCCCGCACGGGGAGCGTGGGTTGAAATCTTGAGGTGGATAAAATCCCTTATTACGCGTCACGTCGCTCCCCGCACGGGGAGCGTGGGTTGAAATTTATTTGTTGTCAAATATGTCCCTAGATCTGTTTACGTCGCTCCCCGCACGGGGAGCGTGGGTTGAAATCTGAAATGGGCTGATGTTGATACTGTTAGCTTCTGGGTCGCTCCCCGCACGGGGAGCGTGGGTTGAAATACTGATGAACGGGAGGACGGAACGTCCACGAATAGTCGCTCCCCGCACGGGGAGCGTGGGTTGAAATAATGTTGGTTTCAATATTGGTTTCAGTCCCGGCGTCGCTCCCCGCACGGGGAGCGTGGGTTGAAATTCAATCGTCAGTCCGTCTCCAGCCACACTAACCACGTCGCTCCCCGCACGGGGAGCGTGGGTTGAAATTTGTTCAGTTGCTCCATTTCTTCAATCATCTTCTGGTCGCTCCCCGCACGGGGAGCGTGGGTTGAAATTGTTAATAACTCCATGCGCCATAAAACACGGCACCGTCGCTCCCCGCACGGGGAGCGTGGGTTGAAATATGAGTGTGCTTACACCAACCAAAAATGAAGCCGGTCGCTCCCCGCACGGGGAGCGTGGGTTGAAATTCCTTGAGGCCCTACAGGCCCTATAGGCCCTTGGGTCGCTCCCCGCACGGGGAGCGTGGGTTGAAATAATACTGCTTTTCAATGTTGAAACCCATAAATCGTCGCTCCCCGCACGGGGAGCGTGGGTTGAAATAGGATTGCCAGACATAAGCCATATTAATTGTGGCTGTCGCTCCCCGCACGGGGAGCGTGGGTTGAAATTTCCTTTATGGCTGGCGTGATGACCGAACTTTCCGTCGCTCCCCGCACGGGGAGCGTGGGTTGAAATTTTATAGCGGATAGCGTTGACGCAGGCATGATATAGTCGCTCCCCGCACGGGGAGCGTGGGTTGAAATAGCGTCAACCATCAGCCCTTTGAAATGTGCGGTAGTCGCTCCCCGCACGGGGAGCGTGGGTTGAAATGCCTTGCGGTCCTTGTGGCCCTTCTGCTCCTGTTGTCGCTCCCCGCACGGGGAGCGTGGGTTGAAATCAAATAGACACTTATACAATAACGGGAAGGACGTGTCGCTCCCCGCACGGGGAGCGTGGGTTGAAATGCTACATCGCCCCCAGCGACACCAACGCGCTTGGTCGCTCCCCGCACGGGGAGCGTGGGTTGAAATAAAATGGGTTGGTGGACTTGGCCGGTGTCGGCAATGTCGCTCCCCGCACGGGGAGCGTGGGTTGAAATGTGCCGTGTTGAAAAATGTTAAAATTATGCCAGGGCAGTCGCTCCCCGCACGGGGAGCGTGGGTTGAAATAGTGTGTGATGTGCTGGCAAGCCACAGGCGATACAGTCGCTCCCCGCACGGGGAGCGTGGGTTGAAATACACCATCTACAATCCATGTCACACCCACAGCATGGTCGCTCCCCGCACGGGGAGCGTGGGTTGAAATTGGGAAATAAATCTGACATGTGATGTGCTAGCAAGGTCGCTCCCCGCACGGGGAGCGTGGGTTGAAATGGGTTTGACATCTTGCAGGAGCGGACGGACGTTGAGTCGCTCCCCGCACGGGGAGCGTGGGTTGAAATTTTGTTTGCCTGGTTGTACCGCCCGATCTCGCGCGGGTCGCTCCCCGCACGGGGAGCGTGGGTTGAAATATCTTTTCAATGGCTGGCGGAAAAGAGGCTAGGGTCGCTCCCCGCACGGGGAGCGTGGGTTGAAATGGCTTGTGTATTTCCTAGCATGCCACAAATAGCGGTCGCTCCCCGCACGGGGAGCGTGGGTTGAAATTTGATAAACGTTGCATTTACTTGCATTTCTGATTGTCGCTCCCCGCACGGGGAGCGTGGGTTGAAATAGATATGGCGGTGGGGAATATTTTCCCGGAATTGTCGCTCCCCGCACGGGGAGCGTGGGTTGAAATTTTAGGCTTTCTGCGGTTGCTCTGTTTTGGGCAAGTCGCTCCCCGCACGGGGAGCGTGGGTTGAAATAAAGTGCAATACCGCGCGTATCCACTAGCGGTCAAAGTCGCTCCCCGCACGGGGAGCGTGGGTTGAAATCCTCTCTGCCGCTGGCTGGACCAAAGCTGACATCGTCGCTCCCCGCACGGGGAGCGTGGGTTGAAATAGATTGCATATTTCCCAGCATGCCGCATATAGCGGTCGCTCCCCGCACGGGGAGCGTGGGTTGAAATGCCACACCCCGTATGAAAAGCAGAAGGTGTACCTGTCGCTCCCCGCACGGGGAGCGTGGGTTGAAATAAGCGAAGCCCGTCCATCCTTGTACTTTCGCAGCGTCGCTCCCCGCACGGGGAGCGTGGGTTGAAATTTCCAGCCAAATAGGGATGCTCGCGCTCGATCTCCGTCGCTCCCCGCACGGGGAGCGTGGGTTGAAATCTGCTGGGATGCCAAATGTTATTGTTGTCTTGCCGTCGCTCCCCGCACGGGGAGCGTGGGTTGAAATCCCATGCGGTCCAGCTCCTCCGCCAGCCTCACATGGTCGCTCCCCGCACGGGGAGCGTGGGTTGAAATTTCATCCTCGCTTTCATCTTCTCACGCCACGCCTGTGTCGCTCCCCGCACGGGGAGCGTGGGTTGAAATCGAACGTGCCCGCCTCCATCCTGTCAAATTGAGCGTCGCTCCCCGCACGGGGAGCGTGGGTTGAAATAAGGCCGTCAATGCGCTCGTATATTTTGCCGTGGTCGCTCCCCGCACGGGGAGCGTGGGTTGAAATGCCATTCGCGCCTATGGAATCATTCAGCGCACGGGTCGCTCCCCGCACGGGGAGCGTGGGTTGAAATGATGTCACATCAACGATCACCAGCCAATTTTACAGGTCGCTCCCCGCACGGGGAGCGTGGGTTGAAATGCACGTACAATGTTGCGGCTTGCCGGACAAATCGAGTCGCTCCCCGCACGGGGAGCGTGGGTTGAAATCATGCGCTTGTATGCCTCGCGGGCTGCAAGCGCTTGTCGCTCCCCGCACGGGGAGCGTGGGTTGAAATAGGCTTCACACATTGAACATATCCGTTTAACCGGTCGCTCCCCGCACGGGGAGCGTGGGTTGAAATTTAGGGCGCTTGTGGCGTATCCTGCTATTGATGCGTCGCTCCCCGCACGGGGAGCGTGGGTTGAAATTTTGTATCCAAAACAGGATTATCTAGCGCGATTGTCGCTCCCCGCACGGGGAGCGTGGGTTGAAATCTGTGGCCGCAGGTAAAGGCGGGCATAGACAGGTGTCGCTCCCCGCACGGGGAGCGTGGGTTGAAATGTCCCGGCGCAGCAGAACAACGCCCCGGCGATGCAGGTCGCTCCCCGCACGGGGAGCGTGGGTTGAAATTCGCGCTTTCCGTGCCCGCGGCGCGCCGCAGCGGTCGCTCCCCGCACGGGGAGCGTGGGTTGAAATTGGAAATTGAAACCCCCGGCGGAGAGCTGCGCTACGTCGCTCCCCGCACGGGGAGCGTGGGTTGAAATAGGTAATTGACCATAGATTCGAGCAGGTCATCCGGTCGCTCCCCGCACGGGGAGCGTGGGTTGAAATTTGCAAAGGGTTTTTCCCGGAAGCAGCGAGGGAATGTCGCTCCCCGCACGGGGAGCGTGGGTTGAAATACGGAGGAACAGTTAGAAGGGCTAAAAGGCCCGAAAGTCGCTCCCCGCACGGGGAGCGTGGGTTGAAATTGGATTTTTGGCAGTGTGTTTAACGACGGTCTGCGTCGCTCCCCGCACGGGGAGCGTGGGTTGAAATCGGGTGATAACCAGACAATGCCGTCATCACAGGGTCGCTCCCCGCACGGGGAGCGTGGGTTGAAATGCATGCAATACCTAGCAATTTCCGACCTGTTTTAGTCGCTCCCCGCACGGGGAGCGTGGGTTGAAATTGCAAGCCAACGACGTGGCGACCTCAAACGAGGCGTCGCTCCCCGCACGGGGAGCGTGGGTTGAAATAGGTGTGTACGGCGATTGGTATAGCGCACATGTGTCGCTCCCCGCACGGGGAGCGTGGGTTGAAATTACTATAGTTATAAATGGACGGGGAACCGGAAAGGTCGCTCCCCGCACGGGGAGCGTGGGTTGAAATATGAAATGGGCAATCGGGGCGTGGTCAAAGATTGTCGCTCCCCGCACGGGGAGCGTGGGTTGAAATTACGATGTACTTTGCTGTGGTGAATTTGACAAGGGTCGCTCCCCGCACGGGGAGCGTGGGTTGAAATCCGTAGGCCGCTATGGCCTCGCGGAGGCACCGGTGTCGCTCCCCGCACGGGGAGCGTGGGTTGAAATCTGCAAAGCGAGAAGGTCGTCATTGACATCATCTGTCGCTCCCCGCACGGGGAGCGTGGGTTGAAATTACAAGAAGTCGGAGGGGTTCCGGCACATCGAAAAGGTCGCTCCCCGCACGGGGAGCGTGGGTTGAAATCTGACTATATCCGCGATATGATAACAGCAATGCAAGGTCGCTCCCCGCACGGGGAGCGTGGGTTGAAATACTTTAGCGACAATTACAATCGTTTGCGGTGACAGTCGCTCCCCGCACGGGGAGCGTGGGTTGAAATTGTGAATAGCTCTGCGTTTGTTTTCGGAGAAGAGTCGCTCCCCGCACGGGGAGCGTGGGTTGAAATAGATTAGCGTATCAAGCGGAAGCGCAACGGTTGAGTCGCTCCCCGCACGGGGAGCGTGGGTTGAAATGATTATACGCTTAAACGTTGGTCGTGGACCGTCCTGTCGCTCCCCGCACGGGGAGCGTGGGTTGAAATTTGCATTGATTTTACCTTGTTTACAATTTTCATCCGTCGCTCCCCGCACGGGGAGCGTGGGTTGAAATAACCAAGGCCACCGGATTCACCCCAATCCAGATACGTCGCTCCCCGCACGGGGAGCGTGGGTTGAAATCAAGAGAGAACAGAAAGGAGAGCAGGAACGTGGGGTCGCTCCCCGCACGGGGAGCGTGGGTTGAAATCGTGTAGTGTTAAAAAATGTTAGAATTATGTCAGGTCGCTCCCCGCACGGGGAGCGTGGGTTGAAATTCGCCGTGGAGCGCGACGAAGGTACGGAGGTTTGTCGCTCCCCGCACGGGGAGCGTGGGTTGAAATGGTACAACAAGGAGAGGGAATCGACGGCGGTTCGTCGCTCCCCGCACGGGGAGCGTGGGTTGAAATTGGGCACGCTGGTGTTCGACATGCTGGACGGGCGGTCGCTCCCCGCACGGGGAGCGTGGGTTGAAATGTGGAGCATTGTGTCAAGCAGGCTGGCGGCAAAAGTCGCTCCCCGCACGGGGAGCGTGGGTTGAAATCGTCCCCTGGGTGTATAGGCTGATCCGAACAGGTGACGGGTCGCTCCCCGCACGGGGAGCGTGGGTTGAAATGATTATACCTGTTATAAAGAATACAATACTGTTAGTCGCTCCCCGCACGGGGAGCGTGGGTTGAAATCTTTACAGGAGCACAGGCCGCTGTGCCGTGTCGGTGTCGCTCCCCGCACGGGGAGCGTGGGTTGAAATAAAAATGATTTTAATTCCATATATGGCATGATGGGTCGCTCCCCGCACGGGGAGCGTGGGTTGAAATAGCTTGCCCAAATTAGTCAAAACACGTCGGGAATGTCGCTCCCCGCACGGGGAGCGTGGGTTGAAATGTTATTATACATCTACATTCCCCCTTAATATACGTCGCTCCCCGCACGGGGAGCGTGGGTTGAAATATTACACAAATAATAGGTGACACCCCCTGTACCAACGTCGCTCCCCGCACGGGGAGCGTGGGTTGAAATAGGCAAAAGTGGATTTGCTACGATGGCGTATGAGGGTCGCTCCCCGCACGGGGAGCGTGGGTTGAAATCGTTGGCCATGTCCCATGCCTGCCGCACCGCGTATGTCGCTCCCCGCACGGGGAGCGTGGGTTGAAATTACTATCACCGGTGCAGAAGGGTATGCAGATGTTGTCGCTCCCCGCACGGGGAGCGTGGGTTGAAATCCTAAAAAAGTAAAATATATATTATCTCCAGTCCGTCGCTCCCCGCACGGGGAGCGTGGGTTGAAATCACTATCACCACGTTGACGGTGACGTTGGAGAACGTCGCTCCCCGCACGGGGAGCGTGGGTTGAAATCGTGATAAAATGATATCGTGGAAAAACTGGAAAGGTCGCTCCCCGCACGGGGAGCGTGGGTTGAAATGGTGTTCGTCCTGGTCTGGACGGCCAACGCCATCGGGTCGCTCCCCGCACGGGGAGCGTGGGTTGAAATCATTAGGAATGCCGATCATGCTATTAAAATCGGCGTCGCTCCCCGCACGGGGAGCATGGGTTGAAATGGAGAAGAGTGGGTACAGATTGACGAGGGGGTCGGGTCGCTCCCCGCACGGGGAGCGTGGGTTGAAATCGCGCTATGCATACGTACCCGATAGCGAACCAGGTCGCTCCCCGCACGGGGAGCGTGGGTTGAAATAAAGACTGGAGCGCGGAGTTTTCCGTACGATACGTCGCTCCCCGCACGGGGAGCGTGGGTTGAAATAAACAAGAACTTTACACTGATTATCAGCGGCAGCGTCGCTCCCCGCACGGGGAGCGTGGGTTGAAATGATAAGGGGGTTAAGGCATATGTACAAAATGACATGTCGCTCCCCGCACGGGGAGCGTGGGTTGAAATTGTTTCTATGGTTGAATTTTCATCATTGAAGCCGGTCGCTCCCCGCACGGGGAGCGTGGGTTGAAATCATCTATCTTGGATCGCGTAACCTTGTGGAGAACGTCGCTCCCCGCACGGGGAGCGTGGGTTGAAATAAAACGCAATCAGGAATGCAAGAAACGCCCTTGAGTCGCTCCCCGCACGGGGAGCGTGGGTTGAAATTTTCCGGGCGAGCTGACCGTGCTGGGCGCGCGGCGTCGCTCCCCGCACGGGGAGCGTGGGTTGAAATCAAATGGCGGGAATGTTAGATTATAATTAGTATACGGGTCGCTCCCCGCACGGGGAGCGTGGGTTGAAATCATGGCGCAAGCTATTGCGTCGCCATAATAGTTAAGTCGCTCCCCGCACGGGGAGCGTGGGTTGAAATCTTAGAAACGCCTGATATTGTCACATGCAGCCCGGTCGCTCCCCGCACGGGGAGCGTGGGTTGAAATCATGAAGCTAGGACATCCACAGACATATATATCGTCGCTCCCCGCACGGGGAGCGTGGGTTGAAATACGGACTACATACAGCGGAAAAACCAAAACATTGGTCGCTCCCCGCACGGGGAGCGTGGGTTGAAATACATTGGCGTTGTTAATTCCTATATCACTGTCGAGTCGCTCCCCGCACGGGGAGCGTGGGTTGAAATTTGATAGATAACAACCGCGATGCAATGCGGTTTTGTCGCTCCCCGCACGGGGAGCGTGGGTTGAAATAAGAACGACTTCAACGCCATTTACGGAATGATGGGTCGCTCCCCGCACGGGGAGCGTGGGTTGAAATTTCAAAAGCGGGCGGCCTTGAAAGTGTATACAATGTCGCTCCCCGCACGGGGAGCGTGGGTTGAAATTTAGTTCAGGGTTGTTTCTAAAACTTTTCACATGGTCGCTCCCCGCACGGGGAGCGTGGGTTGAAATACGGGAGAAACTGGAGAGCCCAACACGGATGTGGTGTCGCTCCCCGCACGGGGAGCGTGGGTTGAAATCAAGGGGAACGGGAAAGCCCGCAGGAGCGCAAAGGTCGCTCCCCGCACGGGGAGCGTGGGTTGAAATCCGATGTCAAAATTTGATTATAAAAAAACTGCTAGGTCGCTCCCCGCACGGGGAGCGTGGGTTGAAATTCACACCCGTAGCGGCAGTGTTTTTCACCGATGGTCGCTCCCCGCACGGGGAGCGTGGGTTGAAATACGACCACGCCCGTCAGGTCCCACACGGCCGCGTGTCGCTCCCCGCACGGGGAGCGTGGGTTGAAATGGGTCAACGTCCGTCCGCTCCTGAAGAATGTCGAGTCGCTCCCCGCACGGGGAGCGTGGGTTGAAATAACAACCGTTCGCTGCTAAGCTACGACATCGGCGAGGTCGCTCCCCGCACGGGGAGCGTGGGTTGAAATAAAAAAGGAGGGTGACAAAATGAAAAAGCTATTATTGTCGCTCCCCGCACGGGGAGCGTGGGTTGAAATTGAACAGGCAATGACGTATGTAAAGCCGAAGGAGTCGCTCCCCGCACGGGGAGCGTGGGTTGAAATATTCTGCCGCGTCCCGTCGCGCATGAAGTGGCGGGTCGCTCCCCGCACGGGGAGCGTGGGTTGAAATAAAAGCCCGCTGAAAAGGAGGCCGTTAAGAAATGGTCGCTCCCCGCACGGGGAGCGTGGGTTGAAATTATCAGCAAGCATCCAGCCGGGGCAGGTGCTTGGTCGCTCCCCGCACGGGGAGCGGGGGTTGAAATGTCGCATACACACTCCCGTCATCCATTTCAAGAGTCGCTCCCCGCACGGGGAGCGTGGGTTGAAATCGTATACCTCCACGGGATATGTTAAACGAGAATGGTCGCTCCCCGCACGGGGAGCGTGGGTTGAAATACTGTAAAGCATGATGGTGGCGAAGTGGAACGGGGATAGTCGCTCCCCGCACGGGGAGCGTGGGTTGAAATCATTCGGGTATAAATTCGTCGAAAAACATTACATGTCGCTCCCCGCACGGGGAGCGTGGGTTGAAATAATCATTTCCTGACTAGTGGTTACACCTATATTGGTCGCTCCCCGCACGGGGAGCGTGGGTTGAAATAAACTGGGGTGGTGGACGTGGCCTGTCTCCGCAATGTCGCTCCCCGCACGGGGAGCGTGGGTTGAAATTGTACGGTGCTGAAATCGTGACTGAAACCGTTGGTCGCTCCCCGCACGGGGAGCGTGGGTTGAAATTGCACAGCTGGGTGCCGCGTCGAAAAGTGGAGCTGTCGCTCCCCGCACGGGGAGCGTGGGTTGAAATGGATGAATGGCGGGAATGGAACGCGCTGCTCGGGTCGCTCCCCGCACGGGGAGCGTGGGTTGAAATTTTTGATGACCTTAACACGTTGCTAAAACGGGGGTCGCTCCCCGCACGGGGAGCGTGGGTTGAAATCAGCCTATGCGGAGAACCTTGTACCGGACGATGCGGGTCGCTCCCCGCACGGGGAGCGTGGGTTGAAATAACTGCGGTTCATCACAGTATATGTATA
>OLPF01000776.1_pt1 | contig 30731 bp, 22 predicted proteins | sample 1673121 | NCBI WGS metagenome assembly OLPF01 (sample SAMEA3136756, study PRJEB25190) | human gut metagenome
AGAGGCAGCTCACCCAGAAGCAGCTGGCAGAGCTCAGCGGCATCAGCGAGAGCGCTTTGCGCAGCTACGAGCTGGGCGACCGCAAGCCAAAGAAGGAAGTCCTGGAACACATCGCGAAGGCGTTGAGGGTCAGGTCCGAGTACCTTTCTGCGCCGGAGTTCGGCCCCAAGATGGAGTTCTTCTATGCCCTCCTGGAGAACGACGAGCTGTATGGGTACACCATCACCGAGATTGACGGTCGACCCGCCATCACCGGTGGTCTCTATACCGTTGGCTTGACCTTCGACGGCTTCCTTAGGGACTGGAAAGAGATGAAGCAGAGGCTCGATACCAAGGAGATCACCCACGAGGAGTACGAGGACTGGAAGCAAACCTACGATCCTGGCCACTGGGTGAACACCCCTGATGGCAAGAGTCCTTGGACCGGAAAGTAGAGGGGCAGTTTTGAGGGCGACAAGAATCGTGATTGACCAGTACCGTTCTATCGAGCACATTGATCTAACCATTCCCGAGGGAAAGCCTCTGGTTCTGTTCGGACCGAACAATGCTGGTAAATCAAACATTATTTCTGCTATCTCTCGCATACTTGGAGAGCGTTTTGCGCCATATGTCGAGATGCAAGATAGCGACTTCTTCATGCGCGACAAGGCAAAGTACCCCCATGCTTGGATTGGGTGTCATTTTGATGCCCCATATCATCGAGACCGAAGTGGCAACGAGTATTACGAGTGCTACGTAAAGTACTGCAAAGAAGCCTCTGAAAACACATATTGCGACTCCCATGAAAAGAAGCTATTCATCTCCAATGCGGACAGGAGTGCAATTCAAGCGCATCTTGTTGATGCCGAAAGAAGCATCAATTATCAACTCAGCTACTCAAGCAGATACACCTTGCTGAGCAAGTTTTCTCATGCTGTTCATTCTGCGCTAAGTGAGAATGACAAGGACTCCCTGGATAATGCCTTTCGGCAAATCAAAGAAGTGTTCGAAGGTATCCCGGAATACGCCTCTTTTGCGGAGCATTTTGCCACAACAGTTCAAGATTCTGTCCAAGGATTCATACACAAGCTCGAGGTTGACTTCTCCGCTTATGACCCAAACAACTACGCCAACGCGATGAGAATACTGGCCAAGGAGGGCAATGACGTTCGCGCGTTCGAAGAGTTTGGTACCGGCGAACAGCAGGTCTTGCTCATGGCGTTCGCTAAGGCTTTCATGCAAACGTTCGGCTCTGACTCGATAGTTTTAGTGCTCGAAGAGCCCGAGGCCCACCTGCACCCCTTGGCACAGCGTTGGCTCAAGGAATACATATATGACCTTTGCGACAGCGGTATCCAGGTCGTTATTTCGACCCATTCAGCTGATTTTGTAGATCCTGGCAACCTGGAAGGAGCGGTAAGAGTCTGGAAAGATTGTCGGGGCGTTACCGACGTTGTCCAATTGTCTTCTCATGACTTAGTTGACCAGTGCGTAGCGATGGGTGTTCCAAGCAGCAAAGTATCTGAAATTGGAATCTCCCGTTTCTATCAGGCAAAACTCAATTCAGAGATTACGAAGGGGCTTTTCGCCAGCAGAGTGCTTCTTGTTGAAGGCCCTACCGAAACGCAAGCACTCCCAATTTATTTCAAGAGAGCCGGCTTCTCGCCGTCCGCCGTCGGTCTGGAAATTATTGGGTGTGGAGGAAAGGGCAATATCCCCTCCCTCTATCGACTATTCACCGCCTTCGGAATTGACTGCTTCTGCTTGTTTGACGGTGATGAATCGAGCGGCAATAACAAAGAACTTGTTGGGCTCCTTGAAATCAACTCTATGAATCTTGGTACCCCTTCTTTCGAGGTTGGCAGCAACTATGCCTACTTCTCAAAGGATTTCGAAGCAACTGCACAAAGTGAAATCGCGGATTACAGTACTTTCGAATCCGATGCGCGGGTCAACTATCACATCAGTGGAAAGCCAGCCATTGCACGTTTCGTTGCTGAACTTTCAGGATCCTTGCCAAACTTTATTGTCGAACTAATCCACGCACTTAACGGCATGACCGCATGTGCCTCTTTGACCTTGCAGCTCGAATCCGCAAATAGCGAAGAGAATGATTTTGACGACTGCCCGTTTTAGCGCAAACCAATCTATCAATCGTGGAAGCAGAAAGAGGATTAATGAACATCCCCGAATATTCTGAAGCCCTTTTCCGAGGCAATCTCAATGAGGCTTTCAGGGTGAAGCAAGAAGCAATTCCCTCAAAAATATATAAATTCATTCCGCTAGGAATCTCGAAAGAAGCAGATGGGAATAAGCTGCGCACGTTAGAGAATGACGAATTATGGTTTTCTCCAATTTCAAGCTTTAACGACCCTTATGAATACATGGGTCTCTTTATTGACGATGAAAAACTTAAAGAGGCAGGGTACAACGATGAACTAATCTCTGCAGTACGTGAGGTGCTGAAGGTAATAGGCGGACAAGGATTGGTTTGTTGCTTTTCGGCTGCGGACTATCGTTCTGCACCTTTGTGGGCTTATTATGCGAACTGGTCGAAGGGGTTTTGCGTCGAGTACGAAGTTGTCGATCCCCGACCCGTAAGGGAAGTCTTATACGAGCCAAAACCCCGCGATGTTACCGGAATTGTCGCAAATCTGCTGAAAGACGCTCTAGATAAAACCCCTGGAAAATCTTTCAACGTGCAAAGCACAATCGCGATGGAGCTATTGAGCGCAAACACTTGCATAAAACACGAATCCTGGAAGCATGAGCAGGAGTTTCGAATTGTGATTCCCGTCGAGAGTAACCGCGGTTGTTCTCTCCCCGTACCTTCTTCGGGATTAAAAACGCGCCGTATTATCCTTGGACTCCAGTGCGATTTCACCCAAGAAATTGAAGCAATTGGTCGCAGCCTGAATATTGAGGTCTCAAGACTTATCAAATCTGAAAAGAGCTTCCTTTCAGAAGAAACCTCCGGAAACATCACCGAGTAAATCCATCTTTGGGTATCGTTTGAGTACTCGAATATATGCCTGCCGGTATCCACTGCGGACACCACACACAACTAGACGCAGCCATGATTTACGACGATGAAAAATCAGAGCATTGAATGGGAGTAAAAGCTGATACGCTATCGTATCAATCGATGCGGGGAAAGACCAATCGAAGCTACTACGAAAGGTGATGAGGGAAGCATTGGTGGCAGCTTCTTAGGCTAAAGCCCTGTCGCACAAACTACCGAAGCCTCCATTTTCTGCCGATTTTCGAGCCGTTGTGCGGTAAATCGAGTTCTGCAGGGCTCGATTTACCGCACAACAGCGCGTTTCAAGTGGATTTTTGTCGCACAACCAAGTATCCAACTTGTCACTGGTACACATTGGATGCCGCCGCAGGTTGACGTCGGCTCCATCCTTGCAACTCGCTCATGGATTCGCGTCAGCGTCCTTGAGCCGCAAGGCCCTCGTAAGCGCCAGACGTAGTCGGCGCCATAGTTGCAGCGAGGCGACGAACACCTATGAGATGCTGCGGACCGCACCTTGCAGCCACAGCACGGACTCTCTCCCTCCAGCCCCTCGTAACTCAAAATCGCAATCAGCGGCCATCTCCGCCGTCAGAAGTGGGCTGCGAACCCGCGGCGGCCTGTGCAGCCTCATCGGCCAATTTGTCACGATGCGCGTTGATGAAGTAGAACACGACGCAGGTTCCCACCATGCAGATGTTCAGACAGTAGAAAATCAAGGTGTACGACAGCGTGTCGTCTACAAGCTTCGCGATGATGCCAAAGATATAGCCGATGAAGCAAACCAGCAAGAACCAGAGGCTGACACCCTTCGATGTCTTGCCACGGACCGCTTTGACGATGTTCATAGGCCACGAGATACCAAAGCAGATCAAGAAGAGCATCTCGAAGAAGCGCGTGTCGAACAGTTCCATTTTTCCTCCTCAATATACATGCGGACTTGGAGTTCCTTTTCATGCGATCAACTCCAGACCCGCCTCTCTAAAACAGAAAAGCCGTCGCTACTCGACGATCGCCGTAGCGGCAAGGTGCTTGTTAGCTGCAAAGCGCATCACGGCGATGCTCAATGCCTCGAGCTGCGCCGGATCCTGGCTAAGTTCCTCAAGCAGCTCCTTCTCATGACCGGGTGCCATACTTTCGATCATCTCCATGACGTCTTCCTCGCTCGGCTCGATGCCGTAATGGCGAGCCCACGCATCGAGGGCAAGACCCTGGTTGACCATGTCGCTTGCCTGCAGGGCCGTCATGCGCTCGTACTGCTCGAGAGAGATCTTCTGATCGACAAGCATTGCAGAAAGAGTCGTCCCCTGCGCCTCGGCCTGCGTTTGAGCCTGGGTGCGGATACCCAGTGCGGCTTGCTCGTAGATCGCGGGGTCGATATCACCGCAAACGCGCATTGCAAGCTCCATCGCCGCCATCGCGCGCTTGTAGCCCTCGAGCTGCTCCGCCTCTGCGCTCGGCGCATCAGCCAAGCTTATCTTGACAGGCTCGTAAGAACTAAGGGATGCATTGGGAATGTTGGCTTGAACCTGAGCGCTGTTCTTTGTTTCCATCATCGATTCCTCTCTCTGACGGGGCAAACCCCCAATCAGGCATTGCCTTCCTCCGCCTTTACTGTATGCGTTTAGAGAGACCAATAGGATTCTCGAACAGGCATCTGCTCATCGTCCTTTTTCATCTTCGCATCTACTCTTCAACCAATTCTCAACTAATGACAACCTGGATTTCAACTCTTAGGCGGATTCCATAGACTGTCAATGACCTTAATATGTGGAGCATCGCTGAGTCGGGGTGAGGGCCCCGACATTGTGAAGAGAAGCCTAGGAGAGAGGAACTCACAATGAGCGAGAAGGTTTCCATGTTGGGCGTCCCCAACAACACGGTCGATGAGAACGGCATCCGCTGGCGCAGGACCCGTTGCTTCATGTGCCACATGAACTGCGGTGTCTGGTGCGGTGTCGACACCAAGACCGGCCGCCTGGTAGAGATGCGCCCTAACGAAGAGGAGGGCTCCGTTCTCTGCAACCGCCTCGGTAACAAGGGCGAAAAAGCAATCAAGTTCCACTACCATCCCAAGCGCATCAACCACTGCATGAAGCGCGTTGGCGAGAAGGGCGAGGACAAGTGGGAAGAGATCTCCTGGGAACAGGCGATCGACGAGATTTCCACCAAGCTCATGGCACTTAAGGAGAAGTACGGCGCCAAGACCCTGTTCTCCTCCGAGGGCACGTACCGCTCCGATCACCTGTGGGCACGCACGCGCTTCTTCAATCTCTTTGGCAACCCCGGCAACGTTGTTGACCCTGGCACTATCTGCTGGTGCTGGAACTACTCCTTGAACATGGCTATGGTTGGTTGGCCCGTCGAGGCAATCATGCCCGTCTCCCCCTCTTATACCGGCACAATCGTCAACTGGGGCAAGCGCTGGTCTGAAGCCTACGCTCCCGAGGGTCCGCTGTGGCGCACCATGCGTGGCCGCATCGAAGTCAACCAGGACAACCCCGCCCAATACATCAACATCGACACCACCTGCATCGACGGCTCCGCGACTGCAGACATCTGGCTGCAGCCCTATCCCGGCACTGACTGCGCAATCTCCTTCGCATGGCTCAACGTCATCTTCGAGGAGAAGCTGTGGGATGACAAGTTCGTTCGCTACTGGTCCAACGCCCCCTTCCTGGTCCGCAAGGACACTGGCAAGCTTGTGCGCCTCGACGAGTTCAACGGCGGCAAGCACGAGGATTTCCTTGCAATCAACGAGATTAGCGGCCAGCCTGTGACCTGGTGCTCCGACGAGAACCGCTACTACGAGGATTGCGAGGTCACCCCGGCCCTGCAGGGCACTTTCAAGATCAAGATGGCCGACGGCTCCGAGGTCGAGTGCTGGACTGCCTTCGACGCTATCGAGGACCGTTTCAAGGACTGGACGCCCGAGCGCGCCTCCAAGATCTCCAACGTCCCCGCTCGCAAGATCCGCGAGGCAGCACGCCTGTACGCAACCAACGGTCCTGCATTCATCGGCTGGGGCCTGGGCGGCGGCGACCAGCACGGCATCAACGCATCCCAGTTTGGCATTGCCAAGACCATGGCACGCATCCTCACCGGCAACATCGACAACCCCGGCGGCGAGTACGTCGGTCAGCCGGCTGACCCGGACGACAAGGAGAAGCTGTTCCCCGTCCGCGACTCTGAGCTCGAGCTTTCAGATCTCCTCACCCCCGAGATTCAGAAGGACTACATCGGCAACGAGCGGTTCCGCGTCATGTCCTGGCATGGCTTCAAGGCGATCGACAAGTGCTACCGCAAGATGTTCGGCCTGAACCGCCCGATGTTGCACCAGATGCTGTGCAGCCCGTCCCTGATGTGGAAGGCAATTCTGGAGAAGGACCCCTACCCCGTCACCGCCTGCATCTGCTGGTCCTCCAACCCGCTGGCCTGGGCGCCGAACACCAAGCGCGTCTACAAGGCCCTCAAGGCCCTCGAGCTCCTCGTCGTCGTCGATTACTGGAAGACCCCGACTGCAGCTCTCGCCGACTACATCATTCCCGCAGCCGACTGGATGGAGCGCCCCTGCTGCACCACCTCTGAGGACTCCAACGACTTCATCGTTACCGGAGACCGCGGCGTCGAGCCTCTCTACGACCGCCACATGGACTTCGACTTCTTCAGGGCACTCGGCATCGCATGCGGCCAGAAGGAGTACTGGCCCTGGGAGACCTACGAAGACCTCATCGAATACCGCCTCGAGCGCGTGCCCGACATGAATCGCGAGAAGGCGACCAACCTCGGCAACTACTTCCCCTACGGCACGGACTTCTACAAGTACGCAAAGCCCCTTGCCAACGGTCAGCTGCGCGGCTTCGCAACTCCCTCCCGCAAGGCCGAGATTATCTCCTCCGTCCTCGAGGAGCTCGGCTATGATCCCATTCCCGTCTACACCGAGCCCGAGACTCCGCTGGGCAACCCCGAGCTGGCCAAGGAGTACCCGCTGCGCCTGACCACCTCCGGCCGCATCAGCCCGTTGTACCACTCCGAGATGCGCACGCCCGGTCACGGTACTCGCTCGGTCGTCCCCTGGCCAATGACTTGGATGCATATCAACGATGCTCGTAAGCTGCACATTCGCGAAGGGGACTGGATCTGGATCGAGACGCGCATGGGACGCATCCGCCAGAAGGCTCATGTGGGCTGGGACGTCCCCGAGGGCATGGTTCAGGTTCCGCCTTCATGGTGGTACCCGGAGCTTCCCGCCGAGGAGCCGTGGAGCCAAGGCGTGTTCGATTGCGCCGCAAATGTGCTCATCGACGACGACCCCGATCTCGCCGACAAGATGACCGCAACTTGGAACGCACGCGGCCTGCTGTGCAAGGTCTACCCCTGCATCGACCCAGCCGATCAGTCTGACGAGAACGTGCCCATCGAGTACTACGACAACCCCGATGCCGAGACCGTCTGGGACCGTGCCTACAAGGAGATCGGCTGCTGGGAGCTCAACGGCAAGTAAGATTCCAACGTTGTAATTGCTAACCTTATCGATTTTCTTTTCCTAGATAAGGCGGCAGAAATCCCACAAGCAGGAGGGGCAGTTGTAGCTGCCCCTCCTCTTTTGCGTTTCAAACTTTTCTCGACTAGCACAGATGGAGGCACCCATGGTCTATGGTCCGCCAGCGGGCTTTGTGAGAAACAAGCCCTCTGTTTACATCGACAGGGACTACTGTATCGGCTGCATGAAGTGCGTGCGCCTTTGCCCGCAAAAGCACGTACTCGAACCCGCCCGCGACGAGCACGGCCCTTACTCGCACGTCACAGACCACATGCTTTGCGCCGGATGCGGACTGTGCCTGCAGAACTGCCCCACCCATGCTGTCCGAATCAAGCTGACGTTGCGAGAATAACTTCTCAAGAAACTTGAAAACAAGACTAGCGGAACATGTGTTCGTGATATGATTCTCGCCAAAGCCGCGCTGGAGCTACAGCATGTCTGGTAGCCGCAGATAGGCCGGTCTGCCGAGCATTGGCATAGTGCAACCGGCGACAAGTCGTCTAGCCAGCACAAAGAAGGTTCCACACAAGGAGGGGCAATGGAGAGCACTGCAGGTCATCTCACAGCAAACAACATCCCCATTGTTGCCAAATCCATGCCACCGGCGCAGCGTCTCTGGGGCAAGCCAAGAGAGCGTATTATGCACCTGCTCGACCGCTCTCGACGCCAACGCTTCACGTTCCTCAACGCTCCTGCAGGCTATGGCAAGACAACCGCTCTCGCGGGCTGGTTCTACAGCCTCACAAATGCTGGAGAAAAAGCAGCATGGTTCGCCATCGACCGCCGCGATCGCGACTCGAAGTGCTTCTGGCTCAACTTCCACTATGCAATCTGCACAGCCCTGGGTATCGATTTCGTAAAAAGTCTCGGTGCGGTCCAATCCATGGCAAGAAACGAAGCCATCCTCACAATGGCCAACGAGATGAGTCTCAGTGCACGCAAGTGCGGCGGCTTGTTCATCGTTATAGAAGGGCTTGACGTCATCTACGGCTTCGAGACGCTCGAAGAGCTTCTGACGCTCATGTTGGCGCTCTCTGGAAACGTCCATATCATCCTGTCGTCACGTGTCGCCTTCACCAAGTACAGCTTCCCCGGCTTTACCATCCCAGACGTCGCGCTCAATATCGACTACAGCATGCTTGCGCTTACAAAACAAGAGATGCTCGAATACCTTCTTGACGCCGGAGTCGAGCAAGTGGAGGAGCCGGACTTGAATCTTCTCCATGATAAAACGCAAGGCTGGCCAGCCGGCACGGCTATCGTCATGGACAGCGTCGATGCGGGTGCGTCATTCAAAGAGGCTGTCGCCAATTTGTCGGGTACCGATCCCCGCCTCAACGAGTTCTTCGAGTTCGAGGTCTTCTCTGGTTTGTCCCAAGAAGAGAAGGACTTCCTCCTCAAGACGGCATCTCTTGGCATGATCTCCACCAGGGTCGCTGGCTACACGCTTGGGGATGTCGATGTCGACACCGTGATCAGCAGCCTGCACAGGCGCAACGCGTTCTTCTTCCCCATCGACACAAATTCAGGCGAATATGAGCTCCATCCCCTGTTCTCGCAGTGGGTCATGAAGAAAGCCCAAATCCTCTCCTCGCACGAGCAGCGCCTGCTAAACGCCCGCGCTTCGCGCTGGTGCCTCAGGAATGGACTGGCAACCGCTGCCGCCAAGCATAAGATTCTCGCAAGCGAACGCGAGGACATCTTCAACCTCGTACGCGTCGCCTACCCAAACATGACAACGGCAGAGCTCATGAGTATAACCATGTTCCGTCGCAATATCGATATCAAGGAACTCAGCCCTTGTTTTTACCTACTGGCGGCATGGGCCTATGCCTACAGCGCGCAGCTCGACGAGCTCGACTTCTGGCTCAAACCCCTGCACGAGCTTCGCGATGAGCTCGTCGACGAGAGGTTGCGCTTATCGCTCGAGGTCATTAAGGTCAAAGAGCTCTGCCTCGCCAGCAAGTTCGACGACGGCATCGAGAAAGCCCACCAAATGGAGAGCCGCCTTGCAGGCAAGGACTTCATCCCGCTCAAGGTCATACTCGCCAATTGCCGTTCGGAAGCCCTCGACCAGCAGGGCAAAATCCAGGAGGGTCTCGAGCGCCACCTGGAATTCGCCTCGTTGACAAGCGACGGGTCTTTCCCCTTCCTCTCGTCAATCAACAGTTACTCGATGGCGTTCTCGTACTTCGAGCAAGGAAACCTCAAGCACGCCGCTCAAATGTGCCGTCAAATTCAAACGAGCTATGCACCGGACTACGTGACCTGCGGTGCCGCATGCTCGCTTGAGGTCTTGATCGATGTTTTGAGCAACAACAACATGGAGCGCGAGCAACGCCTCGCAAAGGCGACCTCGCTCATTTCCAAGCGCAGCAACGTCGATATGTTCCTAGATTGGTGTACTGCCCGAGCCTGGACCTATGTCTCTGCTGGAGACATAGACAAGGCAGACGCCATCCTTAGAGAGAGCATGAGCTTGGTCAAGATGTCATTGAGCTTTATTCCCCGCATGGCTGCTGTACAACCCTTCCAAAACCACGCGATGCTCATGTTGCTCGAAGGGCGTGTGCAAGAGGCACTCGCCTCATATAGGGAGTTCGACATGCTGGGTCTTGCGATGACAGCGCAGTCCCGTCTCGTGCGCGAGTTCGTAGAGCTTTCCATCGTCGACGAGGAAGAAAGGGAGAAGCGCCTGCTCGCCCTACTCGAAATCGCTGACAGTCATGAATACAACCTCATTGCACAGCTTCTCATGTTGGAGGTCGCCCTTATCTACTTCGAGCGCGGACAACGCACACGTGCGGCGCGAGAAATCGACCTATGCGTCAGCCGTGCACAGGAAAACGACATCGTCGCTATATTTGGCTGGAAAGCCCGCCAGGTGCGCTCTCTGCTGATGGTCTATCTCACCATCGCCAAACCCAGCTACAAGAATCGTCACTTTGCACAGTCGTTGCTTAGGCAAGATTTCATGCAATTGAGAGAAGGCGAAGAAGACCAGCTGAGTCAAGCTGTGAAACTCACAAGCAAGGAGCTCGAAGTGATCAAGCTCGCGCTTTCTGGCATGGATCGCAAGGAGATCTCCCAGGAGCTCTGCATAAGCGAGAGCACCGTGAAGTCACATCTCTCACACATGTACCGCAAGTTTGGTGTGAAGCGCTACAGCGAGCTTGTAGCACTTGCAGCGGAACTCGGCATCTCATAGAAAGCAATCATTTATGAAAGAATCCAACCGAGCGCACTTCATATAACATTAGCAATCTGGATTTTCGCTAGAAAAAGATTGAGAGAACGCACCCCCTCCCCTTTTGTATTGCCGAGGCCTAAGCTTTATCCGTACAGCCTACTAGCAGCGCGGACTGCGGTGGTGGGCAAGCGTGGCGAGGAAAGCGGAATGAGGTCGGTGATTACGGGGCAGGGTCGGATGATTTGCCTCATTGCGATAAGGTTGCATCCTCCCGTTACGACGACATCCCGAATTGGGCTCCCTAAGGGCCGCTCCGAAGCGCCTGGCCACCTCATTTCTACCTCGCTTGAAGCAATGAGGCAAGCCTGGAGCCGGCGGCGCTCCCCTACGCGTCTTCGCCGCCTTCGGTCTCGTGAACGCCCAGCTCGCGCAAGTAGGGTTGCCCCTCTCGGTCCTCGAAAACGTTGATGCTCTCGGCAAAAACCACCTTGGGGCATGCCCTGCGCGCCTCCCCCAGACGGTTGAGCGGAATGGCAATCGAAGGCACCTGCGCATCCCAATCCTGCGGTACGCGGCATGCTCGCGCCCACGCACGGACCGCTTTCGCGCCCTTGCCGAAAGCCTTTGCGCACTTCAGAAGCTTATCCCCCTCATCGAGGGAAAGCCAGGGATACGCGGCCTGCAAATCGGCATCCTCCAGAAACGCCTTGTTTTGCTGGAAGATCTGCCCCGTGTTCTTGTTGTCCGAGCTGCAATAATGCACCCCCAGCTCAAGCTGCTGCTCGTCGGCGTACTCGAGCAGCGCCAGCGCCTCGGCTTCGCTGCCCGCAACGGGAACGCCGCCGCCGTACCAATAATCGTACAGGTAGTTGAACGGGTGCTTGCGCAGCTCGAAACCGCGCGCGCAGAACTCTTCCGCGTTGCAGAGGGGGAAGCAGAATTCAAGCAGGTTGATCCCCCGCACGCCCATCGCATCGAGGCGCGAGAGAAGCGGCTTCATCGTGGCGAGCGTGCCGGGAATCACCGGCATTTCAACCATGACATGCGGCAACGAGGACACAGCAGCCGCCATGCGCTCGAACACGGGTGCATCGGCGCTCGCGATGCCTTCGGGCTTCACGCTGAAGCGGACCTCGTCGAGCCCTGCCTGCGCGAGCTGTCCCAAGCACGCATCGTCGAGCATATCGCCGCACGTATACAAGCGCACATGAGCGGCGGGATACAGCTCGCGCGCCCGCTCGATGAAGGCCACGACCTGCTCCTTGTGCAGCAAAGGCTCGCCACCCGTGATGGCGAGACAGTCGAACTGGGCGTCCGTATCGTGTGCAGCTTCAAGTTCGGCTACGATATCGCGTCGGTGGGAAAGGAAATACTCGTAGTGATCTTGGTTGGGATTGAAGCAGAAGTAGCAATGGCGCGTGCATCGCAGGTCGATGAAAAACGTCGCCGTGCGCTCGCCGGTGCGGCACGCCAAGCACGCAGGAGATATCCACCCGCGCCACAGGGAGCCGTCCCCGTTCTCGCAATGGCAGCCGCAGGCACGGGCCACCTGCGCCCGGCGCGCTCGGGAGCAGGATTCCGAAACCTCGAAGGGGACGCCGAAAGCGGCGACCGCTTCCTCGTAATCGCGTTCTACCTGGTTGAATGCTTTCGCGTATTCCCGAACGTCCATCGCAATCCCTATTCGCCAATATGTCCCATCAGCCAATCGAGCTGCACGCTATCGACATGGGCAACCATGACGATGCCCTGGGCAAATGCGGCATACAGTCCGCGCGCGTCCCGTTCGATCACTTTTTGAGCGAACGCGTTGGCCCACGTGAGCACATGCGCTTCCAAAAAAGCCTTGGAATCCTGCAGCGCCTTCCGGCATTCGGAATCGCGCCCGTCGGCATATGCCTCGTACGCGCGAGACCCCATGCAGCTCAGATATCCCAGCATAGCCGCAATGTGGTCATCGGGGAACTGCTTTTCAGCCTGAAGTTTCAACCCGGCGGCATGATACGCTGCGCGAACGTCGAGCGTGCTGCACTGGAACAGCGTCTGCTCGGTGCCCACGTACGGCGACTCCCACATATGAACATAGCAGTCCCCGGGAATCTGGAAGAGCTTCGCGTAGTCGCCTTCCATCTCGGATGCAAGCGTCGCCACGGCATCCGAAGACAGGTCCCCGTGCTCGTCATAGCACGCCAGAACCTCCCTTGCGCAATCATCGAGCGAGCGGTCCATCTTAGCGAGAGCGCACTTGCTGTCAACGGACAGGTCCCCATCAGAGATCACGGCAGCCTCGCAGGTGAACATCTCGCGAGCCTGCGAACCAAAGAGCTTCGCGACGAAATCGGGCGAGCAGTTGCCGCCGAAGACCGCATGAAGCAGATCGTAGAGGTACGCGCGGCGGGCAAGATCCATACAGATGCGGCTTTCGAGTTGTTGATCAGGCATAACGCCGCTCCTTTCAAGGGAAGGCCGCCCCCTTCCCGCCGCAGCGAGAACACGGGCAGCCAACTGTTCCGGTGAATACTACACGACAAGAAAACGCCGCGCCACAAGCGAGATGCGGCGCGGCGGCAAATGAAACCCCGGTTTACCAGGTCAGCTCGACAGCAGAGCTATCGAACGCAAGATCTTTGGTCTTGATGAGGAGGTTCGGCTGGGTCAGATCGGGGCTCGGGAGCACCACGATGGTGCCCTTGTCCAGATCGTTGCCATACTTCTTGCGAAGCTCGTCAACATCGCCGGCGTCAAGCGCACGGTTCGGGCAACCCGCAACGCAAGCGGGCTGATCGCCGTTGGCTCGCAGGCCGTAGCAACCGTCGCACTTGCCGGAAACGCCCTTCTCGGGGAAATACTGCGGATGGCCGTACGGGCAGCTCATCACGCACATACGGCAACCAATGCACTTATTCTGGTCCTGAACGACAGTGCCATCTTCAGCCTTGCTGATCGCACCCGTCGGGCAGTTGGCCAAGCAGATCGGGTTCTCGCAATGGTTGCAGCTGCCAGAGTAGCTGTACGACTTAACGTTGGGGAACGTGCCGACCGTGTAGCTCTTCACATTGCGATACAGGGTTCCGACCTCAAGACGATTCTTGTCTTTGCACGCCACTTGGCACGCGCGGCAGCCGATGCAACGCGTCATATCAAAGTAAAAACCAAAAGCCATGATTCCCTCCTTAGCCAAGATTCAGGATGCGTGCATCGGTGTAGCAGTCGTCTTCCAATGCAGGGCCATCGTATTTCTCGAAATTGCAGTTATTGTTGTTGTAGCTGGTCACGCCGCAGCCGGAAATGTTGTTGCCGGTGAGGTAGTTGTCGGCGCCGCCCTCGTCGATGCCGGTCTTCTCGTTCAGGCGAACCCAAGAACCATGGGGAATGCCGACTTCGCCGGGCATAAGATTCTCCATGCAGCAGGCTTTGCGCAGCACCTCGCCATACTTCGTCCAGATGCGCACGGTGTCGCCATCCTCGATCCCCTTCTCCTTCGCGTCAGAGGCGTTCAGGAACACGGGGTTCGCCCAAGCCTCGCGCAGCCAGGGGCAGTTGTCGAACACGGAGTGCGAACGGCGGAAGTAGTGCGGGTTGAACAGCAGGTACGGGTACTCGCCCTTCTCGCCATCAATCTTACCGTCCTTGAAGGTGGTCTCGTAGCCCGTGCCGGGAACGAGGTACTCGGGGTACGGCGCGTAGGTGTGGTCGCACAGGCCGATGCTGTTGAACAGGTCGGCCTTCGCCTGGCAGGTGATCTCGAACTTGCCGCTCTTGGTCTTGAGCGGGTTCTTCTCAGGGTCCTGAATGAACGAGGCGTAGCCCAAAAACGAAGAGTACTTGTCGTCCTTCTTGCGCTCCACCTGGTAGCCGCCGTTGGAGACGAACTCATTGAGGCCCACGCGGCCGGTCTGGGTCTTACCCTCGACGCCCCACTCCTTGAGGTCGGCCTCAGTAACGGTGACGAGCGGCACATACTTGCCGGAGTCGTCGTCCGCGATGACCGTGGCGCCCGCGATGCTGTTGAAGAACGCCTGCTTCGGGCTGATCGGGTACACCGTCTTCGGGTCCACGCCGATGGCCTCCATGATCAGGGAGTTGATCTCGACGTCGGTCTTCGCTTCGAACAGCGGCTCGGTGACCTGCGAGAAGCAGAACAGGAACTCGCGATTGGAAGCGGAAAGGCCGCCGGGGACTTCCCACTGGGTGGTGACGGGCAGCACGATGTCGGAATACATCGCCTGCGTGGTCATGAACTGGGCCTTCGACAGCACGAAGTCCATCTTGCGATGCGCTTCGATGCCGCGCTTCATGTTCGGGCCGGTCTGCAGGTAAGCGTTCTCGTCGTGGATGATGCAGTGGATGTCGCACGTGCGATCCTCACCAGCCTGCGAGCCCTTGCCAGAGTACCAGTCGCCGACCATGCGATACTTGCCGGTCAGGCACGCTTCCCACACCTGGGGCCCAGGGATGACGCCGTCGATCTCGTTCTTCTGGCTCGGATAACCCGAGCTGCCGCCCTTCACCAGGGCGGGACCGCCATTACCGGCGTTTGCATGGTAGTTGTTCGCGGTGCAGTTGCCGGGCTTGCCCATGTGGCCGCCCATAGCGCCAAGCGTCATGAACAGCTGCGGAACGTTCTCACATGCATCGCAACGAGCGGCGGCGAAGTTGTGAAGCAGCCACACGTTCTTCTTCTTGCCGATCTCGCGAGCGAACCACGTGATCTTCTCAACGGGAACGCCGCAGATGGTGGAAGCCCATTCGGCGTCGTGCTTCACGCCGTCGTACTTGCCTTCCAAATAGTCGGCGAAGTTGACGTCTTCCTTCAGGTCTTCAGGCTTGTGGTCGGCGTCGAAACCGACGGTGTACTTGTCCAAAAACTCCCAGTCGACGATATCGCCCTCGGCCTTGTCCAGGCGGATCATCTCGGAAGCGACGCCCAGCAAGAACGCCGTGTCGGTGCCGGTGCGGATGGGAATCCACTCGGCGTCGAGCATCTGGGCGGATGCCGTGTAGATCGGGTCGACGGTGATGAACTTGACACCCGCTTCCTTCGCGCGGATGTAGTGGTAGCTCGGCGTACCGGCGGCTGACCACGCGGGATTGGACGCGTAGAACACGATGGTGTCGGCGTTCAGCATGTCGGTACGATCGTTGCACACGCCCGCATCGGTGCGGGGAATGCCGATGGTGTCGGCGGTATTCAAAAGATAGGCACCATGGGAAGTGGTGTCGGCGGTGCTGGTGTGCCCGCCCCATGCCAAAAGCGGCGCAAACGCGAGGCGCGAGCCGTAGCTTCCCAGCAGAAACGCCTGGTTGCCGTACTTCTCCTTGATGGTCTTGAACTGATCGCCAATGTAGTTGATGGCCTCATCCCAGCTGATGCGCTCCCATTCGTCCTTGCCGCGCATCTCGCCGTTCGGGTTCTCCGGCGACCAAGTCTTGCGCTTGATGGGATACTTCAGGCGATCGGCGCCGAAGCACTGCTGCTGCTGCGCCTTGCCGCGCACGCAACCGCGCTGCTGCGGATAATCGAAAGAGTCTTCGTGCGTATCGTCGGTCTTCTGGCGAATCACCGCGCCATCTTTGACCATAACCTTGTTCATGCAACGGCCGCCGCAGTTGTGCCAGCACGCTGCAGAGGTCCATTCGCCGCCTTTCGCGGGATCGATGGGCATGCCCTTTGCGTCGGTGGCCTCAAGGCTGGATTCCGCAGAGCAGCCGGTCGCGGCCAGACCCGCGACGCCAGCCATAACAGCAGCAGAAGCACCCAAGAAACCACGACGGGAAATGTTGTTCGTACTCACTGTTGGTTCCCCCTTTCTGCTTTCCTACATTGCGCAGGTCGCGTAGAAACCGTAGCGGGCAATGGCAACGCCAATCACCAGCAGGGCGCACACGACGATCGCGAGCGTTTTCTTGTTGTTGAACTTTGCGCCGGCAAACACCAGGATTGCGGATGCAATCGGAGCGATGACCAGGCCCGCGATCTGCATGGCCGGGTTCAAGCCCGCGCCGGAGAAAGCGGCGATTTCGAGCGCTAGACCGACGGCGAGCACGACGTCGACGGCGACCAGCGTGTACATGACCGGCTTCTCGGCGATGTCAGCCGAACCGAAAGCGGCGCACAGGCCAAGGCCCATCGCCAACGCACCTGCGACGAACGAGAGCACGGTCGCGAGAGCGTTGCTCCACACGGCGTTGCCGTACACATCGATGTAGGCCGTGCCCATGAGCACGATGACGAGCACCGCCGCAATCGCGCCGATGACGCGCAGAGCGAACGGGCTGTCCTTCTTCACAAAGGTGATGATGAGATCGATAAGCGCCAGAATGAAGAAGATGCCTGCAAGCAGCACTTCCTTGACCATGCCGGAGCCGAAGTTGACCGTGCCCGCGCCGATGGACGCAAATGCGCGGGAAAGGCTGTGGACGTGCGTCGCGGCGGCGATCATGCCGATGGCGAACAGCACCACGACGACCAGAGGAACGAGCCACGGACGCTCGCCCTTGCGGGTGCGCTGGAAGCAAGTTTCGAACACGTAGGCTCCTGCCGCTAGCCCTCCCAGCAACGTGAACAGGAATAAGGATTCAAGACCCATGTTTCCCCCCTTAGTATCTCTTTGGCGCCCGCGTCGTGCGGGCAACCCTGCTTTGCGGAACGTGCCTCGCCCGCAGTTCCGCCTATTCGACAAGCAGTTCATCCATGTGGCGACAAAGATGACCTTTCACCGAATATTTGCCCAGGATCTCAGCTGGTGATCCTTTTCGTGGATTGTAACAAAATTGTCGCACGACAATCAATAGTGTCGTGCGACAATTTCACGTGTAATTATTCTATCTTGTAGATATAGATTTCGCTGGGAAACTTCGCCGGGCTCTGCGTACACGCCGTCGCCGGCTGCTCGCTAGTCCCCATGCGGCCGCCGTCGTCGACTACTTCGCGGGCCACCGGTCCCCGCGCGTACCCCACGACGGCTGCTTTACTCGCCTAGTTCGTCGGTTCCTCACCAAACTTTGTGCGCGCCCGTTCCGCCCGCCTACTTCACGAGCTTTTCGCTCGGCGACTTCGTCGGCTCCTCGCCCGGCTTAGCGTTGAAGCCGTCGCTGTAAGCGCTGGGGACCACCAGTGCCCCATCGTTGTCCTGCATGCCCTCGTAGGTGAGGTGCATCTTGCGAAGCGTCAGGGCGATGTCGTCGTGGCTATACGATTGCGCGACGTCGTCGAGAATTGCGGAGATGTCCTTCTCGGCCTCCATCAGCGTAATGCGCGCACTCTTGCGGCATTCGGCCTGCGCTTCAAGCGAGATCACATTCTGAAGTTCCTTGGGGATGATGAGGTCGCGAACCTCGACCGACACGATAGAGATGCCCCAGTCCGACACCTTCTGCTCGACGGCTTCGCGAAGCTCCTGGTCAAGCTGATGACGGCGCATGACCACGTTCTGGAGCGACGCGCGGCCGATGGCATCGCGCAGGGCCGTTTGCGCGGAAAGCGCCACGGCGAAGTGGCAATCCTGCACTTCGGTGCAGGCCTTTTCGGGGTCCCAGATAACCCAGAACAGCACGGCGTCCACGTCGAGCGGCACAAGGTCGCTGGTCAGCGCCTCCTCGGCACCAAACGGCGTGGCATTCATGCGCTGGTCGACGCGCAGCGTGCAGAATTCGAACAGCGGGATGGTGAAGAACAGCCCCGGGCCCGCAAGGCGGTTGAACCGGCCGAGACGCATGACCACGACGCGTTCCCAGTCCATACACACATGTACCGAAGACAGGACGGTGAGGCCCACGATCACGGAGATGATGATCCCCGCGAACGTGAACTTGCCGAGCGCGAGAATGAACGCCGCAAGCACAACCGCGAACGCGACAAGAGCGAGCACCACAGAGATCATCACCGCGCCGTTTCGCGTGGCTTTCTTCGTCGGGTCGGAGCGATACGCGTCCGCCGCAACGCCGAACTCCATTTCAGAGCGGCGATACGTGTCCTTCTGCTCCTGAGGGCGAGTCTTATCCTTGAGCTTTCTCATAATTCTTTTTCATCCTCCTTACGCACGAAGACACCATCTTCGGAATGTCGTCATATGCCATGCCGTTTTCGAGGCACCCTTTCACGAACTCTTCGACAAGCGCGTCTACTTCCGGCGCGGGTTTTAAGATAGCGTCCGGATCGTTCACAAACACGCCGCTGCCGCGCACCGTGGTCACGTAGCCGTCGCGCTCGAGCCCCATGTAGGCTTTGCTCACCGTGTTGTACGCAATGCGCAGTTCAGCTGCATATTTGCGCACCGTCGGCAGCTTCTCGCCCGGCTTGTAGAAGCCTGACGTGATGAGGTAGGCCATGCGATTGCGCAGCTGCACCCACATCGGCAAATCGCTGGATTCATCGAACGAAAACGGCGGTATTTCTTTAATCTGCTGCTTCACGTTTCCCTTTTCTTGCACTTACTTCATATGTCCGTTGCCTCTCCCCACTATGGCGAAGGTGCCACGCCGCATGCGACGATGGCGATTCGAAGGCAGAGCCCTCCGACCAGCGCCAATGTGGCAATTCCCGCCGCACCCGGAGTGGGAATCTCCCGCTTGCGCGCCAGGGAAACTGCTTCCGCAACAAGGGGAATCGCAAGTCCACAGGCGACGAAACCTGCCCAAAACGTGGTCGACAGGTCGCCTTCGAAAAGCCGCATGACTGCCATGGAGGCGCTCCCCTTCCCGAAGGCAAGCAAAGCAACGATGGAGACTATCTCGATCAGGATGAACGCGATGTCGATCCAGGCGAGCAGACGTGCCATGATACGTGTCACGCGCACGTCTTCGCAGGTGCAGGCCGCGAGCATAACCACTGCGCAGCCGCACGAGAGCGCCGATGCCGCGAACAGAACGGGCAGCCACGCCGACTGCCAGATTTCGACCGAGATAACGCTTTGGAGGAGCAAGCCCGTGTAAACCATCACGATGACCGCAACAGGAAGGCCTATCGCCTTTGCGGCGAACGATACGGCGCGCGCCCATTTCGGCAGCACGAAAATGGTGTCAGCAAGGGAGATTACCAGGAAGACGGTGAGCAGCGTCAAGGCGAAAGCACCGATGGAGACCAGGCTGCTCGTCGGGTACAGGAACAGGAAGAAGAATGCTTCGGGGCGTCCTAGGTCTGCGACCAGGCACAGCTCGCCCGTGAGGACGACGACCAGGGCGGTGCCGTACACAAATCGGCGAATGCGTTTGTAAGTGGGCTCGGAAATCACCGATTGCGGCGCAAGGAACGCTCTGCCGTACTCGCCGCGACGATGGTTTTTCACGGCCTTGGCGACGTCGAAAAGGGCAGTGAGCGCGAAGGCGCCGGCGGCGGTTCCGCCCAGGAAAAGGTAGATGGCTATCAACTTGCTGAAAACCACGCAGTCCCTTTCTTGTTGCCACTTCGCCTGATTTGCCAACAATAATCTACCACATGTTTTGCTCGAGAGGCGCATTTGTCGCACGACAATTTGGATGCAGCGACGATTGCGCGACCTGGCACGGCGCCTTCTTCTTCAGAATCGGCTCGTCGCGGACAAATTTGGCCGATATGCGAGTCCTTGCGCCCAGGGAAGATCGCTCGCCCGCACTTCCGTCGGCATTTTCCCAGGTCAAAATTTTCGAATGGAAGTTAGTTTATTGATACTCCCCGCATATCTCCAATTTTTGTCCGCGACGACGCGATTTCGAGGAAGGGGCACAAGAAGTGACGAAGTCTATGCAGGAATGCGTCCTAACGCGCTTCGGTCAACACACCATCTTCCACGTGAAGGCGCATGGTGGCGAACTCGCGTGCCTTTGCGCGATGGGCGGCGACGAAAATCGTTTTACCAGGTAGCGAGGCTATATTGGCAAGAACTGCCGCTTCGGTCGCGTCATCGAGCGCGCTCGTGACTTCGTCAAGCACCATGACAGGAGCGCCCGAGCACACCGCACGCGCGATGGCCAGACGCTGCAGCTGCCCCTGGGAAAGGCCCTGCCCGTGCTCGCCGATCATCGTGTCGAGTCCCAGCGGAAGCTCTTCCACGAAGTCCCACGCACACGCCACCTCACATGCACGTTTTACCTGTTCATAGGTCGCATCAGAGGCGGCGAACGCCACGTTTTCGCGAATCGAGCCTGCGAACAGGAAGTTGTCTTGCGGCACATAGGCGAACGCGCCGGGCGGCACTTGAGATGCGGAGCAGGCGGAAACGGCGAACGCGCTCGCTGGGGCATCGGTAAGAGGCGCGCCCGTAGCGACCGAGCCTGCGGGGGCATCGGGCGCAGCAGCTGCGGACGTCGCGGCACCTACAGCGAGCTCGTACGCGAAGCCATCTGCATCGTAGGCACCTAACAGCAGCTTGAACAGCGTGGATTTCCCGGAGCCGGATGGACCTTCCACCACCACGAAGGAACCCTTGGGAACGAATACGTCAGCACAGGTCAAGCTCACGGGCTCTTCCCCAGAAGGAGTCACCATCCCCCCTGCGGACGCAACGCCGCCTTCTGCCTCGCCCGCGTCGCAGGGGGAATCGATAACTTCTACGCAGCGATTCGGGGCGCTTTCGACGGTATCGAGCCCATCCGGGGACGCAGCGCCGTCTTCCTCCCTCGCTCCCCCAATGGGTGTGGAAGCGCCTTTTGCTTTCTCCTGCTCGGCGCAAGCGGGGCCATCTTCCGCCTCGTCGGCATCATAGGAAAACGCCAGATTGCGCATCCGCACGCCTGAGAGTCGCTGATAGAATTCCTCGGCGGTCACAGGCAAGCAGCCCTCCGAGTGCGGCAATTCCGCCACCTCCATCAGGCGCTCCGCCGATGCCAGCGTCTGATACAGCTGCGGCAGCATGCCCGACAAGCTTGAAACCGGCGCCTGGATACGCGCCACCAGCTGCAGCACCGCCATAAGCGTGCCGTAGCTCATGGCGCCATGCAGAAGCTCGAACGCGCACCACGTGAGCGCCACGGCGTACAGCGCGTTGAAGAAGAACGAGAAACTCGCGTTGGCGACGATGGAGTACCCGCGGCGACGCATCTGCGCGGTGAAATGATCCTCCTGCAGCGTGTCGGCTCGTGCGCTCGTGGCAGGCTGGGCCCCGAACGAGCGGATGACCAGCTGATGCTCGAGCGCCTCTTGCAGAAACACGCGCACGGCGCCTTCCTTTTCCTGCACGATCTTGTGCAGCGCCTTCAACCGTCCGCGCAGCGTGCGCGCCAGCACGAACGAGAGCAGCGCGGCGGCAGCGAACAGGGCCACCATGGGCGGGCTGATCAGCGCGAGCACCGCAATGGCGAACACGAGCTGCATGAGCATGGACACGAAGCTCGGGATGATGGTCGCCACGCCGTTCGACACAACCTGCACGTCGGAGAACATGCGGTTGGAGAGCTCGCCGGAATGGAAGCGCAAAATGTTGCCAAAGCGCGCGGCGAAGATGCTATCGAGCATCGATTTCCGCAGCTCAAGGGCGAAACGAGCCCGAATGCGCTCCTGGGTGCTGTTGATAGCCAGGCGAAGCACCAGCTGTGCGATGATAACGCCTGCAAGTACCGCCGCGCTTGCCAGCAAGCCGTCGATGTTTCCCGCGACTGCCTGGTCGATGACGGTGCGGCACGCCAGAGCAAAGCTCACGAGCACCGCCGCCTGCACCGTGCACAGCACCGACAGCGCAACGATGCGGCCATGCTGCGCCTTCGATTGCGCGAACAGCCACGCGTAGGTGACCTTGTCCTGTTCGCGCGCCTCAGCCCTGCGCATCATTTTCGCCCCGCTTCGCTCGCGGCATCGCGTTTGCGCAGGCCGCATGCCACAAGAACGCGCTTGCCCGCGCGCCTTACCGCAGCGTTTGCGCCCTTGCACACCTTGCGTGCGGGGAACAGCGCCACCCACAGCTTCGAGTACAAATGGTATCCGCGGGAGGTCTCGCAATCGATGTGGCGGCCGTCGCGATAGAAGCCTCGCAGCACGCCGAGCACGTCCTCGCGCGGGATGTATTCCAGCATGACACAGTTATCTCCGCAGATCACGTAGCCTTTTTTGGAACCTTTCCCGTAATACCCCACCACGCGATGCAGCACGTACTTCTCACCGCGGCGGTACAGCGCCACATCGTAGCGGTGCAGCTCGCCCTCGGCTGGCACCACCATCATCACGTCGTGGCGGTTGCGCAGCATCGGCCACATGGAAACGCCCACGGGCGGCCCCATGTAAAAACCCTCGGATGCGAGCACGTCTTCGATTTTGCGCGGCTCATCAGGGGAGGAAGACCCATCTGTGTCAGGCGCCGCCGAAGGTATGTCTTTTTCGCACGTCATGAATCGCTTGCCGAATGGAACCTAACGGTTAGGCTCCTACTCCTCAAGCAAGTCGGCATCGCGAAGCTTACCCAAAAACGCTGCGACATCGGCACGCGCCGTGTCTTCGTCGACCGCGTATTCTGCCAGCAGAGCCCGGACCAACTCATTTTCCGTGGTATTTGCACCAAGCTTCTCCCACAGAAACGTGCCCGTGTCGTTCAGGCGAATCATGCAATGGCGCTCCATGCTGGCCTCGCCCACCGGCACGACCACATGTTTGCTGCCCACTTTATTCACGATGAAACCGTCTTTAATCTTCATGCCCAGATCCTTCGCATCGATGCGTTCGTTCGTGCCCATTATCGCATAGCGTCATCTGGAACGCCGCGTCAAAGGCGGCAGGAGTCGGCGTGCAGCGTAGCACGTAGAACGGCACGCTGTCCACCAACCTATCGAGCAAATCAAGCTGCCGAGCAGCCAAAGCGGGATCATGCGGCATCAGAATCTGATTCATGATGCGCGCGACGATTTCCCCGTCATCTTCCAAACGGGACAGGCGGTCCGGCTCGCCCGGATCGCAGCGCTCGATAAAGCAAACGGCGCGAAGGGGAACGCTCGTGTTTTGCCCCCAGTTTTCCTTGCCGCAGTATGGCGTGCCGTACGCGATGAACTCACCCACCGGCCGGTCGCAGGCAGTTTCGACGGCTTCCCCACCAGACGTCTCACTCGGCGCGCAAACGCCTTTCGCCTCGACGACTTCCCCACTTCGCCACCGAAGAATGGGTTTGTCGCCGTTCACCACCGTCACGTCGTTGCCCAGCGCGCGCATCCACTGCGCGATGTGCGTGCTTTTGCCCGTGCCACTTTTCGCCGTGAACGCGAAGCCTTGCTCCGCATATGAGATGATCGCCGCATGGAACAGGAACGCGTTGAAATCGAGCATTCGCGTGCAAATTTTGCGGTAGAGCGCCAACGATTCGCAATATGCGGGCGAAAATGAGCCCTCCTCGTCATTCTCGGCTGCAATTTCTTCGGGCGTTGCCGCTACCGAAATATCGCAATCATCGGGAGAGATGTCGACAATGTAGTCCGCGCAAAGCCGCTCGGTGAACGCATAGCGGTTCTCGATGGCGACAAGAACCTCGGCTATTTGGACGCAGAACATAAACTTCGCTCCTTGGGAAGGCGACGACGACACGAACAGGTTGCAGGCGGCACAAGCGAATTGCAGGCAGCTAGTGGCTGCTCACAGGCGGCGACAGCAACCGCAACTACTCCCGAATTGCACGGTATGTAGGCATTTCTCGATTCGCGATTAACGCTGCTATATTATAGGCGCACAGGAAGAGCGCGCGACCTATTGTCAGGTTCGCAAGTAATTTCCACGTGCGCGCATGCCGCAACGAAGCAACGAGAGGATAAGTCCGTGGAGCTATCTGCCGCCGAAGAATACGCGATCAGAATCATCGCCGCCGAAAGCACCCTCCAACACGCTGCGCGCGACGAAGCTCCCGCGGCCAGGCTTTCCAGCTTGCCTGCAAGCGCGCCAGATGGCAAGGCGAGCAGCCCAGCCCCCGTTGCAGGCGGAACCGCCGCAATCCGCCCCACCCTCGCTCCAGGCGGAACCGCCACGCCTGAGGCAAATCACCCGGCCCCGATCCCGCTCCCCGTCTCACTCCCCGTTCCACCCATCCCTGACGGTCTGTGGCCTGCCGTGCGGTCCGAGCTGGAGGCACAATCCGTCATCGGCTATCCGGCAAACGCCGTCGAATCCTTCGAGCTCTCCCCTGCGGACCAGGCGGAATACCTTGCGCGCGCCGGGAAAAACCTGTCGAGCTGGTATCGCCTCATGATGGCGCAAGACAGCGTACTCGCCGAGTTTCGCCAGGCAGGCATCCCCGTTGCCGTGCTGAAGGGTGCGGCCGCTGCGGCAAATTATCCGCAGCCGAACAGCCGCAGCATGGGCGACATCGACCTCATCGTGCCGCCCGATTATTTCGACCGAGCGTTTTCACTTATGGAGCACTTGGGCTGGGATAACGATATTGAACTTGAAATCAATCCGCGCCACGCGGGCTTCGAGAAGGCGGGCTGTCCCGAAATCGAGCTGCATCGGTATTTCAGCACATGCACCAACAAGCAGCAGGCACATTTCCTTGACCAGGCCATTTACGACGCCATCCCGCGCGCCGAATGGACCGATGTCGCAGGCTTCAGCGTGCCCGTGTTGCCGCCGCTCGAGAACGGCCTGGTGCTGCTCGCGCATGTCAACCAGCATCTAGGTTCGGGTCTGGGGCTTCGCCAGATTCTGGATTGGCAGATGTTCGTTGACGCGCACTTGACCGACGAGCTTTGGGAGCGCGGCTTTCAACATGCGGCGCAGCAGATCGGCATGGAGAAGCTGGCGGTCACCACAACGTGGCTTTGCCGTACCTACCTGGGGCTTCAGACATCGGCAACGTGGTTTGGCGAAGCCGACGCGCAGCTTGCGAGCGACCTTCTGCTCTACATCATGCAGCGAGGGAACATGGGGCGCAAGATGGAGCGCGGCGCGCGGGCAACCCGCACGGTGCTGCACAACCTCCGCAGCCCCGCGGCCTTGGTTCGCTATCTTTACGAGGGCGGGCGCGCTCATTGGGCGCCAGCGCGCAAGCATGCGTGGCTTGCTCCAGCAGCGTGCCTCTATCAAGTGGGGCACGTTATCCGCAAGGGACTCTCGCGCAACGCAAGCATGAGTGAGCTCGTCACCGACGCACGTAGCGCACAAGAAGACATCGACCTGCTCAAACGCCTTGAGGTTACCAGGATGTAGAAGGGCGAAGGCCGGGGGAAGCGACCGCTGCTTTTGACGAAGGTTGGGAAAGCGGCCGCGAAATTGATTGCTGGGAAACGGACGGCAGCCCGAAACGGTGACCCTAAAAGGACCGCCGTCCGTAACGAGAACCGGGAAAATTGCAGCCGCCAAAAATGAAGGATGCTAAAAAAGCAGGTTCCAGGAATCGTCCTGGAACCTGCTTTGGTTGTTCCGCTGCCGAGCAGTAGGCGCGAGAAGGATAGGTGACTTAGTAGTAACCCGTCCACTTGGAGCCGTCGGGCTCAGTTTTGACGCCGGGATCGGCGCCACCTGCCGGGTTGCTGTCGGCAGAATCGCCCGAACCCTTCTCAGAGGAATTATCACTGCCTGCGTTCGAGCCGCTCGGCTGGTTGTCCGAAGTAGAGCCAGAGCCGCTCACGCTCGGAGCGTCGCCGCTGGAAGTCGACATGTCAGCGGAGGACTCGCCTGTCGCGGCATCAGGGGAATCTCCATACACCTCGGACGCATCAACCTCGTTGTCGGCCGTGCCGTCGCCCGACGCATGCACTACGCCTACGTCCTTAGAAGATGCGTCAGAGACAATTGCAGCAGCGCTGTCCGTTTTCGACGCCGCCTCATCTTGGCTCGAGCCGCCCGACACCATCAAGACAACGAGAATCACGACGACAACCAAAATTGCCACGCACACGCCGATAAGAGTATTACGTTTTCGCGTATCCATAGATTTAGTAACCCTTCGTTCAATCAGTGGAAATCCGCAAACAAACGAAGGGCGGACGCAAACCGCCCGCCCTTCGAATCAATCTCAGTACATTAAGAGTCGCCGCAAAGCCCCACCGAACAGGTCTAGCAGGGCTTTGCAATTCTGGGACGATTATTCGTAATCGCCCGGATCACGGCCGTTGTCGCCATCAAGGTCAGAGGAGACAATAACGTCGCGATTCTCCAGCTCGATGACATCCAGCTCGGGGCTCTCGTATTTCTTTAGCATATCATTCAACTCTCTACTGGATTGCAGACTTGATGCTCGTAGCATAATCCTTCTCGGCTTTGCTTGCCATGGGATGCGCAATAATTGCATCTGCAGCTTCGCTTACCGAGGACGAATGATAGGCGCCCTCGACTGCCTCAACAGTAGTTCCATCGATGGTCACGTACTTGACGAACGCCTTCTCAATGAAATTAGCAGTATAGAGGCGTGCCTTCACGTTATTGAATACCAGATTCGACGTAATGGTGCCATCATCGTTCAAGGCATTGTTGTATGCGGCGAAACGGATGTCGTCACCAGTAGGTGCACTGAGCCTCTTATAGTACCAACCGTTCTCAATATACGTTGCACCATTAGGGATAGCCTTGGTGTAGCCAAAACGCAGATACGTGGTCTCACTAGGATCGCCCTTGTCCATTCTCAGTGAACGACCCTTGTACTTCAGCAAATCGGTGATGTTGACAAACTTGGCATAGGCAGCGCCCTCGACATCGCTTGCAGTGCAGGGAGTCGTGAACGCAGCGTCCTTGTACCAACCAGCAAACGCCATGCCTTCCTGTGTCGGATACGTCCAAGAGGTCTGGTCGCCGGTGCGATAATCCTGCAGCGCATACGCGCCTTCGGGAAGCTTAACGCCATACGTGCCGTCGGTGTTCGCGACAGGTACATAGCCTGCAGCGCAATGATCGGCAGGAATCTCAGTTGCAAACGTACCACCGCTGATGGAAATGTTCGCGGGCTGCGCGCTTACCGAGATAGGCTTGCTGAAAGTACCACCCGTAATAGTGAGCTGACGACTCTGGCCCTCGCCAATAGTGCCGCTCACGTCAACACAGCCGTCAATAACGCTTTTGCCTTCAACCGTAACGCTTACGGAAGGATACGAGGCGTAGCGGCACACATCAAACGCAAACGGACCGCCAGCTTGCGTATTCTGACCAGCGATGATGGTCGAATCCTTAATGACCGTATCGCCATTGTTGTTCGACAGCGTGTAGCACGTTTGTTTGCCGCCCTTTACGGTCATACCGTCAAGCGTCAGATTGCTGTAGTTCTGAATCATGATTGCCGGCGACCCCGACCACTGAGTCGTGTCATCGCCTGCAACGCCTGCATCGCCAAAGATGGAGCCGTTGCGCATCACAATCGTGTTGCCCTTGAGCAGCTGGAAGCCGTTCGACGCGGTTCCCGAGCTACCAACAAGCTTGCCACCCACCGTGTAGGAATGACCCGCGAAGTCGATGGTCAAACCGTTGGGGAAGGTGTCGCCCTTGACAACAATGCCGTCGCCGCTGCAGTCGGACAGCAGCGTGATGGTGTCGTCGTCCTGAGCTGCTGCTACAGCGTCAGCGAGAGTAGCGTATGCCTTGCTGCCGATCTGCGCCACGCCGGCGACCACGCCATACGTGCCGTCGCCGTTGTCAGTAGGAGCGTAACCGGGAGCCAGGTAGCTGGTGCCTTCGCCCTCGGGGGAGACGCTGGGGTCGAAGCCGACGAACGTACCGCCGCTGATGGCGACTTTCGCGCTGCCGCTCGCATACGCATCATCGATGCAGTTGAACAGATACTTGCTGCTGCCGTCCCACTTCTGGTGCAGGTCGAAGGTGCCGCCCTTGACGGACAGGGTGCCCTCCTCCACCTGAACCACGCTGACGTTACCGTAGAAAGTGCCGTTTTCGATGGTCAGGTCGCCCTTCTTCACGTTGATGGTGTAGCAGTCGTTCTCCTTGGCATCTATGGTGCCGTCGCCAGTGATGGTCACCTTGGCGCCATTTGCGATGGACAGAATGGCGTTGGCCTTATCGCCCCAGATGTCCACCGTGTTCTTGATGGTCTTGCCATTCAGGTCCAGCGTGATGTCCTTGCCGATGGTCAGCTGGCTATTCTGCTCGACATCCGTCAGTAAGGTAATGGTCTTGCCCTTTGCAGCCAGGCTGATCGCTTTGTCCAGCGTCTCGTACTTCTTGTCGCCGATTTGGGCAACATAGTGGCCTTCCTTGACGCCGTAGGTGCCATCCGCGTTCTTGGTAGGAATAAAGCCATCGGCGCAGTATTCTTCGGAAATGCTCTTATTAAACGTACCGCCGGAGACCTCGAAGTTGTCAGAAGTGCCCTTGCCGACACCGCGGAAAATGCCCTCCCCAGACATCATGTTGACGAAGTGGCCGCCGGTAACCCGCGTGATAGCGGTATGGCCTTCCACAACACCAGTCGCGACAACCTGCGGGTGGTTCCACCGTCCTGTGGTGGTCAGACTCTGGATAAACTCGCCGCCAGTGATCGTCGTGTTGCCGTAGGCGAAAACAACGCCCGTATAACCATTCGTTGCATAGCTCAGCTCGAACTTGCCACCGTTGATGGTGAGCGTCGAGTCTTCCTCGCTCTTCACAACGTCCAGACCACCCGAATACGAACCGCTCTCGATGGTCAGGGTGCCCCAGTTGTCGATCATGGAGGAGCCGGTGTTGCCCGCCGTAGCGGTCACATCTTCGAGCGTAGCCGTACCATTGTTCTGGATGGTGTAGAAGCTCGTACCACCCACGACGCTGCCGTTCTTCACAGTAGCCGTGGCGTCCCCCGCGATGGTCAGCGTAGCCTTGCCGGCATTCGTGTTCGTCAGCGTCTTGCCACCAAGGTCAAGCGTGATGTTCTTGCCAGCAGCGATGGTTGCATCTTCAGTCGCATCCGCCAGCAGCGTGACGGTTTCGCCATCCTGAGCCGCGTCGATGGCCGCCTGCAGGGTATTGAATGCCTTAAAACCAACCTGTGCGACCGAACCAGAAACCCCATGCGTGCCGTCAGGGTTCTCGACAGGATTGCAGCCCTCAGCGCACAGAGCCTCGGGGACTGAGGAAGAGAAGATGCCACCGTAAACAGCGACCGTCTTAGCGGAATTGTCGAAAGCCGACTCCTGCTTCGTTGAGGAATCCCAAGTGTAGGCCTTGATCGCCGCGTTGGCATCCTTAGCCTTGAAGGTGCCACCCGTGATAGCAATCTGGCCAAGACCCTTGTAGCCGGGGCGGTTGACGATGGAGATCGCCGCGCCGTCCTGGATGGCGCCGTCGCCCTCGGCCTTCTCAACCGGGTCGCCCGACACGGTGATCGTGCTGCCGGCGTTGATGTTCAGGTTGCCCGAGCACACCTGCGCGCCCATTGTTTTCGCGTTAATCACGGAGTTGTCGATGGTAAGCGTTCCGCTGCTGGGGAAGTAAATGCCGAAGCCGTTGGGAACGTTGAGCGTGCTGTTCTTCAGAACAACGGTGTCGTTCGTGTTGTTGCCGTTCGTTTCGATGCCGCTCGTAGCGGAAGTAGTTGCCTCAACGCGATCGAACGTAAGAGTAGAGTTGTCGTACTTGATGGTGCCGCCCATGGCAGACGGAATCAGGCCGACGAGCTGCGAGCTGACGACCTTGCCGTTCATCACCGTAAGCGATGCGTTGGGGTTATTGATCTCGAACGCTGCAGAGTTCGCGTCAGTTCCCGTGCACGTCCAGGTGTGGCCGTTCAGGTCAACCACGCGAGCAACGGTTCCAGAGTTGAAGGTGCTGCCCGTGGTGTAGTCGCGAAGCAACGTGATGGCTTCGCCGCTTGCAGTCTGGGCCTTGAATGCCTCGTCCATAGTGTAGTAGCTGGTTTCGCCAACCTGAGCAAGGTAAGCCTTTTCTACGCCGAAGGTGCCGTCACCGTTCGGGGTAGCCGCAGAGCCTTCAACCAGGTAGCGAGACGGATCGGTGCTGAACGTACCGCTCGTGACCTCGATCGTTGCCTTTGTAGGGTCGTTGGAAGTGGTACCCGTGCTGTAGTCAACCGTGTTCAGCGTGCCATTGACGGTGCCGCCCGTGATGGACACCTTCGCCGTCTTGCCTTCGGCGCCGTCGTAAGTCACCGACTCAACGTTACCGTTGACGGTGCCGC